>Ga0181594_10005079_pt1 | contig 11574 bp, 8 predicted proteins | sample 071ome_18_FD_145603 | JGI IMG/M metagenome (GOLD analysis project Ga0181594, IMG submission 145603) | Coastal salt marsh microbial communities from the Groves Creek Marsh, Skidaway Island, Georgia - 071413BT metaG (spades assembly) | ecosystem: Environmental > Aquatic > Marine > Intertidal zone...
TCCGTGGGTCGCCCCTGCCACCCGTGGGTCGCCCCTGCCACCCGTGGGACTTCCTTCACCCAGCTTTCTTCTTCGACTCCGTGATTGAACGTGAGACGCGTTTCCGTTTATGTCCGTCAAGCCTATGAAATCGCTCACACACTCCTGTCTGATCTTCCTCACCATGGCATCCGTTGGTTTCGGCGACGCCAGCCGGCCCAACATCGTTCTCTTGATGGGCGACGACCACGGCTGGGAGGAAACCGGTTACAACGGGCACCAGCATCTCAAGACGCCGGTCCTCGACGAGATGGCGGCGACCGGATTACGACTGGACCGCTTCTACGCCGGGCATCCCTCCTGTTCGCCCACCCGCGGCAGCTTTCTGACCGGCCGTCATCCAAACCGCTACGGGACCTTCACGCCGAACCACTCCATGCGCCCCAAGGAAATCACCGTAGGCCACCTCATGAAAGAGGCGGGCTACGCGACCGGGCACTTCGGCAAATGGCACGTCGGCCCCGTAAAGAAAGCATCGCCGACCAGCCCGGGAGCCATGGGCTTCGACGAATGGCTCTCCCACGACAACTTCTTCGAACTCGACCCGACGCTCTCACGCAACGGCGGGAAGCCGGAACAGATCAAAGGCGAAAGCTCCGAGATCATCATCGACGCCGCCATTCAGTTCATCGACAAGTCAAACAAGGCGGGCAAACCCTCCTTCGTCATCGTCTGGTTCGGGTCGCCGCACGAACCCTACAGCGGCCTGCCCAAGGACCTTGCGCTCTACGACAACCTTCCCGAGAAATATGCCAAGAAGATGGTCTCGCTCACGTCAAACGAAACGGGCGGCCGAACCAAGCGGCCCTTGCGCGACGTCCTCCGCGAACGCTACGCCGAGATCACCGCGATGGACCGCTCCATCGGGCAACTGCGCGATTTCCTGAAGGCAAACGATCTGCGCGACAACACCCTGCTCTGGTATTGCGGCGACAACGGCACGCCCGCCAGCGGCGTGGCGGATTCACCGCTCCGCGCGCAGAAGGGCACGATGTACGAGGGCGGCATCCGCGTCCCCGGCCTGATCGAATGGCCCGCGCGCATCTCCCAACCAATGCGCTCGCCTGTCCCCGCCGTCACCAGCGACATCCTTCCCACCTTGTGCGGCATCGTTCGCATGAAGCTGCCGAAACGCCCCCTGGACGGCATCAGCCTCATTCCGATCTTTGATGGCGTCATGAAGAGCCGGCCCAAGCCGATTCAGTTCTGGGCGTTCAGCTACAGACCCGATGGACGGGGCGATCGCCAGCCCTACATCGATCCGGAACTCCAGAAAGGCACCACCCCGCTGGTGAAACTCATGCGCGGCATTCCCACCCGAAACTTCGTCAACCACCACCATCCGTCGATCGCGGAGATCGATTTCATGGGGCCGCGCGTCCTCATGGACAATCGCCACAAGCTCATCATCGACGCCTCAAAGAACAGCGGCGTCGAATTGTTCGACCTACACGTCGACCTGGCAGAGAAGAACAACCTGGCGAAGTCAAAGCCGGAGCTTGTCAGGACCATGAAGAAGCAGCTTCGCGAATGGCAAAAGTCCGTGCTGAACAGTCTGATGGAAAAGGATTACTGACCTGCCAAACCCTATGAACCGCCTCTCCGTTTTCGTCGTCCTCGCCGCAACCATCGTCCTTGCGCACCGTTCCCACGCCGCCGCCAAGAGCGTCGACTGGCCTGTCTACCTCGGCGGCAAGGAACGCAACCTCTACTCGGAACTCGACCAGATCAACCGGGACAACGTCGCTCAACTCCAAGTCGCCTGGACCTTCGAGACCGGCGACAAGGCGGAGTACCAAGCCAACAACCTGATCGTTGACGGCGTCCTCTTCACGCCCACGCAATCCCGCAAGGTCGTGGCGTTGAACGCCGCGACCGGCAACCCCATCTGGACCTGGGACCCCGCAAAGGAAAAGGCCGGCAAGGGCCGCGCCCGACAACGCGGCCTCGTCTACTGGGCTAATGAGGAAGGCGGGGAACGCCGCTTGTTCACGGCGGTGAACGGCTTCCTCTATGCGCTCGATCCCAAGACTGGAAAGGTCATTCGCAGCTTCGGCAAGGATGGCTTCATCGATCTTGGGTCAGGACTCAACACCCCGGGCGTTGTCTACCGCGACCTGTTGATCGTCGGCGGCCGCGGCGGCGTCGGCTCGGTGCGGGCCTTCGATGTCCGCACAGGCAAACGCCGTTGGATTTTCAACCTCATTCCGCGCCCCGGTGAGTTCGGTCACGACACCTGGCCCAAGGACGCCTACAAAACCGCCACCGGCACAATGCCCTGGTGCGGACAAGCATTGGACGACGAGCGCGGCATTGTCTACGTCGCCACCAAGACAGCTGAACCGGATTTCTACGGCGGCAAACGACATGGCAAGAACCTGTTCGCCAATTGCATCCTGGCCCTCGACGCCAAGACCGGGAAACGCATCTGGCATTTCCAGATCGTGCACCACGACCTGCTCGACAAGGATCTTCCCTGCCCCCCCGTGCTGCTGTCCGTGACTCACAACGGAAAGAAGGTCGACGCGGTCGCGCAAGGCACGAAGCACGGATTGCTGTTCTGCTTCAACCGCGTCACCGGGGAGCCGCTCTGGCCGATTGAGGAGCGCCCCGTGCCGGCCTCTGATCTTCGCGGAGAAAAGGCCTGGCCCACCCAACCCTTCCCGACCAAGCCCGCTCCGCTGATGCGCCAACGCTATACCGAGGCCGACGCCTCGGACATTTCGCCGGAAACCCATCAACTGACGCTCGACCGGATCCGAGCCTCGCCCAACTTCGGCCCCTTCCCGGCTCCCAGCCTGAATGAAACGGTCATGTTTCCCGGTTTCGACGGCGGCATGGAATGGGGCGGCGGCGCCGCGGATCCGGACGGCATCTACTACGTCAACATCAATGAGATGCCCTGGCTGCTGCAGATGGTGGAGACGCGGCGCGCAGATGGCTCCAAACTCGTGCCCGGCGAAAAGGATTACCTGATCTATTGCGCGGCCTGTCATGGCCTCGATCGCAAGGGCAACCCTCAAATGCAGTTCCCGCCGCTGGTCGATATCGCCCAACGAAAGACGCCCGAGGAGGTCGAGTTGATCACCCGACGCGGCGGCGGCCGCATGCCCGGCTACGCGACCATGCCCGAGGCACGTCGCGCCGCCATTCTCAACTACGTTCTCAGCAATGGCTCACCCGGGGCTTCCCGCAACGAAGGCGGTTCCAGATCAGCCGGCAGAACGAAGCCAGACCAAGAACCATCCTACGCCTTCGGCGGCTTTCGGCGTTGGCTGGATCCCGAGGGCTATCCAGCAATCAAGCCGCCCTGGGGCACGCTCAATGCCGTGGATCTCAATACCGCTGAAATCAAATGGAAGGTCGTCCTCGGCGAGTATCCCGAACTGACCGCCAAGGGCATCCCGCCCACCGGAACAGAAAACTACGGCGGCCCCGTGGTCACCGCCGGGGGACTCATCTTCATCGGCGCCACCGCAGATGAAAGCATCCGCGCCTTCGACAAGGACACCGGCCGGGAACTCTGGAAAGCCAAGCTGCCCTTCGGCGGCAACGCTACGCCCAGCGTCTACATGGTCAACGGCCGCCAATACGTCGTCATCTCCGCCGGCGGCGGCAAGTCCGGACGTCCCCGGGGCGGCAGCCTTGTCGCCTTCGCGTTGCCGGAAAGGTAGTCGGCGACTCGCCTCGCGGGACCGCTTCGACTTCCTCCTCACCCGCCGGTCAATTTCGCAAACCGCGCTCGGGCCGCCGCCCATTCCTCCCCGTCTTCCGGTCGATAGGTCTCCAACCCGAACGACCGGCGAATCACATTGCGCGCGGCGTCCAGTGAATCCAGATGCCCGAGCGCGATGGCCTGCAACAACGCGTTCCCCGCGGCGGTCGCCTCGGCCGGCCCCGCCACCGTGACCGCTCCCACCGAATTCGCCGTCAACTGATTCAACAAGCGGTTCTTGGAACCGCCGCCGACAATGTGCAGGCGATCGATCGGTTCCCCGGTCAGCGATTCAATCTCCCTGAACGTCCGCCCGTAAAGCAGGGCCAGACTCTCCAACGCGCAACGCACAACCGCGCCGGCCTCGTTCGGCTGCGGTTGCCCCGTTTCCCGACAATAAGCCGCAATCCGGCCCGGCATGTCTCCCGGCGCAACGAAGCGCGCATCGGCCGGATCAATGAGTGAACGAAAGGGCTCGGCCTCGGCGGCCAAACGGGTGAGTTCCTCGTAATCGTAGTTCAACCCCTCCCGTTCCCATTGTCGTCGGCACTCCTGAATCAACCAGAGTCCGATGATATTCTTCAACAACCGCACGGAGCCGCCGTAGCCGATTTCATTGGTAAAGTTCAACTCCCGGCAGGCGTCCGTGACAATCGGCGAAACCAGCTCCGTGCCCATCAGAGACCAGGTGCCGGAGCTGATGTAGGCCCAGGAACCCGGTTCGCTCGCCGGAGCCGCCGCCACGGCCGCGCCCGTGTCGTGGGTGCAGCCCGCAATGACTTCAACACCGGATAACCCCGCTTCGTCCGCCACCTGCGGCAACAAAGGCCCAAGGCGTCGGGCCGACGGCGTGATCTCTGGAAAAAGACTCCGTGGCAACTCCAGCATCTCAATCAGTTTGTCCGACCAATCGCGAGTCCGGGGATTGTACAACTGAAAAGTGCTGGCCATCGACTCCTCAATGATTCGACTGCCCGAAAGAAGAAAGTGAATCCCATCCCCCACGCCCAGGATCAAGTCCGCCCGTTCAAGTCGCCCGGGCAATTCGGCCATCAGCTGAAAGAGCGTGTTCAACGGCATGAACTGGATGCCGGTCTCTGAAAAAATTGTCTCCCAATCGGTCTTCTCATAGGCCGCCTTCACGCCGCGCTCCGTCCGGGGATCGCGATAGCAGAACGTGGGCGACATCAATTCGCCCTCGTCGTCGAACAGGACATAATCCACGCCCCAGGAATCGACGCTGAATCCGGCAATTTCCAACCCCATCGCCCCCGCCTTCTTCAAGCCGGCTTTCACCTCGTCGAGTATCGCGGGAATGTTCCAATGCAGGGAGCCGTCGGCAGTCTGGATCAGATCGTTGGAAAAGCGGTGAATCTCCTCAAGCGAAAGCGTTCCATGATCCAGCGTCGCCAACATCAGGCGGCCGCTTTCCGCGCCAAGGTCACAGGCCAGGTATCGAGCGGTCATGGGGCGCGTATATAGCGGCTTCGCCCGCTGCACGCGAGGCGGGAGTTGCGCCCCCCCTGTAAAGCGCGTTGAACATCCTCCGTCAGGTAGCTAATACTTGCCACAACCGAACAGAACGTTCCCGCTTATGCCGCACCATTGCCTTTCTCCATCTTCACGTCGCCGCGCCCTGCGTCTGCTGCTGCTTTTGCTCCCGGCCTTTCTGATCCAGCTCTTCAGACCAACGTCAGGCAAGGCCGCGGAACTGCCGCCCAAGCAGAAATTTCACCTGTTCCTGCTCGTCGGCCAGTCGAACATGGCGGGGCGCGGCAAAATCGCGGAACAGGACAAGCGGCCGCACCCGCGCGTGCTGGCCTTATCCAAGGATCTGAAGTGGAAACCGGCCGTAGCGCCCCTCCACTTCGACAAGCCCGGCATTGCCGGCGTCGGCATCGGGGGAACCTTTGGTCGCGAAATCGCCAAGACGGATCCCGACATTACTGTCGGCCTGATCCCCTGCGCGGTGGGCGGGTCGCCGATCGACAGTTGGGTCGAAGGAGCCTACTACAAACCCACCAAGAGCCACCCTTGGGACGACGCCATCCAGCGCGCCAAACACGCGCTCAAGCACGGCGAGTTGAAGGGCATCCTCTGGCACCAGGGCGAATCCGATTCCAAACCCGGCCTCGCCGAAACCTATGAACAGAAACTGCACGCGCTGATCGCCCGCTTCCGCAAGGAACTCGACGCGCCGAACGTTCCCTTCATCGGCGGACAGATGGGGCAATTCAAGGAGCGCCCCTGGAGCGATGCAAAGAAGCTCGTCGACCAGGCGCATCGGGATCTCGGCTCCAAGGTTTTTCGCGCCGCGTTCGTGAACTCGGACGCACTCAATCACAAGGGCGACAAGGTGCACTTCGACGCCGCCGGCTTCCGCGAACTGGGCCGACGCTACGCGAAGGCCTGGTTCGATCTCACCGCGGCGAGGGGCGCGGTGATCGACAACCCAAAGCTGCCGTTCACCATCGAACGCGCCGTCGCGAGCAAGGGCTTCGACAAGACCTTCTGCTGGGTGCATGCAAGGGCCGGCGCCATTCCGCCAAAGTCCGGCGGCAATCTTTCGGACGAACCGCTGGTCGTCATGACGCAGCAGAAGCTCAAGCTCAGCGGATCGGACGTCTTCTACGCGCTGAACAGTTCCTATACCAAGGACCTCGGCAAGACCTGGACGACGCCAGAGCAACAGAAAGTCTTTGCCCGGCAGAAAGTGAGCGATCGCATCGACATGACGGTTTGCGATTTCTGGCCGCGCTATCACAAGCCGACCGGAACGCTGCTGGGCACGGGACACACCGTGGTCTACGAGGACAACAAGGTGAAGCATGTGCGCGAACGGGCGACGCCCTACTCCGTCTACAATCCATCGACCCACACCTGGTCGCCGTGGAAGATTCTCCAGCTTCCGGACGAGCCGCGATTCAAGAACGCCGGCGCCGGCTGTTCGCAACGCTACGACCTGCCGAGCGGCGATATCCTGCTGCCCTTCTACTTCAAGGAACCGAGCCGGAAACAGTATTCCGTGGCGGTCGCCTGGTGCCGGTTCGATGGCGAAACCCTGGGCTATTTGAAGCACGGCAGTGAATTGACCATTCCCGTGAAGCGCGGCTTGTACGAGCCTTCGGTCACGGGCTTTGGGAAGAAATTCTACCTGACCATGCGCAACGACGATCACGGCTACATCTCGGTCAGCGACGACGGCCTGAACTACTCCGAGCCCAGAAAGTGGACCTTCGACGACGGCTCCGACCTCGGGAACTACAACACCCAGCAGCATTGGGTGAAACGCCGCGAGGGACTCTTCCTCGTCTACACGCGACGCGGCGTTGGCAACGACCACGTCTTCCGCCACCGCGCGCCGCTGCTGATCGCGCAGGTCGACCCGGAGAAACTGCAGATCATCAAGGCCACGGAACAGATCCTCGTTCCGGAGTTCGGCGCCCGGTTGGGAAACTTTGGCGTCACCGAGGTGAGCCCCAACGAAACCTGGGTCACCGTCACCGAATGGATGCAGACCAAGTCGCCGCACGCCCACGATTACACCATCCCCATGGGCTACGGCGCCGACAACCGGGTCTGGGTGGTGAGATTGAAATCACGGTGAATCCGCAGATCGGAATTCATTCCCCTTGTTGCGCGCTCCGTGTTTCAAGCCGAGGCCCAATGAAGCCCTGCGATGTCCGACTCAACCCCAAGCTCTTCGCCTTCCCAAGCCATGCGAACGGGATGAATCCCGTGCTACTCTTGGATGCGACTCTATTATGAAGACAGACCATTCCACCATTGACCGACGTCGATTCCTCGCGACTGCCACGCTCGGAGCCGGCGTCGCCGCCACAGGGTTCACCGCTTCATCCGCACGGGCCGCCATCGCGACCAAGGACGCCGCAAAACTCTTCGGTCCGGATCATCCGAATCCGGTGATCGCCAAGGCCCGGCAGCTCGCGCTGAGCGTCCTGAAGCCGAGCCAACGGGACCTGGAACACGGGTTGGAGCTGCACGCCAATTCGCTGGTGTTTGATTCCTACGGATTCTCCCCGCGTTGCGCGATCGATGGCGAACGGATGGCAAAAGCCATCGCCGCCAACGCCTCCCCGGTCGAACTGCAGGACCTGCGCGAGGACATGGGCATGACCCGCTGCGTGACCGACGCCGCAGAGCGCGAGGAATTCCAGCAGGCCTGGCGCGCCTCAGGCGTGACCTGCATTTTCCAGAACGCGGGCGAGGAAGGCCAGGCCCCGATGCGCCTGCTCAAGCGCCTGGCCAATTTCACCTATGTCACCGACAGGATGTCGGACTTCATCGTCAAGGCCGCCACGCCCGCGGATATTGAGGCTGCCTGGAAGGCCGGCAAGCGCGCGCTCTACCTGACCGGCAACGGCGTGCCCCTGACCCAGGACTGGGTCAGCGTGCCCGATGAAATGCGTTACATCCGGGTCTTCTACAAGCTGGGCATCCGCATGATGCACATGACCTACAATCGGCGAAACATGATCGGCGACGGTTGCGCCGAACCCGCCAACGCCGGCCTCAGCGACTTCGGCGTCTCCGTGGTCAAGGAACTCAATCGCGTCGGGGTCATCGCGGATGTCGCGCACTCAGGCTGGCAGACCAGTCTGGAGACGGCGCAACGTTCAGAAGAACCGATGGTGGCCAGCCATTCCGCGGTCGCCGCGATCAACGAGCACATCCGCGCCAAACCCGACAATGTGATCAAGGCCATCGCCGACACCGGCGGCTACATCGGCATGGCCTGCATCCCCGCCTTCCTGGGCGGCGATGGCGACATCCGAATGCTGCTGAATCACATCGAACGCGTCGCCAAGAAGTTTGGAACGGAGCACGTCGCCATCGGCACCGACGTCTCCTACACCTCGCGCAATGCCTCTGCGGAGAACCGGAAAGCCGGACGCGCGCCGCGCGCCCGCACCCAATGGCGCTACCTCTGGCCTCCCGGATCACTGACTCCCAAACCGCAGGCCTCCCAGACCATGGCCTGGACCAATTGGCCGCTGTTCACGGTCGGCCTGGTGCAACGCGGTTTCAAGGATGATGAAATCCGCCGCATCATCGGCGGCAATGTCATGCGCGTCAGTCGCGCGGTGTTGAAGGAAGGATGAAAATCTCCAACAGAACCTCGCTTCCGTAGCGCAGGTTTCCAAACCGGCAGGCGTTGGCCATGCCCGAGCCATTATTCTTTTCCCGAGCTCAGCAGATTTGGAAATCTGCGCTACCCTTCCGCTGTAGCGCGGCCGTCCCAGCTGCGGGTTCTGGCGGCGTCTCGCCGCAAGACTCGAAATACCGGGCGGGACGCCAGGCCAACCCGTAGGCGGGGACGCCTACGCTACGCGATTCGCGGGCTCACCCCTCCATCGGCCAGCCCGCCTCAACCAGCCCCTTGTAGCCCCCGATCAACGACCGGACATTCGTGTAGCCCATCTTCTGCGCCGCGTCGCAGGTCAGGATGGAGCGATACCCGCCTCCGCAATACATGATCACCTCGGCGTCCTTGTCCGGGATCACGCTCTCGATGTCGCGCTCCAGGATCCCCTTGCCCAGGTGGACGGCGCCCTGCGCACGCCCCTTGTCCCACTCGCCGTCCTCGCGGACATCGATCAAAACGGCCTCGGGGTTGGCTCGCAATCGTTGGCGCGTCTCGTCCATCGTGATTTCCATCACACGAGCCTTGGCCTCATCGACCACCATCAGGAATCCGGGAGAATGTTGCATGCTTGAACGGGGTTGAGTCTGGGGTTGAGCGAACGGGCGTTCTCAGGACTTGTCGCCCGCCTGGCAATCCGGGCAGACGCCGAAGAACTCGAGTTTGTGACTGATCTTGGCGAACCCATGCTTGGCCGCCAAGGCCTGCTCCAATTCCGAGGGGAAACACTCCTCAAGTTCTATGATCTTGGAGCACTGGTTGCAGACCAGGTGATGGTGATGGCTGTCGCACTCGGGGCAGTTCAGTTCGAAGCGGGCCGTCCCGTCGCCAAAATCATAACGGGTCACCATCCCCATCTTGATCAGCATGTGCATGGAACGATAGACGGTGGCGAGATCGCACATGCCTTCAGGCAGCTTGGCGAAGATCTCCTTGTTGGTCAGCGGCTTCTGATGCTCGCTCAGCACATTCAGAATCGCGTGCCGCGGTCCGGTGATCTTCTGCGCGTGGTCGCGCAATTGCTGCGTCAATTGCCGCACATCCGCCGGCGCGCCATGACTGTGGCCGTGATCGTGCCCAGGGTCATGCGAATGCCCGCAATCATGATTGTGTGAATGCCCGCTCATGGATATGCCGTAGATCCCCTCCAAGCTATCAACCCAGTCAGTTTGCGACAAGGGTGCGAAGAGCCGAATTCGCCTCGGAAGAACCGCCGTCCCGACAACCTCGAGATCCGGACAAGAAAAACGGCGATCCGAATCACTTCGGATCGCCGTTCGCAGGAAGGAATGACTTCGGCTTACAGGCCTTTGGCCAGCATGTGGCGAAGCAGGTCGCAGACGCGGTTGCTGTAGCCCCATTCGTTGTCGTACCAGCTCACCAGCTTGAAGAAGCGGTTGTTCAGCTCCATGCCGGCGCCCTGGTCGAAGATCGACGAGGCAGAGCAGTGGATGAAGTCGGTGCTGACGACAGCGTCCTCGGTATAGTTGAGGTAGCCCTTGAGGTAGGTCTCGCTGGCGGTCTTCAACGCGGCGGAAATTTCGGCGTAGCTGGTTTCCTTCTCGGTGCGGACGGTGAGGTCGACGACCGAGGAGGTCGGGGTCGGCACGCGGAAGGCCATGCCGGTGAGCTTGCCCTTCACCTCGGGGCAGACGAGGCTGACTGCCTTGGCCGCGCCCGTGCTGGCCGGGATGATGTTGATCGCGGCGGAGCGTCCGTCGCGCGGGGCCTTGCGGCTGGGGCCGTCCACCGTCTTCTGGGTGGCGGTGTAGGCGTGAATGGTGGTCATCAGGCCTTCCTCAATGCCGAAGCCTTCCTTGAGCAGCACGTGAACCAGCGGCGCGAGGCAGTTGGTGGTGCAGGAGGCGTTGGAAACGATGTTATGGTTGGCCGGGTCGTAATCCTCGTGGTTCACACCCATGACGACCGTGATATCCTCGGCCTTCGCCGGGGCGGAAATGATGACCTTCTTCGCGCCGGCCTCAATGTGACCCTGCGACAAGCTCTTGCCGTCGGCATCCGCGCCGACAAACAAACCGGTGGATTCGATGACGACATCCACGCCGAGGTCGTTCCACGGCAGCCCCTTGGGGCCGACTTCGCGGGGCGAACTGACGACTTTGATCTTGTTGCCGTTGACGACGAGCGTGTCGTCGCCCTCGTGGGAAACCTCGCCCTTGAAGGTTCCCTGGGTGGAATCGTACTTGAGGAGGTAGGCAAGGTTGTCCGCGGGGACGATGTCACCGACCGCGACGACTTCGATGTCCTTGCCGATCATTCCCTGCTCTTCCATGGCGCGGAAGACCAGGCGTCCGATACGGCCAAATCCGTTGATGGCTACTTTAACTGGCATGTTTTGTCTCTTTCTATTGTGCGTTTATGAAAATGAGCGCGCATCATTCGCACTCAATACGCGGGAGTCAATGGGATTTGTGGGGAATTGGACTCGCGCGCAACCCGGCGGCAAACCGTCGAAAACGGCGAACTTTCAACGTTTAACGTCAAACTCAGAACGCCAACCGAGGCGCGCAATGTGGTCGAGTCCTGATTCCGAATTGACACCTTGGGTTCTTGTTGTTGGTTCATAGGACACTGACTTTCAGCCGTTGGAGCCCCGCGTAGCGGAGGCGGGCGTAGCCCGCCGGAGCGGAGCGGG
>Ga0181594_10005083_pt1 | contig 11568 bp, 7 predicted proteins | sample 071ome_18_FD_145603 | JGI IMG/M metagenome (GOLD analysis project Ga0181594, IMG submission 145603) | Coastal salt marsh microbial communities from the Groves Creek Marsh, Skidaway Island, Georgia - 071413BT metaG (spades assembly) | ecosystem: Environmental > Aquatic > Marine > Intertidal zone...
GCATGGCGAGTGGGGTAATTCTGTGTCGGTCGCGGGGCCGTCACGCGATGACCTGTTTTCATATGTTTGCAGGAAAAGACTTGCGGAGGTGTCGGGATGAAGACGCATGCACGCGTTGTTGTGATCGGGGGCGGTGTCGTTGGTGTCAGCGCGCTGTACCACCTTGCCAAGAAGGGCTGGTCGGACGTGGTCCTGATCGAGCGCAAGGAGCTGACATCGGGCTCGACCTGGCATGCCGCCGGCCTGCTGCCGCTGTTCAACATGTCCTACTCGGTAGGGCAGATCCACAAATATTCGGTAAAGTTCTATCAGGAGCTTCAGGAAGAGACCGGCATGAATGTCGGCTTCCGCAATGTCAGCAACATCCGCCTCGCGCAGAATGAGGACCGGATGGACGAATACCGGCAATATGCCGGTGTCGCCAGCACCATCGGCGTTGATGTGGATTTCCTGACGCCGGACGAGGTGCGCGATATCTGGCCGCTCTGCAACACCGAAGGGCTGGTCGGCGCGATCCGTCATCCGGGTGATGGCTATATCCAGCCGGCCGACCTGACCCAGGCGCTGGCCCGCGGGGCGCGTGACCGCGGTGCCGAGATCTATCGCAACACCAGCGTGACCGGAATCTCGCGGACCGAAGCCGGGGAATGGAAGGTGACAACCGACAAGGGCGAGATCACCTGCGAGCATGTGATCAGCGCGACCGGCAATTTCGCCCGCCAGACCGGGCGCATGGTCGGGCTGAATGTGCCGGTCATCCCGGTCGAGCATCAATATATCGTCACCGAACCACATGAGGCGATCAAGGCCCGGCATGCCGAGGGGCTGCCGGAGATGGGCGTGCTTCGCGATTCCGACGGGCGCTGGTACATGCGCGAGGAGGCCGGCGGGCTGATCCTCGGCCCCTATGAAACCGGCGCCCCGGCCTGCTATGTCGACGGGCCGAGCGCCGAGTCCGAATATGAGCTGTTCCAGGAGGATCTGGAGCGCCTCGAGCCGCATATCGAATCCGCGATGCACCGGGTGCCGGCCTTTGGCGAGGTCGGGGTGAAGAAGGTCTATAACGGCGCCATCGCCTACACGCCCGACGGCAACCCGATCATCGGGCCGGCCTGGGACCTGCCGAATTTCTGGCTCAGCGAGGGGCACAGTTTCGGCATCACGGCGGCTGGCGGTGCCGGCTGGCAGCTAGCCGAATGGATTGTCGAGGGCGAGCCGACAATCGACATGCTTGGCGTCGACCCGCGCCGCTATGGCAGCTACACGACCGAATCCTACCTCAGGGCGAAGAATGAGGAGGCGTATGAGAACGTCTTTGTCATCCATTATCCGGACGAGGAACGCGGCGCCGCGCGGCCGCTTCGCACAGCACCCTGCTATGACAGGCTGAAGTCGCTTGGCGCGGTGTTTGGCCAGAAATTCGGCTGGGAGCGGGCCAACTGGTTCGCGCCGGAAGGCGTGCCGCAGGAGGACCACTGGTCGTTCCGCCGCTCCAACTGGTTCGAGCATGTCGGCAACGAGGTGCGCCATACCGCAGCGCATGCCGGGCTTCTCGATATGTCGGCCTTCGCCAAATGCCGCATTTCCGGCCCCGGTGCCGAGGCGTTTCTCGACAATCTGACGGCCAACAAGCTGCCACGCGGCATTGGCCGGGTATCACTGTCGCACGCGCTGACCGAACGCGGCGGCGTGCATTCCGAATATACCATCCAGCGTGAATCCGCCGACAGTTTCTATATCGTGTCCGCCGGTGCCGGCCAGCGGCTTGATCATGACTGGATCAGGAAGCACATGCCGGATGACGGGTCGGTGCGGTTCGACAATCTGACCAATTCAATCGGGGTTCTGGTGCTGGCCGGTCCGCGCGCGCGCGACATCCTGCAGACAGTGACCCGCACCGATCTTTCCAATGCGGCCTTCCCGTGGCTGTCGAGCCGGTTGATCGACGTCAATATGGCGCCGGCGATGGCCTTTCGAATGAATTATGTCGGCGAGCTGGGATGGGAGTTGCACCATCCGGTCGAATATCAGAACCATATCTTCGACGCGTTGATGGAGGCTGGGGCCGAGTTCCAGTTGAAGCCGTTCGGCATCCGGGCCATGGACGCCATGCGGCTGGAGAAATCCTACCGCATGGTCGGTACCGAGCTGTCGATCGAATATGCCGCGCTGGAAAGCGGCCTCGACAGGTTCGTGCATCTGAACAAGGGTGATTTCATCGGCAGGCAGAAATTGAGCGAATGGCAGCAGCGTGGCTTTGCCAACACCATGGTGACCATCGAGGTTCATGACACCACCGATGCCGATGCCATTGGCGGCAACCCGATCATGCTGCCCGATGGCGAGGTTGTGGGCCGCGCGACCAGTGGTGGCTACGGCTTCCGCATCGACAAGTCGCTTGCCATGGCGATGGTGCGGCCGGACCTTGCGACAGTGGGAACAAAGCTGATGATCGATATCCTCGACCGGCGGCTCGCCGCCACCGTCATCGAGGAATCCCCCTATGACCCGACAAACGAGAAGCTTCGCGCCTGATCCGCGCGCGCCTTCACGACAGACAGCAAAGACAGGGCCGATAACATGTCCGAAGTAGAAACAGCTCAGCGTGGTCGCCGGCGTGGTGGTGGTCGCGATGCCAGGCGACAGTTGCGCACCGGTGGTGGCGGCGGTCCGGCGAGGCCGTTTATCACCCGCAATCTGCCGCCGGTCGACATCCTGAGCGACGAGGCGGCCGAGATCATCGAGGCCAATGCCGAAACCATCCTTGAAGAGATCGGTATCGATTTCCTCGAGGATGACGAGGCGCGCAGCATGCTCGGGGATGCCGGCTGTGATGTGCGCGGCGAGCGTGTGCATTTCCCGCGCGGGCTGGCGCGTGAGTTGTGTGGCAGCGCCCCGTCAAGCTTTACCCAGCATGCCCGGAATCCGGAGCGCTCGGTCGAGATTGGCGGCAACAACATGGTGTTCGCCCCGGTCTATGGTCCGCCCTTCGTCCGCGACCTGAAGGATGAGCGGCGGTATGCCACAATCGAGGATTTCCGGAATTTCGTGAAGCTGGTCTATATGCATCCCGGCTTCCATCATTCCGGTGGCACGGTCTGCGAGCCGGTCGATTTGCCGGTGACAAAGCGACATCTGGAGATGGTCTATGCGCATCAGCGCCTGTCCGACAAGCCCTATATGGGTTCGGTTACGGCGCCGGAACGCGCGCAGGATACGATCGACATGTCGAGGATCCTGTTCGGTGAGGAGTTTGTTGATGCGAACACTGTCATCATCAATCTGATCAACGCCAATTCGCCGATGACCTGGGATGCGACGATGCTTGCCGCGCTGAAGGTCTATGCCCGCAACAACCAGGCGGTCATAACCTCGCCCTTCATCCTCGCCGGCGCCATGTCGCCGGTTTCGGTCGCCGGCACGCTGGCGCAGACGCTTGCCGAGGCGATGAGCGGCATTGCCTTCACGCAGCTTGTGCGCAAGGGCGCACCGGTGGTGTTCGGCAGTTTCGCCAGCTCGATGTCGATGCAGACCGGCGCCCCGACATTCGGCACGCCGGAACCGGCGAAGGTGCTCCTTGGATGTGCCAAGCTGGCGCGCCGCCTCGGCGTGCCCTTCCGCAGTGGCGGGTCGCTTACCGCGGCGAAAACAGCCGATGCGCAGGCCGCCTATGAATCGACAAATACCATCATGCCGACCGTCATGGGCGGGGTGAATTTCGTGCTTCATGCCGGTGGCTGGATGGAAGGCGGGCTTGTCGCCGATTACGCCAAGCTGGTTCTTGATGCCGACCAGTTGACGATGATGCAGAGTGTAGTCGATGGCATCGATGTCAGCGAGAACGGCCAGGCGCTGGATGCGCTGCGCGAGACCGGGCCCGGAAAGCATTTCCTTGGCTCGGCCCATACACAGGCGAATTTCGAGACGGCTTTCTGGCGCTCCGAAATGGCTGACAACACGACCTATGAGCAATGGTCGTCGGAAGGGTCAGTGGAAAGCCACAGCCGCGCCCGCGCGCGCGCCAGCCAGATGCTGGCCGCCTATGAGGCACCGGAGATCGACCAGTCGAAAGACGAGGCGCTTCGTGCCTTCATCGCCAAGCGGATGGAGGAGCTTCCCGATTCCGAATTCTGATGCTGCGGTCAGAATTGCAACAGCGAGGCCGTCACCCACGGAAGCTGGCGCCGAACTCCAGCCCGGCATCCATCAGCCATTCCGTGACATAGGGCGCGAAACTGGTCCGGCAGACCAGCGTGAACCCTGGCGCATCATGGGCAATTAATGTCACCGCCGCATGCGCCAGCATCGTCTGCGCACAGTCACCTGTGCCGAATTTCGAGCTGTGCAGGTCGAGGGCGCATCCCTTGGCAAGCACCCGGCGAACCGCTTTCCCCCGCAATGACAGGGCGCACAGGCTGTCGGTCACATTCGTCACGGCGGCGTGGATGCCAGCCATGTCCAGCGTCAACTGGCTGTGAAGATGTGTTTCGCTGCCAGCGGCACATAGCAGCAGGAATTCATCCGGCCCAAGCCAGACAATGTGCCTGTCGCCGACGCTGACAACGCGATTATTGTCGGGCAGCGCGCTGCACCCCGTATGATTGCTGATCACCGGCAGCATGTCGCTTCCGCCACGCAGATTGATCTTGCCGAGATGCGCCAGTTCGGTAATGACGAGCCCCGGCTTGCCACCGTCGGGGTTGTCATGTGTCATTACTGTCATGTCGGTGAGGGCGGTGCGGCCCGGTGGGCGTTGACCTTCGTTTGAAACGCTAGCCATTGATGCGCTCTCCCTTCGGATCAAAGAACATGGGTTCGACAACCTCCGCCTCGATAACATCGCCATCAAGCATCGGCAGATAGACTGTCCCGCCCATCAGCGCACGTCCGCCCTTCAGCATCGCCATGGCGATGGACCCGCCGATATTCGGCGAATAATAGGATGAGGTGACCTGGCCCAGCATCGTCATCGGCATTTCCTCATTCGGGTCGAGGACAGCATGCGCCCCTTCCGGAATGACACGCCTGCGGTCGCGCGTGCGAAGCCCGACCAGCTGCTTGCGGTCCTCCATCGCCATCGAGGCGCGTTCAAGCGCCCGCTTGCCGATGAAGTCGGGTTTCACCTTCGAGACGATCCAGTCCATCCCCAGATCCTGCGGCGTCACCGACCCGTCGGTTTCCTGGCCGACGATGATGAAGCCCTTCTCGGCCCGCAGCACATGCATCGCCTCGGTGCCATAAGGCGTCAGGCCGAAGGCCTCGCCAGCCGCCATCAGATGGGTCCACAGTGCCAGCCCATGGCGGGCGCGGATATTGATCTCGTAGGACAATTCACCGGTGAAGGAAATCCGGAAGACGCGCACCGGCAGGCCGGCGATATGCGCTTCACGCATGCTCATGAACGGGAAGTCGGCCGTATCGAGGCTGATATCTATACCGGCGGCCTGCAGGATTTTCGCCGCATTCGGCCCCGACAGCGTCGCCACCGACCATTCCTCGGTCACCGAGGTCAGATAGACTTTCAGGTCCGGCCATTCGGTCTGCAGCCATTCCTCCATCCAGTCCAACACGCCGGCGGCCCCGCCGGTGGTCGTGGTCATGTGGAAGTGGTTCTCGCCAAGCCGCGTGGTGACACCGTCATCCATCACCATGCCGTCATCCTTCAGCATCAGCCCGTAGCGGCATTTGCCGATGCCGAGCTTGAGCCAGCTGTTGGTGTAGAGACGGTTCAGGAATTCTGCCGCATCAGGCCCCCGGATATCGATCTTGCCAAGGGTCGAGGCATCGAGGATGCCGGCCGTGGTGCGGGCGGCCAGCACCTCGCGGTTGACAGCGTCCTGCATGGTCTCGCCGTCCTTTGGGTAGTACCAGGCGCGCATCCACTGGCCGACATGCTCGAAGGTGGCGCCATTGGCGCGGTGCCACTCATCCATGCGGGTCAGGCGCGTCGGGTCGAACAGCGTGCCGATATCGCGGCCGGCGATGGCGCCGATGCTGGCCGGCGTGTAGGGCATGCGGAAGGTGGTTGTGCCGACCTCCGGGATCTCGCGGCCAAGCGCGTCGGCGAGGATCGCCAAACCGTTGATGTTCGAGGTCTTGCCCTGGTCGGTGGCCATGCCAAGCGTGGTGTAGCGTTTCAGATGCTCGACCGACTGATACCCCTCGCGCGCGGCAAGGCCGACATCCGAGGCCGTGACATCATTCTGGAAATCGACAAAGGCTTTCGGTCCCTGGCCGGGACCGTACCCGTTACCGATCTTCCATGCCGCAAGGGGCCGCCAGGACTGGTTCGGGGCCTCGATTGCGGGTGCCTCGGTGTCGCTGACCGTGAGCCCGGCCGCCTTCGCCGCCGCGCCGCCAGCCTTCAACCCGTCGGCGATGGCTTTTTCAGTGTCGAAGACGCCATTGCCGGCGCCGGCATTGAAACTTGCCTCATGAACCGTCGTCGGCTTGAAACAGAGCAGCCTGTCATCCCAGCCAAGCTTGCCGCGGGCCTGCGAATGCAGATGCACCGCGGGCGACAGGCCGCCGGACATGGCCAGCAGGTCGCAATCCATATGGAACGGGTCATCAAGAACCGTGCTGCCACCCTCATTGACCGGCGCGATCTGGACACGGGCCAGATGCTGTGTGCCGCTGGCGATGGTTACGGCATGGCCGCTCAGAACCTCGATTCCGGCCGCGCGCACAGATTTCACCAGCTCGCCGCGAAGGTCGCGCCGCAGATCGACGACCAGCACATGCGCGCCGGCGCTGTCGAGTGCCAGGGCGGTACGATAGGCGTCGTCATTATTGGTGAAAACGACTGTGCGGTTGCCGGGAACAACGCCGTAGCGGTTGATATAGGTCCGCACCGCACCGGCCAGCATCACCCCCGGCAGATCATTGCCGGAAAAGACGAGGGGACGTTCATGTGCACCCTGCGCCAGAATGGTCTGCGTGGCCCGCACCTTCCACAGACGCTGGCGTGGCAGATGCGCCGGCGGGCTGGCCATATGGTCGGTCACGCGCTCGGTCAGTGTCAGGTAATTATGATCCATATAGCCGAAGACGGTGGTCCGTGGCAGCAGCGTGACATCGTCGATTGCCGCCAGCTCGGCAACCACGCCGGCGATCCAGCCTGCCGGGGTGTCGCCGTCAATCGTCACATCGGCCTCGCCAAGCAGCCAGCCGCCGAATTCATTCTGCTCGTCGGCAAGAATCACCCGTGCCCCGCTGCGCGCTGCCTGCAGCGCCGCCATCAGGCCGGCAACACCGCCGCCGGCAACCAGCACGTCGCAATGCGCGTGGATCCGTTCATAGCGGTCCGGGTCGTCATGCTCATCGGCGACGCGGCCAAGCCCGGCGGCATGCCGGATCACATGCTCATAGGTCATCCACATGGAGGCCGGCCACATGAAGGTCTTGTAGTAGAAACCCGCCGGAAAGAACGACTGGAGCGCCGAATTGATCGCGCCGACATCGAATTTCAGCGACGGAAAGCGATTCTGGCTCTCGGCATACAGACCTTCATGAAGTTCCACCTGGGTGGCGCGAAGGTTGGGTTCGGCACGCGCCCCGCGCCCGACCCGCACCAGCGCGTTCGGCTCTTCCGATCCGGCGGCGAGGATGCCGCGTGGCCGGTGATATTTGAACGACCTGCCGACAAGGTGGACATTGTTCGCCAGCAGGGCCGAGGCCAGCGTGTCGCCTTCATAGCCCCGGTAGCTGCACCCGTCGAAGGTGAAGCTGACAGGTTTGCTGCGGTCGATGCGGCCACCGCCGGCGCTTCGCGACAGTTGCTGCGGCGCGGCGCGGGTGAACAGGCCTGCCCGGGTCATGACGCTCTTCGTCATGATACCTGTTCCTTCTTCGCGCGGGCCTTAGGCGCCGGCTTCGCAGCAGCCTCGGCGGCGGTGTCGCGACGCCAGCTGGCAGCATGGGCGGCCTTGCCGGCCTGCGAGGCCGGGCCGCTTCCCATCGGATAGATCTCGACAATCTCGTGGGTGACGGTGTCGCGCGCCATGTTGAACCAGCGCCGGCAGCCGGCGGCATGCCGCCAGCGTTCCAGGAACAGGCCCTTCGGATTGTCGCGCAGGAACAGGTAATCCGCGAATTCGGCGTCGGTCAGGTTGTTTTCGGCAAGCGGGCGCGCGATATGCGCCTCGCCACCACAGCTGAACTCGCTCTCGTCGCGCGGGCCACAATGGGGACAGGTGATCAGCAGCATGATATCTCCCTCCGCGTCAGTGCGCCACGCCGGCGGCGCCATGTTCGTCGATCAGCAGGCCGGTCTGGAACCGGTCAAGCGCATAGGGCGCGGCGATCCTGTTCGGGCGGTCATTGGCGATCAGGTCGGCGAACACATGGCCCGATCCCGGGGTGGCCTTGAAGCCGCCAGTGCCCCAGCCACAGTTGAAATACAGCCCCTCGACATCGGTCTTCGAGATGATCGGCGAGGCGTCCGGGCAGGTATCGACGATGCCGCCCCAGTGTCGCAGCATGCGAAGCCGCGAGAGCACCGGAAACAGCTCGACCGCGGCCGAGATCATATGTTCCGGCACCGGGAAGGAGCCGCGCTGCGCGTAGGAGTTGTATTTGTCGACGCCGGCGCCAAGCACCATCTCGCCCTTGTCCGACTGGCTGATATACATATGAACGGCGTTCGACATGATCACCGTGTCTAGAATCGGCTTGATCGGCTCGGACACCAGCGCCTGCAGCGGCCGGCTGGCCACCGGCAGGCGGATATCGGCCATCGCCGCGACGACGCTGGAATGGCCGGCGACGACGCAGCCGACCTTGCGGGTCTTGATGAAGCCGCGGCTTGTGTCGATGCCGACAATGCGGCGGCCGTTGCGGCGCAGGCCGGTGACCTCGCAATTCTGGATGATATCGACACCCAGATCGTCCGCCGCCCGTGCATAGCCCCATGCAACGGCGTCATGGCGCGCGGTGCCGCCGCGTTTCTGCAGGAACCCGCCCATCACCGGATAGCGGATTGTCTGGTCGATATTGATGATCGGCACGAATTTCTTGATCTCGTCCGGGCCCAGTATTTCGGAATCGATGCCGTTCATGCGGATGGCATGGACGCGCCGCGACATCTCGCGAAGCTCATGCTCGGAATGCGCGATGGTCAGCACGCCGCGCTGGCTGAACATCACATTGAAGTTCAGGTCCTGCGACATGCCTTCCCACAGCTTCAGCGCATGTTCGTAGATCGCCGCCGATTCATCCCACAGATAGTTCGAGCGGATGATCGTCGTGTTGCGGCCGGTATTGCCGCCGCCAAGCCAGCCTTTCTCAACCACGGCGACACGGCTGATACCATGCACGGCGGCGAGATAGTAGGCGGTCGCCAGCCCGTGCCCGCCGCCGCCGATGATGACAACATCATATTCATCCTGCGGCTGGGCGTCGCGCCAGGCGCGCTGCCATCCCTGATGATACTGCATCGCCTGCCGCGCGAGCGCAAAGGCCGAATATTTCGGCTTGCCGCCCGGCAGGCCGCTCAGGCCTCTGTCAGGCCCGTCATGGTCCGGCTTTTCTGACGCCATGATTCCTCACCCGGTCTTGGCGGGCCCGGTCCGGCCCGCAGGTCTGTTTCACAATACGGCAACAGCGCCCGCGGACACCGGGTCCGGCGGCGCCTGTCATCGCCTCGACAATCTGCGCTGTGGTCGCCGTGGCACCTGTCCCCCTGCCGACCACCGGTTAGTTCGTCCCGACAACGCGTCGTAAAGCCGCGCTGCAAATCCGGACCAGCTTTTGAATAGCAGAAAGAATGCGCCCTGAAAACGCTCTCACCTCCTGCAAAACGACGCATCCGGCCGGTATCAAACCCTCTGGCCTCGCCCAACCCTCTGGCCTTGCAAGGATGGGCGCTTGACCTCGGGTGGCTTCGGGATGAACAATGGAAGCCGAGAAAAGCAACCCGGTTGAGGCCCCATGACCGTCATAAACTCCATCGCCGACCGTGCCGACGAACATCGCGGCTGGCGCCATGAGCTGCATATGCACCCCGAGATTGGCTATGAGGAGGAATGGACCTCCGCCTTCATCGCCACCAGGCTGGCCGAATTCGGCATCGAGGTGCATCGCGGCATGGGCAAGACCGGCGTTGTCGGTGTGCTGCGCGGGCGCGGTGACGGCACGCGGGCGATCGGACTTCGCGCCGATATCGACGCGCTGCCGATGCAGGAACTGAACGAATTCGACCATGCCTCGCAAAATCCGGGGCGGATGCATGCCTGCGGGCATGACGGGCATACGACGATGCTTCTCGGCGCGGCGCAATATCTTGCCGAAACCCGCAATTTCGACGGCACCGTCTATTTCATCTTCCAGCCCGCCGAAGAAGGCGGGGCCGGTGGCAAGGCGATGATCGATGACGGGCTGTTCACCCAATTCGAGATGGAGACTGTCTGGGGCCTGCATAACTGGCCGGCGATGCCGGCCGGCGAGGCGGGGATCCATTCCGGCGTCTGCATGGCCAATGCCGACAGTTTCGAGATCACCGTGACCGGCCGCGGCGGCCATGCCGCGATGCCGCATCTGACGGTCGACCCGATCCCCTGCGGCGCCGCCATCGTGCAGTCGCTGCAGACCATCGTCTCGCGCCGCGTCTCGCCGGTCGATGCGGCGGTTGTCAGCGTCACCCTCTTTCAGGCAGGCAGCACGCACAATGTCATTCCCGACACGGTCAGCCTGGGCGGCACGGCACGATCCTTCAGCGCCGAAACGCGGGTAAAGCTGGAAGAGGCGATCCGCGAGATGTCACAGACCATCGCCGCCAGCTATCATTGCGAGCTCGATTTCCAGTGGCATCCCGGCTATCCGGCGACGGTCAATCACGCTGCCGAGGCGGCGCGCGCCGGCACGGTGATGGAGGCGGTACTTGGCGCCAGCACAGTGACGCGCGATATGGAACCCTCGATGGGGGCCGAGGATTTTGCCTTCATGCTGGAAGAACGGCCCGGCGCCTATATCTGGCTTGGCAGCGGCCCGGCACCGGCCGATGCACAGCTGCATGGCGCGCGCTATGATTTCAATGACGAGATGCTGCCGGTCGGCGCCACCTACTGGGCGCGGCTTGTCGAGAGCGAATTGCCTGTATGATCGGGCTATGCCGTCGGCGCATTTCCACCGCCCCCCAGAAAACATAAATCTCAAATAAGTTCCCTGCCTTTAACGGTTTCTTAGCCGCCCTCATGGCATTCTGCTCTGACGGGTGATGGTGCCGTGCGGTACCATGCTCATTTTCTCAGGACGACGCGCCTTACGGGCCGCCAGGGCGGACCACCGAGCGTAAGGCGAGGCGCAAGGCAGGGCGGTGAATACCGAGGTGCTGGATGAGGGTTTTGTGCCCGAAGCCGGGATGGAGGAGTTGGGCGCGCCGCTGAACGAGTTTCTGTGACGCGTCACCCCTGACCCTCACCCTAACCCATAATCCCTGACCCGTCACCCTGACCCATAATCCCTGGTCTCTCACGCATGTCGCCCTGCCGGTTCTTGCGATCCTGTTCCCGCGCGTGCCGTTATGCCCCGCCACGTCCATTGACTCATGGTTCGGGTTTTTATAGAACA
>Ga0181594_10005087_pt1 | contig 11565 bp, 12 predicted proteins | sample 071ome_18_FD_145603 | JGI IMG/M metagenome (GOLD analysis project Ga0181594, IMG submission 145603) | Coastal salt marsh microbial communities from the Groves Creek Marsh, Skidaway Island, Georgia - 071413BT metaG (spades assembly) | ecosystem: Environmental > Aquatic > Marine > Intertidal zone...
AGGCCGAACTTCGTCATGGTTCACCCTTCGTGGTCGTGTAACCACCCTGGGGGTACGCCAACAGACCGGTCTTGCGTGCCGCAACCGCCTACCTAACGCACCGTTGTGGGTTGTGGTCGTCATCTCGCTGAGTGAGCGACCACAGCCCACGAGGGTGCGGCGACTCAGGGGACCAAAGACGTCACAACGTCCACGAGGGAAATCCTGCTGCTCCCGGCAGCGGGTGGGTCGTCACGGCAGTACCGGTGAAGTCAAGGTCAGACAGCGCCAGCTTGCGGAAGGTGACATCACCATGGGTACGCAAACTGTATGTGGCATCCCGGAGATTGCTGATCGTCGACCACTGGGTCTGGTCAGTCTCGTGGGTTCGCGCATCGGACACCGCGAAGCCCGGCACGAGGTCAAAGTTGTTGATGACATGCAGCATGGAGTTCTCAGCATGCGGACCATCCGCACTCAACGTGACCGTCGCGGTGTACGCCGCGGCCCTCACGAAACGACCCGGCGGCGTTGCATCACCGGGGAGTCCTCGCATGCCCTCGCCGACGCCAAGCGGATCCAGCGTGACTCCGTTGATGCTCGCACCGGCCGGGTTGGCGGCCTGGAGGTTGATGTAGTTGCGCAGGTTGGTGATGTGCCAGTCGAAGTAGGGCGCATTCGTCATGACGCCGATCGGGTTGTCGTGCACCACCATCTCGCCGTCCTGCCACTCCACGACGACACCGGCGCCGCTGGCATCGTCGAACCGAAAGTGCACGGTGAGAGGCACCGGGCTATCCACCCAGTTGCACACGCGCACCTTGGCGAGCGCCTCGCGCACCTGAGCCACGCTGGTGCACGTACTCAGGGCGTAGGCGATGACGTGCGTTGGAATCAGTTGCGCGTCTTCCGGAGCGTCAGTCGTGTCCCCGAAGTCGCAGAAGCCCGGCATGTAGAGGAGAGCGCCGTACAAGCCGTGCTCATTCACACCATCGGTGAGCCCGATCGGGCCCTCGGCGGCAATACTGGCGAAGGCGTTGACGCCCACCAAACCATGGACGGTTTGCCACGACAGCCCGGGTCCTGCACCCGCCGCAACCGACGCCAGGGCGATTCCCCGGGGGACGACCGACAGCGCGGCGTCGAGAAGGCTCGGGAACTCCATGGTGCGACCGATCACCGGAGTGCCGTCGTGGGCAAGGATGCGAAGGCTGGTGCACATGTCCGCGAGCCTAGGCGCATCGAACTAGCCGAGCAGGGCCTTCATCCGATCCGCGACGGTCGTGATGGCGCGCATCGGCGCGACGCGGGAGAGACGATCGAGCATCTTGGCGTCGCCGCCAATGAGCAGGCGGGGCTCACCCTTGGCTACCGCGTCCACAATCAGACGCCCGGCCTCCTCAGCCGAGGTCACCTTCGGGGTCTTGCCGTTGGGCATCGTGGGCGCATCCACACCGGAGTTTTCGGTGATGTTCGTGCCCACACCGCCGGGGAAGACAACGGTGACGGCGACGTTTGTCTCGTGCAGTTCGGCGTACAGGCACTCGGTCAACAACTTCACCGCCGCCTTGCTTGCACCGTAGACACCCTGCCCCGGGACGGGCACAAGCGCGCCCATGCTGGACACATTCAGCAGGGCGGCGGCAGGACGCTCAAGCAGCAGCGGCAGGAACGTGGTGTCGAGGTAGTAGGTGCCCCAGAAGTTCACGTCCATGACGCGCTCGGCCGCCTCGAGCGGCAGGGCCGTGACGGGCTCGAAGGGTTGGATGATGCCGGCAACGCTCAGCAGGCCATCGACTTGACCATGCTCAGCGATCACCGCCTGCGGCAGCGCTGCGACCGCATCCCGGTCGGTGATGTTGAGGGTATGCAGTGACAGGCGCGAGCCCGCGCCAGCCAAATCGGCGGTCTCGGCCAGCGCTTGGGCGTGCATGTCCACGGCCGCGACACGTGCGCCGCGCTGGAGGAGTTCGAGTGTGGCGGCACGGCCGATTCCGCTACCGGCACCGGTGACGACGAAGACTTTCGCTGCGATCTGCATGCTGAACCACCCCTTCGCTCCTACCAGTGTGCGCCCGTCCTGAGCTGATTGCACGGGTCGGAGGACCCGGGATCTGACGGGGCAGGAGTTAAGGCAGCGCGGCAAGGAGTCCGTGAACGCCGGACTGACGGAGCAAACGCCGTGCCTCAAGATATGGCTCGACGAATCTCAGATCATTCGCTATGTCACCGAAGATCGACTCAATCTCGATGAAGGCCTCGGGTCTCTCATTCAACGCGGCTCGCGTCATCTCGTCCGCGAGTACGTCGTCCGGGATTTCGGCGTCGGAGATTGCGCCACGGCCGATCAACTCCCAGTAGTGCGCCCACGCGGCCACCATCGCGGCACCGAGCGTGACGGGGCGGTCCTGCACGAGGTTCTCTCGAATGGCCGGCATGGTGAATGTCGCCATGCGATTGGACCCGTCCGTCGCCAGGCGCACGAGCGTGTCTCGCATGTGGGGATTACTGAAGCGCTCGATCAACGTCGCCATGTAGGTATCGAGATCAATGCCCGGGAGATCACCGAGCGTCGGCGCTGCCTCACGCACCATGTAGTCCATGAGGTAGCGGCGAATCGCCTCGTCAGCCATCGCCTCATCGACGAGCACGTAGCCCAGTGGCGCGCCAAAGTAGGCAATCGCCTGATGCGAGGCGTTGAGGAGTCGGAGCTTCATCAGCTCGAAGGGCCGCACATCATCAACGAACTGAACGCCGACCTGCTCCAGTGGCGGCCGTCCCGCAGGGAATCGGTCCTCAACGATCCACTGGGTGAAGGGCTCGGCCGGAACCGGCCACGCATCGTTCACCGCGAAGTTGGCGCGCAGCGCCTCGCGATCATCATCCGTCGTCGACGGGGTGATGCGGTCGACCATGCAGTTCGGGAAGGCCACCTCACGGTCAATCCACTCCGCCAGGCCTGGGTCCATCAGCCGTGCGAGGCCTACGACTGTCTGCCTCGCCACGTCCCCATTGCCCTGGAGGTTGTCGCAGGACAGCACCGTGAAAGGCGACATCCCGGCATCCCGTCGACGGCGCAGGCCCTCGATGACATAAGTGAAAGCTGTCACCGGGTGCGCCGGATCCTCCAGGTCGCGTTGGACCGCCGGGTGCGAGGCATCGAACGCCCCTGTCGCCGGGTCTTTGAGGTATCCGCCTTCGGTCACCGTCAGGCTGACGATGCGTACCTCCGGATCCAGCAATCGGGCCCACACTGCCTCGGGATCGTCCGGCGCAAAGACATAGTCCTGCACCGAGCCGATGACTCGAGGTTCGAGCGTGCCATCGCTGTGGCGAAGCACCAGCGTGTAGAGGTGATCCTGCTTCTGCATCACATCGCGCATCCGGGCATCCTGCGGCAGCACTCCGACTCCGCATATGCCCCAGCCGAGACCGACCCCCTTCTCCATCAGGCGGTCGACGTACATCGCCTCGTGCGACCGATGGAAGTTGCCGAAGCCGAAGTGCGTGATGCCGATCGAAGTTTCCGTGCGGGCATAGTTCGGCGTCGGCACGGTGCTGATCGACGCAAGCATCGACGAGTTCAGGTCGGTCACGACTACTGCGCCATGTCGACGAAGCGGCTGTAGTGACCTTGAAAGGCCACCGTGATGGTCGACGTCGGGCCGTTCCGGTGCTTGGCCACGATGAAGTCCGCCTCACCGGCCCGCGGAGATTCGCGCTCGTAGGCGTCCTCGCGGTGCAGCAAGATCACCATGTCCGCATCCTGCTCCAGCGAGCCTGATTCGCGTAGATCGGACAGCAGCGGTCGCTTGTCGGTGCGCTGCTCGGGTCCGCGATTGAGTTGGCTGACCGCGATAACCGGAAGCTCGAGTTCCTTGGCGAGCAACTTCAAGGAGCGAGAGAACTCGCTGACCTCCTGCTGGCGACTCTCGACCTTCTTGCCGCTGGTCATCAGCTGCATGTAGTCGACGACCACCAGGCGTAGATCATGACGCTGCTTGAGGCGTCGGCACTTGGCGCGGATCTCCATCATCGTCAAGTTGGGCGAGTCATCGATGAAGAGTGGCGCCTCGCTAACCACGCCCATCTTGGTGGCGAGCTTCTGCCAGTCGCCGTCGCTCATGGTGCCGCTGCGCATGTGATGCAGGGGTACCTGCGCCTCGGCTGACAGCAGTCGCATCAGGATCTCGTTACGGCTCATCTCCAGGGAGAAGATCACGCTGGTGAGGTTGTGCTTAACCGAAGCGTTGCGGGCGATGTCAACGGCCAGGGTTGATTTGCCCACCGCTGGACGCGCCGCGACGATGATCAACTGTCCGGAGTGCAGGCCGTTAGTCAGTGAGTCCAGATCGGCGAAGCCTGTCGGCACGCCGACCATCTCGCCACCGCGGTTGGCAATGGCCTCGATCTCGGTGAGCGCGCCGTCCATGAGATCGCGAAGCGGGAGGTAGTCCTCCGCGGTGCGGCGTTCGGTGACCTCATAGACCTCGGCCTGGGCCCGATCGACGACATCGTCGACGTCACCCTCGCCGGCGTACCCCATCTGAACGATGCGCGTGCCGGCCTCGACCAGGCGGCGCAGCACTGCACGCTCCTTGACGATGCGCGCGTAGTAGCCGGCGTTGGCCGCGGTGGGCACCATGGAGACCAGCGTGTGCAGGTACGAAACTCCGCCGATGCGGCTGATCTCACCGCTGCGGGTGAGTTCGGCCGCGACCGTCACGGCGTCGGCGGGATCGCCTCGGCCGTAGATGTCGAGAATGGCGTCGTAGATGGTGCCGTGCGCGGGGCGGTAGAAGTCGCCCTGACGCAGCTCCTCGACGACGTCCGCAATCGCGTCCTTGCTCAGCATCATCGCGCCGAGTACCGACTGCTCCGCTGCGACATCCTGGGGTGGGGTACGGTCCGGACCCTCTTGCGCAGAGACCGGGAACTCCGCGACGCTCATCAACCCTCCCTTCACCGATCAAGGACTATCAGGGGGGTCTGACGTCGCCCTCCGGCGAGCGAACTTAGGCGAGCGGATTGCCGACGTAAAGGAGCAGCCTCGAAAGGGTGTGGACGACCTGTGGAAACACTCCGCAGCGACTCTCGACAGCGTGTTCACAGACTGGGGATACCGCTGGGGACAAATTGGGCGTGAGGGCGAGAATCTATGCTCTGACCTGGCCAAACGCTATCCGGAGACTGTGCACAGAAAATACTTCCCGATGTTGTGTACGTAGCGCGTGTCTCAACCATAGGCAAACTCCGGGTAACGCACTTTCCACGCCAGCCTGTGGGTAATGGCGCAGGTGATGGGCCTCTCGGGCACCTCATCCGACCGGCCTCAGGGGCGGCTACCGTGCGGCCATGGCAACGACGCAGCGGCGGCAGATCGACCGCGCTATCGGCCGCCTCGCCCTGCCAGCCTTCGGTGCCCTGGTCGCCCAGCCGCTCTTCCTTCTCGTCGACGCGGCGATCGTCGGGACCCTCGGGACCGAGGCCCTCGCCGGCCTTGGCGCCGCCTCCACCATCTTTGGCGCGGTCGTGGGCCTGTGCATCTTCCTGTCGTACGCCGCCACTGCCGCCGTGGCCCGACTGCTCGGCTCAGGAGATCGTGCCGGAGCTCTCTCCCAGGGTGTCGACGGCATGGTGCTCGGTGTCGTGCTCGGCGTCGTCCTCGGCGTTGCCACGGTCGTCGTCGCCGAGCCGCTCGTGCGCGCCCTCGGCACGTCCGATGAGGTCACCCCCTACGCCGTGACCTACCTACGCATCATTGCGATCTCCTACCCCGCTGTCCTCGGCGTACTCGCCGGCGTCGGCGTCCTGCGCGGCCTGCAGGACACCCGCACCACTCTCTACGTAACGCTGCTGCAGGTCGTCGCAAACCTCGTGCTGTGCCTGCTCTTCGTGCTCGTTCTCGGCTGGGGTATCGGCGGGAGCGCTGCAGCCACCGGCCTCGCCGAGCTCCTCGGACTTCTGCTCTACGCCGCCGTCATCTTGCGGCTTGCGCATCGCGAGCGGGCCCGGCTGCATCCCAGTGGTGTCGGCGTGATGCGCTCGGCGCGCGACGGTGTTCCGCTGCTGGTGCGCTCCGCAGCCCTCCGCGGCGTCCTGGTCCTCGCCTCCGCCGTGGCCGCAAGGCTCGGCGATCCGCAGTTGGCGGCGTACCACGTGACCGTGACGCTGTTCTTCATGCTGGCGCTTGCCCTCGATGCGGTGGCGATCGCCGGGCAAGCTCTCATCGGCAAGTCACTTGGCGAGGGTGACGTGAGCGAGACGCGCGCGATGACCGCGCGCATGGTCATGTGGTCGGTGTGGCTCGGCGTTGCGCTCGGCGTGGTGCTCATCGCGCTGAGACCGTGGCTGCCCGGCTGGTTCAGTAGCGATCCGCAGGTGATCGCGATCATGTCCGGCGCGCTCATCGTCCTCGCGATACTCCAGCCGCTCAGCGGCGTTCTCTTCGCCATCGATGGAATTCTCATTGGCGCGGGCGACACGGTGTGGCTGGCGTGGGCTCAGGTCGCCGTCTTCCTCGTCTTCCTGCCGGCTGCCTGGCTCGTGCTGCAGTTCGACCTCGGCGTGAGCGGCCTGTGGTGGGCCCTCGGGTGGTTCCTGCTCGTGCGCACCGTGCTCGTCGTCTGGCGAGTGCGGGGTTCGGCCTGGGTGGTCACCGGCGCTGTGCGCGCGCGGTAGCGTCCCTCCGTGACCGGCGTACTGCTCGACGTCAACGAGACCCTCCTCGATCTCACCGGCCTGCAACCGGCCTTTGAATCGATGGGGCTGCCCGATGCGCTACCCCTGTGGTTCTCGCAGACACTGCGCAATGGATTCGCACTCGCGGCGGCCGGTGACTATCGACCGTTCGCCGAGGTGGCCGAGTCGACCCTGCACTCGATCAATCCGCGGGCGAACGCCAAGACGCTCATGGCGGCGTTCGCTCATCTGACACCGCATCCGGATGTCACCGACGGACTTCAGGTCCTCGCCGACGCCGGTATCCCCGCGATGACCCTCACTGTCGGCTCCGCAGAGAACGTCGCCCGGATATTCGACCGTCACGGGCTCGGCGACCTGGTATCCGGACACCTCTCGGTCGATGAGGTCCATCGCTGGAAGCCTGCCGCTGCGCCGTACCTCTCCGGCTGCCTCGCCCTCGGTCTGCCCACGCGCGAGGTGACGATGGTCGCCGCCCACTCGTGGGATCTGCACGGTGCCCGCCGTGCCGGGCTGCGCACGGCGTGGATTTCCCGACTCGAGGGCAGTCGACCCGAGATCTTCTCCGCGGCCGATATCGAGGGGCCCGATCTGCCGACCGTGGCCGCAGCGATCGTGGCGGCTTCATGAAGACCGCGGTCATCATCGCCAATCCCGTGATCGGTGCGGAGTTGGGCCACCTCGGCGAGTGGCTCGCGGCTAGGGGGTTCACCGTCCGCCGACTCGTGCGGGACGACGTGCTCCCTGTTGACGCGGCGGACGATGCCGACCTGCTCATCCTGATGGGCTCGATCTGGACGATGGCGCGACCGATGACCGAGGAGACCGACGATGCGCACGCTGCGGCAGCGATTGCGGCAGAGGTCGCGCTCGTGCAGCGATGGCTGGAGTTCAATCGGCCGTTGCTCGGCATCTGTTTCGGTGGCCAATTGCTCTCGGTTGCACTCGGCGGCGACGTACGACGTCAGCCGGCAATCCACATCGCCTGGGAGACACCGTCAACCGAGATGGAGGCACTCCGCGGGCCGTGGGTGCTGCTGCACAACGACGCCTTCACCGTGCCGGACGGCACTGAGCTCCTCGCTGAGGCTGACCACGCCCCCATTGCCTTTCGCCGCGGTCGTGCGTGGGGTGTTCAGTTCCATCCGGAGGTAGACGAGCCGATCCTCACGCAGATGTTCGCCGACATCGGTGCGTCGGTCGATGTTTCCGCCCCTCCGATTGAGGCACTGCGCGTGCGCGCGGACGAGCAACGCGCCGACAGCATGCGCTTGTTCGATCGGTTCTGGGCCGAGGTCGGTGAGTGAGGCCGTACCGCATCACCACCGTATGCATGGGCAACATCTGCCGGTCTCCCATGGCCGAGGCAGTGCTGCGGTCGCGGATCTTCGACGCGGATCTCGCCGACCTAGTGATCGTGGACTCCGCCGGCACCGGCCACTGGCACGTCGGCGAAGACGCGGACCCGCGGGCTTTGGCGACGCTGCGTTCCCACGGATACGACCTGCAGCACTCGGGCCGACGGTTCGTCGCGGAGTGGTTCGACGCCGAGCACCCCTTGCGTGCCGACCTGGTGCTCACCATGGACGCGAGCAACTTTGCGCGCGTGCGGGCACTGGCACCGAGTGAGTCTGCGCTGGGCCGCGTACGGATGTTGCGGTCGTTCGATCCAGACCTCGCGGATCTGGAGGTTGGTGATCCACGGCTCGACGTACCGGATCCGTACTACGGGGGACCCGAGGGCTTCGTGGACGTGCTGAAGATGATCGAGCTGGCCAGCGACGGAGTGGTCACGATGCTGGCCGACCGCTTTCGCGGTACTCCCTGATGTCTTCCTTGCAGTTACCGTGGGCAAATCACCCACATGGCGGCGGTAGCTGCAAGGAAGACGTCGGGGACGTGTTAGTCGGCGACGACAGTGAAGGTGACCGCGGCGGTGACCTGCGGGTGGATCTTCACCGAGGCCTTGTGCGAGCCGACCTCCTTGACATGCGAGACGTCAACGGCGCGCTTATCGAGCAGCGGCCCTCCCGCCTTGCGGACGGCGGCCACCAGATCGGCGTTGGTCACTGAGCCGAAGAGCTTGCCGGTCTCGCCCGCCTTGGCGCTGACGACGACGGCCAAGCCCTCGAGCTGCGCCTTGACCTCCTTGGCGTGGTCCAGGTCGCGGATCTCACGGGCGTCGCGGGCACGCTTGATCTGCGTGACCTGCTTCTCGCCGCCCTTGGTCCACTGCATGGCGAACCCACGCGGCATGAGGTAGTTGCGGCCGTAGCCGTCCTTGACCTCGACAACGTCACCGGGGCCACCGAGGCCGACGACCTCCTGAGTGAGGATGAGCTTCATGTCGATCTCCTATCGGCCGGTCGCGGTGTAGGGGAGCAGCGCCACCTCGCGCGCGTTCTTCACCGCGGTCGCGATCTCGCGCTGATGCTGGGTGCAGCAGCCGGTCACGCGGCGAGCGCGGATCTTGCCGCGGTCCGAGATGTACTTGCGGAGCATGCCGGTGTCCTTGTAATCGATCGCCGGTGCGCCGTCCTTGCAGAACACGCAGGCGCGGGGCTTGGGGATGCGCTTGAGCTCAGCCTGGCGCTTGCTATTGCGGTCGTTAGCCATGGTGCAGTTCTCCTGAAGTCGAAAGGGGGAAAGTCTTAGAAGGGGGGCTCGTCGTACGCGGCTCCGCCGCCGGCGGCGGAGCCACCACCTGACGAGGCCCAGGGGTCGTCCGCAGGAGCGTTGCCGCCACCGCCGGAACCACCGCCGAATCCACTGTCACCACGCTGCGTGCGGGTAACCTTCGCGGTCGCGTAGCGAAGTGCAGGGCCGACGTCGTCGACCTCCATCTCCACGACGGTGCGCTTCTCGCCCTCGCGGGTCTCGTAGGAGCGCTGCTTCAAGCGGCCCTGCACGATCACGCGCATGCCCTTCTGGAGGGACTCGGCGACGTTCTCGGCGTACTGACGCCACACGCTGCAGCGCATGAAGACCGGATCGCTGTCCTTCCACTCATTGGACGCCTTGTCGAGATAGCGCGAACTGGCGGCAACGGTGAAGGACGCGACAGCAGCGCCGCTGGGAGTGAAGCGCAGCTCAGGATCGTTGGTCAGGTTGCCAACGACGGTGACGTTGATGTCTCCGGCTGCCATCGTCAGACTCCCGCCGGGCGCGTCACCTTGGTGCGCAGGACGGCCTCGTTGAGGTTGAGCTGGCGATCAAGCTCGGCCACAGCCTCCGGCGTCGAGGTGACGTCGAGGACGGCGTAGATGCCCTCGGGCTTGTGGTTGATGTCGTACGCCATGCGTCGACGACCCCAGATGTCGACCTTCTCCACCGAGCCGCCATCTTGCTTGATGACGTTCAGGAAGGTCTCGAGTGACGGAGCAACGGTCCGCTCCTCGAGATCGGGATCGAGGATGACCATGATTTCGTATCGGCGCATGCGGTCGCCGACCTCCTTCGGTCTCATCGGCTCCGGTCGCTCCGGAGCAGGAGGTGGGAGCGGAACTCCCGGGTGGCCGATCCAGGGTGGACGGCCTCGTTGAGGGTACGCCGTACCCCTGCGATCGACCTAATTGACGACTTCGGGTGCACAACTCGTCGACCGGGCGGTCGGGGGTGCAGTGGTGGGTCGAGTGCCGGGTGGTCTGGGCTGGAATCTCGTGAATTTGGTGGGGTTTGGGGGTTGACTCGTGCGGGAGTACCCGCTTAAAATCGAACATACGTTCGAATCGTGAAGGTTCGGGCGGTTGATGGGAATTAGTTCGGCAGGCAGGGCTTCGTGTGAGCGGGGCCGTGTGCACGGACCTGGTGGTCCGGACGGTGTTGGCGACTTTGGACGCCTGCCACTTCGATGAGCGCGCTGTGTGCGCGCACGGAGTGGTGGTGAGGTCGGCAATGTGCCAGGGCGTTGACGCCAGCGGACAGCGACGTGCGGGAGTGTCGCCGCCTTCGCCGGTGACCGCTGATGTCTCCCTGGCTGAGTTACGCGCTGAACTCATCTCGATCACCAATGCGTTGGCAGAACTCGATGTCACTCGGCTATCCGAAGGCGCGCTGGGGGAGACGATCGATGATCTGCTGCGCGCACGGCGCCAGCTCGATGGCCTAAGCGCAGCGGTCGCGGGTCGGTTTGCGCATTCGTCGGAGTGGAGTGCCGACGGGGCGCGTGATGCGGTGGCGTGGCTGCGGGGTCGCAGCAGCGACGGCTTCTGCGCCGCCAGGGACCTCTTTGCGATCTCGTCCGATTGTGCGGTGTTCCCGGCGATGGGCGCGGCCCTGCGGCGCGGCGACGTCAGTGCCCGCCATGTGCGCATGCTCGGCGAGGTCAGTCGACGGTTCCCCCGGCTGCTGGGCCACCTGCGCGACGCCCAGCAGCACATCACCGCCCTGGCGGTCGCGGCCGAGCCGGCCCGGTTCCGCCGCGAGTTGATCGCCCTGTGCCACCGGTTCGACCCCGACGCAGCCCGCGAAGATGCTGATGACCGTGACCGGGAGTGTCACTTCCGGGCCTCGACCGTCCTGGACGGCCAGGTCCGCGTCGACGGCCTGCTGCCCGCCGAAGTCGGACAACTGCTCATCGCCGCACTGGAATCAGCCCGACGACAGATCGTGGACGACCCGACACCGGAGCCGACACCACCGGTCCCAGGCGTTGATGCGTTCGGCACCCCCATCACCCCCGACCCGGTCGATGCCCGGCTGACCGGGCAGCGCAACGTCGAAGCCCTGCACCGCATCCTCGTGATGGCGAACGGACCGGACGGGCAACTCGCCAGCGTCGCGGGCCAGCGACCCCAGGTCAACGTCACCGTCTCCATGGATGCCCTGGCTGCTGAGCCCGATGCGGCCGTCGACTGCGGCTGGCTCGAACGCTTCGGCGTCCCC
>Ga0181594_10005090_pt1 | contig 11563 bp, 9 predicted proteins | sample 071ome_18_FD_145603 | JGI IMG/M metagenome (GOLD analysis project Ga0181594, IMG submission 145603) | Coastal salt marsh microbial communities from the Groves Creek Marsh, Skidaway Island, Georgia - 071413BT metaG (spades assembly) | ecosystem: Environmental > Aquatic > Marine > Intertidal zone...
ACGACCATTGTCGTCTATCCCGGATGGCGCGCCGAAATGGACGGTGCGGGCGACTATGTGATGACCCGCGATTCCGCCTGACTCAGCCGAGGCCCTGCCGGTATTTCTGCGGACTTGTGCCGGTCCAGCGCCGGAATGCCCGTCCGAAGCTGGTCTGCTCGCTGTAGCCCAGCCATTCAGCAATCTCATCGAGGCTTGATTCGGGCCGCTGCAGATAGAGCTTGGCCAAAAGTATCCGAACTTCCTCGATCAGAGCGCTGAACGACGTTCCCTCTGCCTCCAGCCGCGCCTGAAGCGTACGTGGTGACAAGCCGAACTTCTCCGCGCAGCGCTCCACCGAGCAGCATCCCTTCGGCAAATCGCCGCGAATGTAATCCCGCACGCGCTCGGCCAAGGAGGTGCGATTGGCAGCACGGACACGATCGAGATAACCTCCCAACAGGCGGTAGATGAGCCGGTTGGCGCTGGGGACCGGCTGGTCAAGCTGGTCCCGCGAAAAGCCAATGGAGTTGACCGGGGCACCGGTGTGCACCCTACACCCCAACACCGCCTCGATTTCGGCCACGTCGGCAGGCCGCACACTGTTGGCAAGCTGGACATATTGCGGCTCGAACCGCGTCCCTCCAATCTGGCGCAACAGGTTCATCTGGAGCACCGCCGCCTGCAGGTTGGCCTGATCGTTGACACCGAGATTGTGAACGACACCCCAGCGCAGTTCCGCGCTGGTGCTGCTCTCGACCAATTCCGGCGCGGCTTCGGGCGAATGAATGATCGGCAGATAGTCGACCAGGGCGCCTACGGCTGTACGCATGTCCTCTGCCGAACGGGCAAGCGCGGTGATGCAGCCAAATACCTCCGCGTCCTGCTCCTGAGCGAAATGCAGGCCGAACAGCGGATCGTCGAACAGCTCGCTGCAATACTCGAAGGTATCGACCAGCGCCTGGGCAGCGACGTGGCTGTCCGGGTCGCCTAGCACGCGCGCATCGATACCGGCACGGTCAAGAATGCGCTGCGCATCGCCGTTGCGCCGACGCGCAAATTCGGAAAAGCCGCGCAGGTTGGCCGCGCGCAGTTGCCCCGCGCCCGGTAGCGCGTCGAGCGGGCCTTCGATGCCGTAAAATATCGGATCGTTTGGCATGGTCACTCATCCTTACGGCCCGCCGCAGGCTGCGTCCATTGTCCATCGCCCTGCGCTCGCTGTCTATACAGCTCGCGCATCGAGTGCCAGCATGGAACATTACCGGGAGAGAGGGTCACATGGTCGAGATGAAATCGCCGCAGGAGCACCGCGAGGAAGCGCGCCCCTTCGTCCGCTACGAGAAGGACCGCGAACGCCGTATCGCCACGATCACCTTCGACAGGCAGGATCGCGGCAATTCCACCACCATCGGCATGCGCATGCTCTACGCCGACTATGTCCACCGCTCTAACGTGGACGACGAGGTCAAGGTGCTCGTCATCCGCGGCGAAGGTGAGGATTTCGGCACTGGCGGCGACATCGACGAACATGGTGACATGTATCTCAACCCCAAGGAGGGCGAGAATTTCCTCTCCGATCTCGAGATCGGGCAGGACGAAGACGTGGTTTACCCCCCGCCAGGCTCCTACCGCCATCTCCACACCCTGACCGATTACTACGGTAAGGCGCCAGCAGGTCAGCGCCCTTTGCAGGAATTCAAGAAGATCTCGATCATCGAGGCTAAAGGCTATTGCTACGGCTGGCACTTCTACCAGTGCGGTGATGCCGACATGATCGTCTCGTCCGACGATGCCCTGTTCGGCCATCCTTCGTTCCGCTACGCCGGTTGGGGACCGCGCATGTGGACCTGGCTGGAAATGGTCGGCTACCGCAAATTCTCCGAAATGGTGTTCACCGGCAGGCCGTTTACCGCCGCAGAGATGGCGGACTGCAATTTTGTCAACAGCGTGGTGCCGCGCGGCGATCTCGAAGCCGAAGTCGAAAAATACGCCGATGCCTGTTCGCGCACGCGCCCGCTCGACTACGTGGTTGCCCAGAAAACCTTGTTCGAAGCCTACAAGCAGTATCGCGGCGAATATCTCGGCAGCCTTCTGACCGGCTGGCTGGAGGGAATGCTTCCAGCCATGTCGCCCGACCGCGAAACCAAGGTCGATCTGGGCGGCGATGCCTTCTACGGTGGGATTGCCAAGACGGTCAAGAACAACGACCTCAACTACCCGCCCGAATGGCGTCTCAGCCGGGGCGGCAGACAGCGGAAGGACTAAGCGGACCAGCCCGGAGAGAGAGATGCCCGAAACATTGTTCGCCCTCGATGAGAGCAATTACCGGAATTGCCAATCGCTCTATCGCGGCGATCGCAAGCGCGAATATTATGACGGCGAATTCTGGGTTGACGATGCGCTGCCGGTCGAGGTCCACGCCCGTAAGTGCGGGATCGGGCCCTTCACCATTATCGAGATGAGCGCGGCAACGCGCCAGTTCTTTCGCCGCACCCAAAAGCATATCCGCGAGGATGCTACCGATCTCAGCGTCCTGTGGTTCGTACGCAAGGGTCAGTTGATATACGCGAACCAGAGCGGCCAGACCGCGATCGGGCCCGGCGAGTTCCTCCTGACGCGCTCGATGTCACCGTTCTTCATCGAGCTTCAACCGGGCGAGGAAGGACTCCACGAGATTCTTCACGTCACCTTGCCGACCCATCTGCTGCGCCCCCATCTGGGTGCCGAGATCAGCACGAGCGCTTCGCTCGCGGGTGATCGCCGGGAAGTGGCGATCGCGCATCGTCTGCTGTCCGATGCTTTCGAGGAGGATGACGCCCTACCCCCGGAATCCGCCCAATTGCTCGTCGAGACTGCCTGCAAGCTGATCGGCAATGCCCTCCGGCTGCGCGACCCGCAATCGGGCACGCGCCGCACGCTGGGAGAGCAGCGACTGGTCGAGGTCCTGCGCTTCATCGAGGTTCACCTGTCGGACCCGAACCTGTGCATGGCGATGGTCAGCAAGGGCTGCGACGTCAGCCAGCGTTACCTGTCCCTGCTGCTTCAGGGTGCCGGCCAGACCTTTTCCGAACTCGTGTGGTCAAAACGGCTGGATATGGCGCGCGATTGGCTTGCCCGGTCCGACCCGCGCGATGTCGCCATCAGCGAGATCGCCTATGGCGTCGGCTTCAAGAGCACGGCCCATTTCAGCCGCAAGTTCAAGCAGGTCTTCGGCATCAACCCGAGTCACTTTCGCGACAGCGCGGCATCGGACGGCGCAGAAGCCCACTCCTGCCATGCCGACTACGACGGCCAGGCCACTGCAACGCTGCAGTAGGCGGTCGGCCAGGCGCTCAATCCACACCGTTTCCAGGGACACTCCCATGCAGCAGGACCAGACCGAAAACGACACTGCCGTAACGCTCGATACCAGCGACGTCGATCGCTATGTCGGACAGCGCGTGGTCTTCGCCGAGATGTGGGACCCAGCCAGTGCGACCGAGATTCGCCGCTGGGTCCAGGCGCTCGATTACGCCAATCCGATTCATTACGATGAGGAAATGGCCCGCGCCTCGCGCTTCGGCGGGATCGTCGCACCGCAGAGCTTCACCGTGGCAATGGACTATGGCCACGGCTGCCACCCTTCCTGCATCGGCAATGTGCCGGGCACGCACTTGATCTTCGGCGGCGAGGAATGGTGGTTTTATGGCGGCCGCATCCGCCCTGGCGACTTCCTGCGGCAGGAACGCTTCTTCGCCGGTTACAAGGTGCGCGACACCGGCTTTGCCGGACCGACGATGTTTTCGGACGGCGACACCTGTCATTACCGCGAGGATGGCTCCCTGTTCGCCAAGGAGCGCGCGACATCGATCCGCTATCTGCGCGATGAAGCCAACAAGCGCGGCGTCTATGGCAAGGACACTCGTGCCGTCAAAAGCTGGACCGAGCCGGAAATGGCCGAGGTCGACCGCATGCGGTTCGAATGGATGATGTCGAACCGCGAAGGGAAGTCTCCCAATTGGCGCGAGGTCAATGTTGGCGACACACTTCACCGACGCGTCATCGGGCCGCACACGCCGCTAACCTTCGGCTTCGAGTACCGCGCCCACCGCCAGAATATCTGGGGCACCTGGCGCTGGAACCCGCCGGAGGGCCTTGACGATCCGGCCAAGCTCAATGCCGGCTTCGACGAGGACATGACTTACGACTACGAAGCACAAGCGCTCGATCCGCGGCAGAAAGACGGGCTCTATTTCGGCCCCTCCAGCGGTCACCTCAATCCCGCCAAGGCCGAGAAGATCGGCATGGGCGGGACCTATGGCTATGGCGCTTCGATGAATGCCTGGCACCTTGACAGCGTCGCGTTCTGGGCAGGCAATGACGGCTATATCTGGCATTCGAAGACCCAGTTCCGCAAACCGGCATTTGAAGGCGACGTCACATTTGTCGACGGCGAAGTCGTCGAGAAGTTCGAGACCAGCGAGTTCGGCCTGCCCACTGTGCGCATCAAGACACGCATGACAACGCAGGATGGCGATACGATCCTCACCGGCACGGCCGACGTCTCGCTGCCGCACGAGCGCTGATGGACATTTCGCGCCTCGTACGGACCGCACCCGCCAAATCGGGGCTGTCGCTGGTCGAGGCCATGCCGCTCGCCGAAGAACCGGGTCTGGGCGCGCTGAGCATCGGCGGTTATCTCCGCGAGGTCTGCGAGCGGTATGGACCGGCAGAGGCGGTCGTCTTTTACGAGTATGGCGAGCGCATTTGCTGGTCCTACGACGCGTTGCAGGAACGATCGCTGGTGGTTGCCCGCGCACTTGCGTCGCAAGGTCTGCGCGAGGGCGAGCGTGTCGGCATCCTCATGACGAACCGGCCAGAATTTCTCTCGGCCTTCTTCGGCATTGCGCTGTCGGGAGGTGTGGCGGTCGCGCTCTCGACGTTTTCGACCGAGAGTGAACTGGCGCACATGCTCGATGCCTCGCAAATCACGACGCTGCTGTTCGAGGCGCAGGTCCTGAAAACGGACTTTGCATCGATGATTGCAGGGCTCGATCCGGCGAGACGTTTCCCTGCGCTCAAAAGGCTGGTGGCGCTGGGACAAGCGAACGGCTTCGAGAGCTGGGACCACTTCACAGCATCGGGCAACGCCGAATGCGAATTCCCCAAGATTAGCCCAGCAGATCCGGGCGGAATATTTTTCTCCTCCGGCACCACCAGCCTGCCCAAGGGGATAGAGCACAGCCAGCAGGCCTTCACGATCCAGTGGTGGCGCTGGCCGCGCCTGTTCGCCATGCACGAGGCGGTGCGCGCCTGGACCGGTAACGGCTTCTTCTGGTCGGGCAATATCTCGATGGTGGTCGGCACCGCGCTGAGCACCGGGGGGTGCATCGTCCTGCAGAGCCATTTCGACGCGGGCGAAGCGCTGCGGCTGATCGAGGCTGAGCGCGTCACTTTCGCCAATGGCAGGCCGCATCAATGGGCACGATTGCGGGCCGATGAAGGCTGGTCGGAGGCAGACCTGTCTTCGCTGAAATATGTGCCGCGCGGCGAGCTGATCTGGACCCATCCGACGGTCGAGACGGGCTGGGAAGTACCGCAGGCCTTCGGCACGACTGAGACCATGTCGATCTGCACCTGCATTGGGCGCGACGCGAGCGAGGCGGACTACACAGGCAGCTTCGGCATGCCGCTACCCGGAAACACGCTGAAGATCGTCGATCCCATGTCGGGCGATCTGCTGCCGGTCGGCGAGACCGGGGAGATGTGCATCAAGGGGCCGACCCTGATGAGCGGCTATCTCGGCAAGTCCCGCGAGGACTGTTTCGACGCCGAAGGTTTCTTTTGCACCGGCGACGCCGGGCGCGTGGACGAGCAGGGCCGGTTCTTCTGGGAAGGCCGGATGACATCGATGATCAAGACCGGCGGCGCCAACGTCTCACCCGAGGAAATCGATGAGATTGTCGCGAATTGGCCAGGGGTAAAGCGGGCGCAGACGGTAGGCGTGGAAGACAATCTTCTCGGTCAGCGAGTCGTCACCTGTATCGTCCCGGTCGAAGGCGCGAGCATTGCCGAGGAAGACATGATTGCGCACCTCAAGGGCAGGCTGGCCAGCTACAAGATTCCGCGCCAGGTGCTGCTTTGCACCGAGCAGGACTTCGCCATTACCGGGAACGAAAAGGTCAAACCAGCCGACATCCGCGCCATGGCGGAGCGAAAGCTGGCAGTCGTTGAAGACAATCCCTGATGCGGGGGCAGTCATTTCGTTGCCAAACACGGCAAGGCTATCCACACTGGCGGTCGAGTGTGCGGAGGGGATGATGGCGGATAAAAACGAAACGTTCGATGTGGTCGTCGTAGGCTCGGGCGCGGCGGGCGCCATGGCCGCGCTGCGCGCCGCCGATCAGGGCCTCTCGGTGCTGATCGTCGAGAAGGAGCGCAAGTTCGGCGGCACTTCGGCCGTTTCGGGCGGGGTAATGTGGGTGCCGAACCACAAGCTCGGCGGCGATGCGGGCGACAGCCGCGAAGCCGCGCTCGAATACCTCCACGCCACGATAGATGTGCCGGTCAACGAGACTCGCCTCGAAGCCTATGTCGATCAGGCCCCGCAGATGCTCTCGTTCCTGACCGGAACCGGCGTCCCGGTCGAAACGGGCGTCTGGCCCGACTACTTTCCCGATGAGCCTGGCGCGCGCACAGATCGCTCGCTTACCGTGCCGACTTTCGACGGACGCAAGCTGGGCGACACGCGCTATCCGCTGATGCGCGAGCAGTACAACCGCTTCAAACTGTTCGGCAGATATTCGATGGACCTTGGCGAAACCTTCACCCTGATGACGCAGGAGAAGGGCTGGCGACGCACCGTCATCAACATCTTCCGGCGCTACTGGCTCGACCCCGGCACTCGCAAGATCAGCCACCGTGACCGCCGCTTTACACAGGGCGCGGCGCTGATGGGCGAGATTTACGAGAAGGTATTCGCACGGGGCGTAGAGCTGCGCACCGAGACCAAGCTGGAAGAACTGCTGGTCGATGACGGCGGCCGCGTTACCGGCGTCGAGGTCAGCAATTACGGGCGGCGGTACACAATTGAGGCGCGGCATGGCGTCGTCCTCGGAGCGGGCGGCTTCGAATGGAATCAGGAACTGCGCGACCGCTTCTTCCCGTTTCCGGGCCTTACCCGGCACAGTTCCTCGCCGGAGGACGCCAACCGTGGCGAAGCGCTGATCGCCGGCGAGAAAATCGGCGCCAGTACGGAGCACACTGCACAGGCGTGGTATATTCCGACGATGCAACTGCCGATGGCGGGCACGGCCAATTTCAACGAAATCCATCAGGCAGCGTTCGATGTCGGACGCCCGCACTCAGTCTGCGTAAACCGCAACGGCGTGCGCTTCGTCGATGAGGCGACCGGCTACGACAGCTTCGGGCAGGCCATGATTGCCGATCACCTGACGACCGGCGCCAACTGCCCGTGCTGGCTGATATTCGATGCCGATTTCCGCGCCAAATTCAGCGCCGGCGGGCTGCTTCCCGACTTGCTGATGCCGGACAAGAAGGTGCCCGGCGAATGGTGGGACCACTACGTCTTCCGCGCAGATTCCATCGCTGCGCTCGCCGAGAAGATTCACGTTCCGGCGGATACTTTGGCGCAGACCATCGCCAATATGAACGAATACGCCAAGAGCGGAGTCGATCCCGAATTCGGGCGCGGCAGCAATGCTTATGACCAGATGTTTGGCGATCCATCGTGCACCCCCAACCCCTGCCTTGGCGCCATCGCAAAGGGTCCGTTCTACGCCGTGCCGATCAATGCCGGTGATCTCGGGACCAAGGGCGGCCTGCGCTGCGACGAGCGGGCGCGCGTGCTCGATGGTGAGGGCAATCCGATCGCCAGTCTCTATGCGGCGGGCAACTGCGCCGGATCGCCGTTCGGCGATTGCTATCCGGGAGCCGGCGCGACCATCGGCCCAGCCCTGACCTTCGGCTTTGTCGCGGCGAATGACATTCTCGAACGCGCCGCCAACCGGCGTGAGACAACCACGGAGACAGCAGCGTGAGCGCGAAACAGGTAGCAATCGTCACTGGCGCAGCAGGCGGCATCGGCGAGGCGATCACCCGGCGGCTCGGGCAGGACGGGATGGCCGTGATCGGTACTGGCCGCACCGAAGCGTCCCTGGCCAAACTCAAGGAAGGCCTCGCCGGGGAGATGGAATTCGATTTCGTGGCTGGCGATCTCGCTGGCGACGAAGGACCTGCGCGAGTGGTCGCAGCCGCGGTCGAAAAGTTTGGGCGACTCGATCATGTCATCAACAACGCCGGCTCGTTCAATTTCGGACCCGTGGGCGACACCACAGACGAAATGCTCGACGAAGTGCTCGGCATATCGCTGCGTGCGCCTTTCCGGCTGTGCCGCGAGGCATTGCCGCATCTTGGCGAAGGTGCATCGATCCTGTTCATCGGCTCGACCTGGGGGCTTTATGGCACGGCAGGTGGCGGGGCTTACAGCGCGGTCAAGGCAGGCCAGATCGGCCTCATGCAGACGCTGACAGCGGAATATGGCCGACGCGGCATTCGCGCCAACTACATTGCGCCGACCGTGGTCAGGACGGCAATGACCGACGCCTACTGGGATGAGGAATTCTTCCACCGCACCAATCACGAGCTGACGCCGCTGGCGCGCGAATGCACGACCGACGACGTTGCCGAAATGGTCAGCTTCCTTTGCTCGGACCGGGCCAGTTTCGTCACTGGGCAGACTATCGCCGTCGATGGCGGCGTCTCGTCGACGCGCTATCTCGATCCCAAAGCAATCATGGCCGAGCGGAAATAGCCCGGCTCAGCTGATCGCGCCGCTCGCCTTGAGTGCCTCGTATTCGTCTTCGTCGAGCCCGAGCAGCTCTCGATAGACATAGTCGTCATGCTCGCCGAGCATGGGCGCGCCGCGCTCCAGTTCGGCCCCACCGGGCTCGATCCTCCAGCTTGAGCCGATGACCGGCCGGGCGTCGCCATTTCCATTGATGACCATGCGAAAGGTCTCGTTCGACCAGAACAGATCGTCGGACATGAGGTCCACGGTCGAGGCGGCTGGCCATGCCGCGACGCCGCGGGCGCGCAAGCGGCAGGCCAGTTCCGCGCAATCGAGGGTGTGGGTCAATTTGCCCAGTTCGGCTTCCAGCGCTGCCCGGTTTGCGACGCGATCCTCGTGTGTCGCGAATTGTGGATCGTCCGCCAGGTTCTCCGCCCCGAGTTCGTTGGCAAGGGCGTGCCACTCCCCGCCCCCGTCGCAGGCAATGCTGATCCAGCCGTTGTCGCGAGTCGGGAAAAAGCCATGAGGCGACAGCTCGTCATGCGCATTGCCCCGATGGACAGGCGGCTCGCCGGTCAGGCCGAATGCGAACAGGCTGTCGCCGACCAATCCGGAAATCGCCTCGACCGCAGACAGGTCGACCTGCTGCCCTTCCCCCGTTCGTTCCCGGTGATGCAGCGCGGCAATCGCGCCAAAAGCCGCAACCGCGCCCGCCGTCGTGTCACCATAGCGGATGTTCATGCCGCGCGGCACGCGATCCTCGTGGCCGACGAGACTGGTCAGCCCGCCAATTGCGGCGAAGCTCGGTGCATAGCCGGTCTGGTAACCGAGCGGCCCCTCGCTACCGTACATCTTGATCGAGACGTGAATGATGTCCGGCTTGATCGCCTGCATGGCCTCGAAAGACAGGCCCAATTTATCGAGTGCGCCCGGTCGCAGATTGTCGAGAACGATGTCGCTCACGGCGATCATCTTCTTCAGTTGCGCGATGCCGTCTTCGCACTTGAGATCGACGCGCACACTCAATGCTTCGGTATTCTGGCTGAGGAAGTAGGGGGCATGCTCGATATCGACCCCGCCGTAGGCCCGCATTTCGTCGAGCGCGCTGGTACTCTCGACCTTGACGATCTCGGCACCCAGTTGTGCCAGCAGCTTGGCGGCGTAGGGCCCGGCCCAGACCTTGGCCACGGCCAGAACCCGTACTCCGGCAAGCGGGCCGCCACGATCGCGATAGGTCATGGAAACACCTCGTCGCGATCGGCATCCGGTGCGGGAGCAGTGCGGTTCAGCCGAACCGGCGAGGCCGTCATGCGATAGGCAGCTGTCGGATAGGCCAGGCCTTCCAGCGACTGGAAATAGCCGCGATGACGGTATTGTTCGTTGGCGAGCAAATCCTCGGCCGAATTGCCGGGCACCAGCGGCACGCCCTTGGCCTGCGCCGCCTTGCTCACCTCGTTGCGCTTCTGCAGCGCGATCCACGGACGGAACTGATCGCGAAAGCTCGTCACGCGATCGGGCGTGCAATGGAATTCCAGCCAGTCCTGCGGAAACTCTTCGGCCCAGTCGGGATTGCCCATGATGTCCTTGAGGCCCTGCCACTGCGCGCTGGTCATCATCACGAGATGGACGAAACCATCGGCGCAAGCGAACACGTCGCCCGGCCCACCCATATCGTAGCGGCGGCGCGAATGGCTCGGCTCATCATCGCCCGCCAGCACCCGGCCCAGTACGACATCGGCGCGGCTGATCTGCACCGCGACCTCGGACAGGTCAATGCACTGACCCTGCCCCATGCGCCGCTGGCGCAGCAGGCTCGCGGCAATAGCGATGGCGGCATCGAGACCGCTCTCGAAATCGGGCATGAAACGCCCTGCGCCCATCAGCGGCGGATCGGCGTCGTCGCTTTCACTCGGGGTGTGCCATGCCCATCCTCCGGCGGCGGCGACATTGATTGGCCATGCGCGATGATGGTCGTCGGGCGCCTGCTGCCCGAAGGGCGTAATCTGGCAATGGACAAGTCGCAGATGGCGCTCGCGAAGCGCGGCGGGGTCGAGCCCCACGCGCGCGCACCATTGCGGATCGTGATCGTCGATGAGGGCGTCTGCACGTTCCAGCAACTTCTCCAGCGTGTCGCGACCCGTCTCACCTTCAAGATCGACGACAACCGATTTCTTGTTGGTATTGCAGTAGGCGAACACCGCGCCCTTGCCATCGACATGCGGACCATAGCGCCGCGTCGGCGAGCCGCCGGGGCGCTCAAGCTTGATGACCTCTGCGCCGAAATCGGCGAGCAGCCGACCGGCCCATTCGCCGCAGACGCGTTCGGCGGTTTCGACGATCGTGATTCCCGAAAGCGCATTCACAACGACATCCCATCATCGATCGTGAGAGTCGCTCCGGTTACTTGTCGCGAGGCATCGGAGCACAGGAACAGCAAGGGCTCGATCAGGGTGTCGAGCGGCATCATGCGGCGGCGTGGCAGCGCCGCAATCGCCGGCCCGCTATCATCGCTGTCGAACCATTCGGCATTCATTTCCGTTCTCACCCAGCCCGGCTGGATCGTATTCACGTTGATACCCTGCCGCACCCATTCCTTCGCCAGATTGCGGCCAAGGTGCGCGATCCCGGCCTTGGTCGCAGCATACATGGCATCGCCGGTGTGAAACTGCTCCGCAGTGATCGAGCCGATCAGGACCACGCGCCCGCGCTCAATTTCCCGAAAGTCAGCGGCGATCATCCGGCGGGCACCCTCGCGCGCAGTGAGCAGCGCACCGAGCAGGTTGGTGTCCTGAACCT
>Ga0181594_10005094_pt1 | contig 11561 bp, 11 predicted proteins | sample 071ome_18_FD_145603 | JGI IMG/M metagenome (GOLD analysis project Ga0181594, IMG submission 145603) | Coastal salt marsh microbial communities from the Groves Creek Marsh, Skidaway Island, Georgia - 071413BT metaG (spades assembly) | ecosystem: Environmental > Aquatic > Marine > Intertidal zone...
ACCATCCCGTCATACGCCGGCTCCACACCCTTCGGCAACTCGTCCACCAGGCTCTGGTAGTCCATGGAGGTATTCATATGGGTCAGCACCGCGCGGCGCGGCTGCAGGCGTTCGATCCAGGACAGCGTGAGCTCGAGATGGGCGTGCGTCGGATGGGGTTTGCGCTGTAGGCAATCCACGATCCAGGTATCGACGCCCGCCAGCACCTCGAACGCCTCATCCGACAGCGCCTGGACATCGGTGGAATAGGCCACCGCCCCCACCCTGAACCCTAGTGTGCCGATCGGCCCATGTTTCTGGCGAAACGGCACGATCTCGCTACCGCCGACCGCAAACGGACCGACGATCTCGTGGGCGTTCAAAATGGGCGGATACAGCCGATTTGAGTCTTGTTCGAAGGTATAACCAAAGCGCTGCGTCAACTGCGCCAGGGTCTCGGGGTCGGCCCAAGCATCGACCGGACCCCCGTTGCGAATAGCGATAAAGCGTAAATCGTCGATCCCGTGGGCATGATCGGCATGGGCATGGGTGAACAACACCGCATCCAACCGTTCGATCCCGGCATTCAGGCCTTGTTGGCGCAAATCGGGCGAGGCGTCGATCAAGATCTCGGTGTCGCCGTCACGCAGCAAGATCGAAGCTCGCGTGCGCCGATTGCGCGGCTCGTTCGGATCGCACGCGCCCCAGTCGTTGCCGATCCGCGGCGTGCCGCCGGCCGTCCCACATCCCAGGATGACGACCTGCATCGCGGGCTAGGGCGCTGGGGCTGGCGGCGTCGCGCGATCGAACAGCCGGTAGAAATTGGCCGTGGTCAGGTCGGCTAAATCTTCAAGCGCCATGCCGCGCAGGTCGGCGACATGCGCCGCGGTATAAGCGACATAGGCGGGCTCGTTGGTCTTGCCGCGTTTGGGTACCGGGGCCAGATAAGGCGCGTCGGTCTCGATCAACAACCGATCCGCGGGCACCGATTTGGCGGTTTGCCGGATGTCCTCGGCGCTCTTGAACGTCACGATCCCCGATAGCGAGATGTAGAAGCCCAGATCAAGCGCCGTGGTGGCGAACTCGCGTGTCGCGCTAAAGCAGTGAATCACCCCGCGCAGCGCCCCTGCCCCAGACTCCTCTTTCAGGATTGCGGCGGTTTCGGCGTCGGCGTTCCGGGTATGCACGATCACCGGCAACCCGGTCTCGCGCCCGGCCACGCAATGCGCGCGAAAGCTCTCGGCCTGCCGTGCCCGATCCGAGTGATCGTAATAGAAATCGAGCCCGGTCTCGCCGATCCCCACGACCTTGCGGTGTTGGGTCAGGTTTACGATCTCCTCGGCCAGCAACGAATCCGAGTCCGCCTCATGCGGATGTATCCCCACCGAACACCAAATATCGTCCGCACTGTCGGCAATGTCCTTCACCACGTGATGATTGGCCCGGTGCGTGCCGATCGTCAGCATCGCGCCGACCCCAGCCGACCGCGCCCGCGCCAACACCCCGGCGCGATCTTCCGACAGCGCATCGAAGTCCAGGTGGCAGTGGCTATCGACCAGCATCACGCCGGATCGTCGACATAGCGCGGAAACACGCCCTGCGGCTTGGGCAAGGCGGTCCCGGGCTGCAAGCGGGCGCCATCGGCAATTGCGGCAAAGTTGCGCGCGGCCCCATCGACCGCGAGCAAATCCAACAGCGCCGCGGCAGATTTCGGCACGAACGGCTGCACCAGAATGGCCAGCCGCCGCACAGTCTCGGCCACCACGTACAGCACCGTCGCCATCCGGTCGGGATCGGTCTTGCGGAGCGTCCAAGGCGCCTGCGCATCGACATAGCGGTTGGCATCGCCCACGACGCTCCAAATCGCCGCCAGCGCATTGTGGAACGCAAGATCGGCGTCCAACAGATCGCGCGCCGCCGGCAGCGCCGCCAGCGCCGCATCGAGCAACGCGGTGTCCGCGTCGGTCAACGGCCCCGGGCTGGGCACTTGGCCGTCGCAGTTCTTGCTGATCATCGACAAGATGCGTTGCGCCAAATTGCCCAAATCGTTGGCCAAATCGCTGTTGATTCGGTTGACGATCGACTCGTGCGAGAAACTTCCGTCCTGGCCGAACGGCACTTCGCGCAGCAGGAAGTAGCGCATCTGATCGAGCCCGTAGCGGCCGATCATGTCGCGCGGCGCCAGCACGTTGCCGAGCGACTTCGACATCTTCTCGCCCTCGATGTTGAGAAAGCCGTGACAGAAAACGTGCTTGGGCAACTCAATCCCGGCCGCCATCAAAAACGCCGGCCAGTACACGGTGTGAAACCGCACGATGTCTTTGCCGATGACATGGAAATCCGCCGGCCAAAAGCGCTTGAACTTCTCGCTGTCGGTATCGGGATAGCCCACGCCGGTGATGTAGTTGGTCAGCGCATCGAGCCAGACATACATCACGTGCTCGTTGTCGCCCGGCACCGGAATGCCCCATTTCAATCGGCGGCGCGAAACCGAGAGATCGCGCAGACCCGACTTCACAAAGCTGATCACCTCGTTGCGCCGGCTTTGCGGTTGGATGAAGTCGGGGTTGGCCTCGTACAACGCCAACAGCTTGTCGGCCCACTGCGACAGCCGGAAGAAATAGCTGTCTTCCTCGACCCACTCGACCTCGGCGCCCGACGGCGCAAAGAACGCACCCCCCTCGCCTTTCGTCAGCTCGTCCTCGGTGAAATAGGCCTCGTCGCGCACCGAGTACCAGCCCTCGTAGCTGCCGCGGTAGATCTCGCCCGCATCGGCCAGTTTTTGCCAAATGGCCTGCGCCGCGGCGTGATGGCGCGGTTGGCTGGTGCGTAGGAAATCGTCTTTCGAGATGTCGAGATAGTCCGTCATCTCCTCGAACAGCGCCGCGTTCCGGTCGACGAACGCCTGAGGTTCGATGCCCTCTTTGGCCGCCGTCCGCGCGTTCTTCTCGCCGTATTCGTCGGTGCCCGACAGGAACATGACGTCGTACCCGTCGAGCCGCTTGAAGCGCGCCAACGCATCGCACGCGATCGCCTCGTAGGCATGCCCCAAATGCGGCGCGCCGTTGACGTAGAAAATCGCGGTGGTCAGGTAGAATGTTTTTTTATCGGGCATCAAGACACTCTAGCGGCGCACAAACCCCTGCACGACCGCGCTTCATCACCTTGTCGCTAAGGCGGCGGACGATGGCCAATGGGTCTTAGCGTGTCAACCTATCGCGCGCCGCCGGCCGCCCGCGAGAGCGCGGTAAAGACGTTCAGCACGACGGTTTTCTTGTCGAGATTGACCGCCTCGGCCCGCGCGGTCAGATCGCGCGCCCGTTCCCAGGCATCCAGCCACGCGTCCGGCTTGCCGGCTTGCCATAATCGGTCGATCACGGTGCGCTCGTCGCCCAGGATCTGGACCGGACGACGCCCCTCGGCGCCGGCCCGCACCATACGGCTCAACCAATCCAGCAATAAACCCACCAGCGCGCGATAGGTCGCTTCCTGGCCGCGCCGCGCCACGCGGTCGCCGAGGGCTTGGATGCCGACGACATCGAGCTCCGGCAAAGGCACCAGCAACGTGACCAATTCGCGATACAGATCTAGGCCCCCCTGCGCGGCCAACTCGAGCGCGCGTCCCGCGCTGCCGTCGGCAAGGACCGTCAGCGCGAGGCGTTCCTCGTCGGTATAGTCCTCCAAGCGCTCGGCCAAGATCGTCGCCATGATGTCGGCCGACAGCGTCCGCAGCGTCAGGTTTTGGCACCGCGACCGAATGGTCGGCAACAACCGACCCGGCGCATGCGCCACCATGATCAACAAGCCACGTTGCGGCGGCTCTTCCAGTTGCTTCAACAACGCGTTCGCGCCGTTGGCGTTGACCTCGTCGACGGCATCGACGATCGCTACGCGCCATCCCCCCTCGCCCGCCGTCGCACCGAAAAAAGGGCGCAGCTTGCGAATCTCGTCGACCACGATTTCGCCGCGCAAGCGCTTCGCCTTTTCGTCATAAGTCCGCTCGAACGCCAGCAGCCCAGCGTGCGACTGCTGCGAAATCCGCCGAAACACCGGGTCGTCCGGCGCGACATAGAGCGATTCCGCGTCCTTCCCGTCATTCGCGGCATCGCCGTGCGCCAACACGAAACGCGCCAACCGATAGGCCAGTGTCGCTTTGCCAATCCCGCGCGGCCCACTGATCAACAAGGCGTGCGGCATCCGTCCGCTCTGCCACCAGCGCAGCAAATGGCCCTCGGCGGCCTCGTGCCCCAACAGGGTGTCGGTATCGCGCGGGTGTTGCGCGTCGGTCTCGTCGGTTTTGGCCATGCTTCAGATACTAAGCCGCGCTTGCACGCTGTCCCAGACCTGCGCCGCCACCTGATCGGGCGCCGCGGCCGCCCCAACCACCACGCAACGCTCCGGATTGTCTTTCGCGATGTCGAGGAACGCCGCGCGAATACGCTCGTGGAACCGCGATCCCATCCGCTCGTAGCGGTCCTCGGCGTCGCGCCGCTCTTGCGCCCGCGCCAATCCCTCCTCCACCGGCAGATCGAGCACGATCGTGAGGTCCGGCCATACGTCGCCCGCCGCCCAGCGGTTGATCTGCGCCACCGTTTTCAAGTCCACGTCCTGGGCATAGCCCTGATAGGCCATGGTCGAATCGGCAAACCGGTCGCATACCACCCATGTACCGGCGTTCAGCGCCGGCGCGACGGTTCTTTGGACATGATCGTGACGCGCCGCGTTGTGCAGCAACAGTTCGCTCAACGGCGCCCAGCGCTCGGGTGGCCCTTCGACCAACAGTCGCCGGATTTCCATCGCGCCGTCGGATCCGCCGGGTTCTCGGGTGGCGATAACGTCGTGGCCGACCGCGCGCAGTCGCGCGCTCAGCAACCCGACTTGGGTCGATTTTCCGGCGCCCTCGCCGCCTTCAAAAGTAATGAATCGACCCCGTGCCACGACATTTCCCTAAGGGCTTTGGCTGCCCCAAACGATATGGCTGATGGCCGCGCCCAGTCGGCCGACGAAACCAAGCCGGTCGACCGCTTCGCCCGCAACCAAATCGTGCACGATGGGCTCCATGTCCGGCGCTTCGATCCGCAATTCGGCGACCCGTGCGCCCTTGGCAATCGGCGCGGCGATCGGGCTTTCGTAAGCGACGGTGACCGTCATGTCGCGACGGGCCTTGCGCGACATCGTCAACAACACATCGTCTTCCAGAATCAGCGGCACGGTGGCCTCGGCGCCGAGCCAGACCTGCGCGTCTTCGACAACATCGTTCGCCGAAAACAGCGAATAGTTGTTGAAATCGCGAAAGCCCATGTCGATCAAACGTTCGCTCTCGCGCGATCGCTGATTGACGCTCTCCAGCCCGTTGACCACCAGAATCAAACGCCGACCCTTACGCTCGGCCGAGGCGACAAGCCCATACCCTGACTCTTCGGTATGCCCCGTCTTTAGCCCATCTGCGCCGATATCCTTGTAAAGCAACGGATTGCGGTTGCCCTGTTTGATGTCGTTGTAGGTGAATTCTTTTTCTTTGAAGATTGCGTAGTACATCGGATGCTCGCGAATCATTCGCGCCGCGATGGTCGCCAGATCGCGTGCCGTGGTACGGTGCTCGGGGTCAGGCCACCCCGTCGCGTTGCGAAACGTCGAGTTGGTCAACCCGATCTCCGCCGCCCGCCGGTTCATCTCCTCGGCAAAGGCTTCCTCGGTGCCGGCCAAGCCTTCGGCAAACACCACGCTGGCATCGTTGCCCGACTGCACAATGACGCCGCGCAGCAAGTCCGACACCGTTACCCGGGAGTTGGGCTCGACGAACATCCGCGAGCCCCCCATCCGCCAGGCGGCCTCGCTCACCCGCATCGTATCGTCCAGCGCGAGCGAGCCATCCTCCAGCCGCTCGAAGACCATCAGCAGCGTCATCAATTTGCTCATCGACGCCGGCGGCATCAGCGCATCGGCATTCTTTTCGAACAAGGTCGCACCGGTCGCCAGATCGATCATCACCGCATGCGTCGCCGGCGTCTCGACATTCTGCGCCCCCGCCGGTCGCCCGCCCAATAGACCGACCGCGATCAGCGCCAAAATCAGAAATGAAAACCTAGTCACCATGTGCCTTGTCCGATGTCTCAGTAAACGTGCAAACCCACCATATACGGGAATGGGTCAATTCGATGGCAGCGCGTCAGCGCGGACCGACAACAATACGCGCCTCGGGAAAACCCGATCCGATCATGTTCGCCAATACGGCATCGGCCTCCTCGACGGAGGCGAGCGGTCCGATCCGGACCCGAAAAAATTCCGTCTCGCCGACGATAGCCGACTGAATTTTGGTCTCGCCGAACGAAAACAGGCGCGCCGCCAGGCGGTTGGCGTTGTCGAAACGGGTAAACGCGCCGGCCTGCACGTAGAGATCGCTCGGCTCTACCGACACCATGGCTACCTGCGCGGGCGGCGGCGGTTCGACCACCGGCGCGGGCGCTTCGGCCACCCCGGGCGGTGGCGCCAGTGTCGCGGTTTCGACTTTGGCCACCGGCACGGCCGATACGGCGTCGCGTTCCTCTTGGGTGGTCACAGGCTTCTCGGCAACGAATCCCTTGGTGCCTTGGTCGACGATCTCGACGCGAACCTTGGCCGTACCTTGCCTTTCGAAGCCCAGCAGCTGCGCCGCTCGCCGCGATACATCGATGATTCGGCCATGCGCGTAGGGGCCACGGTCGTTGACCCGGAGCACCATTGCTCGACCGTTCTCCAGGTTGGTGACGCGCACGTAGCTCGGCATCGGCAACGTCTTGTGCGCCGCCGTCAAATCGTTTTGGTCGTAGGTCTCCCCGTTCGCGGTGGTCTTTTGATGGAAGCCCGGTCCATACCAAGACGCCACGCCGGTTTCGTCGTAGTCGCCGTCGACCTCGGGGAAATACCGTACGCCCTTGATCTCATAAGGATTGCCGACCTTGTAGACCCCGCCGGGACCGATGGGCACGCCGTTCGGCGCAATGCCGGCAACTTCCTTTTGGTCGCCGCGTTTTTGGGCCTCTTTGATCGCATGGACCGCAAGCTGGGTCTGCGCGCAGGCGCCCAGCACAAGCAACGTCATAACCGCGGCTCCGCCGCGGGCGGCACGCACCCACCCCATCATATTGTGTTTGTTGCTCCGATCGACCCAGGATGTGGTTGGTCTTAGTTACCGCCAATCCGGTCCGAGAGCAACCCGACCGCAAGTGCGAAATAGTTCGACCGGTTCCAGCGCAACGTCGCCCGGAAGTTGTCGTAGACCATGAAGGCCCGCCCTTCCGGCCCATCGGGGATAACGATTTGCGCCGCCAGTTGGCGGGTCGGCAGGTCGCTACCGTCGAGGTTCCGTACGCCCATCGCCTGCCATGCTCCGATCGGCTTGATCTCTTTCGCTTCGGCCAAGCCGGCATCGAACCCTGTCGGCAAACGCACTTCACGGCCCCAGGTCTCGTCGTCTTTCCAGCCCACCCGTTTGAGGTAGTTGGCCGCCGAGCCGAACACGTCCGCCTGGGTCGTCCAGATGTCGCGCCGGCCATCCTTGTCGTAGTCGATCGCGAAATTCACGAAACTCGAGGGCATGAACTGCGCCTGCCCCATCGCGCCGGCCCACGACCCGGTCATCTTGTCCGGGGCGATGTGGCCCTCATCGAGAATTTGCAACGCGTCGAACAGTTCTTTGCGGAAATAGGCGCTGCGGCGCCCGTCAAACGCGAGTGTCGCCAGCGCGTTGACCACGTTGAACCCGCCGGTCAGCCGACCGAAATCTGTTTCGATGCCCCAGAGCGCGACGATGAAGCGCGGCTGTACACCGATTTCGCTGCCGACTTTCTCCAGCAGCGCGCGATGCTGCGCCAACATTTCGCGGCCCTTTTGCACCCGCCGATCAGGCACCACGCGCTCGACGTACTGCGCGAAGGTCAACGTGAATTCGGGTTGGCGACGGTCGAGTTCGATAATGCGCGGGATCGGATCGATCCCGGTCAACGCCTGATCCACGATCGACGGCTTAATGCCTTTGGCCCCGGCCTCTGAACGTACGTCGTCCAGCCAGACGCGCCATTTCTCCATGTCGAAGGTGACGGTTTCTTTTTCGGCGGCACCGGCGCCCTGCGCGCCGAGCAACACCATCACGCCGATCGCCAATCCCAGAAATGCCCGCACCCTCAACTCCTTTTTCGTTCGCCCCTAGGTCGCCTCGGGAAACAGCGCGTCCGTTCGCCCGAGTACACGGTATACAACGAGTCCGATCCATTCGCGCAACACACGTTGTGCGGAATTCGCCCGCCCGGCCAAATCCCAATCGAGCGACACGCCCGGTGGCTCGACCCCGTAGGCATGATCCACCGGATAGGGAATCACCGGCCAATCCGCCGCACGAAACACCCCCGCGGCGCGCGGCATGTTGAGCGCACTCATAATCAACAGCCATGTTTCGCCCGCTTTCGGTTCGATAAGCGGCTTCAAGTTTTGCGCGTTCTCGAATGTATTGCGCGACTCTCGTTCGAAAACGACTCGGTCAACATCCAACCCCATCGTGCGCAAGGCCATCCGCGCAACATCGGCCTCGCGCATGGCTTCGGGCCGCAGTGATCCGGTGCCACCGGTATAGGCGAGCCTCGCATCAGGATAGCGTTGCGCCAGATCGACGAATGCAATCATCCGGTCGGCAGCCTCGTTGACCGAGACAAAACCGCGGGCGCGGGTCTGGGACACATTCGAGGCCCCACCCAACAAAATGATTCCGTCGACCTGGGTCGGCATGGGATCGGGCGTCGCGAACCGGTTTTCCAGCGGCCATCCCAGCCACGCCCCGATGGGCAGCACCGCCAATGCCACCAACACCACGATACCCAGAGAGACCAACCATCGACCCATCGCGCGCCATCGCGTCCACAACAGGATCGCGCCGACAACGGCCGCGATCAGCGCGAGATTCGACGGCGCGATAACGATCCAGAACGTCTTGGAGAGCCAGAACAACACCCCGTCCTCATAGAGCGGGCCGGGGTGAAACTCAACCGAAGGTCAGTAGCCGAGCTGGCGATAGACGATCTTGGCCGCCTTCAGCAACACCTCACGTTCGACCCCACCGGCTACCGCATACCCCGTCGGCCCGTTGATCCAATAATAGACGCCGACAACGCCGGTCGACGCGAACGAGAACGCGGTGTCGCGCCCGCCGGTGTCGCCATGGCGCATGTACAACGAGATGCGGTCGCCTTCGATATCCTCGTATAGGAAATGCGCGGCGGGTTTTGATTCGCCGGGCAACATCCGCCCGCCCACCAGCTGAAAGCCGGCCTCGCTCAAATCGGGAATCTCCACGTCGGTGCCGAGCCGTTTGCTCAACCACGCCACCAGATGCGGCTTCTCACCGGCCGCCACTTCAACCGCGTGGCGCCGTTCGGCGTAGTACGTCGAATGGATAATCCCGGCCCGCGCCGGGAAAGCCGCGGCAAGCGAGTCGTTCTGCGGCGACGTGACGTCATTCAGTGCCCAGCCCCCCGCCGCCCCTGCGGCGACCAGAACCAGCGCCGCGGCGATCCGGCGCATTGCCTCGAGCGGCCGACGCCGCGCCACCCGCACCATGGCGTGCGGGAGCGGTTCGTTCAGGACGTCGTCGAAAGCTTCATGCAAGTCGCGGTTCAGGCTGCGATAGCCGCGCACGATTTTCGCCGCTGCCGGGTTGGCCGCGAGATGGGCCTCGACCTCCGCCCGCCGCGCGGCGTCGAGTTCGCCGTCGACATAAGCGTGAAGGTCGTTATCGGTGATCGATTGATCGGTCATTTTTCTGTCACCGTGTCTTTCACCACGACACCACTCTCTTCCACCAAGCTCCGCAATTTTTCGCGCCCCCGCGACAGGCGGGACATCACGGTTCCCATCGGAATACCCAATACCTTGGCCACCTCCTGGTAGCTCAACTCTTCCAGCCCGACGAGCAACACCACAGCGCGCTGTTCCTCGGGCAGCATTTCCAACGCGGCGCCGACGTTTCGCACCTCGACCCGCTTCTCCTGCACTGGCTTGACGCCGCGATCGTCGGTCCACTCGTTCAGCGCCACGACCGTCGGCCGGCTCACCGCCTTGCGCACCTGGTTGACGTAGATGTTGTGCATAATCGTGAACATCCACGCCCGCATGCTGCTGCCGGTCTGCCACAGGTGAAATTTTTTCCAGGCGCGCTCCAGGCAGTCCTGCACCAAATCCTCGGCAGCATGGGTATTCCCGGTCAGCGCGCGGGCATAGCGCCGCAGCCGCGGAATCTGCTCGATAATCAGCCGGTCTTTCTCCTGCAATTCAGCCGTTTAAATGTTAAATAACAGATAGTTATAGTAATTTTTTAAATCAATATATAAAGCCAGTCCGACCGTACCCGCTGCAGCGTAAACGTCTCGCACCGCCGCCTATTCCATTGCCCATCGCTGTCGCGCTGCCCTTTGCCGCCCCGCCCCGTTAGTCTCGCCATCATGCGCCATCGTACCTTTCGCGGGAGGCTGTCCTACCGCCACGACACCAAGGGCGAAACCGGTCGTGAATGGTTCACCGTAACGGTCCAGCCCGACGGCACCCGCACCCACCGTGCCCACTGCGAAATGGACGACGATGCCGTCCTGCGCGATGTCGTCACCACGATGGACGCCAACCGGTTCCCGATCGATTCCTACGTCCGGCTCAGCGTCGGCGGCGCCGATGAAGGATCGGCCTGGTTTCTCATCGACGGGCACACCGCAACGTGCGAATCGTGGACCAAAGGCGCCGGAAGGCTCCGCCAGACCATGACCTTCGACGAACCCGTGCACATCTTCGGCGGCCACCCCGTCAGCGGCGATGCGATGAAACCGGCGCATTTCAACCTGGACGGCCCGGCCAAACAAAGCTTCCTGATGGTCAGCACCTCGACCCTGCCCAACGGCGCCTCCGGTCCGATCATGGCCGCCCGTCACGGCGTCTTTGAATTCATCGACGACGAAAAGATCACCGTCGCCGCCGGCACCTTCCCGTGCCGCCGCTTCCGCTGGCACTTCGAAGAATTCCCACCGATCGAACTGTGGAACAGCGGCCCAGACCTGATCCCCGTGAAGGTGCGCTGGGACTTGCTCGAATCCGATTACGACCTCGTCGAATTCACCAGCGACTGAGACCCGTCCCCTCTTGTCCTTACCGATCCTGGAACACCCCGTCCTTCGACCCCTGGGAAGACCGTCCCTCACCCCTTTAAAACTATATCGGCCGATATATCTAAGAGGGAAAGGAGCCGCGATGACCCAACCCAATCAATCGACCCCCACCGCCGCCACCCTCGCCCGGGATAACCCCGGCGTCATCATGCAACCGCCTTTTCTTTATGCGGGCTTCCTCATCGCCGCCGCGCTGATCGACCGCGCGGTCCCGCTCGCGATGGTCGGCGAACCGGCGCGCTGGATCCTCGCAGCTATCTTTTTCGTCATCGGGTTCGGCATTACCGCCGGCGGCACCCGCCTGTTCCGCCGCGCCGGCACCAACATCGAAACCCACAAGCCCAGCACCACGGTCGTCACCCACGGCCTCTACAAGTACTCCCGCAACCCGATCTATCTCGG
>Ga0181594_10005103_pt1 | contig 11551 bp, 8 predicted proteins | sample 071ome_18_FD_145603 | JGI IMG/M metagenome (GOLD analysis project Ga0181594, IMG submission 145603) | Coastal salt marsh microbial communities from the Groves Creek Marsh, Skidaway Island, Georgia - 071413BT metaG (spades assembly) | ecosystem: Environmental > Aquatic > Marine > Intertidal zone...
GGCTGTTTCCAAGGCGGGATATCGAACTGAGGCATCCGGTGGTGAGACGGTTTCGGGCGTATCTGTCGACGCGTTGGCGAACTCCGATCTCTCGTTCACCATCGAGCAGCCGGGGAGTTTCACTGTTACCGCAGGGTCCGAAGATTTCCCGCTTCCTGCCGGCACAACATTCACCTACCAGCGTGACGCGACGACGATTCCTGCGGAAGAGGGCACCACATTTCCGGCTGTGGTCGCTGACCTCTGGCCGGATCAGTACTTGGCGTGGCTTGGAACATGTCCGTTGGCAGTGACGTCAGCTGCAGCCACGGCCTTCGTCACCCCCGGAGGTTCGTCCACCGTTGCGTTACCGACCGGTCAGGTCGAGTTCGTTGCCGAAGCTGGCAGCGTTATCACGATGTCGAGTTTGGATACCGGCTGTGAGTTCGAGTTCACACTTTCTGAAGTGGGTGAGGATTTCCTCGTTAAGTCCGCTGTTCCCTACGGAACGTGGCAGGCATCCGTGACGCCCAGTGAAGATCCCGGTGACCAGACCCTCTATGTAGATGGAAGTGCTTCTCCCTGCAGCGTCTCCTGGGACGTTCCCAGCGTCGTGGTACCAACAGCGTCGCCATCAGAATCTCCGAGTGCGGATCCCTCTGCTACCGACAGCCCCGCAAGTGAGCCCTCGCCTGCGCCGACAGCCACTCTCCCCACGGTTAGTACGCCGTGCCCTACAGAGAAGCCAGCACCATGAGGCGGCGACGGTGGGACAGGGACGAAGGCCTGACTTTGGTGGAAGTGATGGTGTCCCTCGCCATCTTCTCGATCATGATGGCTGCGGTCGCGACGTTGCTCATCTTCGGTTTGCGGTCGATGTTCGATGCATCGACGGCCAACAGTGTTCAGGCGCAGCAGCAGAACGCCCTTACTGCGATGAGTCGCTTGATCCGCTTCATCGATCACCCGAACAGCGGCCCTACCCCTGCCCCTGCGATCGTGTCTGCAACACCGGATTCACTGGCGTTCTTTACGTGGGGAGCGACCGGCACTATCGATCGGCAGCCAACCAAAGCACTGCTGTGTGTCGCAGACGAAGGTCTTGTCGAGATCACCTGGCCCCCGGAGTTGTCCGACGAGGGAATCCCTCAACCGGGCTACGTTGACACGTCTGTTCCTGCTTGCAGCGACGCAACTGGCAATCGGAGGATCCTGGTACCCGTCTCCCGCGAAGGGGAACCCGCGTTGGCTTTCACATACTGGCGGAGTCGAACAGACGCCGACGATGAGGGTGACGGGCCCATTGAGGTAGTGCCTGCTGGAGCATTGACAACGGAACAGATCTCGCTGATTAATGCGATCGAAGTGACGATTTCGGATACTCGATTGACTATTCCGTCGGAGCAGAGCATCGCGCTCGTGAACACACGATGATTCAGCGATCGCGAAGCAGTGTCCGGACGAGTTCATCCGATAACGGTGCGGCAATGGTCATTGCGCTGGTCTGGGCGGCGGTAATCAGCATCGTGGCCGCAGCCGTAATCACCGCGGTCTTCAACCAAGTCCGTCCCTCGGATCGCACGGATAGGTCGTACCAGGCACTGGCTGCGGCCGAAGCCGGGATCGAGGACATGCGCGCCAGGCTTGCCGCAGATTCGAATTACTGGCTGGATGTCCAAAACGGAACTGCAGCGGATAACGCTGCGCTGACCGGTTGGGTCGAGGTCCCCGGAGGCGAGAGTGGGGGAGAGTTCACCTACTGGCTCGATACATCCGATGCGCAGCGCAACGGTCGATTGACAGTCGTCTCGACGGGACGTTCCATCTTTGCTGGGCAGGAAGTCACCCGTACGGTCGAAGCGCAATTGGTAAAGCGCACGGCGGCCAATTACGTCTACGTCTCGAACACCGAGTCCTTTCCTTGGGATGCACCCGGCGTCTACGGATTATCCGGGGAGGAGTCGAAGGACGGACTGATATCGCGGGATGTTGCCCAGGCGCTGTGCGGGAATGACGGCGTTGGTGGCGATCGATACTGGTACCAGTGGAGTAATTGGGACTACGGAGACTCGACCGCACCGCTAGGCCCTGCAACAACCACTAGCAGTATCGATCCCAGTATCACCAGTTCTGGGCCTCACCGAAATTCGTCTGCCTGTCTCTTTGGGCGAATCGAATCGACGGATACTTGGGTCGGCGATATGCATACGAATGATGTTTGGTACCTCGATCCAACGATTGCCAACATTGACCCTTTGACCGACTCCGGTCGATCTGATCAGGTCTTCTCTGGACGCATTTCCTCTTCGTGCCCAGGAGAAAGTCCTGGTGCCCTCGTAAACGGCACATGTCGAGAAGACCACCGATGGATCGATGCAAATCTCTTCGGGTCAGCGAGCAACCTTGGCAAGGACCCAACCGTGTACGTGACGGACGAGATTCCTGACAACGCGAATCAAAACGGCATGCTCTGGAATCCCATCTATGAAAGTCCGCTAGAGATGCCGTCGGAAGCCGAAATAGCAACGATTCGCGAATTGGCGGAATCGGATGGCTGCGTCTTCACGGGTCCGACCCGGATCCAATTCACCACCTCGAGTGCAGGTTCGAGTGTCATTCACGTGACCAGTCCGGACACCGTGGATACGAACAACTCATTCTGTGGTGGTTCATCGCTCTTGGCGTCGGATGTAAATGCTCATCCGACGGTGAGCTTGGACTACTCATCGATGGTTGCTTCAGGCTTCAACGGTGCCATCTACGTTTCTGCAGCTTCAAGTGATGATTGGGCGGGAACCTCCGAAGAGACCAAGCCGCCGTCCTGTCGGGCAAAGTCATCGAATGACGGACGGATCATTCCGTTCATCATTCCCGACCCGTCCGTGGACCCAGTGCGCATCACTTCAACGAGTCCTGGCGGCTATCCGGTTGCTACAACAGGATCAATTGACAACATCGGCGGGAAGATCAAGCGTGAAGATGAGTGGACGGCTCCCGCAGCATCACGGTGCTGGGAGGGCGACCTCTATATCGACGCCCCTGCAGAATTTGGTGGCTACACGGGTCAGTTCAGTGTCGTGGCGGAAGGTGACATTGTCATCACGGACGACATCGTGGAATCCAGCGTTACGGATCTGAATCCCGATAGTGAGACCTGGGGTATTCCTGATCCGACGTCAACCAGTCAGATGGGGCTCGTTTCGGGGCGTTGGACCTACGCGTACCACCTTGACGTCGACGCAGGTGGCGACAAGGACGTCTATCAGTCGGTACTCAAGGACTTGCTCTTGAACATCGTTCTGCTGGCTCCTGACAAGTGCCTAACAGTCCAAGACTTCAAGTCCCAACCGGCTATGGCCACGTTCAGGGTCGTGGGGTCTATTGGTCAGGACAGCCGATGTCGCATCGTCGGTGATGCCTCGGGCTACCAAAAGTTGTCGGTCTACTACGACGAACGTCTACGTACTCTCGGACCGCCTCCCTACTTGAGTGGATTGTCGCTGGAGCCGTGGAATCTGGTGCGTCGCCTCGAGACGGTGGTGCGCCGAGATTCGGTCGCTAAGCAAGAGACCGGGTTGACCACCCTCGCGGTTACTCAAGCGCCAGGATCCCAGGCGGACTACGACGTTGCTGCAACTCTGGGTGAATTGCAGTACGCGCGGATCGTGTCTGGTAGCGGCGAGATCGAAGTGCTCGATCTCGGTGGAGTCCGAGAACTCAGATTCACGGCCCCTAACGGCATCGCGCGCACCTATGTCGATGCAGTGATTCGGGCTCCAAACGGCACGCTCGTCGGTCGGCAACTGGTAATCGACACAACCGCCTAACGTGCCCGTACCCTGTCTGAGTGCCCAAGGTGATGGACGTCCACTTGACGCCTGAGCAGTTCGCGCGACAGTCGCGCGAGCAGTCCGACGCTTTCCGAGCAGCGATGCGGCGCAGTCTGGGGAACAACGACCCCCTTGGGGTGCTCGCCTCTGGGTGGGCCGCGGATGTGGCGACCGTGCAAGCGGTCACTGCGGCGTCGATCCTCGTTTCGGGTGAGGCTCCGCAACGCTTGTACTTCCAGACGGCTGAGGGTGTGACTGATTCCGTACGTGATTCGTGGCTAGTTCCGCCGGATGGCTACACGAGCGTCGCTGATCTCCTGAAGGAAGGTAGGTCGGCTCTGGCGCGCAGTCTCGAGCCCGCGATCGTGGGGGAGCTCTCCGATCAGTGGATGGAACTTGCAGATTTTGAGCGACTGGCATGCCCGACTTTGTCGCAGTTGGGGAAGGCACGACATGACCGCCTCGGGGGGCGCGACGCGCGTGACTTCGTCGTCGTTCGTAAGCGGGAAGCTTCGGAGTTGGCGCTACGAGCGGTGCGGTCGCTGGAGCAAGGGGATGTTGAAGTGGCTGTGCGCGGTGCCTACGCGGCCGACATGTGCGCGCTGGAGGCCTTCCTTGTGCAAAGTGCAACGGAGTCGGGTGACGAGTACTTGCTCACTACCCGAGCTTGGTGGGACGTGATCGCCGCAGCTATCTCTGCGATTCCTGGACTCCCCAATGACTTCCCTGGGTCGGTTGCGACGATCCGCGCCACCATCGTGACCTGTCTGGGTGAGCCTGCCGCAAGCCGATTGCGGGCCATGCTTCCGCGCCATTAGGGGCGTCCAAAGATCCCTACTCCCTGGTGGCTTCTTGCTCCGCTTCAGCAAGCAGTTCGTCGACCGTTGCTACAAGGTCTGGGAGCGAGGATTGCAGGACGAACAGACGACCCGCGATCGACAGCGTCTGGTTGCCTGTGTTGTCCCGCGAAGTGGCCAGGCTCGTGCTCTGCACGAGGAAGGCACGCTCCAGCGACGTCAAATTCGTCAAGAAGCCAAGGAATTCGTCATCGTTGCCGGTGACGGAAAGATCGATGTCGATCACTGCTAGGTCTACGCCCAATTCTTCAGCGAGTGCGGCCGTTCGGGGGTCGGCCTCGGATATCGGAGTGGGAATCGACGTGTTGATAACCGAGATGTCCGAGGCTGGGATTCCGGCATTGATGGCCGCCGTGGTGATCTGATCGAGCAGTTCTGGCAGCTGGGCGGTACGGGGTAGGGCGGCGAAGAGTTCCTGGGCCTCACGTGCAACAAGTGGGGCGTCACCGAGGAGCGATCGAAGTTCCGCATCGCGAGCGACGAGGGCCTGTTGCATCATCTGTGCGTCCGAAATGTCTGAACGCGTCGACTCGATGTCCGCTTGTCGTGGTTGAAGTAGGAAGAGCCAGAGCACGGCTACGAGGGCTATAAGGAAGATGGTCGCAATCACTCGCGTGAGGCGCACACGGGTCAGTTTCATGAGTCCCCGTTTTCCTCGGTGGGCTCATCCTCAGTGGCGGTCTCCTCAGGCGGATTGAGAATCGCGTCGATCTCCTCGGTGGTCAGGGGTGTAACGAGCGCCTCGGTCGAGATGCCGGATGATCCGCTGAACGTGACTTTGTCTCCCTCAGTGCCTTCGGTCTGGGCGGCAATCGACGACGTGTTCACGAAGGGACCCACGAAAATGGGGTCCGTTTCGAGATCGGCGAGGAAGCTAGAGAGTGCGGATCGGCTCACCGTCGAGGCGCTGAATGTCAGGCACCCGATCGCAATCTCTTCGGAAAACGGATCGGGATCGGGGCACGGGTTTGTTGCTTCGCCTGGAGTGGGGATCGGGTAGTAGGTGATAGTCACCGACTCGATGTCGACGGGTCCATTGGCAGCGGCCGCTGTTTCGAGTCGGTCGAGCACCAGGACCGCATTGGGTTGGGCAGCGAGAGAGTCCTCCAGTAGCCCGCGTTGCGCATCCACTTGCTTGATGAGGGTCTCCACGGGCGTGAGCGCTCGAACCTTCGCCTGCAGCTGGCTGTTTGTCGCGGTGATCTCGTTCAGTTGATTGGAGAGCGTGTTGAGTTCAGTGGACCACCAGGTCCATAGACCCGCTGCCGGGGCCAGAATGATGACGGCCAGGAGCAGTGCGACTGAGCGGATACGGCGTACGGCGATCGTGTCACGAATGGTTGCCGGAAGCAGGTTTGCCTGGGGAAGCAAGGGCTTGCTGTCGTCGCTGGGAGCGGCCAGCGGTTCAACTGGATTGGCAGCCGGCTGGCGCTTGAACAGATCGCCGATGTCTCGCTTCCACCAGGGAGGAAGTGTTCCGGGCTTGGCGCTGCTCACGTTGATGTCCCCAGAGCCAGACCGATTGCTGTAGCGAATCGCGAGTCCGTGGGTGGGTTATTTCGAACGCGTCGGTGTGCGGGCAGGTCTGCTAGTGGATCGAATCTGAGCACTCGGTAGGGGACGCTGGTTGCCAGCCTCTCGATCAGTCCCTGCATCGATGCGGTGCGACCGGCCAGCGTGACGGTTGCTATCGGATCCGTGGCAGTCGCGTTATAGAAATCAAGCGTCTCGCGAATCTCTCGGATAAGCGTGTTGGCCCAGGGGTCAAGGGCGCGGGCCGCTGCACGTCGAAGTTCGTCGTCGATTGAGTCTTCGACCGTGCTTGCCATCCCGGTCGCCTGTACGTGGTTGGCGAAAACGCTCGATTCTGCGATGCCGGTAACAATCGGTGCACTACCGCTGAGCCCGGCGCGTACGGCGAGGCGTTCGGCGAAAGTCCGATCATCGACCGAGTCAGTGGCGCGGGCCACAGCGTCGACTGCGGCTGATCCTGCCGAGTTGGAAATGGCACGAACGAAGAGTGGAACGCCCATGCGGTGAATGGCTGTGGTGAGTTGAGCCCCGCCGATATCGACTATGGCATGAATCTGACCGTCGTCTTGTTGCAAGCCGACGTAAGCGCTTCGGATTAAAGCAAACGCAGTGGTGTCTGCGCCGAGTGGCTCGACCCGAGCCTTCAGCATCGCGTTTGCGCGGTCTGTGATTTCGTCGGTGGGTGCTGCCACCAGCAGGATGTCCTTGACTCGGTTCGCGCGTCCCGAGGACTGCACCTCTTCTCGGTCACCCAGTGGGTAGTAGTCCAGTTGCACCGTGTTGATATCGATCGGCAAGGCATCGGCGACCTGGTATCGCAACGCGGCTCCAAAGTCGCCTTCGACCATCCAGGGAGCGCTTGTTCGCCGGGTCAAGACGATGTCCTCGGGCAGGTTGAACCTTGCGGTGCGCGGCCGCAAGTGCCCCCGTCGCCACAGCGACTTGATCGAATTCGAGAGCGCAGCGGGTTGCTCGACAGAGCCCGCCACGATCGTGTCTGTCGGCAGGGGCAGTTCTGCGAGCCGAATGATGGTGGGGCGCAAGCCCTTACTGCGCCCAGACTTGAGAAGTGCGGCGCGGATGGCGGTGACCCCGATGTCCAAGCCGATGGCGTACCTATCCTCCGACGTGCGTCGGACGCCCTTGGCTCGTGCCACCGCTGTGCTCCCAGCCGATCGAGGGGCGAATCGGTTACGCCCCGGGGCGGATGACCCTGGTTTGTCGGGTTCGGACGGTAAAAGTATCGGCCGAGACCACCCCGACGGTGCTTGCGGGCCGCTATGGGCCGAAACTTCTCGTGTGGAACTACCGACGACGCCACCGGCCGATGCCGGTCCTGCGAGCTCAGCGCCGGCTGATGTGACGCTGCTCACGGCGGTCGATCTTGCGACGGTAGGAGCCTGGGCGGTCCAAGCAGGAGCATCGGATGTCCACCTAAGGGCCGGTTCGCCGCCGATGCTTCGGGTCGATGGACAACTGCTAGCGGCCCAGACTCCGAGCCTGGGAGCTTCCGATGTGTCGGCACTAGTAAGGCCGGCCTTGGACAGCGCTGGGGTCAGCGATCGTTACGACCGAGATGGCCAGGTGGACTTCGCGCTGCAATTGCCCACGGGTCGATTCAGGGCCAATGCCTACCGTTCGCGCGGCACAGATGCTCTCGTCCTACGAAGGGTGCATACGCAAATTCCCGCGTTCACCGACCTCGAACTGTCGCCGTCTATCGCGGAACTCAGCCGACTCGAGCACGGACTGGTGCTCGTGTGTGGGCCAACCGGCTCTGGCAAGACGACGACGCTCGCAGCCCTCATCGGCGCGATCAATGCTGAGCGTGCCTGCCACATTCTGACGATCGAAGACCCGATCGAATACCTCCACCACGACGACCGAGCCAGCATCAGTCAACGTGAAGTCCACACCGACACTCGGGACTTTCCCGGCGCATTGCGCGCCGGACTGCGCCAAGATCCTGACGTCATCATGGTTGGTGAGATCCGCGATACCGAGACGATGCGAATCGCCCTGCAAGCAGCACAAACCGGCCACCTGGTTCTCGCCAGTTTGCATGCCAACAGCGTCGCGGAGTCGGTTAACCGGTGCCTGGACATGTTCCCTCCTGATGAGCAGCGCCAGGCGCGAGCTGTTCTCGCTGAGTCCTTGCGGGCCATCGTTTGCCAACGACTGGCCCCGGCCAAAGACGCATCGGGTCGGCACGTGATCACCGAACTTGGTATCGGAACGACGCGGCTGCGTGATGCCATCGCAGACCCCGACGAAGGTGTCGACATCGAGGACATCCTTCGCGAGGGCGACTACTACGGCATGCACACCTTCGAGCAGGCGGTTCTCACAGCGATCATGGATGGCCGCATAACTCTCGAGAGTGGTGAGGCGATCGTCCCCAGACCAGCCGATTTGCAGGTAGCGCTGAAGCGCGCCGGATACCGTGGCTGATGTGAGCACCACGGCCCTCGACATTCTGCGCTCCCGCCGCATGGTGGGCGAACAGGCCATCGCAGAGGCCTCCGAGGAAGCAGCGAGTTCTGGAGAGAGTCTGATCAACGTCCTGGTTCGACGACGAGCAATTACCAAAAAGGAAGCGGTTGCGGTCACTGTTGCGGCTGCCGGGTTGGACTTCATCGAGGTGCTCGATGTGTCGGTTGATCAAAATGCGGTAACTCTCCTCACCGGTGACCAGGCTCGCCGGTACAACGCGCTACCGGTTCGGTTTGAAGGCAACACGCTCCTCGTGATCACTGATCCGGCAAAGGCCTCGGAGTTCCAGGTGCGGGAAGACCTGCAGGCCATCACCCGACATCCGTTGCGCATCGCCTGCTCGTTGAAGGAGGAAGTCGAGCAACGGATCAATCAGGTTTACCGATCCGACATCGAGCTCGGTCAACTCGTCGAGGATGTGCTGGAAGACGAGGGTGTTCTGGATATCGAAGCCCCGGTCGCTTCCGCCTCAGATGCACCGCTGGTCCGCTACGTCAACATCCTTTTGAGTCAAGCGATCAGTGATGGCGCTTCGGACATCCATGTGGAGCCCTACGAGGACTACATCCGAGTTCGGTATCGCATCGACGGCGTCCTCAAGGAGATGCAGCCGGCCCCCAAGGAACTTCAATCGGCGTTGATCTCCCGACTCAAGATCATGTCCGACATGGATATTGCCGAGCGGCGAGTGCCCCAAGATGGTCGCCTCTCCGTGCGGATGGAGGGCAAGACGATCGATCTTCGCGTGGCGTGCCTTCCAACAGTCTGGGGCGAGAAGATCGTCATGCGAATCCTCGACAACTCCGCCGCCACCATGGCTCTGTCTCAACTTGGGTTCTCGGAATACAACCTGTCTGCGTGGCGCACCGCGTACGAGAAGCCCTACGGCATGGTCATCGTCAGCGGTCCGACCGGATCAGGAAAGTCGACGACGTTGTATGCCACGCTCAATGCGATCACCCGTCCCGAAGTGAACATTGTGACGGTTGAAGACCCGGTCGAGTATCGGATCCCTGGGATCAATCAGGTGCAGACGAACGCCAAGGCTGGATTGAGCTTCGCATCTGCTCTTCGCTCGATACTTCGTGCCGATCCGGACATCATTCTTATCGGTGAGATCCGCGACGGTGAGACAGCCAAGATCGCCATCGAATCCGCCCTCACCGGCCACTTGGTCCTGACCACCCTCCATACAAACGATGCTCCCGGGGTTGTTACACGGCTCACCGAGATGGGCGTCGAACCTTTCCTTGTGACGTCGGCCTTGGAATGTGCGACGGGTCAGCGTCTCGCACGGCGCCTATGCACTCATTGCCGGCGACCTGTCCAACCCACGGTTTCTGAGTTGGCCGCCGTTGGATTCGAGTATCCCGAGGGAGTCGAGGCAACTTTCTTCGAAGCCGAAGGCTGCACCCGGTGCGCCAACACTGGTTTTCGTGGTCGCGTCGGCTTGCACGAGGTCATGCTGATGTCAGACGAGATCTCTCGCTTGGCCACTGAACGCGCATCAACCGACCAGATTCGCGACGTAGCGATTGCTCAGGGCATGCGAACGCTTCGTCAGGACGGGTGGTTGAAGGTAGCCAATGGTCTGACGTCCATCAACGAGGTGCTTCGTGTTGTGTCGACCTAGAAAGCGCCGCCGAGTTATCAGGGAGGGAATGCGCGATGAGTAACGACGACTTCTCCTTACCCACGATGGCGCCTCTGGGGGATCGATCGCCGGATCGAACCCAGGGCGTCGCTCCGGCGACGTTGCCGACGGCTCCTCCGGCAACCGTTCCCGCTCCTCCTGCTGCTCCCGCACCAGTCCAACCGCCACTGCCGACCGACGCCGGGGTGGTTCGTCGAGATGCGGAAGCAAATGAGGATGAGGCCCTCTCACTCGATGAACTTCTGCTGGAACTGCTACGAGTCGGAGGATCGGATCTGCATCTGAGCGCCGATGCTCCACCTCGGTTCCGTGTCCACGGAGACCTCGAAGACGTGCCCGGTTATGGGGTTCTGACTCCGACGGCGATCCGTAACGCTGTGTATTCCATCCTCACCGAGCGGCAGAAGAAGGCGTTTGAGGAGGATCTCGAGCTCGACCTGGCTTATGAACTCACCGGAGCTGCTCGCTTCCGTGTGAACTTGATGCGACAGCAGGGCAAGATCACCGCGGTGCTGAGGGCGATTCCTTGGGAGATCATGCCGCTCGAAGCGCTGGGGATGCCCCCCGAGCTTGGAGACTTCGCGGACCTGCCCCGCGGGCTCGTCCTTGTTACCGGCCCTACAGGCTCGGGTAAGTCCACAACGTTGGCTTCGATCATCGATAAGGCCAACCGCACGAGGCAAAGCCACATCATCACCATCGAAGACCCAATCGAGTTTGTCCACCCACACAGGAAGTCCACGGTCAATCAACGCGAAATCGGTGAAGACACGCACTCATTTGCCGAAGCGCTGCGGCACGCGTTGCGGCAAGACCCGGACATCATTCTGGTGGGCGAAATGCGAGACCTGGAGACGATTGCAACGGCCCTCACGGCGGCCGAAACCGGTCACCTCGTCTTCGGAACCTTGCACACCAGCTCCGCGGCTTCGACCATCGACCGCATAATCGACGCTTTCCCAATGGGGCAGCAGGACCAGATCCGCACCCAACTCGCGTCCTCGATCCAAGCCGTCGTGTGTCAAGCGCTGTGCAAGACCGTCGATGGCCAGGGCAGAGTCGCAGCGACCGAGGTGATGATCGCAACGCCTGCCATTCGAAACCTGATTCGTGAGGGCAAGTTGCAGTCGATTCCGTCAGCCCTTCAGACGGGTACCAAATATGGAATGCATACCTTGAACCAAGACCTCGCCTCGCTAGTGGAA
>Ga0181594_10005109_pt1 | contig 11548 bp, 9 predicted proteins | sample 071ome_18_FD_145603 | JGI IMG/M metagenome (GOLD analysis project Ga0181594, IMG submission 145603) | Coastal salt marsh microbial communities from the Groves Creek Marsh, Skidaway Island, Georgia - 071413BT metaG (spades assembly) | ecosystem: Environmental > Aquatic > Marine > Intertidal zone...
ACGACACGCTCGTCTGCAAAGTTGAGACAGGCGAGGCAAGCCTCAAGGCGGTCCTCTTCGTTGCGCGCGACAACAAGGGCGGATAACCGACGGCTCACGCCGTTACCTCCTTCGTCTTGTCCAACAGCTCTTCTGCGGCCGACAAAACGGTGTCGACGGACAACGACGTCATCCGACTTTGCTGACTTCGGTAATCGTAGTCCGTTGCATTCACGATTTGCTCGAATGACTCGGGCGTCCGTACGAACGCCGTATGGCTTCCCCACGGCCGATAATGCTGCTCTGGACTAGGGCCGAAAAGACCCAAAGTTGGGACGCCTGCGGCGGCGGCCAGATGCATCAGGCCTGAGTCATTGCCAACGAACAAACGGCACCGACGGAGGCATGCCGCCGCCACGGGCAGGTCGGTCTTCCCAATGAGGTCAATGGTTCGGTCGGGGGGAATGCCGTCTAGAAGTGCGCCAACCATGGACCGCTCGCCATTTGCGCCGAACACCGCAACGCGGGCGCCGGCTAAGGGGCCACTCGGGCCCGTTAGGCGCAAAGCGAGATCGAGAAAGGAGTCCGGCGGCCACTGCTTGCCCCCCCAATTGGCAGTGGGGCCCAGTGCGACGACAGGCCCTTCAGGAATGGCTTCTTTCGCGCGAACAGCGTGTTCTTCATTCAGCCAGACTTGCGGCGTAGGCGCCGCGTCCAAGCCCATCGTGCGGCCTAGGGATTCAACGCGATGGATTGGTTTGTCATTCGGTCTGTAGATGAAGTGGCGCGCATGCGGCAACACCCAAGCCAACGCAGACCCCCGCAAATCAACGACGATATTCCAGAAAGTCGATACCGTTTGAGCCCATAAGCGTGCCCAATGACCGGCGTAGCGTTGTTTTCTTAGAGCAATGACACGTTCAACCGAAGTACAGCTTTGAAAAAGCGATTCCGCGGCTGGTCCGCAGGCGACGGTGACACGCGCGGCCGGATATTGCCGAATGAGGTGCGCCAGCAAGCCAGTCGACAAAATCGCGTCGCCCACTCGATTGGAGGTCACAAAGAGTATTTTCAACGACCCGCCCGATCATTTAGAACGCTTTCGAGGCCACTCACCCAACGGGTTATACGCTTCTCGTTCACACCGAAATCTGACTGTCCATAGATCGCGCGGCTATAGATGGCGAGCGTCGACCGCCGTTCGTCGATCGCAATGAATTCGGTTGTGATGAGGTCGGGAAACTTGAACACAGCGCTGCGCTGGACATCGACGACCTGTCGCCCATCAAAATGGGTCGCTAGACGTCGGGTGCGGCGCGCGTTTGATGTCACGGCATCCCAGGCAGTGCGGAGGTCGCCTTCAGCGACATCAAAGACCGGGCTCGTTCTGTCCGGGGCTGCACCGGGACACCCCCCCGTCGGGCACATTATGAACTGATTGGGTGAATCTGCACGAACAAGGGTTGCGAAATCCAGGGCGTCCGGCGTTTCCACCGAAAACACCACGCTACAGCCGGCGAGAGTTAGGAGTGCCGTAAACAGTAAGGATTGCAACGCAACGCGTGGGTTGGGCGTCATGCGATGCTTATACGTCCCACCTTTAGGTCTTGCCAAGGAGAGTTCGGCGCACTAGGTCAACGAAATGGACAGCCGCTCCCACCCCCCTATCTTAGCTGCCCGGTTAGCGACTCGCGGCCTTCTTAGAGTGGGCGGAACGGCTGCTCGGTCATTTTTGCAGGGGCTGGTCACCAATGATGTCGACAAGGTCGACGAGACCCTGCCGATCTACGCGGCTCTTTTGACCCCTCAAGGCAAGTTCCTGCATGACTTTCTGATCGTACAGGTCGGCGACTCCCTTGTGCTCGACCTAGAAGCTGACCGCGTTCAAGATCTTCTTCGCCGTTTGATGATGTATCGGCTTCGGGCGGCGGTGGATTTGGAAGATGTTACGGACGCACGCCGCGTGGTCGGTATCTTTGGCGGCGTTACTGAGGCATTCAGGGCCGGACTGCCGGGGACCCTCGTTCGCGACCCGAGAAACGCCACACTTGGCTATCGGCTCTACAGCGAGACCGACCCGCAGTCGGAAATCGAGGCACTGGGCGGCCGTTTTGTCGATTTCAAGCACTACGAGGCTCTCCGTGTTGCCGCCGGCGTGCCAGACGGAAGCCGGGATATTCCGGTCGAAAAGGCATTCCCGCTTGAGTACGGCTTCGACGCACTCGGTGCGGTCAGCTACGACAAAGGCTGCTACGTCGGGCAAGAACTGACGGCCCGGACGCATAATCGGGGCAAAGTGAAGAAGGCTCTCTATCGTATTCGATTTGAGGAAAAGGCGCCTCTCGCCGGCACCCCGATCCTGGCGGGCGGAATCGAAGTGGGCGAAGTCCTAACAGGCGCCGAAACCTTTGCCTTGGCGCACCTTCGCATCGATTCGGCAGAAAACGAGGAGTCTTTATCGGCTGCCGACTCGTCAATCGTCGAGCACGTCAGAGCGCCGGTCACGCCTGCCGAGTGACCAACAGGTCGCAGACTTGTCCACAGGCGACGACAGCGCCTTGCATCCACCCTGGCAAGCGTTGGGTATCCTAAATACCCGATATGGGTCCGCGAAGGAGGGCGGGGCGCAGCATTAGTTCTAAGGGGCCAGACACTGCTCAACTCGTTTCGACGTCGATACCAATGGAAAATCCCGGCGAAGCCAGAGCGCCTGTGGCTTGCGCTGGGCGACGTCGGGCGACTGTCCGAGATCATTGGACTTCCCCCAGCACAATACGGCGAACCTTCTGAAAACTCGGGCGTCAACGCCCACGCAACCGGTGGGTTAGCTTCCCGCATCCCCATGACGCAGTGGCGGGAACCCCCAGTTCAGTGGATCGAAGGACGCTGGCTTAAGACCACGCGACAGGTATCGCGTGGGTTACTGACCAGCTTCTCGTGGACCCTGACGATTGAAGCGCAGAACGGCGAAAGCGTCGTTCGCCACGACTTTACCGTCCAACCGCGCAGCACCTTTGCGGCAATGTTGCTCGTTCTGTTCGGACGCCACCAACTCGACCGTAGGATCAACGAAGCCGGTGAAAGCTTGGCATTGTGGGCCAAAGGGGCCATCGACCACCCGACCCCAAGGCCACGAGTCTTGCCGCGACAGACGCAAAAGGCTCTGTCGGACCGCGCCATGCTCGCCGACGGTTCCGAATACGGCCGGGGACAAGTATCCCGACTGGTTCGGTGGATGTCTCAGGCTCAATCTGTGGATACGGCGTGCATTCGCCCCAACATCCTTGCCGCTTTGTGGAACGCCGACCCGGATGAAGTTACCGAAGTCCTGCTTGCTGCTTCGACGACCGGCATTCTCAGCAAGCGATGGCGGTTGAGCTGTCCGAGCTGCGCACACTCGGCCGTCGTTACGTCGAACTTGTCGGAAATCCCCGAATCGATGACGTGCCCCCGATGCGCCGCCAAGCTGGGCAAAAGCCTCGCGCGTGAGGTTGAGATCGTATTCGTACCAAACGAAGACATCGGCGGGTTTAAGCCCGGACGTTACGCCTTCGATTCACCTTCAGCACATCCTGCGGTTGGCGCACGACTAAGAGTTCAAGCAAAAAGTCGGTGGTCTACCAAGTGGCCACCGGTCAAGGCCCCTCTTCAAGCAAAGGTTATCGACACCGGATCCGCTGCGACGGCGGCGGCCAACAGTCGAGGTATTAGCTTCGCAGTAGCCCATGGCACGATTTCCGTTGCGACAAATAGTGAGGCCAAGGGGACGATCGAATTGGTCAATCACGACGATGTCGATCGGGGCATCGCGTTGGAATCGGGCGGCTCGGTCGAACGCGGATACTCCGCGCGGCGGGCTTTGCTGCTGCAGGCTCACCACGACATCGGCGGCAAGGAGCTTCCGAGCGCGGGACAGCGATTCCTTCTCGACGATGTGGCTGTATTGGCAACCGACCTTGCCGGGCTTGCCGCGCGTTATCAGCGCGGCGGCGATGCCGAGACGTTCAAAGCGGTGAGTGATTTGCTTCGTGAAACAACCGAGATCGCACGGGATTACGGCGGTTCAGTTGCTAGTCGGCTCGGCGAAATTGTGATTGCCGTGTTCCCCGATACAAAGAAAGCATTCTCTGCGGCCATGCGCCTCTCAGCTCATGGCAAATCGGAGGGGTTGCCCGCCTTCCGAGGCTCGATCGATATCGGGAACCTCGCAGCCTCCGCGCATAAGGGCCGCCTCGTCATGAAGGGCCCCTGCATCGAAAGCGCCGCGGCCGTTCTGAACAAACTGGCGCCGGGTGAGATTGGGCTAGGAAATGAGACCGTTGGTGCACCCGGCATGATCAAACTCATCCAGGGCTATCGGCTCATCCCGATGAGCGATCAGGGCGTGGATGCGCAAAAACTCAGCCTTCTGGTCGAGGCCAAAACCGGGGGCGGCGATCACTCGGCAAGCGCCGCCTGAGCTGCCGCGAGCCGCGCGATGGGGACGCGATAGGGCGAGGCAGAAACGTAATCGAGCCCAACTCGGTGGAAGAAATCGACCGACGCGGGGTCACCGCCATGCTCGCCGCAGATCCCCAGCTTGAGGTCGGCCCGCGTTTCGCGACCTCGTTCGCTCCCCAGGCGGACCAATTCGCCCACGCCGTCCTGATCGATCGAGACAAACGGATCGATCTCGAAAATCCCGTTCACCCGATAGTCGTCGAGGAAATTGCCCGAATCGTCACGGCTGATTCCGAGCGCCGTTTGAGTAAGATCATTGGTCCCGAAGCTAAAGAACTCTGCGCTCTCCGCGATATCGCCGGCGCGTAGTGCCGCTCTGGGCAACTCAATCATTGTACCGACGAGGTAGTTCAACGGACGATCCCGCTCCTTCCGCACGGCTTCGGCAACGTCGTCGATTCGGGCTTTGATGATCTCCAGCTCGCGGTGGGTGGCAACCAGCGGGACCATCACCTCAGGCACGACCGCATCTCCGGTCTCGGCCTCCGCATCCAATGCAGCTTCGAATATCGCACGGGCCTGCATCTCATAGATCTCTGGATACGATACGCCAAGGCGACAGCCACGATGGCCGAGCATCGGGTTAACCTCGCGCAAAGCAGCAGCACGGCGCCGTAGTTTCTCCGGATCAGCGCCCGCCGCAGCCGCAACCTCTTCAATCTCGGAATCTGAATGAGGAAGGAACTCGTGCAACGGCGGGTCGAGCAACCGAACCGTCACGGGCAAACCATGCATGATGCGGAAAAGGTCGGAGAAATCCTGCCGCTGCATGGGCAAGAGCTTCTCAAGGGCGGCTCGGCGGCCGGCCTCATCGTCGGAGAGAATCATCTCTCGAACCGACACAATGCGATCGGCGTCAAAAAACATATGCTCCGTTCGACAAAGCCCAATCCCCTCGGCACCGAACTCTCGAGCGGTTTGGGCATCGCTGGGGGTTTCGGCGTTGGCCCGAACCTTCAACCGGCGGGCTTTGTCAGCCCAACCCATCAGCCTAGCGAAGTCGCCTGAAAGTTCAGGTTGGATCATGGCGACCTCGCCCAACATAACCTCGCCTTTCGCACCATCGATCGTGACTGTGTCGCCTTTGTTGACGACCCGATCCATGACGGTGAATCGCTCGTTCTTGTAATCGATCCGAACCGACCCAGCACCCGAGACGCATGGCGTTCCCATTCCACGAGCGACGACGGCCGCATGGCTTGTCATGCCGCCTCGACTCGTCAGGATACCCTGTGCGGCGTGCATGCCATGAATGTCCTCGGGGCTGGTTTCTTCGCGGACCAACACGACCTTCTCACCGGCATTCGCCAGCGTTTCGGCTTCATCAGCGCTAAAGACCACGGTTCCGCAGGCAGCGCCCGGCGACGCGGGCAAACCACGAACAAGAACATCTTTCGGCGCGTCGGGGTCCAATGTCGGGTGAAGCAATTGATCTAATGACGCAGGCTCCACGCGCTTGATCGCCTCCACTTCGCTAATCAGGCCTTCCTCGACCATGCTCACGGCAATGCGCAACGCGGCACGCGCCGTACGCTTGCCGCTCCGGGTCTGCAACATCCACAGCTTGCCCTCTTGGACGGTGAACTCGATGTCTTGCATGTCGCGATAGTGCGCCTCTAGCGACCTATAGATATCCTCCAACTGTCCGAAAACCTTGGGCATCAGTTCTTCCATTGAGGGCGTATCGGAGCCGTCTTTGTCGCGCGCCGCGCGGGTTAGGTGCTGTGGTGTCCGAATGCCGGCCACCACATCCTCACCTTGTGCGTTGACCAAGAACTCCCCGAAGAACTCTTTGTCTCCGGTAGAGGGGTTTCGGGTAAACGCGACGCCGGTTGCCGAGGAATCCCCCATGTTGCCGAACACCATGGCCTGAACGTTTACTGCCGTACCCCAGGCCGCCGGTATGTTGTGTAGACGTCGGTAGGTAACCGCGCGTTGATTCATCCAAGAGCCGAAAACCGCGCCCATGGCACCCCAAAGCTGCTTTCGAACGTCTTGGGGGAACGGCTCGCCGAGTTCGCGCTCCACCAATGCGCCATACATGCCGACGAGTCGCTGCAAATCGCCGGCCTCAAGATCGGTATCGCCGTCAACGCCTTTCTCGGCCTTTAACTGATCAAGAAGTTCTTCGAAATTGTGATGCTCAACCCCGAGAACCACATCCGAGTACATTTGGATGAACCGCCGATAGCTATCCCATGCAAAGCGCTCATTGCCGCTGATTTTCGCGATACCGAGGACAGTTTCGTCGTTGAGCCCGAGATTCAGCACCGTGTCCATCATGCCTGGCATCGAGGCACGCGCCCCGGACCGGACCGACACCAACAACGGTCGCTCTGTGTCGCCGAATTTGGCGCCAACGGTTTCCTCGATCTTGGAAAGCGCCTGCTCGACCTGATCAGACAAGTCAGCGGGATACTCTCGATCGTTGTCGTAATACGCCGTGCAAACCTCAGTGGACAGCGTGAAGCCTGGCGGCACGGGCAGGCCAAGATTGCTCATCTCGGCAAGATTGGCGCCTTTACCACCAAGAAGACTACGCATGTCAGCGCGACCTTCGGCGCTACCGTCTCCAAAACTATAAACCCATTTAGTCATACGCCGGCGTTACCCCTCGATATGGGAGAAATCAGCAATCTGGTTAAGGGTGCCGCAAATCTGCGACAGAAGACGAAGCCGGTTCGCGCGAAGTTCAGTATCATCGACATTCACCTTCACCTGTTCAAAGAAATCGTCGAGCGGACCACGCAGCGAAGACAATTCCTTCATCGCCTGCTCGAAATCAGCGCGCTTAACGGCATCGCTGCTGGCTTTAGCCGTTCGTTGCAAGCGAACAGCGAGGTCAAGCTCGGCCTTTTCCAAAAGAACTTCCGTCCGCGCGGGTCCTGGATATTCTTGCGCATCGTTCTTCTCTTCGATCCGAACGATATTGCTCGCGCGCTTATGCGCCAGGAGTAGATTCTTTCCGTCCTCGGTCGCCAGGAAGCCGCGGAGAGCTTCGGCGCGCGATCGAAGACGCAACAAGTTGTCCTCTGACCGCAACGCAAAAACGGCTGCAACGGTGTCGTGCCTGAATCCTTGATCGCGGAGATAAACGCGCAGGCGATCTTCGATGAATGCCTTCAACGCGCCGGAGTCGAATCCTTTGGCAACCTTTGCTTCGTAGGCGCGGGAAGCTTTGTCGAGAATATCGTCCAGACCAAACGAGAGGTCGTTTTCTAAGATCAACCGAATGACGCCGAGCGCGGCGCGGCGTAATGCGAACGGATCTTTGGATCCTGTGGGCGTTTCCCCGATGGAGAAGAAGCCGACTAGCGTATCGATCTTGTCCGCCAACGCGACGGCGATCGACGTGGGATTGCGGGGACAAGCGTCGGCTGGCCCTTTGGGACCGTAATGCTCGGCAATGGCCAAAGCGACATCCTCAGGCTCACCGTCGTTCAGCGCATAATATCGTCCCATCAGCCCCTGAAGGCCCGGGAACTCGCCAACGACATGCGATACAAGATCGGCCTTTGACAGGCGCGCCGCAGCTCGAACCATATCGCGGTCGGCACCCTGGACTCGGTCGGCAATCTCAAGCGCCAGTGACTCGATTCGATCGGTTTTTTGGTCCAACGATCCAAGCTTGGCGTGAAACACGATATCGCGCAGTTGGGGGACACGGCTTGCTAGGGACGACCGGCAATCTTGGTCCCAGAAGAATTTGGCATCCGCCAATCTCGCGCGCAGGACCCGCTCGTTGCCAGCAATGATAGATTTTCCGCCGTCTGCCGCCTCGAGATTCGCCACGCAGATGAAGCGTGGCGCCAGCCTGCCGTCCGCGTGACGGAGGGCAAAATACTTCTGATGACCCCGCATTGACGCGAGCAATATTTCCTCAGGTATCTCGAGGAAAGAGTCGTCGAATCGTCCGGTCAGTACGACGGGCCACTCGACAAGGCCAGCTACTTCCTCAAGCAGGTCGGCATCCTCGACAACACTTAGCCCCTCTTGAGCGACATCCAGCCCATCTGCCGCCGAGATAAACGCTTCGCGTTCGCCGGCATTAATCATCACCCGCCCGTCTCTAAGTTTGGTGCGGTAATCGGCATAGTTTGCAACAGGGACCGGCGCCGGTGCGTGAAACCTGTGACCGGTTGTGACCGCACCGGACTGAACGGGGCCAAAGCTGAATTGAACCGGCGAACCGGCAAAAAGACACAGGATCGACTGGATCGGTCGAACCCACCGTGTCGTATTGGCGCCCCAACGCATCGACTTGGGCCAGGTTACTTTTGAAATCACATCCGGCAGCCCTGCGGAGAGGTAATCCGCCATATCGCTACCGTGATGCTCGATGACAGCAAAGAGGAATTCGCCCTTTTTGGTTTGACGAACCTCAAGCTGGTCTCGCGTTAAGCCAACCGAGGTGAGAAACCCTGCCACGGCTTTTTCAGGCGCGTCGGCCCTAGGCCCGCGGCGCTCTTCAGTGCTATCGGGCTGGCGGTCAGGGAGGCCATCAACGAGAACGGTCAGTCTCCGTGGGGTCCAAAAAGCGTCGGCGCGATCCCAGGCCACCCCTCCCTCTTTCAGGAAATCGAGGAGCGAATCTCGAAGATCGTGCGCGCCCCGCGCCTGCATATGAGACGGAATCTCCTCGCAGAGAATCTCCAGGAGAAGCTCAGCCATCGGTACCAATCCCTGCGAGCCAAACTTCGCAACACGACCTTGCCAATGCGCGAACGCGGGCGATGTAGGCGGCACGTTCGGTAACGCTAATCACGCCCCGGGCGTCGAGCAGATTAAAAAGATGGCTCGCCTTCATGCACTGGTCGTAGGCCGGCAGCGCGAGTTTTTTGTCGACGAGCGACCGGCATTCTCGTTCGGCATCGTCGAAATGGCGAAGCAAAGCGCCGGTGTCGGCATGTTCGAAGTTGTATGCCGAAAACTCTCGCTCCGACCTCAGAAAGACGTCGCCATAGGTGACGCCGGCCCCGTTCCAGTCCAGGTCGTAAACGTTCTCAATTCCCTGCGCGTACATGGCCAGGCGCTCTAGCCCGTAGGTAAGTTCACCGGATACGGGATCACATTCGATCCCACCAACTTGTTGAAAATAGGTGAACTGGCTGACCTCCATGCCGTCGCACCATACCTCCCAGCCCAAACCCCAGGCGCCTAATGTCGGGCTCTCCCAGTCATCTTCGACGAAGCGGATATCGTGATTGTCGAAATCGATCCCGATCGCGGCGAGGCTATCGAGGTAGAGTTGCTGGAAATCGGGTGGTGACGGCTTCAGGATGACCTGGAACTGGTAGTAGTGCTGCAACCGGTTCGGGTTTTCGCCATAGCGCCCGTCGGTAGGCCGGCGTGAGGGCTGAACATATGCCGCCCGCCAAGGTTCAGGGCCTAAGGCACGCAACGTCGTCGCGGGATGAAACGTCCCGGCACCGACCTCGAGGTCGTAGGGCTGAAGGATGACACACCCCTGCCGGGCCCAATAACCCTGTAGCGCGAGGATGAGATCCTGAAAGGAGGGCGGGCGCCCGTCCACCATCATTGTGAAATGCGGTTCCGGCGGCTGAAATGCGCGGGCAACGTACCGAGGCGGTCAGTCGCGGTCAAGCCAGCGCGCCCACTAAGAGCCGGCGTACGGACACCCCGGTTTTCCGCAATTCTGGGCGGCCTCGGCCACCACGAATTCGCCGCAGGTGGGGCACCGAACCGTGTCGGTGGAGGTATTCTCACCGTTCCGGCGGTTCAGGTATTTGAAGCCATACCAAACCGCCCCAATGATGAGGGCGGTAAACAACAGTTTTGGAAGGCTGAAGCCAAACATCTAAAGCCCGTATCGCGCCCAAATCGCGCGCGCCTCAAGGTGATCCAGCAGGTCGTCGACCCAAGGGCCTCCCATGCCGCTCTTGTTGAAGCCGATGCCAAGACGACGGCGTAGCCATCCCTGCTCGACGCCGAAGATCCGCATCCGAACCTTCTTCCCATAGCGCTTGCGCAGCACCGACCTGACGTCGCCCAGGCCATCAATCAAGCCAAGGTCAACGGCCTTGCGACCCGTCCAAAATTCGCCGGAAAAGAGATCTTCTTCGGGGGCTTTTAGGCGACCTTTGCGGCGTTCACGCACCAGCTCACGGAATGATTCGTGGATTTCGGCCTGCAGCGATTTGAGACGCGCTACGTCCTCGCCTTTTTCCGGCAGAAACGGATCGAGGAACCCCTTTCGATCCCCTGATGCGTGAACACGCCGCTCGACGCCAATCCGATCCAAGAGGCCTTGGAGCCCGAAACTGCTCGAGATCACACCGACACTGCCGATGATCGAGTTCTCGTTCGCGAAGATTTCGTCAGCCGCACAAGCCAGCCAATACCCCCCCGACGCCGCGACGTCCTGGGCAAATCCTATCACCGGAAGCTTTTTTTCCTCCGCGAGCGCGCGAATCCTGTCGTGAATGAGCGCCGATTGGACCGGCGACCCACCCGGCGAGTTGATATCGAGCACCACAGCTTTCGCACCACGAACGCTGAAGGCCCGTTCCAACACCTTTGCCATCACCGGTAGATTGATCGCGCCCCGCCCTCGCCCGCCGGCGGCGATCACTCCATTGAGACGCACCACAGGCACAATTGGCGGTCGCCGGCTGAGAAACGGGATACGCATGGCCACAACTTATGAACACCGGATGTTCCGGGCAAGGCCGACACGGCTATGCGGTTCGTTGGGAAACGCTCAACGCCACAGGCATGACGACCCGGACAAGTAGACCGCACCGTCCCTGGTGCGCCCGCCTAGTTGTTACGCGGGTCGTACTCGAAACCCGCCGCTTTCAAGATCGAAACCGCCCGGGGACCATCCTCGGAGGTCACCATAAGGCGGCGCGGGATTGCCCCAATGCTGCCTTCGAGAATGCTGGTATGAGCATCCAATACGACCGGTTCGATCCCCTCGCCCCGCAGGAGCGCCTCCAACCAGGAAATAAGTACCATGTCGTTGGTCCGGAATATCTCCTGCATGGCCCTCAAAGCGCTCCGTCGGTTGCTTGACCGCTCTGCGGCGAGGCTCATATGCTCGCGCGGG
>Ga0181594_10005116_pt1 | contig 11539 bp, 7 predicted proteins | sample 071ome_18_FD_145603 | JGI IMG/M metagenome (GOLD analysis project Ga0181594, IMG submission 145603) | Coastal salt marsh microbial communities from the Groves Creek Marsh, Skidaway Island, Georgia - 071413BT metaG (spades assembly) | ecosystem: Environmental > Aquatic > Marine > Intertidal zone...
CTGATGAGATGTATTACACGCTCACACAGCGCCTCGCCTCACTCCCCGATCACCTCACCCTCTTCCCCGGGCACGCCTATGGTGGCGCGCACGCTCCACTCTCTGAGGTCCGACAAGGCAACCCGTATCTACAGTTCCAAGATCTAAACACCTGGCGCCGAGCGCACGGGCTCCCCTCGAAATAGGTTGACCCACGCCATGTCGACCTACATCATCTGATACACCTTGGGCAGAGTAGCCTACACCCTGAGAGCACATTGAGAGCGTATCCTATGAGCGAGCAACAACCCCTTATCCAGACCATCTCCCCAGGTGAGTGGCTCTTTCACGCAGGCGACTCTGGCGCCTTCGCCTACCTCGTTGAAGAGGGTGATGTGGTCATTGTGCTTGAGCAGAATGGCCAGGTTACCCCGCTCGCGGTCTACGGCCCTGGGAGCCTGTTTGGTGAGATGGCCTTGATCGACAACCTCCCTCGCTCCGCCGGCGCTATCGCGGTGTCTCATGGGATGGTCAGAAAGGTCTCTCGTGATCAGCTCAACCACCGTATGGACCAGTCCGACCCGATCCTGAAGGTGTTCTTGACGGTCCTGATGGGGAACATGCGTAAGACGCTCAAGAGGCTCTCGGGTGAAAATGTGGACGCGCCTCAGACCGAGCCCGCGCTGAAAGAGCTCTTACAGGAGGCTGCTGACGAGGCGGTGCGCTCCAGCTCGACCGTACAGAGCGCTCAGTTAACCGAGTCTGCGCCGACCCCTCAACCGACCCCCGTCAGCGAGAAGCTCTCAGGTCCTGCGCTCGTTGAGTCGCTCCAGCTAGAGGGTCTCCCTCGCGTTGAGGCCGTAGAGACCGCCTCCTTTAAAGGTGTCCTCCATCAGCTCCAGCTCGAGCAGGCGCTTGAGCTCGCGATCCAGAACGAAGAGCTCACCTTATTTTATCAGCCCATCATCGAGACCGCGACAGGTCGCTTAGGTGGCTTTGAGGCGCTCATCCGTTGGATTCACCCCGAGAAGGGGATGATCTCACCTGGGGACTTTATCCCGATCGCAGAGCGCTCTGGCCTCATCGTCCTCATGACCCGCTGGATCATCGGCAAGGCCTGTGACACGCTCGTCGAGTTCAGAGAGCGCCTGCTGGGGGACCCAACGCTCTGCGAGCATGTCTCCGATCACCTCTTTGTGAGCGTTAACTTCTCAAGTCGAGACTTCCTCGATGAGGAGCTTATGGCTCACGTGCATGAGACCCTCGCCTCACACCTGCTCCCACCAAACAGCTTAAAGATCGAGATCACCGAGTCTGTCTTAATGAGCTCACCCGAGCAGGTGAGCGAGGCCCTGAATGCCTGTAAGGCTCGAGGCGCGAGCGTGGCGATTGATGACTTCGGGACCGGCTACTCAAGCCTGAGTTATCTACAGAGCATGCCCGCGGACACGCTCAAGATTGACCAAGCCTTTATCCGACCGATGCACAAAGATGAGCGTCACCTCGCCCTCGTCGAGTCGATCATCCACCTCGCTCAACGCCTCCAGATGAACACGGTCGCTGAGGGGATCGAGACTCAACAAGACGTTGACGCGCTCATCGCGCTCCGCTGTGAGTACCTGCAAGGCTATTTCTTCGGTCGCCCTATGCCCTTCACCGACGTGCTTGAGTGGGCTAAGAAGCGTTGGCCTACAGCTGAGAGCGAAGAATTCCTCGGCTAATCCGGCTCAGCTCAAGCGGGCTCTCCGGACCGCGCTCTGCCAGCCTCGCTTCATCGCCTCGACATCAGCCTCATCCGCCTGTGGGCTGAAGAGCGCGTCTCGCTTCCACGCCTCACGGACCCCCTCAAGGCCACGCCAGATCCCGACCGCCATCCCAGCCAAGAGCCCAGAGCCAAGCGCGGTCGTCTCTAGCATCACGGGGCGCTCGATCTCACAGCCTAAGAGGTCCGCCTGGAGCTGCATCAGCAGGGCGTTCGCTGAGGCCCCTCCATCTACCTTAAGCCTGCTGAGCGCGGTCCCGCTGTCCCGCTCCATCGCCTCAAGTAGCTCCGCGTTCTGGTGCGCGATCCCCTCTAGGGTCGCGCGAGCGAGGTGAGAGACGCTCGTCCCGCGAGTGAGGCCACAGATCAGCCCACGCGCCTCGGGGTCCCAGTGTGGAGCGCCAAGCCCCGTAAGCGCCGGGACAAAGTAGACCCCCTCGCTCGACTCCACCTCACGAGCGAGCCCCTCAATCTCAGGGGCGCTCTGGATCACCTTGAGCCCGTCACGGAGCCACTGCACCGCGGCGCCCGCGATAAAGGCGCTCCCCTCTAGCGCGTAGCTCGTCTCCTCGCCCAAACGCCACGCGACGGTCGTCAAGAGCCCCGCCTCGCTTCGCTTTGGCTCAAGACCTGTGTTCATCAGCAAGAAGGCGCCGGTCCCATACGTACACTTCGCCTCACCTGGATTAAAGCACGCCTGACCAAAGAGCGCGCCTTGCTGATCACCAATCAGACCCGCGAGCGGGATCCCATCAGGGAGGCCCGCGAAGCCCTTGGTGTACCCATACACCTCGCTGTTGCTCCTGATCTCAGGGAGGGTCACGCGTGGCACATTCAAGAGCGCACAGAGCTCATCACTCCACTCCCCCGTCTGGAGGTCCATCAGCAGGGTTCGGCTCGCGTTCGAGGCGTCGGTGACATGCACCTCACCTCCTGTGATATGCCAGGCGAGCATCGTGTCCATCGTCCCAAACGCGAGCTCTCCTGCCTCGGCCCGCGCTCTCGCCCCCTCTACATGATCGAGGAGCCAGGTCATCTTTGTGCCAGAGAAATATGGGTCAAGCCTCAGCCCTGTCAGCTCGCTGACCCTTAGCTCGTGTCCCGCTTCTTTCAGGGCCCCGCACTCCGCGCTCGTCCGACGACACTGCCACACGATCGCGCGGTGGAGGGGCTCACCTGTCGAGCGATCCCACAGCGCGATCGTCTCGCGCTGATTAGTCACGCCGATCGCCGCGACCTGTTGTGGGTCGACCCCCGCGGTCTTGAGCGCGTCCTGAACCGCGCGCTCTACCGAGCTGATGATCTCAGTGGGCTCGTGCTCTACCCAGCCAGGCTGTGGGAAGTACTGAGTAAATTCATGGTTCGCGCGACCGAGGACCTGTAGCTGTTCATTAATGACCAGCGCCGTGCTTCCTGTGGTCCCTTGGTCGATCGCGAGGACGTAGCGCTGAGCGGGGTGAGATGACATCGGGGCTCCTCTTTAGGTAGAGATCAATAGGGGGCGCGCTCGATCAACTCAGGCCCTCGCTTCGCGGGGGCATTCATGTGGGCACGCCAATGAGAGATGAGCTAGCTTAAGAGGAAACGAGAAGCGAGACAAGGGCTCAGCTTCGGGTCAGCATAGGAGCAGGAGAGATGTTAATCACCGCAGATCAAAACAAGAGTGAGCCACTGAGTGAGGCGCTGTTTGAGGTCCCTCGAGTCGCAGAGGCCCGCTACCCCTCTCCCCTCAAGCTCTCGGAGCAGGTCGGGGACCTCATCGCCAACTACACCACAGACCACACACGCCAGCTCCTCGACCCCACGATCTCTACCATCCCCCCCCAAGGGCCTCAGCTCAGCTTTGAGCTCGCAGGGCCTCGCGCTCAGATCGCCTATCGACCTGATGAGCTACACGCCGCGATCGTCACCTGTGGGGGCCTCTGCCCTGGCTTAAACGACGTGATCCGCGCCCTCGTGGGCTGTCTATGGTGGCGGTATGGGGTAAAGAAGATCAGCGGGGTGCGCTATGGCTACCAAGGGTTGAGCCCTCACGCTGACCCACAGCCCATCTCCCTGTCTCCTCAAGTGGTTGAGCACATTCATCATGTGGGAGGCTCGATCTTAGGCTCCTCAAGAGGGAGCAGGCCTCTCGATGAGATGGTCACGCTCCTTCAGTCGCTCAAGGTGAACCTCCTGTTCTGCATCGGAGGAGATGGCACCATGCGTGGAGCGACCGCGCTCGCTGAGGCGGCCCAGCGCGCCGGGGTTGAGCTGGCGGTCGTTGGGGTGCCGAAGACCATCGACAATGACATCCCCTTTGTAGAGCAGACCTTTGGCTTTGAGACCGCAGTGTCTGTCGCGTCTGAGGCGATCAAGGCGGCTCGCGTTGAGGCGAGCGGGGCGCTCAACGGCGTCGGGGTCGTGAAGCTCATGGGGCGTCACGCCGGCTTTATCGCGGCGACCGCGGCCTTAACCGCTCGAGTCGCGGACCTTGTGTTAATCCCTGAACAGCCACTTGAGCTTGGGTCAACCAACGGGAGTCGTGGCGTCTTACCCTACCTCTCTCGGAGGCTCTCTGAGCGAGGAGAGGCGGTGGTCGTGGTCGCGGAGGGTGTAGGCCAAGGGACGATCGTCGAGGCGACTGGGGTAGACCCCTCAGGGAACGCGAAGCTTGGGGATGTTGGACCAGCGCTTAAAGCCACACTCCAGCGTGCGCTCCCACACGCGAGCGTCCGCTATATCGACCCTAGCTATATGATCCGCGCGACCACCGCGCGGGGAGCGGACGCGATGTACTGTGCTCGGCTCGCTGAGGACGCGGTTCACGCGGCGATGAGCGGTCGCGCGGAGCTGTTGATCGGGCGCTGGGGAGGCGCGCATGTGCACGTCCCCTTCAAGCTCCTTAAAGGCAGAAGTAAGCGCCTTGACCTCGATGGACCCCTCTGGCGTAGCTTACTCGACGCGACAGGCCAACCACATACGCTCACCTAAGGTCATCTTATTAGTCGAGCGGACCGCTCAGGGATTGAAAAGCGCCTCACCAAAGCGTAGCGTAGAGCTCTAGCCCTTGTTCAACCTTGCGAGACCAGACCGCGCTCATGCTCACGCACCTCCTCACCTTCGCCCTCCTCGCCGACTCCGTCAGGCTCTGGAGACGCGCCGTCTCTTACCCGCGGCTCGCCCCTCGCGTTGATCACGCTCAGCCCCCCGCGCTCCTCAATGAGTATGTCTTACTCTCTGCGCCAGGTGTGAGCGTCCCCGAAGATGTCCACTGGCGCGCAGCGCAGTGGGCAGATGATGAAGGGGTGCTCGTCGTCGACCTGCTCCCTGAGGGCTGGACAGGCCTCGACGCGATCGCTCAGCTCAATAAGGTCCACCCGTATGACTACTCACTTAAGCCGTTCTTAAGTGGAGTGTCAGCGGGCGTCGCCGTGCTTGTCCATGAGCGGGTGTTAGAGCGGGTGACCCCACCTGAGCCTCGCGAGGGCTACGAGGTGTGGCTTGACTTCACCCACTCACTCAAGCGCTTCGCGCCATGGGAGAGCGCGCTTGTCGTCGCCACAGATTGGCGTCAACCTCGCCCCAATCTCCTCTCTCAAGGGGAGCGCAACGCCTCGCTGAGCGCGCTGTATGGCGCTCAGCTTGGGCTGATGAAGTCGCTCAGCCCTGTCATGTGGCTCTGGGTCGGGTACTCGATTGTGAGCGAGGACCTGCTCTATGGGCTCCTCATCGCCTTTCTTTGGCTCGCTCAACCCGCCCTGATCCTCGCGAGCTCCCCACTCAAAGCGACGTGGCTACCGCTCTCTCTCGCGCGCCCCTTCCTTGATTTCAAGCGCTGGCTTGAGCTCTTATCGGTCCAAGAGCGATCCAAACACATAGACCGAGAGGCGCTCAGACCGACCTATGAAGAGGCGATCGCTCACGGTAAAGGGCTTGAGCGAGGAGAGGGCCCCTACTTTCAAGCGGAGCGGGACACGTGCCCGATCTGTAGCTCAAGTCAGCTCGTCCCTCATATGGCGGTCCCTGACTTTTATCAAGGTAAGCCAGGGCTGTTCAGGTTACACCGCTGTGGGACGTGTGAGCATATTTTTCAGAACCCACAGCTCTCTATTGAGGGGCTCCAATTTTACTATAAAGACTTCTATGATGGGCTCGGTGAAGAGGGCATGGACATGATCTTCGGGGCCTCTGAGCAGTCTTATCGCCAGCGCGTGGGGATGATTCGAGCTCATGGCGCCCCTGAGCGTTGGCTCGACGTAGGAGGTGGTCATGGTCACTTCACCCTCATCGCTAAGCACCTCATGCCACAGACCCGCTTTGAGCTGCTCGACCTCTCAGACAGCGTTGATTTTGCGGTAGAGCGAGGCTGGTGTGACGCCGGGATGCGAGGGCTCTTCCCTGAGCGGGCTCAGGAGCTAGAGGGTCAATATGATGGCGTCTCGATGAGCCACTACCTCGAGCACACGACTGACCCACTCAGCGAGCTTGACGCTGCACACTGCGCCTTAAAGGAGGGTGGGCTCCTTATGATCGAGGTCCCTGACCCTGCCTCGATCTTCGGCAAGAGCTTAAGGTCTTTCTGGCTCCCCTGGTTCCAGCCTCAACATCTCCACTTTATGTCTGTCGAGAACCTCGGTCGCTCACTCGAGGAGCGAGGCTTTGAGGTCTTGGATGTTGACCGTGAGCAGGCTCACCAGAGCGTCGATCTGTTCTTCGCGACGCTGATCCTCCTCCAGCGCATCGCGCCTGATCGCTCACAGCCTTGGGCGACGCCCGCCAGCCCGCTCTACCCGCTCGGGCGTGGCGCGCTCTTGGTCTGCTCTCTGCCACTCATCCTCCTCGCGGTCAGCCTAGACCGCCTCCTCAGGCCGGTCTTTACTCGGCCGGGGTGGAGCAACACCTATCGGATGATCGCCCAAAAAACGAGCCTCGCTAACCCTCAAGACCCTACTCATGAGGGCTCATCTCCTGACGCAGAGGCCTCAGAGGAGAGCGAGCGCTCTAGCTGAGCGACGAGGCTCCTGAGCTCCTCTAGCTCCCTCTCGCCTCCCTCAGGCAAGCTCGGCCCAAAGCGGAGGCGCTCGTAGCGGGCTGTCAACACCACAAAGTGGATGGAGCTCTCCGTTGAGCGACGCTCAAGCGCCCTCACGAGCTCTGCGCTGGTGCTCGAGTCCTCTGTCACAAGCCCCGCTCGCTCACAGGCCTTGAGCGCCTGTATGTACAGGGCGCTCGACGCGCGCTGGAGCTCACTCGAGCCCACCGGACCGGCTGAAGACCTACGCTCACGAGAGGCTCGTTTTCGTCGATGATAAAGGAGCGCGCACACAAGCAAGAGCGCCCAGCCTGTGACGCTCGATAAGCTGTGAAGCCCAGACCTCAGCTCCGCGCTTAAGCTCAAGAGGCTCAGACGTAGCCCTGAGTTAAGCCACCAGCGCTTCAACGAGAGTAGCCAAGCGCTCACCTCTCCCTCAGCGCTCTGGAGAGCTCTGACTTGATCTTGGGCCTCAAAGCCAATGACGTACCTAAGCCAAGCAAATTCCAGCTGATCAAGCCACTGCGACCACAGCTCTGTACGCGCTTGTCCCCCCTGCCGGCTAGGGGTTGGGTCGACCCTCTCCCACGAAGAGGGGAGGAGCAGGTCTCCTCCTGCCCAGAGCTCAACCCACGCGTGCGCGTCTCGCTGGTACACGGTGAGGTAGCGCCCATACTCATTCCACTCACCTCCATGATAGCCTGTCACGACCCGCGCGGGGATCCCGAGCGCGCGTAACATAAGCGCGAGCGCTGTGCTGAAGTACTCGCAGTGGCCAGCTCGACCCTCCTCTAAAAATGCGAGCACAGGGTCCAGACCCTCTGCCTGAACCTCAAGCCCCTCAAGGCTATACGCGTGCGCTCGCTGTAGGTGAGCGCTCAAGAGGCTCGCCACCTCCTCTACGCTCTGAGCAGAGGCCACGATTGGGGACGCGAGTGACCGGAGCTTAGGCTCAAGCGCCTCAGGGAGCTGGGTCAGGGAGGCGTAGGTTGGCGTTCGCTCTGCTTCTGATCGATAGCGAGCGAGCGAGGCGCTTAAGAGTGGGGCGCGGAGCGGTTTGAGGCTGAGGACCTGATAGCGAAAGCCCCCTTCCCAGCGGTATTGAACCGAAAGGTCCTCTGTCACCTTCAAGGGGCGAACAGGGGTCGCGCGAGGGAGAACGAGCGCGAGAGGCTCAGAGAGCGTAAAGAGGGCCTGATGACCTCGAGGCTCTAAGAAGATCTCCTGCCAAATCAGGCGCGCGCGGAGCCCTTCACTGTAGAGCGTCGGTGAGCTCAACCAGTGTGTGTCACCCTGAAGTGGAGAGAGCTGAGGCGCGAAGCGCTGAGCGATGTTAGGCGCTCGGTGACTCCAGCGACCCGCTTGATAACGGTCGAGTCGACGCCCAACCCAATATCGCTCAGAGGCTGGGAGCAGACGCTCTGGATGCTCTGGCTCCTGCACCTCAAGCGCGTTTAACGGGCTCCCAACCAAGAGCGGAGATCTCGGGCTCGGCCTTGAGAAGGTCACGCGAAACGCGACCCGCTGGTCTTTTTGGATGCTGTTTACTGCTCCAAGCTCAACCTCATCGCTGAAGCCCGCGACCCCTCCCCCGCGCTGATACCCATGAAACCACTGACCTCCAACGCGTGGGAGCATGAAGAACAGCGCAAGCGACAGGCCACAGAGCAGGGTCGCGATCAGCCCTACCCCCCAAATGAAACGACCTGGGAGGAGGCGAGCTGAGCTGAGGCGTCGCGTGAGTCGCCTTGGGTCCGGCTCGAGCTCTAGGTGCGCCCTGAGGTGGTTTAAGGTGAGGCTGACGGTGATCATCACCATATAGCACGCTAAGAGGAGCCCATAGCTCAGACCTCCCTCAAGCTGGGCAGATAAGGTGACCTGCGCGAAGCTCAAAATATAGAGCTGCGTAAAGGATTGAGCGCGCTGAAGTGAAGTGAAGCGCGCGAGCGTCAGCCCTACGACCACCCCGATCAAAAATACCACGAGGTCTGTCGCGAGCGGATACCAAGCCCCAACCGCCAGCAACAGAACCGCAGGGTGAAGTGAGCGGAGCGGGGGCGCCCTCCAGCCTCGCCACAGGCACCAAAGCCAACCTACCGCGGTGAGCCCCCCAAGCGCGTGTAGGCTCCTAGGTCCCCCGATAAACAACATCATCAAGCTCAAAGCGACGCTGATCAGGCTCACGAGGTAGTGAAGTTGACCGATCCCCTCTGAGCTAGAGGGTTGAGTGGCCGATGGGCGCCTCTCCCCTAAAGAGCGCGCTACGGGCTGAGGCTCACGCATCGATCGCGCCTCCTTCCAACGGGCTCAACAGCAAGACCTTCGGTTGACCTTCCAAGAGCGAGCGCCCTGACGGGTGAGTGATCACAATCGCGTCAGAGGGGAGATGTAATCGCTCAGCCTGAGGGGTGAGCTGAGCGTCTATGAGCCACTCTAGGAGCCCCGAGAGGAGCTCAGGGCTCCGTAAGACCCATGGGTCATGCGTAGGTAACAGCACACGCACCTCCCCAGTCTTGAGGAGCGTCGCGCAAACGGAGGCGATTAAGTTCGCCCACTCATCCGCCTCCCACACAGAGGGTGGGTCCTGCTCCGCGCTATAGTGAGGGCTCACCCAGAGCGTCACTTGCGCCTGATCGAGCGCGTGATATTGAGCTTTGATCAGCTCACCGCGCTTGGCAGAGGCCCTCCAGTGGATCAACTTAAGAGGCTCGCTCGGCTCGAGCTTCCTCAACCCAGCCAGCTCTTCATGGGCTTGAGTTGAGGGTACGCCTCCCCCGCTGTGAGCGGTCAACATGACCCCTGCTTGAGCAGGGCTATTGAGCACAGTCAGCTCACCTGAGGCTCGATCCAAACGAGGGTAGACCTTGATTGTCGCCCGCGCGTTAAGGCCAACAGACTTTTGAAATAGCCCAAAGGGGAAGCCGGTGACGACCCGCGCGCCTGAGATCCTGTAGTGACCTCGTCGGGCGCACAGGGCCTCATACACGATCGGCTCTTCACCGCGTGGGTCAATTTTAAAGCAGTAAATCTCCCGAATCCCCTCCGGATCACTCACCCCACCCCCACCTGCCCGCTCCCAGCTCGGCTCCTGTACCCGAACCCCCATGGAGGGCCAAGATCGCTTCAGATTCTGGAGCGTGAGCGTGACCTCAAAGGGCTCCCCTGCGGTCGCGAAGCGTGGCGCCCTTCGCGAGACTCGTAGGCGATGCAAGTTTAAAGAAGAGAGCACCCCACTGCTTAAGATCAGAGACAGCATCATCCCTAAGATCAGGTAGAGCAGGTTGTTGCCGGAGTTTGTCGCGGCAACACCTAACCCAAGGGTTGTTAACGAAAAAAGCTGGCCTTCACGTGTGAAGGTCAGCTTTGGTCTCGCCTCAAACGACCACCTAACTATCCTCCAAAACGAGGAGAGGCGGTCTTTAAAGCTCACGGCGTCGCTCATGAGACATCAGAGCGTGATGAACGCCGGAGGTCGAGCGCTTACCAGCTCGCCTTGGTGACGCCTGGGAGGTTCCCCTTGAGCGCCTCTTCGCGGAGCGCGATACGAGAGAGCCCAAACTTGCGGTAGTACCCGCGAGGGCGACCGGTCATCACGCAACGATTGCGGACGCGGATCTTCGCAGAGTCGCGAGGGAGCTTAGCGATCGCCTCTTGCGCCTCGAGCTTCTCACGGAAAGAGGTGTTAGGGTTTTTGACAATCGCGACGAGCGCAGCGCGGCGCTCAGCGTAACGATCAACGAGCTCTTTGCGACGCTCGTTCTTGTTGATCATGCTTTTCTTAGCCATGTGGGGTCACTCTCCAAGAGTTTAAACTTAATAAGATTTTTAAATCATCGCGCTGTGTGTCACACACGCAGATTGACACACACCCCAAACATGGGGGGTGGCCTCTCAGTGTCACTCATGAGACGCTGTCGGGCGCGTAAACATGACGTAAGTGAAGACGAGATGCAAGGTTATTTTTAAGCTCCGCGCCTCTCAACGCCCTTGACAGAGGTGGAGGTGAAGCGGGTCTACGTGGAGCCTGCGTGATGAGAGCCGGCGCCTGCCGACTCAAGCAGGGCTTGACTTTCCACTGATTCAACCTAGAAGGTGAGCCCACTTAAAGCGCGCATCTGCCACCAACGACCCGAAGGGCGACGTCGCTATGTTCCCGTTCAGCATTGGATTCTATGAGCTGCTCATCATCGCCTTGGCGATCTTGATGTTTGTGGGCCCTGAGGGCTTCCCTCAGGTCGCGAAGCTGTTAATGAAGACCGTTCGGACGCTCCGGCTCATGGCGAATGATCTCCGTGAACAGCTGAACCTTGATGAGCTTAAGCGTGAGCTTTATAAGCCTCTTGATGACCTCAAGAGTTCTGACTCATACCAGAGTCTTTCTGAGGTGAAGCGTGAGCTCACGGAGCTCAGCACAGGGGTGTATCGGGAGGTGCATGAGCTCCCCTCCTCAGCTCAACGGCTTAAGGATCAGGCTCCACCTCCTCCCCCTGTGGAGGAGCGCGATCATGTAGAACAAGTCGCCCCGCCTAACCCCCCCCTCGCCCTCGAGCCTGTCAACGTTGACGAAGCGCCCGTAGCTGTGACGCCTTCGATCACCGAGCCTCTGACGCAGGATGAGGATGAGGATGAAGATGAGGGCCCGATCCCTACGCAGGACCCTTATGAGCTCACGGTCGTTAGCCCTCCTAGGCTTGTAGAGCCTGAGCCTGAGCTTGAGCCGGAGCCTGAGCCGGAGCCGGAGCCTGAGCCGGAGCCTGAGCCGGAGCCTGAGCCGGAGCCTGAGC
>Ga0181594_10005124_pt1 | contig 11527 bp, 12 predicted proteins | sample 071ome_18_FD_145603 | JGI IMG/M metagenome (GOLD analysis project Ga0181594, IMG submission 145603) | Coastal salt marsh microbial communities from the Groves Creek Marsh, Skidaway Island, Georgia - 071413BT metaG (spades assembly) | ecosystem: Environmental > Aquatic > Marine > Intertidal zone...
CTTGCCGGCCACCCCGGTACGCCAGCGCTCGTAGACATCCATGTACCTTGCAACGCCCGACAAGCGTTCGAGCCGGCGCAGCACAAACGACCGCAAGCCTCCCTTGCGTGCGCTGGAGCCTTTTGTCAGGTCATCGGCCTGCATGGCTCAGGCCGCCGCTCTCAGCCAGGCCCGCGGATCGGTTGAGGAGGATGGCGCTTCTCCGGACAGGGCCTCGATCAACGCTTCCATACTCGACAAATTGTGCACCGGGCGGAATTCATCGACATGCGGCAGCATGGCCCGGATACCCTGCGCACGCGCCTCAAACCCGTCGTAACGAAGCAGCGGATTCAGCCAGATCAACCGGCGGCAGGATTTGTGCAGGCGCTCCATTTCGCGCGCCAGTTCGTCAGTGCCTTCGCGTTCCAGCCCGTCGGTGAACATCAGCACAATAGCGCCCTGCCCCAGAACCCGGCGCGACCAGCTCCGGTTGAACAGGTGCAGGCACGATCCAATGCGCGTTCCACCGGACCAGTCGTCGGCCTCCGCCGTGCACAATTCCAGCGCCTCGTCCGGATCCTTGTGGCGCAGGGCCCGCGTGACGTTGGTCAGCCGCGTGCCGAACAGGAAGGTATGCACGCGGCGGCGGCGCTCGGTCAGCGCATGCAGGAAGTGCAGGAATACTCGGGTGTAGTCGCTCATCGACCCGGATATATCGCAAATTGCCACGACAGGCGGATGACGCATCACCTGCGAGCGCATGGCAAGATCGATGCTAGATCCACCGGCCCGCATCGATTTGCGGAACGTGCGCCGCGGATCAATGCGCCTGCCGCGCAGATCAGCACGAAACCGGCGTGTGCGCACTTCATCGTTGGATAGCCTCAACCGGGCAATGGCCAGTTTTGCCTCGGCGATTTCCTCCGCCGTCATCTGGGCGAAATCCTTTTTTTGCAGGACTTCCGCCGCCGACACGGTGAACCGCTGATCGACCTCGATTTCCGCTTCCTGCACTTCCGGCTCGGCCTTCGGCATCATCGCCTGGGCGAGCCGCGCCGCGCCAGCCTTGGGCTTGCTCTGCGGCTGGTTCTCCTGGTTCGGCTCGGTGATCGGCGACAACATCGCGATCAGCTTTTCCATGAAGCCGCGGCGTTTCCAGAAAATGTCAAACGCCTGGTCAAACAGCAACAGGTGCTCGCGGCGCGTAACGAACACCGCCTGCAAAGCGGCGCGAAAATCACCACGATTTGTAACGCCGGAAACTTTCACCGCCTCGGCGGCATCAATGATCGTTCCGGGCCCTACCGGCAAACCCGCTGCGCGCAGGGCGCGGCCGAAATGCATGATGTTTTGCACCAGCGCGCCAGCCGCCGGATCGCCCATTCCGGGATCGATCCTTCCCGGTTCGCCCGCGGTTTCGGGCGCATCGGCCACTAGACCCGCGCCTCGCTGCGCATGTCCGCCAGCATCTGCTCGACTTTGGCGCCGCCGATCTTTTCAATATCATCCTGATACTTCAGGATCACACCCAGCGTATCTGTCACCAGAGCCGGGTCGAGCGCAACGGCGTTGAGTTCGTGCAGTGCTCCGGCCCAATCCAGCGTCTCTGCGACTCCGGGAAGTTTGAACAGGTCTTCGCGCCTCAGCTTCTGCACGAACGCAACGATGTCGGCGGTCAGTTTGGCTGGCGCATCAGGAACTTTCGCAGACACAATTTCGATTTCACGTTCCGCGTCCGGGTAGCCGACCCAGTGATACAGGCAGCGCCGCTTGAGCGCATCGTGAATTTCGCGCGTTCTGTTCGAGGTGATGATCACGATTGGCGGTTGTTCAGCGCGGAACGTGCCGAGCTCTGGAACCGTCACCTGATAGTCCGACAGGATTTCCAGCAGGAAGGCCTCGAACGCCTCATCGGTCCGATCCAGTTCGTCGATCAGCAAGACCGGCGGGCCATCGACCGACGGTTGCAACGCCTGCAACAGCGGCCGCTTGACGAGATACCGCTCGGAGAACACATCGCCCTCCAATTGCTGCCGGTCCGTCTCACCGCTTGCCTCGGCCAGCCGGATTGCCATCATCTGGGCAGCGTAATTCCATTCATACACCGCCGACGATACATCCAGCCCTTCGTAGCATTGCAAACGGATCAGCCTGCGGCCAAGCGTCGACGACAATACTTTCGCAATCTCGGTTTTGCCGACACCCGCCTCGCCCTCGAGAAACAGCGGCCGCCCCATGCGCAACGACAGATACAGCACGGTTGCCAGCGGGCGGTCGCAGATATAGTCGGCCCCGCCCAGCAGATCGAGCGTCGCATCAATCGATGACGGAAGCGTAGAGACAGAATTATTCATCACGCGCCTATTGCGATCCCCGGAGTAGCGAAAACCGGATTTCCATCCGGAAACGCGTCAACTCAAAAAACAATCCCGGAGCGCCACAATCGGGCGTCCGGGACATAAACCACGGCGGGCAGGTATTACTTGCCGTTTGCCTTGTTGACCGCGCGCCGCGCCATCACGCCGATCAGATGCGCCCGGTACTCGGCATCGGCATGAATATCCGTATTCAGACCATCGGCGGACGCGCTGACGCCTTCAAGCGATTTGACGTGGAACTTGGCCGTCAGTGCAGCCTCGAAATTCTCGGCCCGGAAAACGCCGTTTTCGCCGGCTCCGGTCACGGCGACGCGAACTTCCCGGCCCTTCTTGGCGACGAACACGCCGACCAGCGCGTAACGCGATGCAGGGTTTGGAAACTTCATGTAGGCGGCCTTCGCCGGGAACGGAAACGACACCTTGGTGATCAGCTCGCCCTCTTCAAGCGCCGTTTCAAACAGGCCGGTGAAGAATTCATCGGCTGGAATCTTGCGCTTGTTGGTAATGATCGTCGCGTTCAGGGCAAGGCAGGCAGCCGGGTAATCGGCAGCCGGATCGTTATTGGCTATCGAGCCGCCGATCGTGCCCTTGTTGCGCACGGCCGGATCACCGATCATGCCGGCAAGATCGGCCAGCGCCGGAATTTTTTCGCGGATTTCCGCGCTTGTCTGCACGTCGACGTGGCGGGTCAGCGCTCCGATGATGACGTTGCGCGCCTTCATTTCAATCCCGCGCATGGCATCGATACGGCCCAGGTCGACCAGCGTCGACGGAGAAGCCAGCCGCTGCTTCATTGTCGGCAACAGGGTTTGCCCACCGGCGAGATACTTGCCGTCTTCGGCCTTATCCATCGCATTGGCTGCCTTGCGCGGCGAATCCGGTTTCTGATAGGTGAATGCGTACATTACTTGTCTCCCTGTCGATATCTCTTACGCCACCAGCCGCACATATCAAGGTAAAACCGCATGGCGTAGCAAAACTTTATTCCGCAGCCTGGAGCACTGCCGCCTTCTGCGCTGCACGCCACACAGCCTGTGGCGTTGCCGGCATCGGCACGTCCTCATGGCCAACGGCGTTGGTAATCGCGGTGATGAATCGCAGGTCTTCCTTGCGCGCGACGGCTGCGCCAATACCAGTTTCACTCATGGTCGACTCCCGCTTTTCCGCAAACCCGGGGACCCGGCATCCCGGCAGCGGAAATATCCGCCGCCGCATGGTGACGGATTATTTCATCGCCTGAGCGCCAGCAGCCACTGCCTTGACGATGTTATGATATCCGGTGCAGCGGCAGATATTGCCTTCCAGCTCATGACGGATCGTCTGCTCATCAAGGTCATTGCCCTTGCGATTGACGATATCGACTGCCGACATGATCATGCCTGGCGTGCAGAAACCGCACTGCAGGCCGTGATTTTCGCGAAACGCCTCCTGCATCGGGTGCAGCTTGCCATCCTTGGCGAGCCCCTCGATCGTGGTCACGTCGGCGCCTTCGCAGGACAGCGCCAGCGTCGTGCATGACTTGATGGAAGTTCCGTTGACGTGAACCACGCAACAGCCGCACTGGCTGGTATCGCACCCGACATGCGTACCGGTCAGACGCAAATGTTCACGCAGGAACTGCACCAGCAGCGTGCGCGCATCCACGTTCCCCGAGACGGCCTGACCGTTCACGGTCATACTAACTTTAGGCATGTACTTCCTCCTCGAAAAATGCCCGGTACAGGATTGGCGGTCCTATACTGCAATTATGTATTTATCGCCAGCAGCTTGCAGCACCCAATCCACCGCCGCAGCAGTGCTACAGGCAACAGGTACCCGCTTGCGCGGCAGTTTGTTACGGCGCGGCGTAGCGGTCAAGCAGCGAGTAGGGCCAAATGCCCGCAACCACGCCGCGAAACCGGCTCCGCCAAGCTAACCGGCGGCTTTTTCGCTAACGACTTCTACAAACTTCTTGAAAAACGAGTCCGCGTTCTTCTTTGCGACACCGTCGATCAATCGCCCGCCCAGTTGGGCCAGCTTGCCGCCAACATTGGCTTCCACGTCGTAGTGCAGCACGGTGCCGCCGTTCTCGCCATCTTCCAATTTCACCACGGCGCCGCCCTTGGCGAAACCGGCAACGCCGCCCTCGCCCTGGCCGCTAATCTTGTAACCGTTCGGCGGATCGAGATCGGATAGCTCGACATTCCCCTTGAACGTGGCGCTAACCGGTCCGACGCGAATCTTGGCTGTCGCACTGAAAGCGTTATCGGCGGTCTTTTCAAGCGCTTGGCAGCCCGGGATGCAAAGCTTCAACACTTCCGGATCGTTCAGCGCATCCCAGACAGTCTGCCGTCCGGCGGGAAGCTGCACTTCCCCATGCATGGTCATGGCCATTTTGTGCTCCAAGGTTTTCGTTTGCGCCCTTATCACGCGGACCCGGCGCGTCTGTCCAGCCCCTCGTGACGGCTGGAACCGGAATTTATGCCGCAGTCCCGGGAATCCTCCTCCGGCGGAGCGAATTCAAGGGATTGTCGCGCTCATTTCGCTATTGCAGCTTGCACATCCGGGCGGCTGAGGCTATGCGCAATGTGGCTGAGATGCCCAACATCGCATTGCCGGAATCAAAGGGAAATTCGAGCGGTCTTACCCGCCGGAGCAAGGGGGGCGAATATGGCTGAGATGAAGATTGGCGCGGAAATCTTCAATGTTGTCGTCGAGGGTCCTGACGACGCACCGGCGCTGATGATGTCGAATTCCCTCGGTACTACCCTGCACATGTGGGACGGCCAGATGGACGCCCTGACCAAATCATTCCGAGTAATACGGTATGATTCCCGCGGCCACGGCGGCAGCGTCGCTGAGGACGGCCCCTATTCGATCGATCAACTCGGCCAGGACGCCGTCAATATTCTCGACGCGCTGGGGGTTGAAAAGGCGAACTGGATCGGTCTGTCGATGGGCGGCATGGTCGGCATGTGGCTAATGACCCACCACGGCGACAGGATCAACCGCGCGGTCCTGGCCAATACCGGCGCCCAGCTCGGCGGCCCCGAACTCTGGAACATGCGCATTCGAACCTCCCGCAACGAGGGAATGCTGCCGCTGGTAACAAGCACGGTGGAACGCTGGTTCACCCGCGATTTTCTCGACCGCAATACTGCGGCGCCGGAAAAGATCGCGCAGATGCTGAAAACAACCCCGCCGCTGGGCTATGCATCCTGCTGCGCCGCAATTCGCGACATGGATCAGCGCGAGGCGATTCGCTCGATTTCAAACCCCGTGCTGGTGATAGTCGGCAAGCATGACCCGGCCACGCCTCCGACCATGGGCGGGCTGATCGCAAACTCGATTCCCGGCGCGCGCCTGATCGATCTGGATGCGGCGCACTTGTCAAATATCGAGGCTGAATCAGCCTTTACACGTGCGGTGGTCGGCTTCCTGACTTCTGCCGAGCGCTCCGACGCCAAACCGGCAAGTGCAGCGGCAAAGAGATCCAAAAGCAAAGCCGCAAAAAAACCGGCCAAGAAAGCCGCAAAGAAAGCGGCAAAGAAAGCCGCAAAGAAACCAGCAGAGAAGGCTGCCAAAAAGGCTGCAAAAAAAGTCGCAAAAAAGGCGGCCAAAAAGACCGCTACAAGGAAAGCCGTGAAGAAGGCTGCAAAGAAAGTCGCGAAAAAAACAGCGAGAAAATCAACGAGAAAGTCAGCAGCTAGAAAGTCAGCGGCCAGAAAACCGGCCCCGCGCAAGGCGGCCAAGAAAACAGCCAAGAGTAAAGCGGGTGGCCGCAAGGCAGCCACGAAAAACAAGGCGGCAACCAAGAAGACTGCCAGGAAAGCGGTGAAGAATGCGGTCAAGAAAGCAGCTAAAAAGGTTGCCAGAAAACCCGCCCGGAAACCGGTGAAAATGGCTGCGAAAAAAACCGCCCGCAAGCCGGCCGGGAAATCGCGTCGCTAGCGGCAGTTTGAGCACAGGCTCTCCGACTACGGGGAGCCTGAATTGTTTGCGCCTGACGCAGGTGGAACGCAAAAACCGGCAGGGCAGCGCCAGCCGGATCATCCAGCGGAAAGCTCCATGGAAAATTTTCTCCAGCAGCTGATCAACGGCGTCACCCTGGGGTCTATCTACGGACTGATAGCCATTGGTTACACGATGGTGTTCGGCATTATCGGCATGATCAATTTTGCCCATGGCGATGTGTTCATGGTCTCCGCTTTCATTGCCATGCTGCTGTTTCTCGCGATAACCGCGTTCCTGGGCATATCCTCTTTGTTCCTGGCGTTTTTCATCGTTCTTCTTGCCGGCATGGTGCTGACGTCCCTGTGGAGCTGGACGATCGAACGGATCGCTTACCGGCCACTGCGCGGCTCCTTCCGGCTTGCGCCGCTGATCTCCGCCATCGGCATGTCGATCTTCCTGGCGAATTTCGTGCAGGTCGTACAGGGTCCACGCAACAAGCCGCTACCGCCGATGTTCAACGACGTCATCAAGCTGACCAGCGGCGGCGACTTCGATGTAACTCTCGCGTACAAGCAGATTGTCATCGTTGCCGTAACCGCGTTGCTGCTGGCGATTTTCTGGTTTGTCGTTCAAAAAACATCGCTCGGCCGCGCCCAGCGCGCTTGCGAGCAGGATCGCAAAATGGCGGCGCTGCTCGGCATCAACGTCGACCGAACCATTTCCATCACTTTTGTTATTGGCGCGGCGCTCGCCTCGGTTGCCGGCGTTTTGTACCTGGTCAATTACGGCGTCGTCAGCTTCGCCGATGGTTTTATCCCCGGCGTCAAGGCTTTTACCGCAGCCGTGCTCGGTGGCATCGGTTCGATTCCCGGCGCCGTGCTCGGCGGGCTGCTTATCGGCCTGGTCGAAGTGCTTTGGTCTGCTTACGTATCGTCAGATTACAAGAACGTGGCCGCTTTCTCGATCCTGATCGTTGCCCTGATTTTCATGCCCTCGGGCCTGCTCGGCAAACCGGAAATCGAAAAGGTCTGAAACATGGCTGGCGGCTCCGGCGACAGTACAACGCCTTTTGATTCCGGACGGCTGACCTACGCCGTTAAACAAGCCGGCTTTGCCGGATTGCTGACCGCCGGCCTCGGTTTTCCGATCATCGCATTCCGGGCAGAGCCCGATATCCGCAACCAGCTGGCGTTGCAAACCCGATGGTCATGGCTGGTAACCGCCATCGTGTTGCTGGCGGCAGCGCGGTTCCTGTCGCTCATGCTCGATGGCTGGCGCGCCCGCACCCTGGCAATGGCCGGCTTGCTGATGGCTGCCTTTGGCCTCGGCTCCGCCTGGTTTGCAAGCCAGGCCGCGCCAGCCCTTGTGTGGGGAACCATCGCCGCGGGCCTATTGTGCATCGGCGCAGGATTTTGGCTTGAACTTCGCGCGGCCGGCACAACAGCTCCGGCAGGTCCTGGCCCGTTGCGCAGGATCGCCGCAACACGAGCCGGCGCCCTGCTGGGCAACTGGAGCGCCTGGATCGGACTGGGCGCCCTGATCGCCTTCCCGCTTGTCATGCTCGGCTGGCTCGGCCCTGCCGGGTCGCTCAAATGGATCAACAATTACGGCGTTCAGATCCTGATCTTTGTCATGCTCGGCTGGGGACTGAACATCGTCGTCGGGCTCGCCGGACTGCTCGACCTCGGTTACGTCGCATTCTACGCGGTCGGGGCATATTCCTACGCGCTGCTGGCGACTACATTCGGCCTGACATTCTGGATATGCCTGCCCCTTGCCGGCATACTCGCAGCCTTTACCGGCATTCTGCTGGGCTTTCCGGTGTTGCGCTTGCGCGGTGACTACCTGGCGCTTGTCACTCTCGCGTTTGGTGAAATCATCTATCTGGTGCTGCTGAATTGGGTCGATCTGACGAATGGCGAGGCCGGTATTTCCTCGATCCCGCGCGTAACCTTTTTCGGCATCACCTTCTATGATGAACCGGGCGGGTTTTCCGAATTGTTCGGCCTGACCTTTTCGCCGATCTACCGCACGATATTCTTGTTCTACCTGATCCTGTTTCTGGCGCTGGTCACGAACTTTGCCACCTTGCGCCTGCGCAGAATGCCGATCGGCCGGGCCTGGGAAGCATTGCGTGAGGACGAAATCGCCTGCCGGTCCCTTGGCATCAACACCGTAAACACCAAGCTCACGGCATTTGCCCTTGGCGCCATGTTCGGCGGCTTTGCCGGTTCGTTCTTTGCCGTGCGCCAGGGTTTCGTCAGCCCGAATTCATTCACGTTCATTGAATCGGCGACCATCCTGTCGATCGTCGTGCTTGGCGGCATGGGCTCACAGATAGGCGTCGCACTGGCCGCCATCGTCATGATCGGCGGCACGGAGCTGCTGCGCGAACTGGATTTTCTGAAGCAATTGTTCGGCAACGATTTCGACCCCGCATTGTACCGGATGCTGATATTCGGGCTAGCGATGGTCGTGATGATGGTATTCCGCCCGCGCGGTTTCATTTCGACCCGCGCACCATCCATATTCCTGAAAAAGCGCAAGGGCGTCTCCAGTGAATTCGTCGGCCAGGGGAGCGGCTGATGCGCTGGCAAACCGACCCCTTGCTTCATGTTGAACACCTGACCATGCGCTTCGGCGGGCTCGTTGCCATTGATGATCTGTCCTTCACTGCCGGGCGCGGCGACATAACCGCCCTGATCGGCCCAAATGGCGCCGGCAAGACAACGGTTTTCAACTGTATCACGGGCTTCTACAAACCGACCGAAGGGCGATTGGCCTTTGCCCGTACCGGCCGCGCCGAAGCCGCCGATGTCGAGGAGCTGACCAATACCGGCGCCCGTTTCGCCCATGAACCGGCTGGCGATATCTACCTGCTCGAGCGCATGCCGGACTTCGAGATCGCGGCAAAGGCGAAAGTCGCGCGCACCTTCCAGAATATCCGGCTGTTCTCCGGCATGACGGTCCTGGAAAACCTGATCGTCGCGCAGCACAATCCGCTGATGCACGCCTCCGGCTGGACAATCATGGGCCTGCTTGGCGTCGGCCGGTACGCGAGCCATGAGCGTGCGGCTGTCGACAAGGCCAGGCAATGGCTGGATGCAATCGATCTGCTGGACCGCGCCGACGACCCGGCCGGAGACCTGCCCTACGGCGATCAGCGGCGGCTGGAGATCGCGCGGGCCATGTGTACTGACCCGGTCTTGCTGTGCCTTGATGAGCCCGCCGCCGGCCTCAATCCGCGCGAGACAGCCGACCTGAATGCCCTGCTCCTGTCGATCCGCGAACAGCACGACACCTCCCTGTTGCTGATCGAACACGACATGGCTGTCGTCATGCAGATTTCCGATCATGTCGTCGTCATCGACTATGGCGTGAAAATATCCGACGGCGACCCGGATTTTGTTCGCAACGATCCCAAGGTTATCGCAGCCTACCTTGGCGTTAGCGACGAAGATGTTGACGCCACCGACGTCAATATGGACGCCGAAACCGGCAAGGAGGCGCGGCCATGATGAGCGCGCCCAACACCAGCACTCCCGTGACCGGCGCGCACCAGCCTGCGGTGAACACGCCGTCCGAACCATTGCTGAAAATCAGTAATGTGGAAGCGCGCTACGGCAGCATCATTGCCCTGCGCGGCGTCGATCTGGAGGTTCACCGCGGTGAAATCGTCACCTTGATCGGCGCAAATGGCGCCGGCAAATCCACGTTGATGATGACCGTCTTCGGCAATCCCCGCGCCAGCGCCGGGACCATTGCCTATGCCGGCCAGGACATTACGAGCCTGCCGACCCATGAAATCGCCCGTCTGAAGATCGCGCAATCGCCGGAGGGCCGGCGGATATTTCCGCGCATGACCGTGCAGGAAAACCTGCAGATGGGGGCTGTGCTTGGCGATCCGGCGCATTTCGATAGCGATCTGGAACGGGTGTATGGAATTTTTCCGCGGCTGAAAGAGCGGCGAAGCCAGCGCGGAGGCACGCTGTCCGGCGGCGAACAGCAAATGCTGGCGATTGCCCGCGCGCTGATGAGCCGGCCGCAATTGCTCATGCTCGACGAGCCGTCGCTCGGGCTGGCGCCATTGATCGTCAGGCAGATATTCGATGTCATCCAGGACCTGAACACGAACGACGGATTGACCGTGTTTCTGGTCGAGCAGAACGCTTACCATGCGCTCAAGCTTGCGAATCGCGGCTATGTCATGGTCAACGGCCAGATCACCATGTCGGGAACTGGAGCGGACCTGCTTGCCCGCGAGGATGTTCGCGCTGCCTACCTCGAAGGAGGGCACGGATGAGCGCCCTGTACGAAAGTGGCGAATACGGTCTTTGGACTTTTTTCTTCCTGACCGTCCTGCTCGGCGGCGCGGCCGCGATGGCCACCGGCCGGGCGCTGGCGCTCACCTGGCGGCCGCTGTGGCAATGCGTGGTCTACGCCGGGTTACTGGCGTTTGCGATCGCTTTCCTGCACTACGCCCTCTTCGAGGAACCGGTGATCCCGCTGGAAATCATCATGGAAGATATTGCCGATGCATCCGGGTTCGGTGAACGTCTTTCAATCCTTGCCTGGAATTTGCGCGGATGGGCCGTGCAATTCGTGCTTCTTGCCGTCTTTGCGCTGACCGGATACCGTTTGACGCGGGTACGTCAGATGGCCCGGCAGTACGGTTTCGGCTACGCTACCAGCGGGCCGGTTCTGTGGCGTAAAATCGGCTGAGGTCAGAAGCGACTGCAATCTGGCGCAGGGGGCCTGGAATCGCGTAGATTTCGCAGGCTGACAAACAAAGGGGCTAACGGGAAACCAAAGACACACTGCGGTCGAAAATTCCGGATAAGAATTCCCCGGTTTTCCGGCGCATTGGCTGCTCCAATACCAACATCAGACGAGGGAAAGGATCAAACCGCATGACACATCCAACCGCACACACATGGGGCATGGCCTTCGCCGGTGGCGTTTTGGCCGCTTCGCTCGCCCTTGCCGTTCCGGCCAGCGCGCAAATCAAGATCGGCGTGCTCGGCCCGATCACCGGCCCGAATGCGGCCTTCGGCGCCCAGCTGAAAAACGGTGCCGAACAGGCTGCAGCCGATTTCAATGCAGCCGGCGGCATTCTCGGCAAGAAGATTCAACTCGTGGTGGGCGATGACGCCTCCAAGCCCGAGCAAGGGGTTTCCAACGTCAACAAATTCGTTGGCGACGGCGTCAAGTTCGTCATTGGGGCGTTCAACTCA
>Ga0181594_10005131_pt1 | contig 11519 bp, 11 predicted proteins | sample 071ome_18_FD_145603 | JGI IMG/M metagenome (GOLD analysis project Ga0181594, IMG submission 145603) | Coastal salt marsh microbial communities from the Groves Creek Marsh, Skidaway Island, Georgia - 071413BT metaG (spades assembly) | ecosystem: Environmental > Aquatic > Marine > Intertidal zone...
GCATAGAGGCCCGAACCGTAGAGCGTCATGATGTGACACACGTCAGGCGTCTTGATCGGCACCGTCGAGTTGCCGTCAGCGATCCGCTTGACGTCGTAGGTGTACCCGATCTTGTAGTGGACTTCGCCGTTCTGGATGTCGATCTGCGCTTTGACCGAATCACCGGACACCGCCGCCGCTTTCACGCCATCGATGTTCTTGTTGATCAGTTCCGTCAGTTTGGCGGCGAATAGCGGATAGGTCCCGGCAAGACCGCCGTTAACCCGCAACAACTGCTGCGCTTGAGCACCACCAGCCAGCGAGACCGCGAGGACAGTCGCGCCGACAAAACCAATAATCTTTCGCTTGTTCATAATTTCTTCCTCCCTAGAAGACAGCGTCAAGCATACCCGTAACGCCGCACCGTTCAACTTGCACTTAAACGATCATGCGTCGCAATAACGAACCGACGCCGGACTCATCGCAGGAAGAGACGGATGGCGACAAAGGGGGCTGCGAATAATATGAGATGCACGACAAAGCTCGTGACCGCCACTTGGCCATTGAAGACGGCCCAAAGGGTCACCCCGGCGACCGAAGCGATCGTGCCGAAAACAGCAATTTTCGACACGGTCGGTGCGATCTTCTCCCATGTCGTGGGCAGCGGCACACGGTCCAGGAATGTCCGAAAGTCAGTTGCATTATCGGCCGCGAAGCGGCGGCGGCCTTGGTTCGGTTGCGGATATGTCGCGACAAGGCCGTCTTCGTAGAGCAGGAGAGACGGCGGGGCGCCACGTCGGCGGCGACGCGCCGGATGGTGAAGGGAGATCGCGGTGGCCACTTTGGTGTGGCGACGCTGCACCGCATAGCCCGCGGCCCGCAGCGCCTCGAGACGGCGCCAGGCGATCTCCGAGGGTTGCTCTTGTGCGGTCATGACGGGTCCGGGGGAAACCCAGGCGCGGCAATCAGCGTCGCCGAGAAGGCGCTCTCGATATCCGGCGCGGTCGTGCCGAGGGTTGCGGCGTCAGGCGGCGCCATCGGGCATCGAACAGCGAACCGGGCGAAATGCGCGCGGCTCGCAGAGCGCTTGATCCCTGGAATAGCGTTGAAGAAGGGGTAGTCGACCCTGCGTCGCCAATCGTCGTCGTCCGCGCCGTCGTGGATGCGGTCGGTGATGAAGATCATCCGGTTGGGCAACGACGCGTTCAAAGTAGGTTTCTTTCCTAGCGAGCGAGGCGTGAGGACTAGTTTAGCAGGCGCGGCAGCGCAAGGGTGACGGCAGGAAACGCGATCAACAGCGCGATCCGCACGAGGTCGGAAGCAAGAAACGGCAAAACCCCGACAAAGGTCTCTTTCAGTTTGACGCCCTGGGCCGCCGAGTTGATGACAAACACATTCAGCCCGACCGGCGGTGTGATCAAGCCAACCTCCACCACGATGAGCGCGATGATCCCGAACCACATCTTGAGATCAGCCGGCGAGAGGCCGAAATCGAGTCCGGCGACGATCGGCCAAAAGATCGGCACGGTCAGAAGGATCATCGCCAAGCTGTCCATCACCATGCCGAGCAAGAGATAAATCAGAACGATCATCAACAACACCGCCATTGGCGACAGGCTGCTGTCGTTGATGAACGCAACAAGGTCGGCGGGCATCCGCGACAAGGCGAGAAACACGCTAAAGAAATCCGCACCCAGCAGGATGAGGAAGATCATCCCGGTCGAGATCGCAGCCGCCACCGCGCACTCGATAAAGCCGTGGAGCCGCAGACCACCTTTCCACACAGCGACGAGGAACGTGCCGAGCGCACCGACCGCAGCCCCTTCGGTAGGGGTGAAGACGCCGAAATAGATCCCACCGATCACGATGGCGAAGATCAGGATGACGGGCCAGGTTTCGGCCAGGGCCCTGAGGCGTTGCGCGCGATTAGCGCGCGGCCCGACGGGCCCGCTATCGGGACGAAAGCGGACGTAGATCGAGATGGTGAGGATGTAGCCCAAAGCGGCCAGCAGGCCGGGGATGAGCGCTGCCTGAAACATCGTCACGATGTTGGCCTCGACCGCAATCGCGTAGATCACCAGGACCACCGAGGGCGGGATCAAAATGCCTAGGGTGCCGCCCGCCGCCAAAGCGCCGGTCGACAAAGCGTCCGAATACCGGAAGCGGCGGAGTTCGGGCAGCGCTACCGGCGCCATGGTCGCCGCTGTGGCAAGCGACGATCCGCACACCGCGCCGAATCCCGCACAACCGCCGACGGCCGCCATGGCGACACCGCCCCGAAGATGCCCGACGTAAGTGTTGGCGGCGTGAAAGAGCGCGCGGCTGAGCCCTGCCCGCGCGGCGAACTGACTCATCAACAAGAACATCGGGATGATGCTGAGGTCGTAATTGGCGAAACGCCAATAGGCCGACGTCTTGGCGTAGTTCAGCAGCGGCGCCCAACCGGCAAGCGAAACGTACCCCGCGACGCCCACCACGATCATCGCGAGGGCGACCGGCACGCGTAGTGCGAGGAGTGCCAACAGCGCGGCAATCCCCGTGAGCGCGATTTCGAAACTGCTCAACGTAGGACCGTTTGCAGGTCTTTCGTGGCCGTGTAGAGGCATGCAAGGGCGAGCAAAACGCCGGAAGCGACGGCGAACGGAAAGGCGTACCAAATCGGCATGCCGACAATGGTGGTCACCTCGCCGACCCGCAGGAGATCCATGCCGCCCACGAACATCCGCCAGGCCAGCACCGCACCGAAAGCGCCCAGGACGAAGCCGCTTAGGCCATCGAAAAAGATTTGTACACGCGGCGGCGCCCACGACAGGAATAGGTCGATCACCACGTTGCCTTTTTGCAGGTGGGCATAGGGCAGAAAGAGAAACACCGACACGGCGGTACCGATGGCGGCCAATTCAAAATCGCCATAGACCGGGGTCAGGAAAAGCCAGCGACCGAGAATACTGATCACCGTCATCACGATGACGGCAGCCATGATGGCACTGCCAATCAGAACGAAGACGAAGGCAAGCCGATGCAATGTGCGACCGAAAGGGTGGGTCGGCAGGGGCACGGCTTTGCGTTCGGCCATCGTGCGGTCGCTTACTGGCCGTACTTCTTGAGGAGCGCGCGCGCCTCGGCAACCAAGGCTTTTCCGTCGTAGCCCTTCTCGTCCATCTGCGCGATCCAGCGCGCGATAACGGGTTGCTCGACCATGGCGCGCAACTTGGCGACCTCGGCGGCCGGCAGCGAAACGGTTTCGCCCGACTCGGCCGCGTTGTTGCGGCCGGGGATCTCGGCGGCATCCCACCCTTCGGCAATCCACCCGACGATCGCCTGCCCTGAATTGTCGTCGATGATCTTTTGCAGATCGGGCGGCAATTTTTCGTAAGTCGCTTTGTTCATCGCGATCACGAAAGTCGACGTATTGATGCGGGGATAGACCGGATCGTCGAGCTCGGTGTGATAATCGACGAGTTCGTCGACCCTGAGCGGCAAAGTGACCTCGTAGGGGATCATCACCGCATCGACGATTTTCTTGGACAGCATTTCAGGAATCTGCGGCACCGGCGCCCCGATGGGGACTGCCCCCATTGCCTCGATCAACCACCCGCCGGTGCGTGTCGGTGTGCGAATCTTGAGGCCTTTGAGGTCGTCGACGCTTCGGATCGGATCGTTGGAATGGAAAAGCTGACCCGCATGGACATGCATGGCGATGAGTTTGTAGTCGGCAAATTCTTCGCCATGACGAGCCACGTATTCAGTAAGCGCACGGTTGGTCGCTTTGGTGCTGCTGTGCATGAAGGGGAGTTCGAACACTTCGGTCAGCGTGAAACGGCCCGGCGTGTACCCCGGCAGCGTCCAGACGATGTCGACCACGCCATCGCGCGCTTGATCGATGAGCTGGGGCGGGCGACCGCCAAGCTGCATGGCGGGAAAGATGTCGATCTTGATGCGGCCTTGAGACTGCTCTTCGATGGTCTTGGCCCACGGCACCAACATGTTCGCGTGGCCGTGCGAGAGCGGCGACAGAAAGTGATGCAGCTTGAGGCGAAACTCCTGGGCCTGGGCAGTCGACGCCCCGGCGGCCAACAGGACTGCAAAACCCAAAACCACCCCAAAGAAACGCATGGCCTGCCCTCTTGATGCCTGATTGACGCGGATGTCGAGCGTGGGCGGAGTCCTAACGGTTCTGCTGGGAGGCGTCCACGACGCAATTGACGCAGGGCGGAGGCGTCTTAGGCGCAAGCCGCCGAAACGCCCAGAAGGGGCACGGCATCGATGACGACATCGGCAAGGTAGCGGGCAAACGAATTGCGGACGAAGACCCGGATAGCGTCGGGCTCGGGGCCGGCCTGCAGAACAACTTGCGCCTTGGCCAGCATGGTTTGCGCGCACCGCCCCGGCGTCAGAGTCGCAAGGTCGAAACCGGTCAGAGACGCAATTAGCGCCTGTGTCGCCGGACCGCTGATATCGATGGCGACGCGATTGGCCGTTACGTCGACGACCGAGGCATGCTGCCCGGCGAGTTTTTCGGCCAGCTCGGCAATAGCTTTCGATTCGGACTGGGGGGGGCCGACGAGAAGCCATTCGTCGGGGCCAAGGCCAAGGCAATGCCAGGTCCCGCTGGTGGTCACCGTATTGACGGCGGGCGCCAAGGACAGCATGGCGCAAACCTCTGCGACCGGCGTGGCGAGGTCGCGTGCGGTACCGCGTAGATTGATTTGGGCAAGGTGCGGTATGGCCGTCACTTGCAAACCATGCACATCGAGATCGGCGAACGCGGAACGATAGCCGTCCAACGGGGTTATGCGCGAAACGTCAGCCATCGCGGCGCGTCCCGTCGGGGTCGTAAAAAACCGTCGAACCGATTTCGGCGGCGATCGGCTTGCCGTCGGCGACGGCATAGACCGTTTCGCCGGTACGTGCGAAACCGTTGCGCACCAGCGCGAGCGCAATGGAACGATCAAGCGCGGCGCTGAAGTAGCTCGAGGTGACGTGTCCCTCCATCGGGACCGGTTCGACTTGGGGCAATTTGATCTTGCCCACGGACGCGGCGCCGACGATCTGGGCACCTTCGGGAATCACCTCGGCGGGATTTTTCGTACGCAAGCCGACGAATTGCTTGCGATCTGTGCGTGCGGTGTCGAGCCGTATCAACGAACGCTTGCCAAGGAAATCCTTTTTCTTGGACACCGCCCAACCCATGCCGAGATCCAGCGGCGTGACGGTGCCGTCGGTATCTTGCCCGATGATGGGATAGCCCTTTTCGGCACGCAGAACGTGCATCGTTTCGGTGCCGTAGGGCGTGATACCGTGTTCCATGCCGGCCGTCATCGCGGCGTCCCAAAGGTGTTGCGCGTGGTGCCAAGGCACGTTGATTTCGTAGGACAATTCGCCGGTGAAGCTGATGCGGAAGATGCGCGCCGGGACACCAGCAACCTCTGCTTCTTGGTAGGACATGAAAGGAAAGTTCTCGTTGTCCAATTCGACATCGGGCGCAAGTTGCGCGAGCACGTCGCGCGCCCGCGGCCCGGCGAGGGCGACCGTCGCCCAATGATCGGTGACCGACGTGCAATAGACCTTGAGCTCGGGCCACTCTGTCTGCAGCCACTCTTCGAGCCAGTCGAGCACGGCGGCGGCATTGCCGGTGGTGGTGGTCATCAGAAATCGGTTTTCGGCTAGCCGCGTGGTCGTGCCGTCGTCGAACAACATGCCGTCCTCACGACACATCAGGCCGTAGCGGCAGCGCCCAACGCCCAGTTTCGACCAGGCGTTGGTGTAGACGCGATTGAGGAAGGTTGCGGCATCGGGCCCGACGACTTCGATCTTGCCCAAAGTGGAGGCGTCGAGGATGCCGACGCCATTGCGCACCGCACGGCATTCGCGCGCCACAGCCTGGTCCAGCGTTTCCTGGCCTTGCGGGTAGTACCAAGGGCGTTTCCATTGGCCGACGTCTTCGAATTCAGCGCCCGCGCCGACATGCCAATCGTGCAAGGCCGTAACGCGAACGGGGTCAAGCAACGCAGCTTTGTCGCGCCCGGCGAGCGCCCCGAAGGTGACGGGCAAGAACGGCGGACGGAAGGTTGTTGGCGCGAGATCGGCAATATCGATGCCGACTCGTTCTGCAATGTTGCCGAGGGCATTGATGTTGCCGGTCTTACCCTGATCGGTCCCGAATCCTGTGAGGGTGTAGCGTTTGACGTGCTCGGGATGGGCGAAGCCCTCCCGCACGGCCAGCGAAATATCGGCAAGCGTGGAATCGTTCTGGAAGTCGATGAAGCATTTGCGCGCCGCGCCGGGCGCGACGGGGACTCGCCAAAACGGATGCGTTGCACCGCGTTGAGGATCCTCGGGTAGTTCGCGGGGGGTCGCCGGCGCGGTTTTACCCGTTGCGGCGGCAGCCTTTGCGCCCGCGGCATGACCTCCGGTGATGACTGCGGCATCGCCGGTATCGCCGCTCAGCGCCCCCGCACAGATGGGGTCCCCCGGCTTCGGCACCGGAACGAAACCGACGGCGCGTGAATCGAATGCAAGTTTGCCGCCACGCTGCGAAAAGAGATGTACCGTCGGCGAGCATCCGCCAGACATGATCAGGGCGTCGCAGGCCAGACGCTCGGGCGCCCCGCCGCCGAGGCGGGCAACGGCGACACCCCGAACCGAGCTACCGCCCACAACATTCGTGACGGCATGACCGGCAAGGACGCAAATCCCTTCTTTCTTGGCCGAGGCGACCAACCCGCCGATGAGTTTCGTACGAACATCGACCAGGGCAACGATCTCGGCTCCGGCCTTCTTGAGAGCAATCGCGGCAGCGTAGGTTTCGTCATTGTTGGTAAACGCAACGATCTTGCGCCCGACGAGAACACCGTGACGATCAAGATAGGTGTGCGCGGCACCGGCAAGAAAGACGCCGGGTCGGTCGTTGTTGGGAAAAACGAGTGGCCGTTCGATCGCGCCCGTTGCCAAAACCGTTTGCTTGGCGCGGACAAGCCAAACGCGTTGTCTCACGCCGGTCCGCGATGATGGCGCAATATGATCGGACACGCGTTCCAGGGCGGCGGCATACCCGCCGTCGTAGATGCCGAACACGGTGGTCCGGGTCAGCACCGTGGCCTGTTCGTTGACGATCTTGATGGCATCGTTCACCCAGGCTTGGGTTCGCACGCCTGTCGGCTGTGCGGCGAGGATCGGCTGATCTTCGATCAACGCGACTTTTGCGCCGGCCTCACATGCGGCGCGGGCGGCGGCCAAACCGGCAAGACCGCCACCGACAACCAAGACATCGCAATGCAGGTGCCGCTGGTCGTAGTTGTCGGGATCGGCTACTGTCGGGGCGCGGCCAAATCCCGCCATGCGGCGAAGGATCGGTTCGTAGATGCGATGCCACAGCATCTGCGACCCCAGGAAGGTTTTGTAATAGAAGCCCGCCGGCATGAAGCGGGACAAAAAACCAAAACCGGCAAAAGCATCGAACGACAGCGACGGCCATCGGTTGACGCTTGTGGCTTCGAGGCCAGCATAGATTTCCACGCGGGTGGCCAGCGCGTTGGGTTCGGCGTAAGCACCGGACCCGAGTTGGACCAGAGCATTGGGCTCTTCAAAACCCGCAGATAAAATACCGCGTGGTCGGTGGGACTTCAGGCTGCGCCCGACAATGCGCACGCCGTTGGCAAGCAACGCCGACGCGAGCGTGTCACCGACTCGGCCGGTATAGGCACGACCGTCAAAGGTGAAGCCCACGGGTTGGCCGGCCCCCTCGTTCCGACCGTCGGATACGCGCAGAGGGTTGGTCTCGACGGCCGTCATGCGATCTCGTCGCTGGGGGATTCGCCGATCGCGTAGGTCCGACGAATTTCATGGGTGACGGTGTGACGTTCGACGTAGAACCACCGGCGGCAACCCGCGGCATGGACCCAACGCTCGGCGAACCATCCCTTGGTGTTCTTGCGCATGAAGAGATAGTCGGCCCATTCGGCATCGGCGAGGTCGGCCGGTTTTTCGGGACGGACGATGTGGGCCTCGCCGCCGGCATCGAATTCCGTTTCGTCACGCGGGCCGCAATGCGGACAATTGATGAGCAACATGGCGGGCCTAATGCGCGACCGCGGCGGCGCCATGCTCGTCGACGAGCGCGCCTGTGGTGAAGCGATCGAGGTTGAAGGGCGCTGCGAGCGGATGGGGTTCGTCGCGCGCAATGGTGTGGGCGAAAACGTGACCGGACCCCGGCGTGGCCTTGAACCCGCCAGTGCCCCACCCGCCATTAAAGAAGAGCCCGTCGATGGGCGTTTTGCCGATGATCGGCGATGCATCGGGACTGACATCGACGATGCCACCCCAGTTCCGCATCATCTTAAGCCGCGAGAACATCGGGAAGAGCGCCGCGAGCGCCCCCATTTGGCCGGTAATCACCGGCAAGCTGCCGCGTTGCGCATAGGAATTGAATGCGTCGATGCCGGCGCCGATGACAAGTTCGCCCTTGTCGGACTGGCTGACATAGACGTGCACCGCATTCGACATCACCACGCAATCGAGCACTGGCTTGATCGGCTCGGAGACCAAGGCCTGGAGAGGGTGGCTTTCGAGCGGCAAGCGGAAGCCGGCCTTTTCGGCCATGACCGAACCGTGCCCGGCGACCACAATCGCGACTTTGGGCGCTTTGATACGGCCCTGACTTGTTTGTACGCCGGTGACGCGCCCGCCGGCGATGTCGAAACCCGTGACTTCGCAGTTTTCGATGATGTCGACGCCGCGCGCATCAGCCGCGCGGGCGAAGCCCCACGCCACCGCATCGTGGCGTGCCGTGCCGGCACGGCGTTGCAAGGTCGCACCGAGAACGGGGTAGCGCAGCGAATCGTCGACGTTGAGGATGGGACAGAAGTCTTTGACACCGGCTGGGTCCAGCCACTCGGCGTCGACGCCGTTGAGTTGGTTGGCGTAAACGCGGCGACGGCTGTCGCGCACTTCTTGCAACGAATGCGCAAGATTGAGTACGCCGCGTTGACTGAGCATGACGTTGTAGTTGAGGTCTTGGGAAAGACCTTCCCACAGTTTCAGTGCGTGTTCGTAGAGCGCGGCACTTTCATCCCAGAGATAGTTGGAACGTACGATCGTGGTGTTGCGCGCCACGTTGCCGCCGCCGAGCCAGCCTTTTTCCAAAATCGCGACATTGGTGATGCCGTGATTGCGTGCGAGATAGTACGCCGTCGCCAAACCATGGCCGCCGCCGCCGACAATGACGACGTCATAGGACTCTTTCGGGCTGGCCGCGCGCCACTGGCGCGCCCAGCCGGCGTGACCGCGAAGGCCTTTGGCGACGAGGGAAAGGGCGGAAAAGCGTTGCACTTGAGGGGTTACGCCGCTGCGCCGGGCGTCTTTTCGAGGTAGGCGACGCAGGTATCTACGGATTCGACATCGGCGAATTTGGAGTCGATGTCGTAGAGGTTCCACGCCACCGCGCCAGGGACGCGGTCGCCAATGCATTCGCGCACCGCTATGGTGCGGAAGCCGTCGGCAATGCCATCGCAAATGGTGGTGCGCACACAAGCCGTCGCGGTGACACCGGTTACGATGATGGTATCGACGCCGCAGCTACGCAAATAGCCGGCGAGTGGCGTCCCGTGGAACGAACTGGCCCGTTTTTTCATCATGACGTATTCGTGGTCGAGCGGCGCAATGCGGCTATCGATTTGCCACAGCGACTCGTCGGCAAGGTCCACGGCCTCCATCGGAATCTTACAGTGCCACAACCCCATGTCGGTGTGTGGGTTGTTGCGATCCGGCATTTGATACGCGGTGGTGACATGAACGACGACATGGTTTTGTTTACGACAGGCTTCGAGGAGACGTTGCATCCCCGGAATGATCTCCTGATCCATCTTGTCTTGGTCGCACGTGAAGGGATTGCCGGGGCGGGTCCAGGCGTTGGCGAGATCGACGCTGATTAGTGCGGGTTTTTTGCCGAACCCGATGCGGCGGCGAAAGCCGCGTTCTTCGTAAATTTTGGTGCTGGCATCGAAGGCTTCTTGCAGCGTGGCTTCGAGATTTTCGAGGGACATCTGTGGGCTTTCTCCGTAGTGACGCGACGCGCCACGATAGCCAAGCGGTCTAACCAGGAGAAATATCAATAATGGATAAATTAATGCGTTGTATGTATTAATATGGAATGACGACCCGGGTCGAGCTTCGCCATATCGATGCCTTCCTCACTCTGGCGCGGACGCTCCATTTCAGTCGTGCGGCGGCGGCGCTGAACTTGAGCCAGCCTTCGTTAAGCCGCACCATCGGGGCCTTGGAAGACGAGATCGGCGCGGCGCTGTTCGTCCGGACCACCCGGCAGGTTACGTTGACCGAAGCGGGCCACGCCTTTTTGGGCAGCGCGCCATCGATCACGGAAGCAGTGGACCGCAGCGTCTCGGACGCACAGCGGGCGGCGGCGGGAGAAACCGGTCGCCTGACCGTGGGGTACATGGACTTCGCGATCAACGGCCCCCTACCCGACCTGCTGCAACGGTTTCGCGCGGCGGCGCCGGGGATCGCGGTCGACCTCTCCTACATGCCGACCAATGCGCAGCATGAAGCGTTGTTCGATGGCGGCCTCGATATCGGCTTCATGATCGGACCGTTCGCCGCCGAAGGCGTGACAACACACGCTGTCGATACCGCGGACCTGGTGGTTCTGCTGCCACGGACGCACAAACTGGCGCGGCAGCGCTCAATAACGACCGATCAGCTGGCGCGCGAGCCCTGGGTGTTGGGGGCGGCCGAACCATGGGAAGCGTTTCGCACCATCGTGTTCGACCATTGCGCCAAACACGGCTTCGCCCCCAACGTGGTGCAAGAAGCAACCAACAGCGACGGCATCTTCGGGTTGGTCGCCGCCGGGGTCGGCATTTCGCTCTATAGCGACAGTGCCGCCAACCTGCGCCGCAAGGGGATCGTCATCAAGGAACTGGCCGCGGCACCGCAGGTGCAGACGGTTGCCGCGTGGCGCCGCGACAATGCGAATCCCGCGCGATCTCGTTTTGTCGACTTGGCGTTGGCCGGTTAGCCCGGCACCAGATTGACGTTGAGGCGCGTCCCGGGCACGTGAATCCCGCCACGGTCGCCCACCGTGATGCTCTCCTGGCGGTCGAGGTACGATGGGGGAAGCTCCCTGCCCCTACGCGTGCACAACCACAAACGGAAGAGGTGGCGCTTCTTTTTGGGTTCGTCCGGCCAATCTTCGAATTCGGTGCGATCGTGCAGCACTTGGTAGTTCTGAATAAACTGCATGTCGCCCGGTTCGAAATCCATGTTGAGATGAATATCGGGGTCTTCACAGAGCTCTTGGAAGAGGTCGAGGGCGGCGACCTGTTGCTTGGTCAGTTGAGGGACGCCGGGCAGGTTCTGCGCCGAGTCGGTATAGGGACGCGTGTAGTGCACGGTAAGAAGGCCCTTGTACCAAGAGAAGACAGGCATCCGATACCAAGGGTCTTTGCCTTCGGGGATTTCACCGCGACGATCGATATAGAACGGAAAGAACAGCTCGCGGCAAAGGTCGGGGGCGCGTTTGA
>Ga0181594_10005136_pt1 | contig 11514 bp, 4 predicted proteins | sample 071ome_18_FD_145603 | JGI IMG/M metagenome (GOLD analysis project Ga0181594, IMG submission 145603) | Coastal salt marsh microbial communities from the Groves Creek Marsh, Skidaway Island, Georgia - 071413BT metaG (spades assembly) | ecosystem: Environmental > Aquatic > Marine > Intertidal zone...
AGACAGGATCTCCACGTTCACCCCTTGGCGGTAGAGGGCCTGCACGAGGCCGTCCGCACCCTCGCGCCCGTCGTCGTGGATGAAGGTCAGGAAGGCATGGGCCTCCTCACCTCGGCACAGCACGCTCACGCCATGGCCGGACGCTGTCGCTCGACGAAGTCCTTCGGCCAAGCGGTCGTCCAGGACCACACCGTCGGGCAACGCGTCGGGGCGGTGAAGCCCCACTTCATCGCCCCTGTAGCGACCCACGACGCCCGCATTGACGTCACGAAGGTTCGTCACGGCCGTGGGCGTCACGCCCTCGGCCGCGAGCAGGTCCTGCACGGCCAGTGCGTACGGGTGGGACGAACCTGCCTCAAGACCCCCAACGAGCCGGAGCACAGCATCGCGACGCTTTCCCTTTCCCAACACGACCTCGCCAATGGTCGGGCGGCCGCTGGTCAGGGTCCCGGTTTTGTCGAGCAGCACGTGGTCCACTTGGGCCATCCGCTCCATGGCATGGCCTCCGGTCACGATCGCTCCAAGGTGCGCAGCACGGGCAAGCACCGCTGCGTGCGGAACTGGCGCTGCGAGCAGCAACGCGCACGGGCAGGCAACGACCCACAGCAGGAGCATGAGTTTCCAATCGGAACGGTCCACAAACCACCAAATGGCGACGCTCCCAAAGAGCACGAGGGGGACCCAAATCGCGGTGAACCGCTCGATGGCCCCTTGCAGACGTGGTGGTTCCTCCCTGAACGTGTGCACGGCTTCGATCAAGCCTGCGAGGCGCGTGTCGTCACCGGTCGCGGTCACCTCGACTTCGACTGGCCCTCGATGAAGCACCAAGCCTGCGCTCAGCTCATCGCCAACGTCGACGTCGACCGGGACCGATTCGCCCGTGAGGGGCGCCGTGTCCAGGCTTCCGCGCCCACTCACGATTCGGCCATCGGTTGGGATCAATTCTCCTGAACGAATTTGGAGCCTGTCGCCCTCACGGACCACATCGATCGGAACCTCTTCCCACTCCGAGGTGGGCGTTGCATGGTGCGTCAACAAGGACGTGGGAGAGGAGGCCAAGGAAAGGCGAATCCCGTTCCCAATGCGCTTTGGTGGTGCCGTGGACCGCCGTGCCGTGCGTGGTAGCCGGTCGAGGCCGCCTTGCATCGCCTCCCTTGCCCGGACGAGGGCGTCGCCCTCGAGGTGTTGCGTGAAGGCTACGAGGATCACGACAATCAGGGCTTCTTCCCACATTCCGAGGATGGCGGCTCCAATGACGGCCAAGGACGTGAGCACTTGGAAACCAACTTGACGCTGGCGAAGCCCAGCGACGGCCTCCATCACCATTTCAGCCCCACCAGCAGCAACACCGAGCAAGGACACCAACGCCACGAACACGTGCCCTGCCCCCGCCGCCTCAAGCACGAGCACCACGGGCAAGAGAAGCGTGGCTACGGTGCCACCCACCAGACGACGTTGGTCCGGCCGAAGGCGCTCAGACGACGTGACGCCAAACACGGCAGGGCGGCCCAGCACCTGGTGCAATGCAGCATCTCGGTCGATGACGAGGCCGGAAGGTGCCTCAGGTACGAGTTGCACCAGCACGCGGTCGTCGCGCGTGACTTCAGCATCCAATACCCCGGGTTGACGGCGAAGCAGTCGGTCCACACGAGCGACGGGGATGCCATGCCGGGCCGCAAGTTCACGCGCAGAGACGCCTTTCAGCACTTGATGTCCGACATCGGGGGCATGCCCAAGCGACCGAAGCACCCGAGCGACTTCGGCAACGGACCCGACCGAGAGGTCCACATCGACTTTGACTTCACCGCTCGTGGGAGAAACGACCGTCGAGGAGACCTGTTCGAGGTGGCCGAGGGCCCTCGTCGCCTTTGATGCACAATCGGGGCAATCCATGCCGACCAGCGGCCACGATACGCTGTGGGTGCCCGATGCGTCGAGGACAATTTCGGCATCGAGGATGTCCACTGAAGGGACCGATGCTTTGGGTACAGCAGCGGCCGCATTGGCCTGCACGGGAGGAACATCGGAAGGGGTGGCGCCGCTGCCGATGGAGATGAAGACCTCGTCGCCTTCACCCATGGTATTCGTTTCCATGAGGGTCTCATCAATACTCGCTCCCGAACGGTCGGACACCACCACCGAAGGTCACAAGGAGGACGAAGGCGAGGTGGACCCATGAGGTGGCTCCCCGATGCTTGGACGCCCCGGCTTGTGGCCGTGGACATCGACGGCACCTTGACGGACGAGAAGAAGCGGCTCGACCTCACGGCTGTGTCCGCGTTGCGCGACCTCGAAGAAGCGGGCATTCCCGTGGTCCTTTGCACCGGGAACACCCGAGCGATCGCCTACGGCTTGTGGCGTTTTATCGGCCTGAGCGGTCCAATGGTGTGTGAAAACGGAGGCGTGGTGTGGTTTGGTGACGACGACCTCGTGTTGCGCGCAGACGGAAAGGAAGCACGTGAAGCATGCCATTGGCTTGCGTCCCGAATCAAGGGGCTCGACCCCTTAGGCATCACCACCAACACGTGGCGGGAATCAGAATGGTGCCTCAAGACAGAGGAAGACCTCGATGCCATCAGCGAGGCGTTGCACGCTTCCCCTTGGGCACATCTCGACGTGGTTCGCACAGGCTTCGCGATTCATGTTATGGACCCTGCATTGTCGAAAGGTGCGGGATTGGACGTCGTGTTGAAACGGATGGGTCTTGATGCCGACGACCTGTTGGTCGCAGGCGATGCCCCGAACGATCTCTCGATGTTCGAATTGGCGCGCTGGTCCGTGGCGGTCGGTGGGGCTTTCCCTGAGGTGATGGCCGCTGCCTCTGTTGTTTCACCGTACATGCATGGCGCGACCTTTCGCCCGCTGGTGGACGAAATTTTGGCACGTTGAAGCCCGAGGGGTGACTTGATAACGCATCGGCACCGCCCCCGGCTCGCACGCGGGGATCGCCAAGCTTGGTCAACGGCGCTGCGTTCAGGTCGCAGTCCTCAACGGTTCGCAGGTTCGAATCCTGCTCCCCGCACTTTTTCCATTTCCGTGCCGTTCTCAACCGACATTCTTCGCTTTCCCCCAACGGTTGCCTCGCGGCTGCATCGACCATGAGGAGGTGCCGGGAGCAGGATTCGAACCTGCGAAGGCGTAGCCAGCGGATCTTGAGTCCGACCCCTTTGACCGCTCGGGAATCCCGGCCCGTTTCTGCGGTGGACGCACCCGCTTTCATTCTTCCTCGACGGAAGGAGGGAGGGCGACCCGTGGTTTCGTGGACTCGGACGTCCGCTGTGCGTTCGCAAGCCAAAGGCTGAGCATCGCAAGCATCACCGCGATCGCCCCGAGCCCTACCCACGCAGCCCCCTGCCCTTCGCGCGTTGAATCGGCAGGCGAAACGTCGGCCAGTGGAACGGGAACGTCCACGTCCCCAACGTCAAGCGTCATTCGCAAACCGAGGTCCCCCCCACGCCACGCCTCAGCGCTCCAGACCAAACGCTGCCGTTCGCCTGGACCAAGCCAAAGGGAGGATTCCTCAAGCAAGCGGCCCTCGTCGTCCAACAACCGCACCACAACGCTTCCAGGGAGAACGCCGGCGTTGGCCACCTCAAAGGACACATCGATCATGTCTCCCACCTGTGGACGATAGGGGGCGGCGATCAGGGAGCTCAACACCGGCTCAAAGGCAACCCAACGCATGGTGACGGGGAAGGGCTCACTCGCAGTCCCTTGGCCGACGAGGTTTCTCCCGGAAGGATCGACCGCGGTGAACCACAGTTGCCATGCATCGCCACGTCGCAGTTCAAAGGCATCACTGGGGGTCATGTTCAGCGAGGTCGCATGCCTTGTCGACGACCCCTTGATGGCGACCAACTCGAGCGGTTGTGACCCACGTGCTCCATCCATCACGCGTCCTTGTCGAAGCAGAACCCAATGTGCAACAACGCCGTCGTGGATGAGGGATTCGACGTCCGTGATGATGACCTCGACCGGAACGTCATTCAGTGCATCGCTGTCCACCGAAAGGGAGCGAATGCCGCCCATGTCAAGGCGCGGTGCGTGCTCATCGATGCTGACGTTCCAGTTCAAAGTGAGGTTCCCGTGAGGCCAGCCAACAACCCACACGCTGAACACGCCCGTGGTGCGAACCCACACCGATGGGTCGAAGGCAACGCGAAGCTCAGGAGACCCATCGTCGGGAACATCGATGCTCCCGTCGGTCACCCGTGCCCCATCGGTCATCGACCAACCAAGCACCACCGATCCAGGCAGCCGTTGAGCGGGGTACAGCGTCCCCTCGTGAAGCAAGGTCAGTTCAAGGTTCACCACATCGCCCCGGTCGACGTGGATCACGTCAGCCTCAAGCCCTCCTGCCGGTGCGGTCGTGTCGACCACCTCATCCAAGGTGAGGGTCACGTTCGGGAGGGCCGTCCATTCGAGGGGCACGATTCGCCGGAGCCCAAGACCGAGGTCTTGCCCTTCGTCACGAACCTGCAACGACGGCACGAACGAGCCGCCCTCAAGCGATGCCACAAGGTCCCAACGGAGCCGGAACCCCACATCGACCTCCCACGTGCTGGGTCCGACCTGCACCACGGCCACGTCGGGCGCCCCGTGGAAGCATCCGGCGTCGGCCGTCGTTTCGTTCGAACGTGGATGATGCACGACGACGCATGAGGTTGACCCTTGACCAAGCAACCCAACCTCGAGTGCATCGAGGCTGGTGATGCCGTTTGCATCGATGATGTCGAACCCAAACTCATGCCACGTCCCCGGGAAGAGCCGACCATCCACCGCGTCAAGGCGGAGGCGTTCGGTGGGCACCGTCGTCGGGTACCGCGGTTCAAGGCGCACTTCGGCAAGAGGGGTTCCTGTGGTGCTTCCACCCCCAACCAGTGGTTGGCCTGCGATGTCCTCGCCCTCCACGGCAAGGCGGATGCGTCCAAGCGCTCCACCGGCCTCAATCACGTCCTGTGCGGCGATCAGAGGGAGGTCAAGCTCCACCTCCGTCCTGCCCTCCGCAAGTGGCAGCTGCACCGGAACCCATTCGTCCGGGTCGCTCTCCCCGTCCCTGTTGAGGTCGTCCCTCGCTTCAAGCCACGTCCATACCGTGATGGGCGATGCAAATCCAAGGTCGTCCTCCGCCGACAACACAAGCGCCACGTCAGCGTCTGCAGGCGCGACGTGCCCGTCCGCGGGTTGCCGGCCTCCTGGGTCGAGGATTTCAATGGACAGAACACTTGGAGGCGATGCGTCGTGCACCACGGTGATGTTGGGGACGTTGCCTCGCAACTCGCACGACGACGAAGGCGCACCGATTGGGCCACATCGCTCGAGATCAATGCCGATCTGAAGGGCCTGCCCACCTTGGACTTCGGTCGTTGAAGGGGACGTGAGCGTCGCGGTGAACCACCCGTCGTCTTCGACGAACACGTTCGTCCGGTTGCTCCATCCACCGCCGTTCAGGTCCACGTTCAGGCTGACGTTTCCTGCGGACGGATGACGCTGAGGGGTGCCTTCGATTCTGAGTTGGCCAATCACGGTGAGCGGGGTGCCTGGAGCGACTTCAAACGGCCACAACGTGGAGGTCCAATCGTCAAGACGGCGCCCACGGTCGTCCACGAGCTCAAGCACGGCCAGTTCGATGTCGTTTTCGACGTCGTTGCCAGTGACCGACATGGCGCGCTTTGCAGGCCCTGTTGTGAAGCCTTCCTGGTCTTGCGCCGTTGTCCACCACACCAGCTTGGACACGTCGTCGAACGACCATGTCGATGTCAGGTGCCATTCAATGCGGCACGACGTCCCAGAGCAGGACGCCGCGGATGATGAGCCGAGGGTGGCGAGGCCTGCCCCAGCGTCCTGCCGGAACACGGGCGTTGCCTCGTCGAGTCGATCGACGTGTACGACACCGACGGCCGTTCCGAGATCGGGACCGAAGCTGAGCATCGCAGAACGGAGCAGGGGAACGGACGCGGAAGCATCCCGTGGGTTCTCGCGACGGTGTTCGGTCACGACCGTCACCGTCTGACCGGGGGTCCACACCGACGTTGGCACGCTCACGACCTGTTCAAACAAGCGTGATTGGCTGTCGAGGTGAAGCGCGACGTCCACGGCTCCGCGTGTCGTTCGCACCCAGACTTCCAACGGGTGGACCGCAGACGGGAGGGCGCTTCGTCGGACCTCGATGGCGGCGTCCACCACGTCCAGCGGCACGGGAACCGAACGGGTCGACGCGGCGTGCAGGGCCACCAGCGACGAAATCGCGTGAATCGTCCCTCCGGAAGACGCGACGGTGATGCTGCACCGACGGGCTCCTGGTTGCGGAGGGTTGGCTGCGGCGGTGCACCGGGCTGCACCGTCCAGCATCACCTGCCCGTTCTGCTGTGTCGTCAGCGTCCGAGCACCACGGTCGTCGTCCACCTCAAGGCTGGCTTGAGCAAGGCCTAGGTCAACCAGCACGCGGTATGGAACCGGCACCGCGCCCGAGGAGGGTGCCGCTTGAATCCACCAGGACACCTCAAGCGTGGAGGCGTCGAGTGCGGTCGTGTTCAAGGTCCCTGACGAGCCGTTCCATAGCTGGCTTCCGTTGGAGGCGTTGGTCAAGGAAACAAAGGTGGTTGAGGCGCCGAGATGAGGCCCGTACCCCATGGCACTTGCGTTGAGCAGCAGGTGAGGTTGTGCATCGATGCCAACCCGGAGGTCTTCGGCGGAGACCAAGCAATCCACCTCCATGCGGACCTCCCGAAGGGCATCGCCAGGAGCAATCCGGACCGCGACGGACGGACGCAGACGAACGTCGCTCCATTCGACGTCGTACACACGTTCCATGGTGCCGTTCACGACAAGCGTCTCCACGCCGCCTGAGGTCTGCAAGGCCCCTCCCTGACCTTCGACGACGACGCGCGCAGCCCGGTGGGGGCACACGGGCCGCTCGAGGAAGGGGAGGTCGTGGTAGGCCCCGATGCCGAGTGTCATCTGTCCGTCCTGCGTGACGACCACCGCCGGCGGAGGTGCAGCCCCAAGGTGCTGAGCGTCGATGTGCACCACGCTTCCGACCGTCAGGCGCTCAAGGATTGGCGTGGTCTGCTCGTCGGTGGTTGTCATGTTCACGCGGACACGCAACCATGGGTAGGCCTCGGTGTTCAACGTGACCTGAACGGGCAGGCTGAGGTTTTGCCAGCCTTCGATGCTGGCCCCTGTGGCGTCGACCAGGTCGACGCGAAGCGTGGTTGACGGCGGGACGCTGGCGTGGCCGTCGAGGACTCCCCAGAGGTCACCGACGGGCGCGGGAAGGAGGGTCGAACGCCACGTTCCCTGTTCGAGGAAACGATCCACCTCCACACCAACATCGTCGATGTACCATCCGTCTTTTTCGATCCACGTGTCGGAGAAAAACAGGAAGCGAGCCCGAAATTGCTGGCCTGAAAGGTTTGACACATCGAGGGCAGGGGCGTCGAAGGCCTGACTCCGAGAGGGGCAACCGCCAGGGTGAATCGACCCGTCAAACAGGCCTTCGGTGTGCAGAGGGGAGTACGGATTCAGGGTTGACCGCCCATGGTGGACGAGGGCATCGTAGGGGGGAAACCACCACGTTGCACCGTCGTCGGTCGAGAATTGCACAGCACCACCATCCCAATCCGTTTCGGTGCACACCCATGAGCGGAAGGTGAAGCGAGCGCTTGCATTTTCTGGAAGGATGTAGGTCGGAGTGATGAGGTAGCCAAGGCTTTCCGCATCGTAATCACCGTCAAGGACAATGCCAACGCCTGAGGTGCCAGAAGCCCACGAGGTGGGCCCTGACCCCGACGAGGTGTTCAGGCTACCAACGGTCCAGCCGGAGCCACGAACGTGCTCGATGGACCATCCTCGGGGCACGAGTTGGCCCGATTCAAAGGAGGCGTTCCACCACGACGGCCCATTGGCCCCAAGGGCGGTCGTCCATGTCCATTCGTTCGTGACGTTGCCAGCGCTGAGGTTGACGCCGTCGCCAACGACAGGCGTGGTGGTGAAATTGCTCAAGCGACGCACGGATTGGTTGCTTTGGCCCGGGAGAGAGGTGACGTGAAGGTCGTCGATGGCCATCCCTTCCCACCCGTCGGCTACCCCTCCTCCATGGTTGACGTTCGCGTCCGTCAAGACACGAAACGCGAGGATGGCGCTTGACGCGTTGGCAGAGGTAAAGGTGGTCGGAGGCAGGCTGTACGACACGTCAATCCAGCCGTTCGACGTCTGGGAGATCCATGACCCCTGCCAAACGAGACCGTTTCCCGGCAGGCCGGGGGCTGGGGAGAGCAAGGTCCAGTTGAACCCACCGTCCAAACTCAGGAGCGTGGTCATGCCGTCGTTCCATCCGCCCTCAACGTCCCAATTCGCCTTGAAACCCACCTCTGCGGGCGCGCTGAGGTTGGACAGATCCACATCGATCATCAGCCATCCGTCCGCATCTGGCGCGTAATCACCCGACAGGTTGCCGTGGAACCATGCTCCCCCGGGATCGCCTTGGTTGTGGATGCGTACATCGTCGATGACCCACCCGGAACGGTTGCCCGTGGACGTGGTCGTGGCAAAACAAAACCGAACCTGATACCAACCCTCACCGCTGGTCAGCCGCCCGTCGAGCGAAAGCGATTCGGAAGTCCACAAGGCGGAATTGGAAGCCCAACCGGCTGCAACCGCGTTCGGATTGGGGTCGAGACCGCTGGCAAAGGTCGCGTTGTTCTGGTTCGGGTAACCGGTGCTTGGTGGAAGGACGCTCCACGTGATGCTCTGGCTTGAGCGCCATTCCATCCAACGAAGATCGCCGTCCAACAATGCCGCAGCGTGGTCGAAGGACACTGTGTGGTTGCGGACGACGGCTGGTGCCTGAAGTTGGGGTGTGGCGTAACAACCCGACATGTTGGCCTCCAGAGGAGCCTGTGTGCCTCCAAGAAGCAGGGTCCTGTTCCCGTCCACAGCGGCACTTGGAAGCAACGACGACACAGGAGACGAAGACAGGTTCTGGGAGGACCACAAGCGGTCGTGGGAACCCCCGGCAATCCAACCCGTCGGCATCAGAACGGGGGATTCGAAATCCTCGATGTCCTCGTCCGCCCTAGGCGAAGCAAGGCTGAGGCGCCCACCGCGCAACAGACCGTTGGTCCCCTCGTGCACTCCGGAAGAGAACCCGTTCCCGACATCGTTCGCGTACTGGCTTCCGTTGTCACCGACGGACGTCCACACGGTACCGACTTCAAGGAAGCCTGAGGTGACGGTGTGGTTGTCAAGCACCTCAACCGTTGTCACGTTGCTCGCACTCACCCCCCCGCCTCCGCCAAGAGGAGCGACGGTGACCGTTGGGCTGGATGCAGCCCTGATGGGGCCCATCGAGGCAGCAGCAATCGGCGCGACGGTTGGAAGCAGCAACAGAAGGATCAGCAACAGGCAGGTGCGAGGGCGCTGCTGCATGGCCCTCATCGATTCGAGGGGGTACGGGGACAGGCTTGAACGCTCGTTCCATCCGTTCGCCGAACGGCATGAAGGTTTGAAGTGTCCTCGTCCCGAGGGTGAAGGCATGAGCGCGAGAGGTCCCCTCGATGAGGCCTCTGCGCGTGAGATTGAGGAGCAATTGACAACGACGCATCGGACGCAGGTCAGCCGACGCATCCCCGTGCCGTTGCCTCGGCCGGACTTTTGGAACGCGGTGAGCGACCTGCTTCGTTCCATCGACCTTCAATTGCACGAAGCCGTGCGCAAGCACGGCTTCGACCTGCGCGTGCAGAACCTCCAGCGCCGCCAAGCGACCATTCGTCGCGTGGCGAGTGAACTCGCACGTCGGCGCTTGGTGGCCATGATCCAACACGCTTCAAGCCAATCCCTGCGCACGCCGTCCTCCATTGCTCAGCCGACCGAACTCGCATCCCTTGATTGGAGCCGTCATGACCCTGCAGAGCGTGAGTTCTACACCGCGATGATGCAGCAAATGGACCGTTTCAAGCTGGCCGTGGATTGGGCCGCGATGCAAAATGGGCTCCCTGCTGAAGTCGCGAACGCCAAAGGAAGCACCGCGATGCCCGTCGCTCCTGCCGGAACCACGCAACTCGATGCGTGGTCAGAAAGCCCTGGCGGCTTGACCGGGAGGGAACCTCCTACGCTCGCGTTCATGGATGCTGCTCCCGGGCCTGAACTTCCGGACTTGGACGAGGAGGAGATGTTGCTCGCGGACCGCATCGATGCGTGGGACGAGGAGCAGTACCTGATCGAACAGTCCGCACCGGCCTCCCCCGTTGTTGCCCCTGCTGGACGGCATGCGGCCGCGCTCGAACTCGCGCCCTCCAATACGGCGGCCCCTCCGGCCCTCAACGCGACCACCGACGACGCTGCCGTTGAACCGGCGCCTTCCTCGGAGGCCAGCACCGTTCATCTGGCACGCGTTCGCGTTGTTGCGTCCATGGAAGACGCGATTGTGGGGCCCGACGGTGAGGCGCTCTTGCTCGCCGCAGGCGACGTGCACATGCTGGATGCCGACGTCGCGTCCATCCTCATCGAGTCAGGCATCGCTGAGGCTGCAGACCTCTGATGTGACCGTTGACCGCGGGGCTATGCCCGACGTTGGACGAGCGTTCCGCCTTGATGGTCGAAACGTGTGAGCCGAAGGCTTCAGTTGACGCTGCGCATCGAGATTTCGATGCTGACCGTGTCAGGGATGTCGATCCGAGCAACGTTGCGAAGCGCGGACTCGTCCTTTCCGGAGGTGATGTCCATCTCCAGGAGGCGCTTGTGGACACGCATCTCGAAGTGGTCGTACGTCTCGCTGCCCTCACCGTCGGGGGCCCGGCGGACCGGAACCACGAGGCGGCGGGTGGGCAGGGGGATTGGGCCACGCAACTTCACGCCGCCCTGGTCGCAAATCATGCGAATCTGCTGGGCCACGGTGTCGATGTCACGGTGGTTTTCACCGGTCAACTTGATGACGGTGACCGCAGCCATGCACGTCCCTCCTCGGTCTTCGGAATCAAAGGAAGGCTCACGCCTTCTTTTCGATCTTCAGGCACACGCCAGCAGCGACGGTCTTGCCCATGTCACGGATGGCGAAGCGGGACAGCTCGGGGAAGGTCTCCATCGCCTCGATGGCCATCGGCTTGGTCGGAGCGAAGCGGATCAGGCAAGCGTCGCCGGTCTTCAAGAAGGAGGGGTTGGCTTCCTTGCCAGCCTTGTTGGTCTTCTCAAGGAGTTCCTGGAAGCGCACAGCGACCTGAGCGGTGTGGGCGTGGAACACCGGGGTGTAGCCAACGGAGACCGCCTTGGGGATGTCCATGAGCTGGATCTGACCGACGAAGGTCTCGTCGTGGCGGACGTAGGTCGGCTCGTTGTCAGCGTAGCCGGCGACGTCACCACGGCGGATGTCGGTCGCAGCGAGGCCACGGACGTTGAAGCCGACGTTGTCACCGGGCTCCGCCTTCTGCACCATGGTGTGGTGCATCTCGATGGACTTGACTTCAGCCGACTTCTGGCTGGGGTTGAAGACCACGGTCTTGCCCACGTTCAGGGTGC
>Ga0181594_10005144_pt1 | contig 11496 bp, 11 predicted proteins | sample 071ome_18_FD_145603 | JGI IMG/M metagenome (GOLD analysis project Ga0181594, IMG submission 145603) | Coastal salt marsh microbial communities from the Groves Creek Marsh, Skidaway Island, Georgia - 071413BT metaG (spades assembly) | ecosystem: Environmental > Aquatic > Marine > Intertidal zone...
GCTGCTACCTCTCATTCGCAACCAGCTCCCTGCGAATAGCGCGCTCATACAGAGGCTTAGCGCCGATCTTCCTGACTACGCTGAACTCATCGCACTGTTGGAGCGCGCCATCGTAGACCACCCGCCTGTCCTGATCCGTGACGGCGGAGTCATTGCCCACGGCTATGACGACGAGCTCGATGAATTGCGCGCAATCAGCGAAAACGCGGGCGCCTATCTTTTGGAAATAGAGCAGCGGGAGCGCGATCAAACAGGCCTTTCAACACTCAAGGTCGGCTACAACCGGGTGCATGGCTACTACATAGAAATCAGTAGAGCCCAATCCGAACAGGCGCCAGACACCTACCAAAGACGTCAAACGCTGAAAAACGTAGAGCGCTTTATCACGCCCGAGCTCAAAACATTTGAGGACAAGGCGCTCTCAAGCAAAAGTCGCGCGCTGACGAGAGAGAAATATCTTTATGAGCAACTTATAGGGTGGGTTGCGGATGCTCTGATTCCCCTTCAGGCCACTGCCACAGCCTTGTGTGACCTTGATGTATTGGGGTGTTTTGCCGAGCGGGCCACGAGTCTAGATCTGTGCCGGCCTGTTTTCTGCGACGATACGTTATTGCATGTAGAAGGTGGCAGACACCTCGTGGTTGAAGCCGTGCGCGATGCCCCCTTCATTCCCAACGACACGCATTTGGATCAAAAGCGGCGCATGCTGCTGATTACGGGCCCCAACATGGGAGGCAAATCCACCTACATGCGTCAAAATGCCCTCATTGCATTACTCGCCCATGTGGGATCCTTTGTACCCGCACAAGCCGTTACCCTGTCCTGCGTGGATCGAATCTTTACCCGAATCGGATCATCGGATGATCTGGCCAGCGGACGCTCCACCTTCATGGTGGAAATGACCGAGACCGCCAATATCCTTCACAATGCAACAGAGCATAGCCTCGTACTCATGGACGAGATTGGTCGCGGCACCAGCACGTTTGATGGTCTGAGCATTGCCTGGGCAAGCGCCTTGGCATTGGCCAATCAAATTAGAGCGCTCACTTTTTTCGCCACCCACTATTTCGAACTGACTGCACTGCCCGAGCAGCACCCCGCAATGGCCAATGTACACCTCGATGCAACAGAGCACGAGGACCACGTGGTGTTTCTTCATCAGATTCAGGAGGGACCCGCCAACCGCAGCTTTGGATTGCAGGTCGCCAAGCTGGCCGGAGTTCCCCGCCAGGTTTTGGATACGGCGAAGGAAAAACTGCGTGAGTTGGAGGGCGGTCAGTCAGCGGGGCCTGCCCCGTCTCAGGCGGAGTTGTTCTCCGCCAGCGAGCTAACAGCCAACTCGGCCGCCGCTCATCAGCTACGCGATCTGGATCCTGACAGCATGAGCGCCAGAGAAGCGCTCAATTGGATATATGAGTTAAAACAGAAACTCGATGATACGCCCTGAGCAGTTTTCAAAATCTGCGCCAGCCAGTATCCTTTGCACCGGGATGAATGAGGTATCGGTATGACGTTCGTAGTAGGCGAAGACTGCATCAAATGTAAACACACAGACTGTGTAGAAGTCTGCCCGGTGGACTGTTTCTATGAGGGTCCGAATTTTCTTGTCATTCACCCGGACGAATGCATTGACTGTGCGCTATGCGAGCCAGAGTGCCCTGTAGACGCAATCTTCTCAGAGGATGAACTGCCTGCCGACCAGGAAGAGTTCCTGCAGTTGAACGCTGAACTCGCTGAGGTATGGCCAAACATCACTGAGAGAAAAGAACCGCTGCCGGACGCGGAAGACTGGGCCGGTAAGCCGGGCAAACTCGAACTGCTCGAGCGCTAAGCAGCTCGCGGCAAATCAAATCGGTTGGCCAGCTTCACCCTGCCTAACGGTGCTATCTGCGACGGGGTAACAACCCGGTTGGATTGACGGGACGACCATCCCTGCGAATTTCAAAGTGGAGCTTGACGGCGTCTGCGCCCGAGCTGCCCATGCGAGCAATCACCTGACCCGCTTCAACACGTTGCCCCTCGGCCACAAGCAGCGCATCGTTATGTCCGTAAGCGCTGAGAAAGGCTTCATTGTGCTTCACAATCAGCAACGCGCCGTATCCCGTTACCCCAGTACCGGCGTATACCACGGTGCCCGCCGCCGTGGCAGTTACGGGATCGCCCTTGTCGCCGACCAAGTCAATACCTTTGTGCAAATCCTCCGAGTAGGCCCGGGATACTTTGCCGCTGGCGGGCCAGAACCATCGATCCACCGGGTAGTTCCCCAACTCGCGTCCATTGACTGGCGGCACCGCTGCAGAAGGCTCCGAAGCCGCGTTATCAGTGTCTGCTCGCGTTGGAGTAGCGGCAGCCGTCGCGGGCGTCGCCTCGGGTGCACTATCGGGCACTTCTGCGCGGCCGCCGCTTGACTCGGTCACTGCGGTCGGGCGCGTTCTGAGCTCCTGTCCCACCTTGATCACATAGGGCGGTGCGATATCGTTGTAGCGCGCGAGCGTCCGGTAGTCGAGGCCCAGCCTGAACGCCACCGCATAAAGCGTATCGCCGGGTTCAACGACGTAAATGAGTTCACCCGGTTGGGCGGGGTACTCCCCTTTCCAGGCCACGGCGGATTGCCTGACATCCGGGTGCACATCGTTCGCCGGGACTGAGCGGTCCTCAATGGCGGTAGGCGGATGCTCGGCACACGAAACGCCCGCCAGCACTATCGCACAGGCCCAACAACCGAGAAGAATTCGCCTTGGACAATTAGCCATTGATCCAGCTCGTCCCGCGTCGCAGGGACCACACTATGAGCACCCCACAAAGGAAACTCGCGATACATGCACCCAACTGAGGGTCTGTCACCAACGCGTGGGTGGGTAGTACCGGGCGAGTTAAATCGCTCGCAATGTCTGATAGACCCGGCATTGCGCTTACTTTCCAAGGCCATATCGACACGAGTGAACCCAGCAACACGCCTCCCAAAAAAGCCATCGCGCGGCGTCTAGCCCTTGCCAATAGCCACTGTAGAGCGCGACTGAATGCCAGCAGCCCGGTTGCACACCCGATAGCAAATACCCCCAGCGGTAACAGCTGAACATCTTTTACGGCCGCCAGTACCTGAGGGTACATACCCAGTATCAACAATACGAAACTCCCCGATATCCCGGGAAGAATCATTGCGCAGATAGCCAACGCACCGCCAAAAAAGAAGCCCGGCAGGCCTGCGGGGAACACCAGCGACGGCATGAGCGGTAATGTCACAACCAGTGCCACGCCGACAGTAAAAAGAAGCAGGCCATCCATACTTGCCAAGTCGGTCTCATCACGAACAAGCGCCAGACCACTCATCAGTATCAATCCAGAAAAGAAGGCCCACAACGGTTGCGGGTAGTGGCTCAGTAACCAATCAATACTGGAGGCGAGTGTAAATACGGCGGTGAGCATGCCTGCCAACAGCACGCCGACAAACGGACCGTCTATGCGGTACCAGAACACACGCCATCGGCCCGTGAGCAACAGGCCAGCGGCCTCACGGTCCCACGCGACCAAAGCATTGATGAGACGCTGATATATCCCGGTAATCAGCGCAATGGTGCCACCGGAAACACCGGGAACCACATCGGCGGCCCCCATTAACAAGCCCCGGCAGAACACCCCGATCGGATGCAGTTTCAACGCATGGTCCCGCTGATCATCGGGACAAAATTCACTTCCTCAATGGCCTCTTCGACAAACCCTTCTTGAGTGGCTGTGACGATAGTCAGGGTTTGCCTGCGACCACCCACTGGAAGAATCAATCGGCCACCTGGCGCAAGCTGTTCCAGCAAGGCGGCGGGTATCTGCTCGGGCGCAGCCGCTCCCAGAATCAGATCGAAGGGCGCCTCACTCGACCATCCCTCCAGCCCGTCACCATGGCGCAGCCGAACATTACGTATCTTGAGCATGCGCAGTTGTTTCCGCGCACGCTCCAACAATGGCTTGATACGCTCAACAGCACAGATCTCGCCCACCAGGGCGGCGAGGATTGCCGTTTGGTATCCAGACCCGCTGCCCAACTCAAGCACTTTTGCGGGACGACCGTGCGCAAGCGCGAGTTCACTCATTTTGGCAACCATATAGGGCTGGGAAAGTGTCTGCCCGTAGCCAATGGGCAGGGCGGTATCCTCATAAGATCGATGCGCGAGTGCTTCATCGACAAACAGATGTCTGGGCACACTACGAATGGCTTCCAGCACCTCGAAATGCGTAATGCCCTGATCCATTAAACGCTGGATGAGGCGCTCCCGGGTGCGTTGGGAGGTCATCCCAATCCCTACCTGACTCACGACGGAACCATCTCACTGGAAAGCAAAGCAACCGCTTGCGCTGCAATACCTTCCTCTTGTCCGATAAAACCCAAGCGCTCCGTAGTGGTTGCCTTCACATTGACGCGTGCAGTCGGAATCGTCAAAACGGTCGCGATCCGCTCGCGCATCTGGGAAATATGTGGGTTGATTCTGGGGACCTGCGCAATGATAGTGAGATCCACATTGATAACGTGCAAGCCTTTTTCGGTCAGTTTGTCGCACACTGACCGCAGCAAATCGAGACTGTTCGCATTCTCATGCGCGGGGTCAGTGTCGGGAAAGTGATGGCCGATATCTCCCAGTCCGGCTGCTCCCAGCATCGCGTCGCACAATGCGTGCAATGCGACATCACCGTCCGAGTGCGCTAGCACTCCATAGCCGCACGGCACAGCAACACCGCCGAGCATGACATGGTCGCCGTCGGTAAAGGCGTGCACATCGTAGCCATGCCCTATCCGAATCATTTCCGCCCCATCTCGTTCTTCCTCAAAAGCAGTTCGGCGAATACCAGGTCAGATTCCAACGTGACCTTAATATTGGTGGACGGTCCCTCGACCACATGAACCGGCTCTCCGATCCACTCCATCGCCATCGCCTCGTCGGTAATCTGCACGCCCTGCGCCAAACATCGGACCAGTGCCTCCCTGAGTCGCGCTAACGGAAACAGCTGAGGAGTTTGTGCACGCCAGACACCACCCCGCTCCAAAGTATTGGTTACCCTTCCCCCAGTCGACACCTGTTTTAGCGTATCGGCGACAGGCTCGGCGAGTATGACACCCTCGCTCAGTTCCCGTGCGCGAGCAATCAGCGCAGCGAGCGAATCAAAATCGAGACAAGGCCTCGCCGCGTCGTGCACCAGAACCCAGTCCTCTTCCGAAGCCCGATCTAGCAAGGCATCAAGCCCAGCCAAAACCGAGTCTGCGCGTTCAGCGCCACCGGGAGTGGTCTCCACGCGCGCGTCGGACAGACTAGCGATCGTATCGGCCCGGCGATCTGAGGGGTCAAGCGCAACCATCACGCCACGAATATCAGAGGACCGCAACAACGCCTGCAAGGTATGCTCCATGAGCGGTGCGCCGGCAATCTCGCGATACTGCTTGGGTATTTCGCCACCAAGCCTGCGTCCCGAGCCGGCTGCGGGTACCACTGCCCAGATACTGTTCACTGGGCGTCTCGCTCCTCTACAAACTGGTAGTAAACCTCACCCTCTTTGATCAACCCGAGGTTCTCGCGAGCACTTTTCTCCACTGCCTCCATACCGTTCTGCAGCGCCATCACCTCTCGCGCGAGGGCGTCGTTTCGGGCAGTCAGTGCCGCATTTTCAGCTTCAGCTTGTGCGAGCTGCTCCCTCAGCCTACTGGCTTCAGCCAGGCCGCCCTCCGCAAACCACAGGCGGTATTGCAGCAGCATCAGGAGCCCTACCAAGCCACTGACAAACCAGCGCATCAATGCCTCGCCAGAATATCTCGACCGGGATACGGCGCAGTCAGTCCCAGCTCCGCTTCGATGCGCAGCAAACGATTGTATTTGGCGACCCGGTCGGAGCGGCACAACGAACCCGTCTTGATCTGGCCCGCTCCGGTACCCACCGCCAGATCCGCGATCGTGGCGTCTTCCGTCTCGCCAGATCGATGAGAAATCACCGCCGTGTAGCCCGCAGATTTGGCCATGGCAATGGCCTCCAGCGTCTCAGTGAGCGAACCGATCTGATTGAACTTGATCAAGATGGAGTTGGCGATTCCCTCATCGATACCGCGCTGAAGAATCTTCGTATTGGTCACGAACAGGTCGTCTCCAACCAACTGGACTCGTGATCCAAGCTTTTTCGTCAGCACGGACCAACCGGACCAATCCGACTCATCAAGGCCGTCCTCAATAGAGACGATGGGATGCTGATCAACCAACCCGGAGAGATAATCTGCAAAGCCACTGCTATCAAAATCTTGGCCGTCTCCAGCCAAATGATACCGGCCGTCACGATAAAACTCCGAGGCGGCGCAATCGAGAGCGAGCGTTATATCCTCACCCAGAACGTATCCAGCTTGAGCAACCGCCTCTGCAATCACCTCGAGTGCTGCCGCATTGGAGGGTAAATTGGGGGCGAAACCACCCTCGTCTCCTACCGCAGTAGACAGACCTCTGCCCGCCAAAACGCGCTTAAGGTGATGAAAAATTTCAGCCCCCATCCGGAGCGCGTCGGCAAAGTGACTCGCGGAAACAGGCTGAATCATGAACTCTTGAATATCGACATTGTTATCGGCGTGCTCACCACCGTTGAGTATATTCATCATCGGAACGGGCAGCGACAACGCGGTGCCTCCCGCAAGGTCTGAAATGTGGCGATAGAGCGGCTTTTTTGCAGACAACGCGGCCGCTTTTGCATTGGCGAGCGATACCGCAAGAATCGCATTGGCTCCGAAGTTGGCTTTGTTCTCTGTTCCATCGGCTTCAATCATCCGATGATCGATGCCCGCTTGATCCAGCGCATCATGCCCCAGTAGCAATTCGCGGATAGGTCCGCTGGCGTGGCCTACCGCCGATAACACCCCTTTGCCTAGATAACGCGACTGATCTCCATCACGGAGTTCCAGCGCTTCACGCGTGCCGGTGCTCGCGCCTGAGGGAGCGCAGGCAGTGCCGACGCTCTCGTCTTCCAGCGTCACCTCCGCCATGACAGTAGGATTGCCGCGGGAATCCAGCACCTCGAAAGCTCGCACATCGACAATCTCACTCACACCTTTGGCTCCTGTTCGCAGAGGGTCTAACTCAGGCTAAGCCCGGGTTGGGATTTCACCAGCTCATCCACCGCCTTAATCTGCACTAGAAAAGGCTCCAACTGGTCCAGTGGCAAAGCGCTTGGCCCGTCGCACAAAGCGTCGTCAGGGCTCGGATGCGCCTCGAGAAACAGCCCCGCGATACCCAATGCGACACCCGCCTTGGCGAGACCCAGTACCTGCGCACGCCTGCCTCCCGAGGCGGCGTCGCCCGGGCTACGACACTGTAGTGAGTGGGTCACGTCGAATATGAGCGGGCATCCCTCAGTCGCCCTTTGCATCACATCAAACCCCAGCATATCCACCACCAAATTGTCATAACCAAAATTAGTGCCCCGCTCGCAGATCATCAGCTGGTCATTACCACACTCACGAAACTTGGCGACCACGTTGGTCATTTGTTCGGGACTCATAAACTGCGGTTTTTTGATATTGACCGGCGCCCCCGTTTGCGCCATCGCTGCAACGAGGTCCGTCTGCCGAGCCAGAAACGCGGGCAACTGAAGCACATCGCAAATCTCCGCCACCGGTCCTGCCTGCTCCGGGGCATGCACATCCGTCAGCACCGGCACGCCGAATTGAGATTTCACCTCACTGAGAATTTGCAGGCCCTCGTCCAGGCCCGGCCCTCTGAAGGAATGAATGGACGAACGATTAGCTTTATCGAAGGACGCCTTGAAAACGTAAGGGATGCCCAGCGCACCGCAAACGCGGTCATATTCCGCTGCGCATGCCAAGGCAAAGTCGCGGCTCTCCAGCACGTTGACACCGCCAATCAGAACCAACGGGGCGTCGTTCGCAATTTCCAGCCCGCCAACTTTTACAACACGGTCAGCAACCCTCACGCAGCGTCACCGCGCTGTCGCGACATCGCCAAAGCGGCTTCTATGTAGCTGGTAAAGAGCGGGTGCCCGCCCCGTGGGCGGGATTTGAATTCGGGGTGAAACTGACAGGCTACAAACCACGGGTGGCCCGGTAGTTCTATGATTTCGACCAGTTCGCCATCCAGAGACCAGCCGCTCATCTTCATGCCCGCCTCTTCGAGACGCTCCACGTAGCGATTGTTAACCTCGTAACGATGACGATGCCGCTCGGAGATTTCATCGGCTCCATATATAGCTTGTGTGCGAGTGCCCGCTACCAGCTGGCAAGGCTGAGCACCCAGTCGCATGGTGCCGCCAAGATCAGAATCCTCCGATCGCTGCTCAAGCGCACCGTCCGCAGTCTGCCACTCCGTGATCAAACCAATTATCGGATGCGGTGTGCTGGGTTCCATTTCTGTGGAGTGCGCTCCCTCCAATCCGCAAACATTGCGGGCATACTCGATAAGCGCCATATGCATGCCCAAACAGATTCCCAAGAACGGGATGCCCTGCTCGCGGGCGAATCGGACTGAGTCGATTTTGCCCTGAATACCTCGATCACCGAAGCCACCGGGTACCAAAATCGCATCCAGATGCTCGAGAAGCCCCACCCCCCTTGCCTCGATTTCCTCCGCGTCAATGTAATCAATTTCTACACGCGTATCCGTTTGCAGACCAGCGTGGTCTAAAGCCTCGTTGAGCGACTTATAGGCGTCGACCAGATCGACATACTTGCCGACCATGCCGACCCTCACCGTACCTTGTCGCTGACTGAATTCTCGCCGTACCACATCATCCCACTCGGACAGATCGGCGGCGGGCTGATCAAGACCAAACCGCTCAAGAATGTATTCATCCAAGCCACTGTTATTCAAATGACGCGGGATCTGGTAAATCGAGTCGGCGTCGAGAAGGGGGATCACCGCTCGCTCCTCAACATTGGTAAATAACGAGATCTTCTTTCTCGCCCCCTCATCGACCTCGACTGAGCAGCGGCACAACAACACTTCCGGCTGCAAACCAATGGAACGCAATTCCTTGACGGAATGCTGTGTGGGCTTGGTCTTAATTTCACCAGCAGTGGGGATGTAAGGAATAAGCGTCAGGTGCATTAACAGTGCATTGCTCGCACCTAACTCAAGTTTGAGTTGCCGCACGGCTTCCAAAAACGGCTGGCTCTCTATATCGCCCGCGGTTCCGCCCACCTCTACAACAGCAACCTCGGCATCGCCCGCACCTTCAATCACGCGACGTTTGATTTCGTCGGTAATATGAGGAATCACCTGAACCGTTCCGCCCAAGTAATCTCCGCGCCGCTCTTTTCTCAGTACCTCGTCGAATACCCGCCCAGCGGTAAAGTTGTTGGCGCGACTCATGACTGTCCGAGTAAACCGTTCGTAATGCCCCAGATCCAGATCGGTCTCTGCTCCGTCATCCGTCACAAACACCTCTCCATGCTGGAAAGGGCTCATCGTGCCGGGGTCGACGTTAATATATGGGTCTAGTTTAAGGAGGGTGACTTTCAGGCCCCGGGCTTCGAGCAACGCGGCTAGCGAGGCGGCGGCAATTCCTTTTCCCAAGGAAGACACCACGCCACCGGTAACGAACACATATTTCGTCATGGATTCCACCAATACAAGAACGGGCACGGACGCCTGTTTCGACGCCTCTCGCGAGCCGCTCTCCGATGGACGATTAGTCTAACAGGAAGGCCCCAAGGGCTCAATTCAAAGTGTGCCTCGCGGGCCCCAAACGGGTAGAAAAGTCGCGCCACCTGTCTGCTTGGCCTGACTCTCCCAGCCCGCAAGCGGCCCAATGTTCACCGCCCAAACCGCATCATTTTTATAATATAAAACAGGGAGATAGCGTCTCCACCAAGGGGGAATTCTGAACTCCTGAAGACACTTGCCAATTGCTTTTCGCGGACGATTCGGCAACTTCAGTTCGGGCACGCTGAATGCGGGCACCACTTCGAGAGGCAGCCCTGCGGGCAGTCCGTGATCGGGTCTGTCGCTCACTTCCCAGTCATACGTCCCCCAGGGCCCATGATGAGCCTCCCCCACGACGAGCTGTTGAGGCCAGGCCTCACCGGGATCGGGCTCGATCACCCGAATCACCATACCCGCCCAAACCCGCAGACATTCCCCGCTCCATTTCAATTCGGGTATGCGATCCGCCCTTGCGTCCAGTGCCTGTCGCGCAAACTCCAACAAACGGCGTCGATCCGGGGCTTCGTCGCTGGCGAGCCACTGATAAATTTGTGCGGCCAGACGCGGCGCATCGATGCTCGTATCAATCGCCAACGCAGATTCCCCAACCGCTGTTCGGGTCTGAGGCAGCGGCGTCGCCACCAGCTGTTCATGCGCCATGCTCTGCAAATTTGCGGCGCGTCGGATCGTTTCGCGGTAGGCGGGCCAACGCTCCGCCACCACAGGCAAAATGACCTGCCGAATGTAATTCCGATCCTGCTTGATCTCGAGATTGCTGGGATCCACCACATAGGACAGTCCTGCCGACTCGACTGCCTGTTTGAGCGCTTCCCCACTGACATCGAGTAGCGGTCTGAAAATCAGACCCTCCCCACAGGCGCGCTGACGCGGGATGCCGGCTAAACCCCGGGGCCCCGCTCCACGAAAAAGACGCAGGAGCACTGTCTCAACCATATCGTCAGCATGATGCGCCGTGAACAGCACTTCGCGCGCGGCCAGGACTGACTCAAACACGGCGTATCGCGCGCGTCTGGCATCTGCCTCCAGTCCCTTTCCAGATTCCACTATGTGGCAGGTCTCGACACGCAGCGGCACGCCCAACGTGTCGCAATGCCTCTGGCATGCTGCCGCCCATTCCATGGCATCTGGGTGCAGCCCGTGATTCACATGAATCGCCCGGATAGGCGGACCACCTTGCGTGTTGCGGAGTGCAGAAAGCGCATGGAGTAGCGCGACACTATCGGCACCGCCAGACAATGCCACCCACCAAGCAGGAGCAGAGATAACTGCTTCGGGCAATTCACTGATCAGATCACGCACGCTTGGCGTAACCGCGTTCAGTTCCCGTATGACATCAGCCGACGGTAGCGCGCCTCAAGCATCGCCTCCGTCTCCATGGAAGATAGCCGGTCTACCTGATTCAACAGGTGCTGCTTCACCCGGCTGGCCATCTCCTGCGGATCCCGATGCGCACCTCCGAGTGGCTCGGGGATGGTGGCATCCACAATACCCAGCTCCTCGAGTTTGGACGACGTCACGCCCATGGCAGCGGCCGCATCAGGTGCATACTCAGAGCTCTTCCAGATAATGTTGGCGCAACCCTCCGGAGAAATGACGAAGTAAGTGGAGTACTGCAGCATGGCCAGGTGATCTCCGACGCCGATCCCAAGCGCTCCTCCGGATGACCCCTCTCCAATCACGATACAGATGATGGGCGTTTTCAGGCGAGACATCACGGCAAGATTCTGGGCAATCGCTTCAGAAATACCGCGTTCCTCGGAGTCAATGCCGGGATATGCACCGGGCGTATCGATCAAGGTGA
>Ga0181594_10005151_pt1 | contig 11492 bp, 10 predicted proteins | sample 071ome_18_FD_145603 | JGI IMG/M metagenome (GOLD analysis project Ga0181594, IMG submission 145603) | Coastal salt marsh microbial communities from the Groves Creek Marsh, Skidaway Island, Georgia - 071413BT metaG (spades assembly) | ecosystem: Environmental > Aquatic > Marine > Intertidal zone...
TGCGGGCCTGGCGCACTTTGCCGCAATCGAGGACCGCGTCGAGCAGGTGGTGTCATTGCACTGGGTGCTCGCGATCATCGAAGTCATGGTCGTAGTCGCGCTATGGCGGGCTTTCAACCGGGGTCAGCTAGTCAACGCGGCGCCACTGATCCGTGATGGTCAGAGCCTGACCGCCGACTAATTCAACAGATCGGGCTGCTCGCTCAAGATGACATCGAACAGGGGCTGGGCACTGAACCAACCCGCCAGCGTGCTGCCTACCTGTCCCGCCGTGTGGAGCGCCATATCGTGGGGAATAGGTTGGGTGGTGCCCGCCGCCTCGGCCATCAACTGCGCCTGACAGCTACGCTCAAAGGTCACGTACCACCACAGTGCCTCATCGACTGATTCGCCTACCGCCAGGTGGCCATGATTCTTCAGCACAATCGCTTTTTTATCACCGAGTGCCTCGGCGAGGCGCTCTCCCTCACTCATCGATACCACCACACCGGTGTAGTCATCCAACAAAGCCAGGTCGCCATAAAACGCACAGGCGTCCTGCGTGATGGGATCGAGCAAGCGCCCCAGTGAAGACCAAGTCTTGCCATAAATTGAGTGGGCGTGGGCCGCCGCAGTGACTTCCGGTCTGGCTTGATGAATGTGGCTGTGAATCGTAAATGCCGCACCATTCAGAAGCCCCTCACCTTCAACGATGTCGCCCTCATGACTGACCCTGATGAGGTCCGAGACCCGCATCAGCTTGAACGAACGACCCATGGGATTGACCCAGAACGTGTCGGTATCGATCGGATCACGGACTGTGATGTGACCGGCGACGCCCTCGTCAAAACCGAACTTGCCGAAAATTCTGAGTGCGGCAGCGAGGCGCTGCTTACGGTGCAGCTGCTCGGCGGCCGGGTCCAGTCCCACCTCAGGCATGGTCGCCAGATCCGCATTCATCACCAATTGGTTCACTTGCTCGTTCATGCCTGTTCGCTCCTATTCTCGCGCCAATACTGCGCCGCCTCGCGCGCCAACTCACCCTCCGAGGGAAGCGGCTCGCCTCGGGCATTCAGGTGCGCCACATACGCACTCAATACCTCACCCGCCTGCGCTGAGACCTCCTCAGGACGCAGCGGGTCACCGCATTCGTCGCAGGACAACACCGCTCGTGTTTGCTTGCCACACAAGCTGTGGCGATATCGCTGGGGCGGGCCGTTACCGTCGTCCATCCAATCATCACCCCACTGACTCAGCGTCATGAGCACGGGGTACAGCGCCAGGCCTTTGCGGGTTAATCGGTATTCGTAGCGGGTGGGTCGCTCCATATAGGCCACCCGGGTCAGCACGCCCTCGTCGACCAATTTACCGAGTCGCTCCGAGAGCCGATGCCGCGTCACGCCTAGACTGCGCTGAAAATCGTCAAAACGCCGGGTGCCGCGAAAAGCATCGCGGATGATCAGCAACGTCCAGCGCTCGCCCAGCACCGAAAGTGCTCGCGCCACGGAGCAGACCTGTTGATCAACATCGTCCCACTTCATGCGTGAAAGAGTGCGCGTGACGAACGCCAAACGCAAGCGCGGGCACCAAAGTGCCCGCGCCGAATCACTATTTCGCCAAGCGTGACTTAACCAAACTGATTCATGGTGTTGTCGTCACCAGCGGCTTTTAGCGCCGCATCGCCAGAGAAGTACTCTTTGTGGTCATCGCCCATGTCGGAACCCGCCATGTTCTGATGCTTCACGCAGGCGATGCCCTGTCGGATCTCCTTGCGCTGCACACCCGTGACGTAACCCAGCATCCCCGCCTCACCGAAGTACTCCTTAGCAAGGTTATCTGTGGACAGCGCCGCCGTGTGGTAGGTCGGCAGCGTGATCAGGTGATGGAAAATGCCCGCCTCTCGTGACGCATCGCGCTGGAAAGACTGAATACGGGCATCGGCCTCGAGCGCCAGCTCAGTCTCGTCGTAGCTGGCATCCATCAGTGCGTCGCGGTCATACGCCGAGACGTCCTGCCCCGCCTCGGACCAGGCGTCGAACACCTGCTGGCGGAAGCTGAGCGTCCAGTTAAATGACGGACTGTTGTTATAAACCAGCTTGGCGTCAGGCACGACCTCGCGGATACGGTTCACCATCGCCGCGATCTGGCCGACGTGGGGCTTCTCGGTTTCGATCCACAGGAGATCTGCGCCGTTCTGCAACGAGGTAATGCAGTCGAGCACCACACGATCCTCGCCAGAACCCTTGCGGAACTGGAACAACCCGGAGGCCAATCGCGCCGGTTTGAGAAGCTTGCCGTTTGCCTTAACCACGACATCGCCGTTGGCAATGTCGTCGGCACTGTCGATGTACTCGCCATCGAGAAAACCATTGTAGAGATCGCCGAGGTCACCCGGCTCCTGTGTCACCGCAATCTGCTTGGTGAGACCTGCGCCGAGTGAATCGGTGCGCGCGACGATAATGCCGTCTTCCACCCCCAGCTCCAGGAAGGCATAACGAATCGCACGAATTTTGGCAATGAAATCGGCATGGGGCACCGTGACCTTGCCGTCTTGGTGTCCGCACTGCTTCTCGTCGGAGACCTGATTTTCAATTTGGATGGCGCAGGCGCCGGCCTCGATCATGCGTCGAGCGAGCAGGTAAGTCGCTTCCTCGTTGCCAAATCCGGCATCGATATCCGCGATGATCGGCACCACGTGGGTCTGGAACTCATCGATCTGCTTGGTGATGCTTTGCACTTCCACTTCGTTGCCGCTCTGGCGCGCCTTGTCGAGGGCGCGGAACAAGCCGCCGAGCTCGCGGGCATCAGCTTGCCGCAAAAAGGTGTATAGCTCTTCGATTAGTGCCGAGACTGAAGTTTTTTCGTGCATGGACTGATCGGGCAGCGGACCAAACGCGGAGCGCAGTGCGGCAATCATCCACCCTGAAAGGTAGAGGTAGCGCTTGTCGGTGTTACCGAAATGCTTTTTGATCGAGATCAGCTTCTGCTGTCCGATAAAACCGTGCCAGCACCCCAGCGACTGGGTGTAGTGGGCTGGGTCACCGTCGTAATCGGCCATGTCCTTGCGCATGATCGCGGCGGTGTACCGGGCGATATCGAGTCCGGTCTGGAACCGATTCTGCAAGCGCATTCGAGCAGCATATTCCGGGCTGATATCAGACCAGTTGCTGGATTGTGCGCAACTGGCTTCCATTTCCCTGATGGTCTCGGCGTATGTCGACATGGTGTTTCTCCCGTTCCTTTGCGCTGCCGGGGCAGCATCTTGAGTACGGCGGCAGTCTAGGTCTCGCCTTACTATTTTCAAACTAAATAGATCTCATAATTACCATTCACAACCTAAATACTCCGGCTCATCGGGCATTGTCGGGCAGTGAAAGGCTTCCCTTTAAAGTCGCCGCGTTAGCCCCTAGAATCCGCCCCTTGCCCGCGCTACTGCGCTACCGGCTCTGCCGGTCAGGAGAAAACAGCATGAGCGAACCGCTGGTCAGCATCATCATGGGATCCCAATCCGATTGGGAGACCATGCAGGCTGCCACCACTGTGCTCACCGAGCTGGGTGTGCCGTTTGAGACACGGGTTGTGTCAGCACACCGCACGCCCGCGCGACTAGTGGAATTTGCCGAGGGTGCGGCGTCGCGTGGCCTGAAGGTCATTATTGCCGGCGCCGGTGGCGCTGCGCATTTGGCCGGTATGGCGGCGTCCATGACCCACCTTCCGGTGATCGCCGTACCGGTTTCGAGCAAGCAACTGAAGGGCATGGACAGCCTGCTCTCAATGGTGCAAATGCCAAAAGGCGTAGCGGTCGCCTGTCAGGCGATTGGTGAGGCAGGTGCGTTCAACGCGGGCCTGATGGCGGCGCAGATTCTGGCCACCTCGGATCCTGCGCTGTCGCAAGCGATCCAAGATTGGAGAGCCCGGCAAACCGACAACGTCCCCCACGCCGTCGACTGATGCGCATTGCCATCGCCGGATGCGGCCAATTGGCAAGAATGCTGGCCCTGGCGGGCTGGGAAATGGGCCACCACTTCTCCTTTATTGCCGACCCAGACGAAAGTACCGACTGCGTGGCCGGCCTGGGCCCCGTGGTCGCCCGCGATGACTATCCCGAGCCGCCGGCGCTGTTTGAGGCACTGGGACGGCCTAACGTCGTCACCGTCGAGAAAGAACATGTGAGCGTCGCCCTGCTCGAAGGATTGGCCGATCACTGTCTGGTCGCGCCCTCCCCCGAGGCGATTCGCATCTGCCAACATCGCGGCAGAGAAAAAACCGCCCTGCAAAACCTCGGGATCAATACCGCCCCGTTCCAGTTGGTAGAGGATGGCCCGTCATTACTCGCCGCGGTGGAAGCACTGGGCTACCCCGCATTCGTGAAATCCTGTGAGCAGGGCTATGACGGCCAGAATCAGTGGTTACTGCGCGACCCCGATTCGCTCGCAGCACTGGCGGCACAAATGGAGTCGCTGCCCCCGTTAGTGGTTGAGGGTGCGGTTCACTTTGACCGCGAGCTGTCGATGATTGCGGCGCGTTCGGTAAGCGGCGAGACTGCGCTCTACCCGCTCGCCGAGAATCGTCACCGCGAAGGGATTCTGCTCACCTCGGAAGTGCCGGCAGCCAATATCAGCGACGAGACGCAGGCGCAGGCTAACCACATTGCGCGCACATTGCTCGAGCAATGGTCTTATGTGGGCGTGCTGTCTATTGAGCTCTTTGATGAGGGCGGCGCGCTGCGCGTGAATGAGCTGGCACCCCGGGTTCATAACAGTGGGCACTGGTCACAAGACGCGGGCGTTACGTCCCAGTTCAGTAACCACATTCGCGCCATTACCGACACGCGACCGGGTAATACCCAACCTGCGCTCTACGCCGGCATGGTGAATTTATTGGGGCGAGAACCGGATGCGGCGCTATTAGGGGCAGCGGATGTGAATCTGCATTGGTATACCAAGTCAGTCCGCAGTCGACGCAAAGTCGGCCACATTAATGTGCAGGCAAAGGATCGCGCTCGACTGCAACAGCGCCTCGCTGAGCTGGAAGCAGCCCTCTATCCAGAGGGTGAACCGCTTTAAAGCGCCCTCACCCGTCGCGTTTTTTATTGCGCGCTTTCTTTTCAGATTTTTTGATGTGACTCATCATGCGCTGGCGGCGTTGCACTTGCCGCTGGGTGAGCTTGTTGCGCTTACCCGCATAGGGGTTATCGCCGGAGCGCAGCTCGATACGAATCGGCGTGCCGTGCAGTGCCAACTCCCGGCGAAAAATCTTTTCCAAATAACGGCGGTAACTGGCCGGCAGTGCGTCTGTTTGGGTGCCATGCACCACCACAACGGGCGGATTCTGGCCTCCTGCATGGGCATAGCGGAGTTTGATGCGCCGACCATTCGCCATTGGCGGCGGATGGGTTGCCACGGCGTCTTCGAGGATACGGTTGAGACGGGGCGTGCTCAAAGAGCGCGTCGCTGCATCGTGGGCGGCGTGGACAGACCCATAAAGCTTGCCCACTCCGGATCCATGGAGCGCCGAAATAAAGTGAATATCCGCGTAGTCGATAAACTGCAGTCGCCGCCGCAACTCTGATCGGATCCACTCTCTTTCGTCAGGGTCGATGCCATCCCACTTGTTCAGCGCAATCACCAGTGCGCGCCCTGCGTCGATGCACTGACCGAGCAGGTGCAGATCTTGCTCGACCAAACCCTCGTGGGCGTCCATGGTGAGTATCACCACCTGAGCATCGGCAATCGCCTTCAAGGTTTTGACGATCGAGAATTTCTCCACCACCTCCTTAACGTTTTTGCGTTTGCGCACCCCGGCTGTGTCAATCAGCGTGTAGTGACGACCGCGACGTTCGTAGTCGATGTAGACGCTGTCACGCGTCGTGCCGGGCTGATCAAAAACGACCACTCGCTCCTCGCCCAGCAAGCGGTTGACCAGAGTCGATTTGCCTACATTAGGACGCCCCACAATCGCCACCCGGATCGCGCCGTGATTTTCGGCATCAGTCTCCGGCTCGCCAGCCTCCGACCACGGCGCCAACACAGCGGCAATGAGCTTTTGCACACCGCGGTTGTGGGAAGCGGCAATGGGATGTAGCTGGTCCACCCCCAGCCGATAAAAATCGCTACTGGCGATATCTTCGCCGACGCCGTCGATTTTATTGACGACAAGATGAAAGGGCTTGCCCTGGCTTCTAAGATAGCCAACGAGTGCCTCATCACCCGGGTGCAGGCCCTCTCGACCGTCCACCAGCAACAGCACCACGTCAGCCTCCTCAATGGCCGCCATGGACTGGTTTGCCATCGCGGCATCAATGCCCTCTTCTTCACCGGTGATCCCGCCGGTGTCGATGACAATGAAAGCCGTCTCGTCGATCCGCCCCTGACCATACTGACGGTCGCGGGTCAGACCAGACAGGTTTGCTACCAGGGCATCGCGACTGCGAGTCAGTTGGTTAAAGAGGGTGGACTTGCCGACATTGGGACGGCCCACCAAGGCGAGCACGGGCAACATGACGTCAGTTCCGCGCCTCGACGTCGTAGGCCTTCAGCGCGCCGTCATTGGCATAGACAAAGAGGCGGTTGCCGCGAGCAATCATGTCGGCACGGGCGCCGCTCGAATCCACTTTGGTTCGGCCGACGATTTCTCCATCGACCTGTGACAGAAGATGCAGGTAACCCTCGAAGTCCACAACTGCAACATAGCTGTTAACCGGCGTCGGCCTGGACAATTCCCGGAATCCGAGCTCAATATTCTGCCACCTGACGCCCTGCCCGTTGCGCAGAAACGCGCTCACGGTGCCGTCGTCATCCGCCACATAAACGTTGCCAAAGCCCACGCCCACGCCCGAAACAGACGACACATTCCTTTGCCAAAGCCGCCGGCCCGAACGGGTATCAATGGCGGCCAGACGACCCTGATAGCTGGCGACATAAAGCTCGCTGCCCTGTAGCGCCATCGAGCCGTCAATATCCACGATGCGCTCAATCTCAGATCGGCCCTGGGGAATCGCCACGCGCGCCTCCCACGCGACATTGCCCGAGCGCAGATTGACCGCAACCACTTTGCCGTCGGCAAAGCCGGCAATCGCGTTATCACCCAAAATCATGGGTGTACCCGTGCCGCGAAGCGTCAAGACGGGCACGTCGCTGGTATAGGTCCAACGGGTCTCGCCGGTTTCATAGTCAAAGCCCATCAACTTGCCGTCATAGGTCTGAGCAATGACATAACGGCCATCACCTTGCGGCGCGGACAGCACTTCGCCCGATACCGTAGCGCGCCAAATCTCCGCGCCACTGTCGGCCGACAGTCGCATGACCAACCCCTCTGAAGCACCGACAAAAATGGAGTCGCCGTAATGTCCGACGCCGCCTGATAACGCGAGATCCAAATCTGTTTTCCAGCGCAGACGACCTGACTCGGGATCCACCGAGGCAACCCTGCCCTCCGCAGAAGCGACATAAATGCTATCTCCCGCGAGGATGGGGTTAATTTTGTAGAGGCCTTCACCTTGCCCGTCGCCCACACCACGCGACCAGCGGCTCTTGAGCTTGACCTGCTCAGTAATCTTTTGCAGTTCGACCGGCTCGCGGGGATCGAAATCATCATCGCTGAACCAGCCCTTAACCGTGCTGCACCCGACCAGCACGGTAAAGCTAGTCAGCAGAAGGCATCGCGCGAGCCACCGCATCAACTGGGATCCTCTGACACTTCTGTCGCAGGCGCGGCAGGTAGCCGGGTTTCCAATGTCCGCACTTTGTTATCCAACACCACGCTGTACTGACCGAGCTCGGTAGCGCGCTCGCGCCCCTGACGATAAGCGGCCAGCGCTTCTTCGGTGCGACCCGCTGCTAAATGGATATCCCCCTCCGCCTGCGAATAGGCAACCGGATAGGCCTGACTACCCTGCGCCAGAATAGCGAGGGCCTCTGTTTCTTGACCTGCAGCGGCCAACACGCGGGCGAGTCGCAGCTGAATCAGCTGACCGATGTCAGAACGCGTATCCCCCGCCTTTAGCGCCCACCGCAACGACGCTTCTGCCGCCGCCAAATCGCCTGCCTCGACCGCGTTGCGGGCCTCCAGCATGGCGCCGAAGCGCGCATAGGTGGAACCACCGTGTTCGTTTTTCAACTGTGAGGCCAGTGCGGTCAGCTGCTCGGGATCGCCCTGCTCTAACTGGATCGCCAACATCGTGGCGTAGAGATCAGAGGCCGCCTCAGCCTTGGACGCCGAGAAGCCTTGATACTGCTGCCAACCCACCGTACCTAATACCGCGACCACAACCGCGGCGATAATGCCTTTGCCGTTCTCGTCCCACCACCGTTTCAGGGCTTCGAGATCCGCCTCGTCCTGCATGTGTTCTGCCACGCGCTACTCCTTCCTCTAGGCGCTTTGTGCCGTCGCCAGATAACCGGCCAGAAACGCTTCCAGCTCGGCATCCGGGATTGTCTGCTGCTCGGCCTCAGCTCTGAGCGGCTTTAATGTCACCTGACCCGCCGCGACCTCGGCCTCGCCGTACACCAGCGCCCAAGCCGCGCCGCTCTTGTCGGCCCGTTTGAACTGAGTCTTGAAACTGCCACCACCGAGGTGTTGGACAATATCGATATCCGGGAACTGGCGGCGGAGCGCATCGAGCCTGGGCAAACTGTGCTGGTAGGCGTTTTCGTCTGCCGTAATCACGTACAAGTCTGCCGGGGTCGAGACTGTAATATCCAGCGCCTGCATGAGCAAGGTCAGTCGCTCAAGACCGACCGCGAATCCAGCGGCCGGGGTTGCCTTGCCGCCAAAGGTCTCGACCAGCGAGTCATAGCGCCCGCCCCCACAGACCGTGCTCTGCGCCCCAAGGTGCTCGGTAGTCCATTCGAAGACGGTTTTGTTGTAGTAATCGAGGCCACGCACCAGCCGTGGATTCAACACGTAACGTACACCCAGCGCATCGAGGTAACCCAATAACACCTGAAACTCGCTCTGGGTGGTGTCGTCCAGATAATCTTGTAAGCCCGGCGCGCCATCCAAGACCGCCTGAGTGTCCGGGCTCTTGCTGTCCAGGATACGCAAGGGATTCGATTCCAAGCGCCGCTGACTGTCGGCATCGAGCTGGTCGCGATGCTGGCTGAGATAGGCTACCAGCGCATCACGATAGCGTGCGCGGTCGTCGGCCGAACCGATGTTGTTGATCTCAAGCTGCAGGGCGTCATCGACCCCCAGACGCCGCCAAAGCTGTCGACAGATCGCGATCAGCTCGGCGTCCTGATCAGGCGTCGCCACCCCAAACGCCTCAACACCCAGTTGATGGAACTGCCGTTGACGACCTTTTTGTGGCCGCTCGTAGCGAAACATGGGGCCCATGTACCAGAGCCGCTGCGGCGTGACCGCGAGATTATGTTGCACCACCGCCCGCACACAGCCCGCTGTGCCCTCCGGACGCAGGGTCATGCTGTCGTCATTGCGATCCGCAAAGGTGTACATCTCTTTTTCGACAATATCGGTGACTTCACCAATCGAGCGGGCAAACAGGTCGGTCGACTCGATAATGGGCAGGCGCATTTCCGAGTAGCCATAGCTGGACAGCACCTCGAGGGCGGCAGTCTCCATCGACTGCCACAAAGGCGTCTCTTCGGGGAGGATATCAACCATCCCGCGTATGGCTCGGTATGTCGTCATGCCTTGGGTATCAGTGCGTGCTGGAGATGATGTTGGCTTCCCGCTCGGAACGCTCCACCTCGAGGGCCTGCGCCCGGTCACGAATGACCGACTCGAGGTGATCAACAAAATCCTGATTGCTGACTTTGTGGTCGGGCTCACCCGAGATGTAAATCAGGTTGTTGGGTGTTGCGCCGGTCAAACCGACATCGGCCTCCCGCGCTTCACCGGGACCATTCACAATGCACCCGATCACGGCAACGTCCATGGGCGTGCGCACATCCTCTAGGCGAGTCTCTAACTCATTCATGGTGCTGATGACATCAAAGTTCTGACGTGAACAACTCGGACATGCGATGAAGTTAATACCATTGGCGCGCAGCTTCAGGCTCTTGAGAATCTCGAAACCGACTTTGATCTCCTCGACAGGGTCGGCCGCCAGAGAGATGCGAATGGTGTCGCCGATCCCCTCCATGAGCAGCATACCCAAGCCCACTGCGGACTTGACCGTACCGCCCCGGGTACCACCTGCCTCGGTGATACCCAGATGCAATGGCTGCTCGATCAGCGCTGCCAGCTTTCGATACGCCTCGACTGCCATGAACACTTCGGAGGCCTTCACACTGACTTTAAAGTCGTGAAAATTGTGGCGATCGAGAATGTCGACATTTTTCATGGCCGACTCGACCAGGGCGTCCGCGTTGGGCTCGGGATACTTGCGCAGCAGTTCCTTACCCAGCGAACCGGCGTTCACACCAATGCGAATGGGAATGCCACGGTCCTGACAAGCGGCGATCACCTCTTTGACTTTGGCCTCGCGACCGATGTTGCCCGGGTTAATGCGCAGGCAGTCGACGCCATACTCGGCGACTTTCAATGCAATTTTGTGGTCGAAGTGGATGTCGGCGACAACGGGAATACCGGCTCTGAGCCGGATTTCACGAAACGCCTCAGCGGCGTCCATACTCGGCACTGAGACTCTGACTAAATCGGCACCCGCTGCAGCGATGGCGTGAATCTGGGCGACCGTGGCATCGACGTCACAGGTCTCGGTGTTGGTCATGCTTTGCACGGCGATCGGAGCATCGCCGCCAATCGGCACGTTGCCCACTTGAATTTGTCTACTGATGCGGCGCTTTATCGGCGAAGGCTGGTTCATGGCCACTGTCCTCCCGTGCACAGTCAACCGACCGGGCACTCGTTATCGACTCTGACGGTCCATCCAAGCCCTGTATTCGGGAGATTCCGGATACAGATTGCGCAACGCCAACTCATAACTGCCCAAGGCATCTTGATCGCCTGTTTGTTCGGCGATTTCCAGCCCGAGCAGTAGCCCCCGCGGCGATTGCTGTGGGGAGACCGTCCTGTAGACCCCATGATACCCCTTGGCATCGTCAGTATCACCCGCCTCTAAGCGCAGAAATCCCATTTCCAAAAGGGCAACAGGATTCCGCCGGTCCATGGCCAGCGCACGCGTGAGAGCGGCCTCGGCGCCCGCGGAGTCCTCCAATTGAAGTCGGCATAGCCCCAAGTTCACAAACACCATGGGACGGCCGCTGTACAAGGTATCCTCGGTCACTCGATAAAACTCTCGCTCCGCCTCGATAAAGCGCCCTTGAGAGTACAAAAACGCGGCATAGTTATTGCGCGCCCGAGATAGCGAAGGGTCCGCTTCAAGCGCGGCCCGAAACTGCATTTCGGCCCTCTCGAACTCGCCGGTGCTTTGATAAACCAGCGCAAAGGCCTCGGCCACTTCAGCGCTATCGGGGTCAATTTGCTGGGCAAGCTCGAGGTTCCGCTTGGCGTTCTCCCAATCGCCGACACCAATGTACTGGCGGGCCAAGGCGACACGCTTCTCAAGCGTCGCGTCTGGGTCAGAGGCC
>Ga0181594_10005152_pt1 | contig 11491 bp, 10 predicted proteins | sample 071ome_18_FD_145603 | JGI IMG/M metagenome (GOLD analysis project Ga0181594, IMG submission 145603) | Coastal salt marsh microbial communities from the Groves Creek Marsh, Skidaway Island, Georgia - 071413BT metaG (spades assembly) | ecosystem: Environmental > Aquatic > Marine > Intertidal zone...
CGATCGCGTTCTCGCGCTTCAGCGCCGTGCGCGGCGTGTCGATCACGGGAACCCTGCGGTTCAACGGCAGCACCTTCCAGGGCGCGGTGCGGGTCAACGGCCCGGGGGCGTGGGACGGCACGCTCACCCTCGCCCGCGGTGGCCAGCGTGCCTACACGGGCACCATCGGCGGCGTGGCCGTGCGGATACCTCTGGGCTAGGGAGCCGGGGGCCTACCGGTCCCCGTCCCCCGAGGCATCGAGGTCCAGCCCGTTGTGGTGCAGGATGTGCCCCATCTTGTCCCGCTTGGTCTGCAGGTAGCGGGCGTTGTGGTCGCCGGGCTCCACCTCGATGGGCACGCGCTCCACCACCTTCAACCCGTAGCCCTCGAGCCCCACGATCTTCTTGGGGTTGTTGGTGAGCTGGCGGATGGTGGTGAGCCCCAGGTCCACGAGGATCTGCGCCCCGATGCCGTAGTCGCGCAGGTCGGGCGGGAACCCCAGTTCGAGGTTGGCCTCCACCGTGTCGCGCCCGGCGTCCTGCAGTTCATAGGCGCGGAGCTTGTTGATGAGCCCGATGCCGCGCCCCTCCTGGGCGATGTACAGCAGCACGCCCTGGCCCTCGGCCTCGATCATCCGGAGGGCGGCGTGCAGCTGGTCCCCGCAGTCGCAGCGGAGCGAGCCGAAGACATCACCGGTCATGCACTCGGAGTGCACGCGCACGAGCACATCCTGCTTGCCGTCCACCTCGCCCTTCACCAGCGCCATGTGGTGCTTGCCGTCCACGAGCGACGTGTACCCCACCGCCGTGAAGTCGCCGAACTCGGTGGGCAGCGGGACCGCCGCGCCACGCTCCACCAAGCGCTCGGTGCGGCGACGGTGCTCGATCAGGTCGGTGATGGTGATCATCCGCAGCCCGTGGCGCTGCGCGTAGGCGATGAGGTCGTCCACGCGGGCCATCTCGCCATCGTCCTTCATGATCTCGCAGATGACGCCCGCGGGGATGAGGCCGGCCATCCGCGCGAGGTCCACCGCCGCCTCGGTGTGCCCGGCGCGCTCGAGAACCCCGCCGGGCTTTGCGCGCAGCGGGAAGACGTGCCCGGGCTTCACGAGGTCGCTGCCCGTGGAATCGGGATCTACCGCCACCATGATCGTGCGCGACCGATCGGGCGCACTGATGCCGGTGGTGATGCCCTCGCGGGCCTCGATGGACTCGGTGAAGGCCGTGCCCAGGGGGGTCTCGTTGCGCTTCACCTGCTGCATGAGGCCCAGGTGCTCGCAGCGCTCCTCCGTGAGCGCCAGGCACACCAGGCCGCGGCCGTGGGTGATCATGAAGTTGACGGCATCCGGGGTGGCGAACTGGGCGGCGATCACGAGGTCGCCCTCGTTCTCGCGGTCCTCGGAATCCACCACCACCACCATCCGCCCGGCGCGGATGTCGTCGATGGCCTCCTCGATCGAGGAGAACGGCGTGGTCTGGGTGCTCAGGAGGCTCCTCCCCCGTCGAGGTGCGGGCGCGCGAGCGCCTCCACGTACTTTGCCACCACATCGGCCTCGAGGTTCACCCTTCGGCCGACGGCATCGGGCGCGAGGGTGGTGGCGGCCATCGTGTGCGGGATGAGCGCGATGGTGAACCCATCCGCCTCGCGGGAGGCCACGGTGAGGCTGACGCCGTCCACCGTGATGCTGCCCTTCTCCACCACGTACCGCAGCACCGCGTCGGGCGCGGCGATGGACATGAGCACGCCGTCGCCCTCGGGCGTGACCTGCCGGACCGTGCCCGTGCCGTCCACGTGCCCCTGCACGATATGGCCGCCCAGGCGGTCGCCCATGCGCATCGCGCGCTCGAGGTTGACCCGGTCGCCCGGCTCGCGGTCGCCCACCGAGGTGCGGCGCAGGGTCTCCTCCACGCAGTCGACGGCGAAGGCCCCATCGGGAAGGTCGACCACCGTGAGGCACGCACCGTTCACGGCCACCGAGTCCCCCGGCGCGAGCCCATCGCGCACAAGGTCACACGCGATGACCATCCGCGCGCCGGCGGCGCTCGGAGCTCGCTCGCGCACCGTGCCCATCTCCTCCACGAGTCCCGTGAACATCCCTACCCCCCGTCCGGCACCGGTCGCAGGCGACCCATCACCAGCACATCATCCCCCAGCCGTTCGATGCGGGGCGAGTGGATCCGCGGGGCGTCTGCGATGACGTCCGCCCCGACGCCCCGCGCAGCCGTCGGAGCACCATCGCCGCCGATGACGATGGGCGCGACCACCCAGGCGAGCACGTCCACCAGGCCGGCGTCGAGCAGCGCGCCCGCCACCGTGGGTCCACCCTCCACGAGCACCGACTGCACCTCGCGCCTGCCGAGTGCATCCAGAGCGCCCTCCAGGAAACCCGGGCCATGCGCGGCGGGGACCACATCCACCTCGGCTCCGGCGGCGCGGAGCGCATCCACCCGGCCCGCGTCGGCGCCCGATCCCGCCACCACCAGCACCGGTGCCTCGTGCGCGGTGGCGAGCAGCGCGCGATCGAAGGGCAGCCGCGCGTGGGGATCCAGCACCACGCGCAGGGCGGTGCGCCCCTCCGGCACCTCCACGTCGCGCGCCGTCAGCATGGGATCGTCGGCCACGGCCGTGTTGATGCCGACTGCCACGGCATCGACGCCGGCCCTCCAGCGGTGCACGAGAACCCGTGCCTCGGGGCCGGAGATCCATCGGGAATGCCCGGTACGGGTGGCAACGCGTCCGTCGAGCGATGCCGCCATCTTCAGCAGCACCTCGGGGCGGCCGGTCGCCGCCCATGTCAGGAACGGGGACGCCGCCTCGCGCGCGCGATCGGCGTCATCGCCGCCCGCGACCGCCACCTCGATTCCCGCGTCGCGCAGGATGCGCACGCCCTCCCCACGGGTGCGCTCCAGGGGATCGAGCGCGCCGATGACGACCCGCCTGATGCCCGCCCCGATCACGGCCTGCGTGCACGGCCCCGTGCGCCCCGTGTGGGAACAGGGCTCGAGGGTGCACACCAGGGTGGCACCACGGGCCCGGTCGCCCGCGGCGGCAATTGCCACCGGCTCGGCATGCGGAAGGCCCGGCCCGTCATGCCAGCCCTCGCCGATCACCTCGTCCCCGCGGACGATCACCGCCCCCACGCTGGGATTGGGGCTCACGTGCCCGTGGCCGCGCGCGGCCAGTTCGCAGGCACGCATGAGCAGCGCGCCCTCCGCGGCCGTCGGGCGGCCCGGGGCCGTCACGCCGTCGCGACCCGCTCGACCAGGTCCGCGTAGGCGGCCACGGGGTCATCGGCGCCGAAGATCGCGGATGCGGACACCAGCAGGTCCGCGCCATAGGCGCGGGCGTCCGCGGCGTTGCCGGGGCCAATGCCGCCATCCACCTGCAGCGCCACCCGTGCGGGCAGCAGATCGCGGAGCACCCCAAGGCGACCGAGCGTCTCGGGGATGAACGACTGCCCGCTGAAGCCCGGGTTCACGCCCATGCAGTTCACGTAGTCCAGCCGCTCCATCAGCGGGCCGATGGACTCCACCGATGTACCGGGGTTCACCGCCAGGCCCGCCAGGCAGCCGGCCGCGCGGATCTCGCCCAGCATCTGGTGCGGGTGCGGGTCGGCCTCGACGTGGATGCTGATCATGTCGGCGTGGGGCGCGAACCAGTCGATGGCGTCACCGGGGCGCTCCACCATCAGGTGCACGTCCACCAGCGCCCCACGGGAACGGGCGAGGGAGGCGATGCCCCGGGTGGTCTCGGTGCCCAGCATGAGGTTGGGCACGAACCGGCCGTCCATGACGTCCACGTGCAGCACGCGGGCACCGGCATCCAGCAGCGCGGACACCTGCTCGCCCAGGCGCAGGGGGTCGGCCGACATGAGCGACGGGCAGACCGCGGGGGTTGCGGGCGTCTCGGGCATCGGCCGCAGGTTATCGGCCCCGGAGCCGCGCGATGAAGAACCCGTCGGACCCGTGCACGTGCGGCAGCAGCCGAAGCGTGCCCGGCAGGTCGGGCGAGCCCATACCGGGGAACTCGCTGCCGAGGTCGTCGACCACCGCGCCCGAGGCACGCACGACGTCCTCATCCTCCTCCCGCAGCAGGCTGCAAGTGGAGTAGACAACCCGCCCGCCGGGCCGCACCACCTCGAGGGCCCGTGTCAGGAGTCCGGACTGGATCTCCACCAGCGCCGGGAGGGCCTCTTCCCGGCGGCGCCAGCGGGCATCGGGGCGCGACGAGAGCACGCCGGTTCCCGTGCAGGGGGCATCCACCAGCACGGCGTCGAAGCCGTCACCGGGCAGCGCCACCTCGCGACCATCGCCGGCGATCACCGTGATGTCAGCCCCCATGCGGCGGGCCATCTCCTCCAGCGCCCGGGCACGCGCCGGGTGCAGCTCCACCGCGACCACCTCGGCGTCGCCCCCGGATAGCGCCGCGAGCTGGGTGGCCTTGGCACCCGGGGCCGCGCACAGGTCGAGGATGCGCTCGCCGGGCATCGGGTTCAGCGCGTGCGCGGGCAGCATCGACGCACGGCTCTGCGCCATCACGCGTCCGTCGCGCCAGGCCGCGGACTCCTCCAGCGCGAACGGTGCCTCCAGCACCATGGCCTCGGGCAAAAGGGGGTCGCCGTGCCACGGCGGCAGCTCGGCCTCGATGTCCTCCCGTGGCCCGCGCAGGGTGTTCCAGCGCGCGGCGGACTCCGACGGCAGGTTGGCCGCCTCCATCACGGCCTCGGCATCGGCGTCGCCAAGCGACCTGCGCAGGCCATCGGCAATCCAGTCCGGGAACGAGTGGCGCAGGGCGACGTCCCCATCACCCAATGATGCGATGGACGCCGCGCCGGTCTCGGCGATGCGCCGCAGGACCGCGTTCACCAGCCCCGCCCGCGCCCCCCCGCGCCCGCGGGGCCCCGGCAGCGAGCGCGCAAGGGTGGCGGCCTGATCAACCGCGGCCCGGTCGGGGGTGCCATCCGATGCGATGATCTCGTAGGCGCCCAGCCGGAGCACGTCCCGGATCTCGGGCTCGATGCGCTGGGGCTTGTCGGCAACGCCGTCGATCAGCCAGTCCAGCAGGCGGCGCATCTGCACGGCGCCGAAGGCGAGGCGCTGGGCCTGCTGGCGCTCACGCGGGTCCAGGCGCGCGCGGGCGCACTCGGCCACGAGCGCCCGGTCGGCGTACGCGCCCTCGTCCACGCGTCGCAGCACCCCGTAGGCGATCCGCCGCGCGGGCGCCACCTGGGCGCGCTGCTCGCGCGGATTACGCGGTCGTGAGCGCGAGCTCACCGCGGTACCCCCGGAGGAATGCGTCTGCATGCATGCGGCCCTTGCCGGGCGGCTGGAGCTCCATGATCTCCAGTCCCCCCGATGCCGTGCCGAGCAGCAGCCGGCCCGAGTCGCGCACCAGGCCGGGGACCGCCGCGGCGTTGGTGGGCTTCACGCGCCACACCTTGAACTGCTGCCCGTCGATGCCGATGGTCGCCCCGATGTGCGGCGACAACGCCCGCACCTGGTGCTGGATCTCCGTGGCGGTGCGGCGGGGGTCGATGGGCCGGTCGGCATCGGTGATCTTCGCCGCCACCGATGCCCCCTCCGCGGGCTGGGGCGTGGATGCCAGCGCCCCGGCCTCGAGCGCGTCGAGGGCGCGTACCAGCGCGGGCCCGGATGCCTCCGCCATCTTCATCAGCAGCGCCCCGGCGTCGTCCTCGCGGGCCAGCGGGACGGGTACCGACTCGATGGTCGGCCCGGTGTCGAGCCCCTCGTCCATGAGCATGATGGTGGTGCCGGTCTCCTCCGCGCCATCCATCAGCGCACGCTCCACCGGCGCCGCCCCGCGGTAGGCGGGCAGCAGCGAGTAGTGCACGTTGATGCACGGCCACCCGTCGAGCACGTCGGCGCGCAGGATCTGGCCGAAGGCCGCGACCACCAGTGCGCCGGCATCCGCGGCGCGCATGGCATCCAGCGACTCCGGCGCATTGATGGAGGCGGGCTTGAGCAGCGGTATCCCGGCCGCGGCGGCTGCCTCGCCGACGGGGGTGGCCACCGGGCTACGCGACCGTCCACGGGGACGGTCCTCCCGGGTGATCGCCAGGGCCACCTCATGCCGGGAGGCGAGGAGGGCATCCAGCACCGGCACCGCCGGGGCGGGACTGCCCGCGAACATCACGCGCATGGTGCCCCCCGCGCCTAGGCGCTCGGAAGGAGCGACTCGCGCAGCTCCTGGAGAGCCGCGCGGCGGTCCTCGGGCGTGGCGCGATCGAGGATGAGGATGCCGTCGAGGTGGTCCACCTCATGCTGTACCACCCGGGCGGCGAAGCCGTCGAGTTGGGCCTCGAACTCGGTGCCGTTCAGGTCCTGTGCCCGGACGCGGATCTCCACCGCGCGCGGCACGTTCACATTCACCTCGCCGATCGACAGGCACCCCTCGATGGCCACCTCCTCCTCGTCGGAGCGGGCGATGACCTCGGGGTTCACCAGCGCGTGGGCGGGCTGGTCCTCGAACGGCTGCACCACGATGATGCGGCGCAGCCGGCCGATCTGCGGGGCGGCAAGCCCCACGCCGCGGCCCTCGTCCATCAGGCGCACCATCTCGTGCGCCTCGGCGACCAGGGCCTCGTCGAACACCTCGATGCGCTCGGCGGGCGTGCGCAGCACGGGATCGCCGTACTGGCGGATGCGCTCGAGGGCCGCGAGGCGCGCGGCCTCGCGCTCGGGGTCGTCGAAGGAACGTCGCGACATGGCCTCAGGGTACCACCGGTCCGGTGGCTACCCCGGCGCGATGACCTGTGCGGGACGTGCCGCCGAGAGCGCGTCCACCGTGCGCGCCGGGGCGCCCCCGGACCCGCGTACCACCAGCACGCGATCGGGGTCGGACGCCGCCGATCCGGGCACCTGGGCCACCGCCCAGGTGTCGCCGCGCAGCAGGAAGTCCGTGACCTCGCGGGCCATCAGCGCCGAGCCATCGCCGTCCAGCCCCAGCGTGCCGACGAGCAGCCCCCGGTCCGCCAGCGCGGACGCGATCGCCGCAGCGACGGCCGAGGGCGTGCGGCCGGCGCCTGCAGCCACCGCATAGGCGGTGGCGCCCTCCAGCGAGACCGCGGCCACCCGATCCGTGGGCCGGGTGCCCGGCACCGCGCCCGCCGGTGCCTCCCCGCCGCGGATGTCCCCCTGCGCGGTGGGGACCGCGGGAAGCGGGGCAACCGCCTCGCGGGCGGGCGGATCAGCGGCCCCGCCACCGATGAGCGCATAGCCGGCGATGGAACCGCCGACGAGCAGTCCCGCGGCGGCGGCAACCGCGACGATGCCCCGTGCTCGCCGCGCGCGGCCGCGCGGAACGTGGCCGTAGGCGACGGTGGCGTCGGGGCCGGGCAGCGCGGCGGCAAGGGCGCTGACGAGCGCCGTGGCGGACTCCGGGCGGTCGCCCGGATCCTTCGCCAGCGCGCGCGCCAGCACGCGACTGGCGCGCGACGGGAGGGCGGGGTTGATCGCGCCGGCGCGCGGCGGGGTGCGATCGAGGTGCGCGAACAGCACGGTTCCGACCTCCGTGTCGGCGAACGGCCGCCGGCCCGTGAGGAGTTCGAAGGCCATGCACGCGAAGGCATACCGGTCCGCCGCGGGCCCCGGACGCCCGCCGCCGATGACCTCGGGCGCCATGTAGGCGGCGGTGCCGATCATCTGGCCCGGCACCGTGGTGGTGGTGCCCACCGGGCGTGCCACCCCGAAGTCGGCCAGCCATGCATGGCCATCCGGCTCGAGCAGCACGTTCGCGGGCTTCACGTCGCGGTGCAGCCGTCCATCGGCGTGCGCGGCGTCGAGCGCCGCAGCCACCTGGCGCAGGATCGCCACGGCCGCCTCGGGGTCCATGGGCCCCGATGCAACCCGGTCGGCAAGCGTGCCACCCGTGGCCAGGTGCATGACGATCCACGCCGTGCCGTCGGACTCGCCGGCATCGAGGACCGGGATGACGTTGGGGTGCTCCAGCGAGACGAGCGCTTCGCACTCACGGCGGAAGCGCGCGCGGAACGCCGGGTCGTCCCACACATGGGAGTGGAACACCTTGATGGCCGCACGGCGCCCGAGGGACGCATGCGTGGACAGGTGGACGGTGGCCTGGCCGCCGCGGGCGATGGGGTCGCCTACGGCCCAGCGGCCGGCGATGACCCGCGAATGCGCGCCCGCGCCGGCCGTGATGGCTACCTCTTCCTCGGGAGCATGCGTCGCGCGGCGGCCAGGGCACCCGAGGCCGCGACCTCCCAGTCGGCGTCGGAGCCGATGGCGATGTCGCCCGCACCCTCCAGCGCGAGGTGCGCCGACCCGCCGCGGATGACCAGCTGGGCCTTCGCGTCGCCCGTTCGCGGGAAGATCGCGGTGGCGCCGTCGGGCGCCTGGTCGATGCGCGGCGCGGGTGAGAGGTCGTTCAGGCCGAAGAAGGCCGCCGTGACGGCCTCACGCGCACCGGACGGCACGGTCGGCACGATGTCCTCGAGCCGATACAGCTCGGCGACATTCGGGGTGAGGAAATACTCGGCCTGCTGCAGCACGGCCAGGTCCACGCCCTCCGCGCTGCCGCGCTCCGGCCGCTCCTGCACCCAGTCACGCACGCGCAGCCACGAGCAGTAGCGGGTCTCGGTGCCCGCGCCCGCAACGGCGTCCATGTAGGGGCCCGGCTTCCGGTCGGCGGTGATGCCCATCACGATGACCCGACCGTAGCCCGAAAGCCCTCCGGCAGCGGCCTGCAGGCGGTCCGCGATGTCGCCCTGGAACGCCAGGGAGGTCTGGATGGCGAGCGCCCACTCCTTGTCGCGGTGCTGCACGACGATGTCGATGACGTCGTCGCCGTTCGGGGCGAACTCACGCACGATCGCGCTGTCGACGCCCTCGATGTCCTCGTCGAGGAACTCCCGCATCAGCGCCGTGCGGTGCGCGGGACCGCACAGGGCGAGGACGGACGCCAGGACGTGCGTCCACTGGGCGCGGGGCTCGGACTGGGACGCGAAGATTCGCGGGGCGGGCATCGTGGGACCTCGGGTCGTGGAAAAGGGCCGGGGGCAGGCTACCCGGTGCCGGGCTGCGTGTCAGGTGTCCTGCGGGTCGACGTCCACCCACACGCGCACGCCGGACCGGTGCGCGGGACCGCCCGGGGCGTCCAGCACGCGCCGTGCCGCGGCGGTGAGGGTGGATGACGCCGGGGCCTGCAGCAGGATCGCGCGGCGCGCGCGGCCGCGGAGGCGGTGGAGCCGCGACGGCCCGCGCACCACCACCGCGGGGTCAGCCTGGCCGACGGCCTCCGCGATCGCATCGGCCACCTCCGCGACCCGCGTCGCATCGGTGCCCTCGGCGACGATGCGCAGCAGGTGCCCATGCGGGGGCATCCCACGTGGCGCGCGTCGTGCGACCTCGCCATCGAGGAACTCCTCCACCGCATGCACCGCCCCCAGGCGCACGGCCCGGGCCGCCGGCTCCCATGCCTGCACCACCACCCGGGCGGGCTCGCCCCGCCGCCGCCCGGCACGACCGGCCAGCTGGACGATGAGGGAGAACGCGCGCTCCTCGGCCCGGAAGTCCGGGCGCTGCAGGGCGGCGTCGGCGTCGAGGATGCCCGCCACGGTCACCTCCGGCAGGTCATGCCCCTTGGCGACCATCTGCGTGCCCAGCAGGATCGCCGCACCGGGGCGCGAGAACTCCTCGAGCAGACCCACCACGCCCCCGCGCCGCGCGGCCGTGTCGGCGTCCAGCCGCACCAGCCGCGTGTCGGGCACGATCACCGCCAGCGCCTCCTCCAGTGCCTGGGTGCCCGACCCCTGCCGCCCGAGGTCGACCGAGCGGCACGACGGGCATGCCGCGGGCGGCATGCGCTCCAGCCCGCAGTGGTGGCACGTGAGCCGCTCGGGGCCCTCATCGCGGTGCAGCACCATCGGCACGTCGCAGTCGGGGCAGCGCGCAATCCATCCGCACGACCGGCACAGCGTGGTGCGCGAAAAGCCACGCCGGTTCAGGAGGATGATCGCCTTCTCCCCGCGCTCGCCGGCCTCCTGCAGCGCTGCGGCGAGCGGACGGGACACCGGACCGGGCGCCTGCGTGCGCATGTCCACCACCTGCACGGGCGGCAACTCCGCGCCGTCGGCACGCCGGGCAAGGGTGATGCGCTCCAGGGCGTGCCAGGCCTCGGGGCGGGGCGTGGCACTGCCGAACACGATGGCCGCCCCGGTGTCGAGCGCCCGCCGGTACGCCACCTGCCGGGCGTCGTACCGCGGCGTGGAGTCCTGCTTGTACGACGAGTCGTGCTCCTCGTCCACGATCACCAGCCCGAGGGACCGGATGGGCGCGAACACCGCGCTGCGGGCGCCCAGCACCACGTCCGCCTCACCCCGGGCGATGCGGTCGTACTCCGCCGCCCTCTCGGCCGGGGCGAGGCCCGAGTGCCAGACCGCCACGCGCTCGCCGAGACGGGCGCGCAGGCGCCCCAGCAGCTGCGGAGTGAGGGCGATCTCGGGCACGAGCACCAGCGTGCCCCTCCCGCCCGCACGCGCCTCGTCGATCGCACGCAGGTACACCTCGGTCTTGCCCGACCCGGTCACGCCATGCAGGAGCAGGGCATCCGCTTCCGGCGATCGCACCGCGCGCGCGATCCGCTCCACGGCGTGCTGCTGCTCCCCGGTGAGGTCCGGTGGCGCGTCCGGGGACGGGGCGGGCCCGAACCAGTCGAGCCCGCTGGCATCCGGGCGCTCGCGGCGCAGGTGGATCACCCCCTCGTCCGCCATGCGCCGCAGGGTGGGCATGGTGGTTCCCGCCAGCCGCACCAGGTCGGCGGCGGGAAGGGTGCCGCCTGCAGTGCCGAGCTCCGCGAGCACCGCCGCGCGGCGCCCCGTGGCCGCGGCCGCGGCGTCCGGGTCACCCATGCGCGCCACCAGGCGGGCGCGCCCGCGGCCGGTGGGCGCCCCGAGGCGCCAGGAACCGTCCGGACTCCGCCGCAAGGCGCCTTCCGCGCCCGGGGGAAGCACCAGCTTGAGACAGGCCCCGAGCGGCGCCAGGGTGCGCCCCGCGACCCACCGGGCCAGCGCGAGCAGCTCGGCCGACACCGCGGGGGCGTCCACCACCCCTGCGATGGGCGCGAGGGCGCCGGAGTGCGTGGGCGCCTCGCGTCCCACCACCACGCCGAGCACGGCTCGCGGACCGAGGCGCACGGCCACGAGGGCACCGGGTCTCGCCGCGCCCTCGAGGGCCTCGGGCACGGAATAGTCGAGCGCCCGGTCGAGGGCGCGGGCGGCGACCAGGGGGACGACCTGCGCGGCCGTCCCCCCGTTCGCCGGGTCAGCCAGCCTGCTCGTCCCCGATGGCCGTGTTCTCCCAGGTGAACTCCGGCTCGGTGCGGCCGAAGTGGCCGTACGCGGCCGTGCGCTGGTAGATGGGCCTGCGCAGGTCGAGGCGCTCGATGATGGCGCCGGGGCGCAGGTCGAACTTCTCGTTGATCCACTTGAGGATCTCGTCCCCGGACCGCGTGGCCGTGCCGAAGGTCTGCACGTTC
>Ga0181594_10005155_pt1 | contig 11490 bp, 10 predicted proteins | sample 071ome_18_FD_145603 | JGI IMG/M metagenome (GOLD analysis project Ga0181594, IMG submission 145603) | Coastal salt marsh microbial communities from the Groves Creek Marsh, Skidaway Island, Georgia - 071413BT metaG (spades assembly) | ecosystem: Environmental > Aquatic > Marine > Intertidal zone...
TGGCGGCGGTCAAGGAGGTCACCGAGGGCCAGGGTGCCGACATCATCGTCGACGGCAACCAAGGACCGGACGCGGTGAAGAACTACGAAGCCATCGCCCCCGGCGGGCACTGCATCTACATCGGCGCGACGGCGGGTAGCCCGGCGCCGGATATTCCGGTCTCGACGTTGATCTTCAAGTCGGCCTTTGTCGGCGGTTTCAACCTGCCGCTGCTGGAAGCCCGCGGCGGTCGGGACAGCGAAGATGTTTTGCAGAAGATTATCGATGGGACCTGGAAGGTGCCGATCAGCGAAGAAGTGTCCTTGGATGAGGTGCCTGCGCTGCACGAAAAGTTTGCCGCCCGCCAAGTTAAAGGCCGGGCGGTGATCCGGGTCGGCGGCGAGTTGAACTGGACGTCCTAGCCGATCCCCCTGCCCGTCCGGTGGTCACGGCGCTTGCGGACGCGCCGATGATGCGCTCTTTCGGTTAGGGTGCGGCCCTTGTGAGCGACACAGCCCCCCGAATCCCCCTGCCCTTCATGATCGCGCTCGTGGCCAATACGGCCATCGGACCGGCGGCGACGCAGTTGTTTGTGCCGTCGGTGCCGGCGATCGCGGTGGAGTTCGGCGTGGCGATCGGTGTCGCGCAAATTTCGTTCTCGGCGGCGATGGTGGCCTTGGCCATCTCGACGTTGTTCTACGGTCCGTTGGCGGACCGTTATGGGCGACTGCCGATGCTGTATGTCGGTCTGGTCTTGTTCTTGATCGGCACGACCATCGCGCTGTTTTCCACCGACGTCACGATGCTGATCTTTGGTCGGATCGTTCAGGCGGTGGGCGGCGCAGCCGGCATGGTGATCACGCGCGCCATCGTGCGCGATATCTATGGCCCCAAAGGTGCGGCGCGGGTGCTGGGCACGCTCATCGTGGCGACGATCGGTGCGCCGATGTTGTCGATCGTTTTGGGCGGTCTGATTACCGATATCCTGGGGTGGCGATGGATATTCGGGCTGTCGCTGATCCTGGGTGTGCTTGTCGCGATCCTAGCCTGGGCGACGATGCGCGGGGCCGAGAAGACCACCGGCAGCATTACCAGCATTGTCGACATGCTGCGTGGCTATGGGCGATTGTTTCGCTCGCCGGTCTATGTCGGATTTGTGTTGCAGGGCGGCTTTGGCGGCGGATCGTTCTTTTCGTTTATGGCCGTCGGTCCTTTCCTGATGGTGGAGGTGTTGAATCGTCCAGCCACAGAATTCGGTGCCTACTTTGCTCTCGTGACGTTGGTTTTCATGTGCGGGAATTTCTTTGGCGGCCGGTTGTCCAACCGCGTGGGCCTCGAGCGTATGGTGGTTGTCGGTGGCATTGCCGCCGTGACGTGCGCGGCGATCGGCCTTGGCGCCTTTGCGATTTTCGGATTGAGCGTCGCGGTCATGTTCGGGACGTCGTTCTTCATCTCCTTCGGTAACGGCCTTGCCATGCCCAACAGCCAAGCCGGTGCGCTGAACGTCTTACCGAAGCTTGCGGGCACCGCATCCGGCGCGGCAGCGTTCATTCAGACCATTTTCGGTGCCATCTTTGCACAAGTCGTTGCGAGCATCATCGATCCGAATGGTGCCGCCTTATTTGCCACCATGTTGTTTGCGGTCGGCATGGCGTTGCTGTTTGGCTCCATCCCCCTAATTCTGAAGAGCCGGGCAGCAAAGCTTGAGGTTGGAAAAGAGTGAGGACAGCGATGGATCATCTGGAGGCACATTTCACGACCCGCGACGGGCTACGGCTGTACTACCGCGACTACGCCGGGCCGCAAGAGCACGCGCCGGTCCTTTGTTTGGCCGGATCGACCTCGAATTCCAAATCCTTCGACGACCTGGCGCCGCATATCGCCCGGACCCGTCGGGTGCTGACGATGGACTGGCGCGGGCATGGGCAATCCTATTGGGATCCCGACGAAAACCACTACGGGTTCCAAGTAGATGCCGACGACGTGGTCGAACTGTTGGCGCATCTGGGCATTCCCAAGGTCGTCATCATCGGAACCTCGCGCGGCGGGATCATTACGATGGTGTTGGGGCAATCCAATCCGGAGGTTTTGGCTGGCGCGATCATGAACGATATCGGGCCCGAGATCGGCGATGCAGGCACGGTGCGGTTGCGTTCGCGGACCGTGGTGGAGGTCGTGTTCGATTCGTTTGAGGAAGCAGGGCGCGCGGCGCGCAAGCGCTACGACACCCTGACGCCCGATTTGGACGACGCCTACTGGACGCGCTATGCGCATCGAACGTGCCGGATGCACGACGACGGCAAGGTGCGGCTGGATTACGACCCCGGATACGGCCGGGCGTTTCGCGCGGGACAGCGGCAGGGCTCGCTGTGGCCCGCGTTCGAGTCCCTGATCAACATTCCGGTGCTGGCGATACGGGGGGCGGAGTCCGATATTCTCGAGGCTAAAGGGATGGCGGCGATGGCGGCGCGCAAGCCCGACATGAAGACAGCGAGCATCCCTGGACGCAACCATTGTCCGTTCTTGGACGAGCCGGAAAGCCTCAAGGCGATCGACGCTTTTCTCAGGACGGTTTAGCGACGCGCGACTTGACGGCCTTGGGCCTGCGCGCCACAACCGGGACAACAAAGGGAGAGATCATGAGCCAGAAAATGCGTGCAATCGTCGTGGATGCCCCGGGCGATCCGTCGGTTCTTCAACTGCGCGAGGCCGACGTACCGGAACCGGCGAGCGGGCAAGTGCGGATCAAGGTGGCGTATTGCGCGCTCAACCCGCTGGATACGCATAGCCGAGCCGCGCGCGTGGCTTGGGGGGCGCCGACGATGCCCTATACGCCAGGCTACGAATATGCCGGGGTGGTCGATGCCGTGGCCGACGATGTCGAGGAAGAGTTGATCGGGCAACGCGTTGTATCGGTCGGCGAATGGGGGGGCAATGCGGAATATGCGTTGGCGACCAGCGCCCGGCTGATCCCCGTCCCCGAGGCCTTTGATTGGAAAACGGCAGCGGTGTTTGCGACCTGCGCGCCGACCTCGTGGCACCTCGTCCATTCGGCGGGCAAGGTGAAAGAAGGCGACGTTGTGGTGGTGCATTCGGCCGCGGGCGCCGTGGGTGCGCTGACCACGCAGATCGCGAAAGACGCCGGGGCGGTGGTCTACGGGTTGGTCGGCAGCGAGTCCCGCGCCCAATACGCTAAGCAGTTCGGGGCCGACATGTTGATCGACCGCGTGGCCGATAACTGGGCCGACGTGTTGCTGCGCCTGACCAACGATCGAGGCGCTAACGTCATTTTCGACGGCGTGGCGGGGCCCGATGCGGGGCTCAACTACCGTGCGGTCGCGCCGTTGGGCAACGTGATCTACTTGGGCCAAATGGCCGGCCCGCCGCCCGAGGTGAATATCGGGCAGCTGATCGGCAAGTCGTTCTCGGTGACTGGGTTCGTTCAGTATTTTCATCAGGCCGCGACGCGGCGTGCTGAGGAACCGGAACTGTTCGGCAATCTGGCGAGCGGCAAATGGCGCATCCCGGTGGAACGCGTCGAGCCCTTGGAGAAGGTTGCGGCACTGCACACGGCCTTCGAGGGCCGGGAACTGTTGGGCCGTACGTTGATCGAGGTCGGCGGCGAACTCTAGGGCTAGGCCGCGCCTTCGCTGGGGGCGGCCGTGGCGGGCGGGTTTTCGTCGCCGTAGATCTCGTGGGCGCGTTTTTCGAAGGCGCGGACCATGCGTTGCACGGCTTCGTTGAACACCGCGCCGATGAGGCCCTGTAGCAGCCGCGAGCGGAACTCGAAATCGACGTAAAAGTCGATCGTCGTGTGCGCCCCACCCGCCTCTGGGATGAAGCGCCAGTGGTTGTTGAGGTACTTGAACGGGCCGTGGGCGTATTTGACGTCGATCCGTTCGGGCGCGGTGAGCGTCACCTCTGAGGTGAATTTCTCGCGAAACATTTTGAAGCCGATGACGAGGTCGGCGTGGATAACGTCGCCTTTGCGCGAATTCACGCGGCTGGCGACGCACCAGGGCAAGAACTCGCTGTAGCGATCGACATCGGCGACGAGGTCGAACAATTGCTGCGGGGTATAGGGCAGTCGTTTTTTTTCGGCGTGGGTCGGCACGGATTAGCCAGCCAACTGGGCGTTCCGGAACGCGCGCAGTTTCGCGAAGTCGTCGCCCGCCAAATAGGACGATCGGGTCATCGGCGACGCCGAGACCATCAAGAAGCCTTTGGCCCGCGCCATTTGGGTGTAGTCCTCGAACTCAGCAGGTTCGACGAAACGATCGACGCCGATGTGTTTGACCGTGGGCTGCAGATACTGGCCGATGGTGATGAAATCGACGTCGGCGGCGCGTAGATCGTCCATCACTTGCGCGACTTCGGCCTTGGTTTCGCCGAGGCCGACCATGATTCCCGATTTGGTGAACATGGCGGGGTCGAGCTTTTTGACGGTGGCGAGCAGGTCGAGCGAGTGGTCGTAGCGTGCGCCGGGGCGAACCTCGGGATACAGCCGCAGCACGGTTTCGAGGTTGTGGTTGTAGACATCGGGCTTGGCGCGAACGATGGCTTCGACCGCCCCTTCTTTGCGCAAGAAATCGGGCGTGAGGATTTCGACCGTGGTGTCGGGGGTGTGTTCGCGCAACGCTGCGATTGTTTTGACGAATTGATCGGCGCCGCCGTCGTCGAGGTCGTCGCGATCGACCGAGGTGACGACGATGTGGTTGAGGCCGAGCTCTTTGGCGGCGAGTGCGGTGTTTTCGGGTTCGAACGGATCAACCGCGCCGGGCTTGCCGGTGGTGACGTTGCAGAACGAACACGCACGAGTGCAAATCTCGCCAAGGATCATCACTGTGGCGTGACCCTGGCTCCAGCATTCGCCGATGTTGGGGCACGCCGCCTCTTCGCACACGGTGTAGAGGTTCAGCCGGCGCATCAGTGCGCGGGTTTGATGGTATTCGGGCGAGACCGGCGCCTTGGCGCGGATCCACGCCGGTTTGCGCTTGATGGGGTTGTCGGGCTTGTGCGCTTTTTCGGGGTGGCGCAAACGCGCGGTTTGGCCGGTGCTGGCGGTTGTCATGTGACCTTAGAAATGGAGTGCATGACCGTAGGCGTCAAGAACCGACTCGTGCATCATTTCCGATAACGTCGGGTGCGGGAACACCGTATGCATCAGGTCGGCTTCGGTGGTTTCCAGCGTTTTGGCCACGGTATAGCCCTGGATGAGTTCGGTGACCTCGGCGCCGATCATGTGCGCGCCCAAGAGTTCGCCGGTTTTGGCATCGAACACGGTCTTGATCAGCCCCTCGGGTTCGCCCAGTGCAATGGCCTTGCCGTTGCCGATGAACGGGAACTTGCCGACCTTGACCTCGTGGCCTTTTTCCTTGGCGGCCTTTTCGGTGAGCCCGACGCTGGCGACCTGCGGGTGGCAATAGGTGCAGCCCGGAATGTTTAGGGTGGCCATGGGATGCACGTCTTTGAGGCCGGCGATCTTTTCGACGCAGATCACGGCTTCATGCATCGCCTTATGGGCGAGCCACGGCGGGCCAACGAGATCGCCGATCGCGTAGACTCCTTTGACGCCGGTCTCGAGCCATTCGTTGACCACGACATGACCGCGATCGACCTTGACGCCTTTGACCGTGTCGAGGCCGCAATCTTCGACGTTGCCGGTGATGCCGACCGCGAGGATGACTTTTTCGGCGGTGATCGTTTGGGCCTTGGTCTTGCTGCCGTTCATCGGCTCGATGGTGGCGGTGGTGCCGCCCTTCCCTGCCTTAAGGGATGCGACCGAGGCGCCGGTGATGATGGTCATGCCCTGCTTTTCGAATTGCTTGCGAGCGTGGGCCGAGATGTCTTCGTCTTCGACGGGGAGGATGCGGTCCATCACCTCGACGACGGTGACCTCGGCGCCCATCGTGCGGTAGAAGCTGGCGAATTCGATGCCGATGGCGCCGGACCCGATGACCAGCAGCGACTTGGGCATGGCCTCGGGCACCATCGCCTCTTTGTAGGACCACACGTCTTTGCCGTCGGCCTTGATGTTGGGCAGATCGCGGGCGCGCGCACCGGTCGCCAAGATGATGTGCTTGGCGTTGACCTCGGCGACGGCGTTACCGTCTTTGGTGACGTTGATCTTGCCGGGGCCGTTCATGGCGCCGTGGCCGTCGATGACGTCGATCTTGTGTTTCTTCAGCAGATGCCCGACGCCGCCGGAGAGTTGTTTGGAGATTTTGCGGCTGCGGGCCACGACCTTTTTGATGTCGAAGGTGATGTTTTTGGCGCTGAGGCCGAACTCGTCGAGGCGGTGCATCAGGTGATAGATCTCCGACGAGCGCAGCAACGCTTTGGTCGGGATGCAGCCCCAGTTCAGGCAGATGCCGCCGAGGTGTTCGCGTTCGATGCAGACGGTCTTGAGGCCGAGTTGGGCGGCGCGAATGGCCGCGATGTACCCGCCGGGGCCGCCACCGAGAACCGCGAGATCGTATTGCTGTGCTGCCATGATCGCCTTTAGTGCGTTAGGTGTTGTGCGGGGCTGAACGGTTGGCGTGTTGCCTTAGAGCAGCATCGTGACCGGGTCTTCGACGAAGCCTTTGAATGCCTTCAGAAGTTCGGCCCCGATGGCGCCGTCGACGACGCGGTGATCGCACGACAAGGTGCACGACATCATCGTGGCGACCGAAAGCGCCCCGTCTTTGACGACCGGGCGTTGTTCGCCGGCACCAACCGCGAGGATCGCGCCTTGCGGCGGATTGATGACGGCGGCGAATTCTTTGATGCCGAACATGCCGAGGTTGGAGATCGAGAACGTACCGCCTTGGTATTCCTCGGGCATGAGTTTGCCTTCGTGGGCACGGCCCGCGAGATCTTTCATCTCGATGGAAATTTCGGCGAGGCCTTTGGCGTCGGCGTTGCGCACAACCGGGGTGATGAGCCCGTTTTCGACCGCAACAGCGACCGAGATGTCGGCGCTGTGGTAGCGCAAGGTAGCGGCATCGGTCCAACTCGCGTTCGCGGCAGGCACCTTCTTGAGCGCGAGCGCGGCGGCGCGAATGACGAAATCGTTGACCGACAGTTTGAACGCGCCATCTTCGGCGCCGCGTTCGTTGAGGTCCTTGCGCATGGCCAGAAGGTTGTCGATCTCGCATTCGATGGTGAGATAGAAATGCGGCACCGTTTGTTTTGACTCGGCGAGCCGGCGCGCGATGACCTTGCGCATATTGGTGTTGGGCACTTCGGTGTACTCGGCCGCGCCCGGTTGCGTCGGCGCGGCTTGGGCGGCTGGCGCCTGGGGTGCCGTTGCGGCGGTTTGCGGTGCGGCGCCGCCGGAAAGCGCGGCCTCGATATCGGCTTTGACGATGCGTCCATTGGGGCCCGACCCGGTCATGGTTGCGAGATCGAGACCGGCCTGCGCGGCCATACGCCGGGCTAGTGGGCTAGCGATCACGCGATCGCCACTTGCGGCCTGTGGTGCGGCGGCGGCCGGTACCGGTTTGGGTGCTTCGGCGGCTGGGGCGGCTTGCGGTGCCGGCGCGGGGGTTGGCTTGGCTTCTTCGGCTTGAGGTTTTGCCGCAGGTGAGTCGTCGGGCGCCGGTGCCGAAGCCGCGCCGTCCGCGGCACTCGCGTCCTCGCCGTCTTCGAGCAAGACCGCGATCACGGTGTTGACCTTGACCCCTTCGGTGCCTTCCGCGACCAGGAGTTTGCCGACGGTGCCTTCGTCGATGGCTTCGACTTCCATGGTGGCTTTGTCGGTCTCGATCTCGGCGATCACGTCGCCGGAGGAAACCGCCTCACCTTCTTTGACCAACCACTTGGCGAGAGTGCCCTCCTCCATCGTGGGAGACAGCGCCGGCATCGTAATCGAAATGGGCATCGGGGTTTCCTTAGTCGCGGTAGCAGACCGACTTGGCGGCCTGAACGATCTTGTTGGGATTGGGCAGCGCAAGCGCTTCGAGGTTGGCGGCATAGGGCATGGGCACGTCTTCGCCAGTGACCCGCACCATCGGCGCATCGAGGTCATCGAAGGCTCGTTCCATCAGGACGGCGGCGATCTCGGAACAAATGCCGCAGACCGGCCAGCCTTCTTCGACGGCGACGATGCGGTTTGTTTTGCGCACCGACTCGACAATGGTCGCGGTGTCGAGCGGGCGCAGGGTGCGCAGATCGATCACCTCGGCGTCGATGCCTTCGCCGGCGAGTTGCTCGGCCGCTTGCAGCGCGTCACGTACCGAAATGGAATAGGCCACGATGGTGACGTCGGTGCCGGGACGCACGATGCGGGCCTTGCCGATCGGCAGGACATAGTCGTCGAGTTCGGGGACTTCTTGGCTGACGCCGTAGAGGATTTCGTTCTCCAGGAAGATCACCGGGTTGGGATCGCGAATGGCCGCTTTGAGCAGGCCTTTGGCATCGGCCGCCGAATAAGGCGCGATGACTTTCAGGCCCGGCACGCTGGCGTACCACGATGAGAAGTTCTGCGAGTGCTGGGCGGCGACACGGGCGGCGGCGCCGTTGGGCCCGCGAAAGACGATGGGGACCGGCATCGCACCGCCCGACATGTACAGGGTCTTGGCGGCGGAGTTGATGATGTGGTCGATCGCTTGGAGGGCGAAGTTGAAGGTCATGAACTCGACGATGGGGCGCAACCCGCGATAGGCCGCGCCCACCCCGACGCCGGCAAAGCCGTGTTCGGTGATCGGCGTATCGACGACCCGCTTGTCGCCGAATTCCTCGAGCAAACCCTGGCTGACTTTGTAGGCGCCTTGGTATTGGGCGACTTCCTCGCCCATCAAGAACACGCTGTCGTCGCGCCGCATCTCTTCGGCCATCGCGTCGCGTAGGGCTTCGCGGACGGTGATCTCGGTCATGCCGGTGCCCTCAGGAATGTCGGGGTCGGCGGCGATGACGTCGACCGGTTTGGCAATGGCGGGTGCGGCCTCGGGCGCCGCGGCGGGCTGGGGTGCGGCGGGTGCGCTTTGTGGCGCGTCGGCGCCGTTGCCGCCGGCGGGAGGCGCCTCCACGCTGCCGGCGTCTTCGCCTTCGGCGAGCAATTGGGCGATGACGGTGTTGACCTTCACGCCCTCGGTGCCCTCGGCGACCAAGATGGTGCCCAAGGTGCCTTCGTCGACGGCTTCGATTTCCATGGTGGCTTTATCGGTTTCGATCTCGGCCAGGACGTCGCCCGGCGCAACCGAATCGCCTTCGGCTTTGAGCCACTTGGCGAGGGTGCCCTCCTCCATCGTCGGCGACAGGGCGGGCATGGTGATGGCTATTGGCAACGTCTGGGCCCCCCGGCGCTATTCCGCGGCATCCGCGGTCATCACGATGTCGGTGTAAAGCTCCGACAAATCAGGTTCCGGGCTTTGCTGGGCAAAATCCGCGGCGTCGGTTATGACCGCCTTGACCTCTTTGTCGATGTCTTTGAGCGCGTCCTCGGTGGCGGCTTTGCTGTCGAGGATTTGGTCGCGGATGTGGTCGATCGGATCCCGCTCCTTGCGCACCTTGGTGACCTCGTCGCGGGTGCGGTACTTGGCGGGATCGGACATCGAATGCCCGCGGTAGCGATAGGTCATGGCCTCGAGGATGTAGGGGCCCTTCCCAGCGCGTATGTGTTTGACGGCCCTGGCAACGGCGTCGCGCACCGCCAGGACATCCATGCCGTCGCATTGGCCGCCGGGAATGCCGAAGGCATCGCCACGTTTGTGCAACTTGGTTTGGGCCGTCGAGCGCGCGGTCGAGGTGCCCATGGCGTATTGGTTGTTCTCGATGATGTAGAGCACCGGCAGCTTCCACAGCGCGGCCATGTTGAAGGATTCGTAGACCTGGCCTTGGTTGGCCGCGCCGTCGCCGAAGTAGGTCAGCGTGACTTCGTTATTGTCGAGATAGCGATTGGCGAAGGCGATCCCGGTGCCGAGCGAAGTGGAGGCGCCGACGATGCCGTGGCCGCCGTAGAAGTTCTTGTCGCGGGCGAACATGTGCATCGAGCCGCCCTTGCCGCGGGAATAGCCGCCGATGCGGCCGGTGAGTTCGGCCATGACGCCGCGCGGGTCCATCCCGCAGGCCAGCATGTGGCCGTGGTCGCGGTAGGTCGTGATGACGGCGTCCGATTCCTCGGTGGCGGCGCGGGCGCCGACGACGACGGCCTCTTGGCCGATGTAGAGGTGGCAAAAGCCGCCGATCAGGCCCATGCCGTACATCTGGCCGGCCTTCTCTTCGAAGCGGCGGATGAGCAACATGTCGCGGTAGAACTGGAGAAGCGCCTCGGGCGTCGCATCGACGCTGGGCTTGGCGGCGGACTTGCGGCGGGCCTTGGGTTTGTCGGCGGCGGGCGCTTTAGCCATGAACACTCCGGTGTCGGCGGGGCGAAGGTGGCGCAATATACGCACAACCGGTCTGGCCTGCGAGTGTTTTGTGACTGGCCCGAGTACCAGCTAAGTAATTGCAATAATTGAGAGAATCGGAAATTAACTGTGAATCAGTTAACTTTGGGTGCGTAAATCACGATCTCGTCTTTGTGGGTAAAGCCCAGAAGTGCCCGGGCCCGTTCATCCAGCATATCGAGATCGAGACGGTCGGGGCGCAGCAGCTGCGTGCGGTGTTCCATCCGGGTGCGTTCGGCGCGCAAGGCACCCAGGTCGGCTTTGGCCACCGCGACTTCGTCGCTCAGGCGGATCCAGGCCAGTAGGCCGCGATCACCCTGCACGAAGCTGACCCCGAAATAGGCCACCATCAGAATCAGCAAAAACGGCGCGATGGTGGCGCGGGTGCGTTTCTTGACTTCGTGGCCCAATCCCATGGGCCGAGCGAATCACATGCGATTCGGTGTCGTCAACGGGCCGGAGTCCGGCGGCCGCATTTTGTGATGCGGTGTGACTCGAAAGACTCAGAAGTGATTCAGTTTGGAACAACACCGGCGATACCGGTTAGGTTGGCGGATCATGACAGAACCAAACATCCAAGACGCGCACGCCGCCGCCGAGGCGAAAGCCGCGCAGCGGCCGCGGCGGCGCTATGACGGGCCGGCGTTCTGTTCGCATGGCTTTCGGCCGTTCTTTCTGTTTGCCGGGATGTGGAGTGCATTGGCGGTTCTGATCTGGGTGCTGGCGTTTGCCGGTGCCTTTGCGCTGCCGAGTGCGTTCGACCCCCTCACCTGGCACGTCCACGAAATGGTGTTCGGCTATGCCGCGGCGGCGATTGCGGGGTTCTTGTTCACGGCGGTACCGAACTGGACCGGACGTCTGCCGGTGCATGGCGCGCCCTTGGCGGCCTTCGCCGCGCTTTGGTTGGCCGGGCGAGTTGTCGTGTTGTTCGGCGGGCCGGTCGGGGTGTGGCCGACGGCGGTCATCGATTGTCTCTTCTTGATTGTTCTAGCCCTGGTCATCGGGCGCGAGATCGTGATCGGCCAGAACCGGCGCAACCTGGTGGTGGCGGCGGTGGCGGCGTTGCTCGCCGTCGCCAATGTCCTCACGCACCTCGAGCCGCTGGGTCTTGCGGCGACGGGCGATCTCGGGTTGCGGCTGG
>Ga0181594_10005162_pt1 | contig 11477 bp, 5 predicted proteins | sample 071ome_18_FD_145603 | JGI IMG/M metagenome (GOLD analysis project Ga0181594, IMG submission 145603) | Coastal salt marsh microbial communities from the Groves Creek Marsh, Skidaway Island, Georgia - 071413BT metaG (spades assembly) | ecosystem: Environmental > Aquatic > Marine > Intertidal zone...
GCGGGACGGGGAACGAGGACTAGGGGACGCGGGGGAACCGTCGACGCCCGCCGCGAACGGACGGACGGAGGGTTTCGGAGACGACCGGTGCGGCGGCGGCGGCGGCGGCGGACGGAGGGCGTCCTTGTTCGAGCGGAGACGCGCGCGCGATTGGAATTGGATTTGGATTTTCCATGCGCTGGGCGTTGGAAAGAAGCAGAGTCGTGGTCGCGTCGACGATCGGGGGACGACGAGGAAGGGGATACCGAAGAGGAAATAATACGTTGGCAGCGAAGGAGGATCGACGACGAGGGTGCGGGGCGACGCGAAGGGAAATCATGATCGCCGGAACGGTCGGGGCGGCGACGGCTTCGGGCGCGAACGGTTTCGCGTCTTCGGCGGACGCGGCGGTGTTGAAACCGGCGGATGGCGCCGGGACGGTTGGAGACGCCAAGGCGATGCTGGATGCGTTGGAGAGGTTGAAACCGGGGACAAAGTTGGCGAAAGGGGCGTTTGAGGTGACGTCGAGCGTGCGGGTGATGCCGTACGATGTGGTGGCGGTGGAGTTGGAACACGTAAAGACGGGCGCCAAGGTGCTGCACGTGGGCGCCGACGACTCGAACGCGTGCTTTAATGTAGCGTTTAGAACGACGCCGAGAGATTCCACGGGTGTCGCGCACGTGCTGGAGCACACGGTTTTGTGCGGGAGCGAGAAGTTTCCGGTGAGAGATCCGTTTTTCAACATGTTGAGGCGTTCGTTGAGCACGTTTATGAACGCAATGACGGCGAGCGATTACACGTGTTACCCGTTTTCTACGATGAATCGGGTGGATTATAAAAACTTGTTAGATGTCTATCTCGACGCCGCTTTTTTCCCAAAGATTGCGGCGATGGACTTCGCTCAAGAGGGTCACAGGTTTGAGTTTGCCAAAATGGATGATTCGTCGAGCGATCTCATTTACAAAGGCATTGTCTTCAACGAGATGAAGGGGGCCATGGGTTCGCAGAGCGCGCGTTACGGACGCGCGCTCGGTGAAAACTTGTTTCCGACGTCCACCTATCACTGGAACAGCGGTGGGGACCCGGTGAACATTCCAGATTTGACGTACGAACAACTGAAGGCGTTCCATGCGCTTCATTACCACCCGTCGAACGCCAAGTTTTACACGTACGGCGACTTGCCGCTCGAAGAGACGCTGCAGCAAATCGAAGACTCGGCGCTCCACCGATTTAACAAGCTCGACGTGAGCAGGCTCATCGTTGCGGACGAAAAGCGCTTCACGGCGCCGAAGTCCGTCGATGTCACCGTGCCGGCAGACGCCATCGTGGCAAACAAGGATAAGCAATCGCTTATCTCTCTCGCGTGGCTCATGGTGAACCAAATCAAGGATCCGGTTTCGCTGGAAAATTTCGCTCTCGGCGTCGCGAGCGATTTGCTCACGAGCGGTCCGCAGTCTTACTTTTACGAGGCGCTCTTGGAGAGCGGACTCGGAACATCCTTCGCCCCGGGTACGGGATACGGTGGCTCTCGTCGCGAAACCTCCTTCGCCGTGGGCGTGAAGGATGTTGCCGAGGCGGATTTCGGCAAAGTGGAACAAACGGTGATGGACGTGCTCGAACGCATTGCTCGCGAAGGCTTCCCACGCGAACGCGTCAACGCGGTTATGCACCAAGTTGAACTCGACGCCGCCGTGGTCACGACGCAGTTTGGTCTGTATACTGGCTTTGGTGCGTTTTCTACCTGGGTCCACGACGGCGACGCGTTGCGCTCGCTCCGTACTCCAGAGCTCGCCGCAAAGCTCACGCAAGCGCTCGAGTCGGATTCGCAGTTTTGGCAAAAGCTAATCAAGAAGTGGTTCTTGGACAACCCGCACAAGTTGACGGTGCGCGCTCGCACCGATGAGGCGTACGATAAGAAGCTCGATGACGCTGAGAAGCATAAGCTTAAGGAGATTCAAAAGACGCTCACCGAGGACCAAAAGAAGAAGATTATTGCCGACGCGTTGGTGTTGAAGGAGAACCAAGACAAGAAGGAAGACGTGTCCGTCTTGCCGACGCTCGTCGTTTCCGAGGCGGTGCCAAAGGAAATCAAGCGTTGGGGCTCCAAGAACATGTCCATCGCCGGCGGTATCCCGCTTCAGTACGACGAGCAACCGACCAACGGTGTGGCGTACTTCACCGCGCACTTCGACTTGAACGGCTTGTCGCAACGGCTTGTACCTTATTTAGATTTGTTTGCTGACTTTATCGATCAGCTCGGCACTGAAAAGTTCAAGTACAAGGATCTCGCCGAAGAGATCAAGCTTCGTACGGGCGGCTTCTCCGTCGGCTCGGTCGTTCGCACGGATCAGAATGGCAAGAAGACACCAGAGGTGTCGCTCTCAATTAGCGGTCACGCACTCGAGCGCAACATCGACGCGATGTTTGACATTCTCACCGAATTACAAACAGCCAAGTGGACCGACGAAGACGAACGCATGAAATTATTGGTTTCTAGGCGCGCAGCCTCTCTGAGATCCTCTCTCGGCTCTCAGGGTATGCAGTACGCAAAGTCGCTCTCCAACGCCCAAATTAGCAGCGCTAGCGCCTTTGCCAACGCCACCAGCGGTCTCCCGCACGTGTCGCTGGTCTCTCGCTTATCCAAACAAGACTCCGTCAAGGAGGTGCAAGATGCCTTGTCCGAAATTGCCGCTTTTGTGCTTCGCCCAGAGCGAGTCCAAAGATGCCGCATCGCGTGCCAGCAGGAGAGCTTCGGCGCCATGGAGCGCTCCTTCTCCAAATTCTTGACGGGTATGAAGCCATCCGGTACCAGACCATCCGACGACGAAACGATCGCGAGCAACCTCAAGGCGTTCCAGACCAAGTTACAAAACACGTTCGTAACCATTCCGGGGCAGACCAACTACTGCATCGCCTCCATCCCGGCGCTTCCGTATACGCATCCAGACGCTCCTGCGGTGTTCCTGCTCGCGCAAGCGCTGAGCGCTGGTTACCTCCACAGAGAGATTCGCGAGAAGGGTGGCGCCTACGGCGGCGGCGCGAGCTCCGACCCCGTTGGAGGTCTCTTCACCTTTTATTCCTACCGCGATCCGAACACTATGGAAACGCTCGACACCTTTGACAAATCCATCGAGTGGGCCAAGACGCCGGGTAACATTACGCAAAAGGAACTCGAAGAGGCGCAGCTTCGCGCCTTTAAGCAGCTCGACGCCCCGCTCGCCCCGAGCGCCCGAGGCAACTCTGGCTTCCTCAGTGGTATTTCCGAAGACGAACGTCAGCGTTTCCGCGACGGCTTGCTCGCCGCATCGCCCGCAGATCTCGCTCGCGCCGCCGAGAAGCATTTTGGCGCGCCGCGCGCGTACGCCATCGTCGGTTCCGCCGAAAAGGCTCCACAATCCGCCGACTGGGTCGTCCTCGACGCCGAGGGAAACACCATCGCTCGCTGATGCGATTTATTTAGCGCCATCCACGCAGTGATTTAAAATTTAAAGTCTTCAAACGGATCGCCCATCAGGTTCGCGTTCGCCGAGTGTCGACGCTCGGACCGTTCCACAATTTCCTGAATGTACATTCACGATTCATGACTCATCGATTACCCCGCTCTCGTGTGAAGCTCAAACCTGAGGAGCGCTCTCCAGTGCGCGACGCCGACTGCACGTCGACCGCGACACGCACGGCCGTCGCGAAGCGTGCGGACAAGCCGCGAACGCGTTCCCCGACCGTTCGAAGCCGTTTTCGACGCCAAAGACGCCAAAAACGCGTCACGCGAGCACCGGCGCCGATCACCGGTGAGCAACGGCTGAACGTGGTTGAATTACGTTGGACGAAACGGACGAACACCGACGGAGCGAACGCGAACGCGAATCGGGATTCGACCGACGAAGCGATGGCGACCGACGCGATGGATGCCGCCGAGCGCGCGGCGCCGGGTACGCCGGCGCCGGCCAAAGGGCTGGTTCAAGGGCTGGTTCGAAAGTCGTCGAGTCTGTCGAGGAGGTTGAAGAAAAAGTCGAAGCCGGCAAACAGAGAGTTGGTGCTCGGTGTCGGAACGCCGAACGAGACGGCGCTGCCAAAGTTTAAGGATAACTCCATCAGTACGGGGAAGTATAACCTCGCGTCATTCTTCCCGAAGGGGTTATACGAGCAGTTTCGACGGGTGGCAAACTTGTACTTCTTGTCGGTGGCGATCATTTCGTTGTTCGACACTGTTTCGCCAATCAAGCCGTACACGACGTGGACGCCGTTGACCTTGGTCATCGGGTTGTCGCTCATCAAAGAGGCGATCGAAGATTTTAAGCGGCACGTGCAAGATCGCGCGCAAAACACGTCGCCAAGCGAAAGGTTTAACGGAACTTCGTTTGAGAGCTGCGAGTGGAGAGATATTCAGGTTGGCAACGTCGTTCGTGTCGTTAGAGATCAATTCTTCCCGTGTGATATCATCATGTTGGAGAGCTCTCTCGAGGAGAACTCGTGCTATGTGGAGACGAAAAACTTGGACGGGGAAACGAACCTCAAGACGAAGCGCTCGGTGGACCTCGGAGCCATTACAAAGGTCGACCGAGAGACGTGCGCAAAGTTGACGAGCGGAGGGGCGTCGATCGAGTGCGAGCATCCGAACAACTCCCTGTACACTTACTCTGGTAATTTGACCATTGGTGTGCCTCTCTACGAGGAACCGAAGAAGATTTCGCTGAACCCATCGAACGTGCTTCTTCGAGGTTCGAGCTTGCGAAACACAGAATGGATCGTAGGCGTCGCCGTCTACACCGGTCACGATTCCAAAGTCATGATGAACGCCACGGCGACACCTTCCAAGCGTTCGCATGTCGAGAAGCAAATGGACGGTGTGGTGATCACGATGCTTTCGGCATTGTTCCTTATGGGGACCGCTTCGGCCATCTACTGTTCCAAGTGGATCGAAGCGAGCTCCGGAAAGCACTGGTACATGGAGATTATGAAGCAAGACGTCACGTTCAACCCGGATAACAAGGCTCTCGTCGGTGTTGTGGCGTTTTTCACGTCGTACGTGCTCTACGGGTATCTGATTCCGATTTCTTTGTACGTTTCGCTCGAGTTCGTCAAAGTGATTCAGGGATACGTGTTCTTGAACCAAGACAGAGCCATGTACCATGCGGAAACAGACACACCGGCGTTGACGAGAACCACAAACCTTAACGAGGAGCTCGGTATGGTGCACACCGTTCTCAGTGACAAGACGGGTACTCTGACTTGCAACACAATGGAGTTCTTTAAGTGCTCAATTGCTGGCGTCGCGTACGGAGAAGGAATCACTGAGATTGAAAGAGCTATTTTGCAGCGCCAAGGCAAGCCGACTCCAGCGAAGAACGGTAAGGCTATCGAGCCCTCGTTCAACTTCCGCGATAAACGCATTGAAGACGGTGCGTGGTCAAGACGATCAGACGCAAGCATTGCGAGAGGTTTTTTCCGCGTTCTCGCCGTCTGCCAAACTGTCATTCCAGAGGGCGAGCCAACGCCTGAAGAAATTGTCTATCAGGCTGAAAGCCCAGATGAATTAGCGTTCGTCGTCGCGGCAAAGCGCTTCGGATTTTTCTTCAAAAAGCGATCTCTTAACTCGATCATCGTCGACGAGGAGGCCTACGAAGACGGTAAACCGGGCAAGAAGTCTGTTGAATACACGCTCTTGAACACACTTGAGTTCTCCTCTGCACGAAAGCGCATGAGTGTGATCGTTAGGAGAGATGACGGGAAGATCATGCTTTACACCAAGGGCGCAGACAACGTTATTTATCAGCGTCTTGCGCAGCGTGGCAATGAATACAAGTTGTCGACGCAAGGGCACATGGATGACTGGGCGAAGTGTGGCCTCCGTACGCTTTGCATTGCGGAGCGCGAACTCGACACGAACGAGTACAAGGCGTGGAACAAGAAGTTCGTTGAAGCCAGTCAGTCGCTCACGAACCGAACGGAGAAACTCGAAGAAGTTGCCGAACTGATTGAACACGACTTGAACCTCCTCGGGGCGACCGCAATCGAGGACAAACTGCAAGCTGGGGTGCCGAGAACCATCGAGCAACTTATGAAAGCGAACATTGCTGTTTGGGTCTTGACGGGCGATAAGCAAGATACGGCGATCAACATTGGACAAGCGTGCTCGCTCATCACCCAGCAGATGAAGCTGCGCGTCATCAACGTTGATGATCTCGTCAAGCAGGAGAATGATGGAATCATCTCCAAGGAGGAGTTCGATAGACTCGCCCTCGCCTCTGTCAAGGAACAAATTGAAGCTGGTTTGGTCGAGGCTGCTGCTGCAAAGCAACTTGACGCAGAACTCGGCATGGTAATTGACGGGCGTTCGCTGACAATGGCGCTGAAAGAATCCCTCGCTGGTAGCTTTTTGGCTCTCGGAACACAATGTAGCGCCGTTATTTGCTGCCGCGTCTCCCCACTTCAGAAGGCGTTGGTTACGACGCTCGTGAAAGACTCTGGTAGAATAACATTGGCGATTGGTGATGGTGCGAACGATGTCGGGATGATTCAAGCTGCTCACATTGGTGTCGGCATCAGCGGTCAAGAAGGCATGCAGGCTGTAATGGCGTCCGATTTCGCATTTGCGCAGTTCCGCTTCCTCGAGCGCTTGCTCCTTCTCCACGGGCGCTACAACTACAAGCGTATCGCGAGAATGGTGACGTACTTCTTTTACAAGAACATTGCGTTCGGTTTGACCATATTCATTTACAACATGCACACCAACGCGAGCGGTCAAGTTGTATACAACGATTGGCTAATGTCTTCATTCAACATCTTCTTCACCAACTTCCCAGTCTTGGCTCTCGGCATATTGGACCAAGATGTCAGGCCGCAAAGCTGTCTTGAGTTCCCTGAGCTCTATAAAGAAACGCAATTGAACACGCAGTTTACTTCGAAGCGACGTTTGCTGTGGTTTGCCAACGGTGTATACGTAGCTGTTGTGAGTTTCGTCGCCGTGTTTTACGGCATCCACGCCGGAGAGTCTGACACGGCGAGCGGTAAGCCTTTCGGTTTGTGGGAAGTCGGTACGACGTTGTACTCTGCCGTCATCATCTGCTTGAACTTGCAAATCGGATTGTTGTGCAACTACTGGACTGTTTTCCATCACATCGTCATTTGGGGTTCGATTCTTCTTTGGTTCCTGCTCAACGTTGCGCTGAGCGAAACGCAGGTTTACTACTCAACATACAGTTTCCAAACTTTCGTCCCGATTGTTGCGCGCCAAGCCAAGTACTGGTTGGGCTTCTGGCCGATCGCCGTGCTTGCTTTGCTTCCGTATGTCATTGGCGTGACGTTCGTGCGGCACTTTAACCCGACCCTCGCAGACGAGGTGCAAGACAGAGATGCCAAGAACAGACGGGAACTCGGCGCGAGTCAGAAGGAGGGACCGGAGCCGCGTCAGCGCTTGGACGTAGAGTTCTCTTCGCCGAGACGCCAAGGAACATTGAAGGGAGTGGTTATCGAGAACCTGGGTATTGACCGCATTGCAGCTGAAGATCTCAAAGCGCCGAAACACAGGCGCAAACTTTCATTCGCCGACGTCTGGGGTGCGGAAAAGCAGTTCCCAGATGTTGGTCCTAACATGTCCAAGTTGGCTGAAGGTCCGGGTCGTCATTCAAGAGGGCATTCTCGATGTGGAAGCCTCGATTTGCGCACGCTTGAATCGATCCATAGGAGGGCGCCGCCGTTAGCGGAGGAGCCGATACCGCAAAGCCCGACGTCTCCGAGCACGTCGCAACAAGTACGCGTGGAAGAGACCGTGGACTCGGACGACGACATAGATGCCGACACGTCTGCTCGCGTCGCAGGCAAATTGTAATTTACATTCCTCAACGCATTTCAAGCTACTCCTATAGTTTATGTTTCCTTTAGTGCGACGGGGTAATCGTACATCTGTATCAAGAAGGCGTCGGCATTCAAGTAGAAGCCACCAGGCGCCAGCTTCAAGTCCTCTGTGGTGCACTGGTACGAAAATACTTGGCCGATGTCGTTGATCCTCGGGCACAAATACTTGTGAAATTGCGAACCCACCAAGTATATGGTGACTTTATGGCCCATCATGATCGCGATCCACATGAAGACGACAAACTTGTAACTAATACGGAATTTTCCTCTGCTGAAGAAGTTTCCTCGTGGGAAAACTTCGGCGTGGCGAATGCCGTGAAATCTCTGTTGTACGTATATCACGAAGAAAGATAAAAGAATTTCGATAGCGATGAGGTTGACCGCCTGAATCGCATACGCCCGCAGGTCAACGATGCCTTCGTTACCTTCGCTGGCCATACGGAAAGTATACAAATAGAGTGAAATGACAATAACCGCACAAATTTCGGCGAAGGAAGATACAATTGTGTTCAGCACCACGATGTCATGCTGCTTGCGCGAAGCGAGCATTGCTTCTGCGGACTGTTTACCTAGAAGAAGTTTGACTAGGTGCACGTCTCGATCCTTTTGAACCAAGTTCACCATGAGTTCGTGCAACGAAAGAACCGCCTGAACCGTTGCCATGCTCTTGACGGCGCCGTCTGCAGAGAGGAGAAACATGATGTATCTAGAAAAGAATGCTTGTTGAAGGGTAAAGGAAACAAAGTATGGGAGGTGAAGACACGCCCCGGGTGAGGGGTTGAGACGAGCGTAGTGGCGTTCTACGGCTCGAACGAATTCCCAGAATAGCGGGTCCAATATAAATCTCACGCCCAGCTTCAACGTCGGGCTCACGTTTGGGTCCGCCGCGATGATTATAAAAATCTCGACGACAGCTTTACCGATGATTGCCATCAACATGACGTATGTATATAGCCAACTCAACCCCTTTGTGTGCCAGAACTCTTTCGCAGTCGCGCCGCAAAAGAATAAGACGCCGAAAAATGACATGCAAATCATCTGTGAATATTGCGAATGGTATCCTAGTGCGCTCAACATGATAAAGTACACGGCGTAATAAGCGAAAAAAGAGTGCACGCCGAGCTTTGTCCTCCACTTTCTGTGTTTGGATGCGTGCCAAGCGCTCAACTGATGAAATATCGCCTCTCCGAAATATGCCAGAGTCGACGTGCGCACGAAGAGCACGGAGAAATCGCCCATCGTCCACGGTCGATACCCTTTGTTTTTCTCGCGAGCAAACGTACACTTGAGAAAAGAGCGCACAACCTCCTCTCGCCCGACGGTGTCGCGATACTCGACGCTAAAATCAGCCGTACATTTCCGCCAGACAGACGTGGATATGAATGTAAAGTATCCGGTGAGGAGCACCAAGCCAGCGACGACATAAGTTTGAATCTCAAACCAATCGTTGAACACAGCGCGCAACCGAAAACTGCGCCTAGACGCGACTCGAGTCGTGTTTCCCGACCTCATCGAGCCGTTATAGAGGAGCGTGTTCACACGAATTGCGCGCGGACGAGTCTATTGGCGCCAATCCCGAAATAGCGCCTCGTTCGCGCATGCGGCGTCAACTTTTGCGATTTGTCAACTCTTTCGAAGACGAACGAAGCCCCGAAACGGTGACCCGCCTATCCCGCGCTCGAAAAAACGTTGAAAAAGTGGTACACCTCATCTTCATCAATCACACCCACGATGACGCCGCACCCTTCGCATTTTACCTCTTTATATCTCTCCCCCGCGTCTTCGCCATCCGTCGGTCTCAACGTCGACGTCTGGTCCACCTCTACATTCATCGCAAACACCGCCCGATACTGCTCATGATACCTCTCGTGACGCTGACATAAGGCCGTCACCGTCGTAAAACACCCCGGGCAGCTCAACACCGCGTCCGTTCGTCCGTCTCCACCGAGCGACGCGACGAGTTTCGCAAACTCTTTCGCATCCGCGTCTGCATCGAAAAACTCACGCGCTTCGAGCGCGCCTACATCCCCACCCGCGTCCGACGACGACGACGCCGACGCGTTCGTCGTCGCGTCATCTTTCCCCGCGCTCCCTCCCCCTCCTCGCGGTTCGCGCGTCGCCTCGCTTTCGTTTTCGTCCGTGTCCATTCGCGTCAGTCAATCAGGTGCGCTTTTTCAGTGCACTTTTTCCACTCGCAACACAACGCGACGACGTCTTTACCGTCGTCGTCGTCGTCGTCGTCGTCGTCGTCGTCGTCGTCGTCGTCGTCGTCGTCGTCGTCGTCGTCGTCGTTGATGCGATACGGGCGCGCGCCCATCACTCAGCGCAGTGTCACCGCTGCCATTTCCGCCGCGCGCGCGCGTCGCGATCGTCCAGCGTCTCCTCGAACGGCAACGGCGCCGTCGTCGGCAGTCAGCCGAGGAACGCTGAGCGACATGTCCGACGCCGACGCAGAGGACGCGGAGGAGTACTGCGGAAGACACCCGTGTCAAACGCTCGAGTTGAAACGTCCCGGGGCGACGCCGACGACGTTTCGGGCGGGCGAAGACTTTAACGCGAAGCGGTGGGACCCGGTGGAGCAGAACCAGTTTTTGGACGACAGAGGCGCCGGATGGAGTCGGTGCGCGGCGTTTGTGCGTGACGTCGTCGCCGGTCGCGCATGTTTGAGCGAATTAACCCCGCGTGCGCGTGGTAATGCTAACGGAGAGACATTCGTGGGTTTAGCGCCGGCGAGGGTGGATCCGTCGCACGGTGTAGATGAGCGCAAGGTGAAGAATAGAAAGCTCAAGCGATGGACGTGGCGAGCGAATTTGGCGTATCACGGACCGAGTTTCGCGGGATTCGCGTGGAACGCGGCGTGTGATGGAGATTACGATGGGACAGCGTGGGAGCCAGGAAGGGCGTCGGTCACGGCGGTGGTTTTATCTGCGCTCGAGCCGGTGTTGGATAAGAAGAGACCGTTGCCTAGCGCCGGGAGGACCGATCGAGGCGTGAGCGCTGCGGCGAGCTGCGTCTCGTTTTGGACGCTCAAACCGACGACTGGGGATGAAATCACGCGATTGATCAACGAGATGTCACCGGCGGGAAACGCTCTTCGGGTTTCAGACGTTCGATGGGCTCCAGATGCGTTTCACGCCACTTTTGCAGCGACTCATCGAAGATATGTTTACATTTTGCCGTTGCGGCAAGGTTTCAACGAAGCTCGCACGCCTCGCGCGAGTCTCGACGCGTCCGTCATCGATCGGATTTTAGCGCCACTCGTTGGTCACGACGTGGACATGTTTGCCTTTGCGCGGGCGACGCCCGAGGGAAAGAACCCCAACGTGCGATTCGTCGTCGCGAGAGCGTTTGAAGCAACGCTGCCGATTTCGGAGAGCGCTGCTGACGGCAATTGCGGCGCCGACGTTGACGCGGGCATCAGACGTAGTCGAGCGACGATTGAACGATCGGTACATGGTAATAGCGACGATGATTGCGCACAACCAAGCGAGACGGAAGTCATTGTCATTGAACTCGTCGCGGATCGATTTCTCAGAAAGCTTGTTCGATGTCTCGTATCGACGGCGGTTCGAGAAGCTGCAAATTACGCCGGAAGCGACACCGTTTTGCTCGACATCGCGGCGTGTCGAGACCGAAAGGCAGTT
>Ga0181594_10005167_pt1 | contig 11470 bp, 8 predicted proteins | sample 071ome_18_FD_145603 | JGI IMG/M metagenome (GOLD analysis project Ga0181594, IMG submission 145603) | Coastal salt marsh microbial communities from the Groves Creek Marsh, Skidaway Island, Georgia - 071413BT metaG (spades assembly) | ecosystem: Environmental > Aquatic > Marine > Intertidal zone...
GGATCAGGTCCGTCCTGCGGTCGGCGATGTAGAGGAATCCCTCCTCGTCCACCCAGCCGAAATCGCCGAAGCTTTCAAAGCCGTCGGGCAGGCGGCGCGATTCGGCTCCGACGTAGTGATAGGTCGTCTGATCGGGCGACATGCCGTCGCGTCGCATGTAGATCTCGCCCACTTCGCCGGGTGGCAGCGCCTCGCCGCTTTCGGCGCGGATCAGGATCTGTCCGCCGACGCATTTGCCGACCGATCCACGATGGCTCAGCCAGTCGGTGCCGTTGATCTGTGTTGTCGCGAACCCCTCTGAGCCGCCATAGATTTCCCAGATGCGCTCCGGGCCGAGCCAGTCCATCCAGAACTGCTTGAGCGTCGGCGGCATCGGCGCCGCCGTGTGCCATACCGCTTCAAGTGAAGACATGTCGTGGCGGTCCAGGACTTCGCGCGGGAGCCTTGCCACGCGGTTCATCGTTGTCGGCACCAGCGTCACCCATTGCGCTCGGTGTTGCTCGACGAGATCGAGAAACAGTTCGGCATCGAACTTTTCCATGCCGACTACCGAACAGCCCCTGACCATGGCGATATGGGCTGTGGCGAAAGGGAAGTTATGATAGAGCGGCCCGGCATTGAGCAGGACCCCGTCTTCGGGAAGGCCAAGCTGGTTGTACATTGCCCCGTCCAGCTTTGCCGGATTGTGATCGACGATGAGCTTCGGCCTGCCGGTCGACCCTCCGGACGTCATCACTTTCCAGCACGGCGATAGCACCGTTGCGAGCGGCGATCCGTCGGGGTGATCGCGGCCAAAGTCCGGTGGCAGCGCGTTCAGCGCCTGCTGCAATTCCGGATCTGCGGCGATCACGGCGCGCGGTTCGGCCAGTGCGACGACCCCCTCAAGCTCGGCTCGGGGCATTCGCGCCGAAACCATCGTCGGAGTCGCGCCGATCTTCCATAATGCGAAAGTCAGCTCGAACAGGGCGTTAGCATTGGGCAGGGCAAGCACGACCCGGTCGCCCACGCCGACCCCGGCTGCGGACAAGGTGCGTGCGCGGCGGCGTGCCGCTTCGGCGAGGCTGCCCCAGGTGTGCACGTCCTCACCGTGCCGGACCGCCCACTTGTCCGCGTCGAGCCTTGCCGCATTGGCTTCAGGCACGTCGCCGAGCAGCGTTTCCGCCATAGTTGCAGCTATTCCCTAGTGCAGTCCGACGACCTCGTACTCTTCGCCGCGCAATTCCTTGCGGGTCTTGCGCAGCAAGGGCGCGCGTACATCTTCGGGGATTTCGTCGGGACCAAGCGGTTTCGCCACGTCCTCGGGCATGACACCCAACTTGGCCGCCAGCGGCTTCAGCGCTTCCATGTCGAAATTGTAAAGCTTGGCCGCATTGCCGCCCAGCATCGCTCGCACTTCGTCCTCTGGCAGGCCGTGGAAAGCGACGCGCATGGCCATGCGCGAATCGGGATAGGTGCCTTCGAGGTGCGGATAGTCGCTGCCCCACAGCACGTGCTCGACGCCGAGTTCGTAGCGCCCGTCGATCTCGTTGCGGCCGGGGAAGCTCGCGCCGTAATAGCAATTGCGCTTCGCATAGAAGCTCGGGGCTTCGGGCAGCACGTCGGCGTCGTCGAAATGCAGTTCTCCGGCATTGCCGTGCCGCATCGAGCGCCAGATGCCGTCCATGCCGTCGAGAACCGGCAAGACCCAGTCGCAGCCCGCCTCGGTGACGATGAAGCGCAGCTTGGGGAACCGCTCGAACACGCCGCCCCAGATCAGGCTCTTGAAGTTGCGCTGAGAGAAGAACATCATCTCGTTGAACCAAAGCGCCATCGATCCGGGATGCCTGCCATAGTCAGGCGCGCCGCCGCCCGAATGCTGGTTGATGGTAATGTCGTGGTCCTGGATTGCCGCCCACAGCCTGTCGTATTCGCGGCTCATCAACGGCGGCACCACGTCCCACATATCGTCGGGCGGGGACGGCAGCAGCACGCCGCCGCGCAGCCCTTCCTTGGCGACCCATTCGACCGTCCTGATCGCCTCGTCGATGTCGTTGAGATGCATCAGCGCAATGCCGGCGCGTCGCTCTGGCGCTTCGTCGCAAAAGTCCTTCAGCCAGCGATTGTGCGCCTTGGCGCCTTCCAGTTGCAGCTCGTAGACTTCCGGCTTGGGCGGCGGCGAAAGGTGAAACGCCGCAGGGTAGAATGGGGGGATCGTGTTGGGGAAGATGATCTCGCCGCAGGTGCCGTCATCGTCGAGGTCGGCAAGGCGGACCTCGGTTTCCCAGTTCTTGTGCTTCTTCGATTGAAGCGGGAGCATGCCGCTCTTACGGCCCGAACGGAACTCGTCGAACTTGTCGCGGTACTTGGGGTCAAGATATTCGCGATAGCTCGCGTGATTGGCGCCCGCATGCGAATCCGCAGTGATGCAGATATAGGGTTCGTCGGAGTAGGTCTCGGTCATTGGTTCTGTCCTCTCGAATATCCTCGAAATTGCAGCGGGGCGCTTGGCGCTGTCAAGCCTGCCCCGGCCGACACCCTATCGGCCAGCGTCATTCGCCGAGGGTGTGGTCCATCCATTCGGGAAACTTGATCTTTGGGTGAGGCAGCTTTTCGATACCTTTTTCGGCGAGAAGCGCGTCGAAGCCCTCCGGATCGGCAGCCCAGGATCGCGGATCGCCGAACCACACCTCGAACATTTCAACTCCCTCGGGCCCCGCAATAATCGGGCCGAGCGCGGAGCCTTCGTCGAGCACGATGTGCATGCCCGGCGTGCAATGCTGGTCGCCGCACATCATCGATCCGCTCATTACGAAGATGACGTGATGGCTGTTGTGGCCGTGCTTGTGGACGATCATGCCGGGGTCGTAGCGCCCGACCAGCGTCATGCATTTCGGGCTGACCTCGAGCCATCGTTCCCAAACCGATACGCGTTTGTCGCCATGCATCTGCGCGCGAACCTCGATCCAGTCCTCATCGTGGGCATGGCGGAATCGCGCATCCGGCACGTCAGCTTTTTCGGTCATTTGTTCAGCCTTTCCCGCATGTCGCGCGCAGCTTATCCCGGTGTCACCACGACGCCCGGCAGCCTGCCGGTTAGCTCTCCGTTGAGCACGATCGGCTCGCCATTGACGACCGTGGCGTAAACGCCCTTGCCATAAGCCTTGTAGCGACCGACGCCGCCGGGCAGGTCCTTGACGAATTCCTTGCGCAGCGGACCGATCTCGTCCTCGTCGAACACCATCAGGTCCGCCCAGCCGCCGACGCGCAGGGTGCCGCGATCGTGAAAACCGAGGATTCCGGCGGGAACCTGTGTGATCTGGCGGACGCCTTCCTCCAGCGACCAGACTTTGCGCTCGCGCACCCAGACGCCAAGGAAATAGCTCGACCAGTCGGCCTGATCGTCCTTCGCCAAGTGCGCGCCGCCATCGGACGTGCCGATGATCATGCGTTCGTCGGTCTGCGTTGCGGCAACTGCGGCGTCCCACTCCGGCCCGGTCATGCGCCAGCGCAGCTTGGTGGCGAAATCGTCGGCCAGCGCGAGGTCGAGCGCGAAGTCGCCGGGTGCGACCCCGGCTTCCTCGGCAAGCTGGGCGATGGATTTGTTCTGGTGTTTCTCCTCGGGAAGGGTCGGCGAGCTTTCGACATAGACTGTCGGCCATTGCGGCGGGGGAATGATCGTGCCCTTGCTGGCGTCGGTGTTGGGGTTCTCGATGCCGAAGCGCATTTCCTCGCGTGCCTTCGGGTCCTTGAGCAGCGCCCGGCGCTCTTCGATGGGCATGCGGGTCATCTGATGCCACAGCCCGCAAGCCTGCCAGTGGTGGTTGGTTTCGTCGAAGGCAACCTGCCGGTCAAACGGGCGCGCAATCAGCATCGAATAGAACGGCGTGCCCTCTTCCTGGGCCTTGTCGAGTCGCTGCTTCGCCGCTTCCCAGCCCGAGCCGGGCACATCGACCTTGCTCTTGCCGCCAAGCCCCTGGACGACGACGGGCAGGCCGCTGGCCTTGGCAAGGTCCACGATCATGTCGTGATCCTCGCTCGATTGGCCGCGAATGGTGCCTTCGGGAAGGAAGCAGATCGAACCGCTGCCCGCCTTGCCCGCCGCTTCCGCCAGTCGCAGCAGTTCGTCACGGGTGGCGAGTCGCGACGGCACCGGGCGGTTTTGCGTATCGAGATGGGTTCCGAGCAGCGAGGACGAAAAGCCCGCCGCGCCAGCCTTCATCGCTTCGGAAACGATGTCGCACATTGCCACGATTTCTTCCTCCGTGGCCTCTCGCTGCCAGGCGTCCTCGCCCATCACCCAGCGGCGCACGTTCGAATGGCCGACGTAGCAGGCGAAGTTGATGCCGAGATTGCCGCGCAGCATCGTCAGGAATTCGTCGAAGGTCTCGAACTGGTCGAACCGCACACCGTTGAGCGCGATCGGGTCCATGTCCTCGACGCGGGCGAAGATGTTCTTGATGTAATCGCGATCGGTGGCGCGCACCGGGGCTGCGGAGAAACCGCAATTGCCCGCCAAAACCGTGGTGACGCCGTGGAAGCACGACATCGTCGCATAGGGATCGAAGGTGATCTGCGGATCGTAATGGGTATGGGCATCGACGATGCCGGGGGCGACGATCTTGCCGGTCGCGTCGATTTCTTCCTTCGCGGTGTCATCGTCGAGCCGCGCCATGCGCGCGATCTTTCCGTCCTTGATTGCGACATCGACGCGCCGCCGGGGAAGTCCGGTGCCATCGACGACAGTGCCGCCGCGCACGATCAGGTCATATTCCATCGCTCGTCCCGCCTTGTGGTTGTTCTTTTCGCAAAGGTTATCGGCCTGCCGCCGAAATGGAAGCGGCAATGCGAAGCATTCGCGCAATACATATTTACGGAACATGCCGCCACGAGCCACGGACGTGTTGACTCGCAGCTTGCGAAGGCAGAGCCTGCGGGCATAGAGGATTTCTGACAAGGAGTGAGCCATGCAGCTCGTCGACGCAGACGCCCATGTGAACCCCATCCCGACCTTCTGGGACGAGTACCTGCCGAAGAAATTTGCCGGGCGCGGCCCGAAATTCGTCGCCGGAGGCCCCGACGACAAATCCGATTTCATGGAATTCGAGGGTACGCGCAAGCCGATCAACGTGCAGAGCTCGACATCTGGCCAGGGCAAGAAATTCAAGACCGAAGGCAAGGTGGACATGCTGCTTCCCGGCAACTGGGAACCGGCCAAACGCTTGGAGGACATGGACAAGGACGGTGTCCATACTGCCGTAATGTATGGCGGCGGACCGCTCGGAACCGCAGACAACGATCTCTATCTCGCCAGTTTCGAGGCATACAACAACTGGCTCGCGGACTTCTGCGCCTATGCGCCCAAGCGGCTAGTCGGCGCGGCCTACCTGCCGATGCAGGACGTGAACGAATCGATCCGCATGGCCAAGGACGCCGCCGCTAAGGGGCTGAGAGCGGTGAACATCCCGGCCTTCCCGCAGTCCGGCCCGATTGTCGGCGGCGGCTTCGGCGCGCAGGTGCTGGCGCTGACCGGCGATCCGGAAGGCAAGCTGCAATACGACGATCCGCACTTTGACCCATTCTGGAAAACATGCGTCGATCTCGATCTGGCGGTGACGATCCACCTCGGCGCGCGCGTTGCCCGCCCGGGAATGATGAAATTCATGCCGCACCTGGTGATGAGCAAGCTGACCATGGCCGAACCAATCGCGATCATGCTGTTTGGCGGGGTGTTCGATCGGTTCCCGGATCTGCGTTACGGTTCGATCGAAAGCGGTTCCGGCTGGGTCGCCTTTGTCGCCGAATATATGGACGGCATCATGGACACCCAGGCGCACTGGCTGAACCTGAAGCTCGACCTGCGGCCGAGCGAGTATTTCGACCGCAACATCTACACCTCGTTCATTCGCGACCGCGAAGGCATCCGCAATCGTCACCTGCCTGGCGGCAATAACATGATGTGGTCGACCGACTACCCCCACTCGGAGACGACCTGGCCGGAATCGCAGGAATACAAGGCGTTTCAGTTCGAGGGCGTGCCAGAGGACGAGATCACGCCGATCGTGCGCGATAACGCGCGCCGCTTCTACGGGCTGGATTGAGCGCCGTGGCAAGCGACGCCGCGCTCGACGACGAAAACGCGGCCATGATCCGCGAGGAAGGCCACACTTCGGGTTTCGTCATCACCCGTGCGAGCGAGGCGGAACCGATGCGTACAAGGAAACCGCGCGGTGTCGCCGATCCGCAAGCCATGCTGCACCCGGCGACCTTACGCGGGCTCCAGCAGATGCGCGAGGATACCGGGCCTCCCGGTGCTGCGGCGATGGTGCTGTTCTCTTCTGAGACGATGCATGTCTCCTATGCCTGGTTCAAGAGCGGCTATCCGCTGCCGCTCCATTCGCACGATGCCGACTGTTATTACTTGGTCGTCGGTGGCTCGATGAAGGTCGGAAGCGAGGTCCTCGGCAAGGGCGACGGCGTCCTGATACCCGCTGGCGCGCCCTACACCGTCACCCCGTTGGACGAAGGTGTGGAGTTCATCGAGTACCGTAACGCCGAGGATTACGACACCAACTTTCGCTCGAAGAGCGATACCTACTGGGATCGGATCGACGAAAAACGCAAGGCCAGCGCCGAGAGGTGGGCCAGTGAATGCCAGCCGTTCGGCCTGATCCCGATTCCCGGTGCACCGCCGCGAAATCCGTAATTACGGAAATCGGGATGCGGATGGGGCGATGCTTGCGGCCCATTGGACGCGCGGAATAGGCTGGTCACGAGAGAGGGAAGGCTGAGAGGAGCCTGACATGGAACTTGGTCTGCTTTACGAATTCGATTGCCCGCAGCCGTGGGCGGGAGAACATCCTTGGGGACAGCGCGAGGCCGAGCGCAAGATTTATCGAGAAGCGGTCGAACAGATCGTTCTGGCCGACAAAGTCGGCTTCGAGGCGGTCTGGTTGGTCGAACACCATTTCCGCGAGAACCGCTCGCACATGCCCTGTAACGATGTGGTGCTGGGCGCACTGTCGCAGATCACCGAGCGGATAAAGCTCGGCTTCGGCGTGGCGCTTATGCCGCACGAATTCATCCACCCTGCGCGCGTTGCCGAGAAGGTCGCGACCGTCGATCTGCTGTCTAAGGGCCGGGCGATCTGGGGCATGGGGCGCTCGACGCCGATGGAACAGCTTGCCTTCGGAGTGGACATCCCGAGCAGCAAGGAAAAGCTGAAAGCCGCAGCGCGCACCGTCGTCGGCATGTGGGAACAGGAAGTCTACGAAGAGGATTCCGAATACCTCAAGTTCCCGCCGCGCATGATCCTGCCCAAGCCCTATCAATATCCGCATCCGCCCGCCTGGATGGCGGCATCTTCGGAATCGAGCGCCGTAATGGCGGGCGAAAACGGCTGCGGCCTGTTGTGCTTCTCGATCATGCAGCCGTTGACGCGCCTCAAGGAAATCATCGACGCCTATCACAAGGCGCAGGAAACCGCGGTTCCGCTAACCGGCGTGCACACCAACAAGGTCGGCGTCTACACGCTGGTCCACTGCGCCGAGAGCCGCGACACCTTCGAGACCGACCGCGTGTGGGATTCGATGTGGTGGTGGTACAAGGGGCTCGCCGAATTCCATCTCAAGTGGGAGATGGCGCACCTTTCCGAAGAGCAGCAGAAGCAGGCTTTCCCGGTGCTCGATGCGCAGCGCAAGGGCGAATTCGACATCACGGAATTTGACCGCGAGGATATGGTCATCGTCGGCACGCCGGACGAATGCCTGCAGAAGCTTGCGCGCTATGACGAGATCGGCGTCGATCAGGTGCTTTGTTACCTGAATTTCGGCTACCTGCCACACAGTGCCGTCATGAAGTCGATAGAGCTGCTCGGCACTCAGGTGATTCCCGAGCTTCAGAAGATGGGTAAGACAGGCGTAGCCAGCAGCCTTGCCAAAGGCATCGCGCAGGCGGAGAAATCGGTCACCGAGAAAAACTGGGCAAAGACGCCCGAAGCCCCTTTGGGAGAATGAGAATGGATCTGAATATCGATGAATTGATGGACCTGAAAGGCAAGCGCATCCTGATCGTGGGAGGCGGCCAGGGCAACGGCGAAGCGACCGCGCATGTGCTCGCCACTTTCGGCGCCAACGTGGCAATCCTCGATCTCGAGCTGGATCGGGCCGAGAAGGTTACAAAGGACCTCGAGGCAAGAGGCGTATCGTCGATGGCGCTTAGTGCCAATGTCCTCGTTGAGGACGAACTGGTCGCGGCGATCGAAAAGGCCGACACCGAATTCGGCCCGCTCGACGGCATGGTCTGCATCATCGGTATGGCCGGCTGGGCCCCGCTCACCGAGATGACCACCGAAATCTGGGATCTCGATCACCAACGCAACCTCAGGTATTTCTTCTGGGCGTCGCGTGAGTTGGCCAAGCGGGTGCTCGCGCGAAACGGCAAGGCCAATATCTGCGCGCTTGCCTCGATCGACGGCATCCGCGCCTCGGCGCTGCATGCCTCCTACGGCGCGGCCAAGGCGGGCCTTATCCATCTCGTCAAAACGATGGCGGTCGAATGGTCGGAGCAGGGCATTCGCGTCAACATTGTTGCGCCCGGCTCGATCGTTACACCGCGAATTCCGCTCAACGATCCGGACAAGGAGTACGAGATGTCGTCGCATCTTCCGATGCCGCGCCGTGGCCGGACGATGGATATCGCCAAGGCGGTCTGCTTCTTCATCTCGGACCTGTCGTCCTACGTCACCGGGCAGACGCTTGCTGTCGACGGCGGCTACACAGCCAATGGCTGGCCCAACATGATGGCGACCGCAGGCCACGTGAAGGTCGGCGGCACCATGGGCGTCGACGAGTAGGTAATTGAAGTCGCTCGTCGTTGCGAGCGAAGCACAGCAAGCGGTGGTGGCCGGGTCCGGCTTCGGATCAGCACCACCGTCGGCTGCCTTTAGACCTCTCGCCTCCGGCCGCCACATCTTTTCCCGGTCAGGTCAGTGGAAGCACCTGCCGCCATCGACTGCTATCGCCGAGCCGGTGACATAGGATGATTCATCGCTGGTCAGGAACAGGATCGCATTGGCGATCTCTAGCGGGTCGGCCACGCGCTTCAGGGCATATTGCTGGACGAACGGCGCTTTCGAAGGATCGTCGTAGTCCTCGAAGGTGAAGGCCGCCATCGGCGTATTGGTGACACCGGGTGCCACGGCATTGGCGCGCACGCCGTAGCCCGCGCCTTCCACTGCGAGGTTCTTGGTGAAAGCGATTAGGCCGCCCTTTGTCGAACAATAGGCGGTGTTGAAGGGCGCATTGGGCAGGATGCCCTGACCCGAGGCGATGTTGACAATCGTGCCGCCGCCTGCCGCTTGCATCAGCGGCAGCGCCGCCTTGCAAATCATGATCGGCGCTTCGAAATTGATCGCGGAAACCTTGCGGAAGAAGGCGAGGTCCATCTCGACCAGCGGCTTGGCCGTGCCGAGCCCGGCGCAATTGACCACGCCGTCGAGGCCGCCCATCGCCGATGCCGCTTGCTCCACCATCTCACCAACATTCTCAACGTCGGTTAGGTCGTAGGGGAAGGCGTGAGCGCCGAGGCTCTCGGCGACCTGCTTGAGCGCATCGGCATTGGCGTCGACCAGGGCGAGCGTGGCACCCTTAGAAGCGAACAGTTCCGCGGTGGCCTTGCCGATACCCGATGCCGCGCCGGTAATGAGAATCTGCCTTCCGGCAAGCCGTTGATCGGAATTTTCTGCCATGGGATGTCTTGTCCTCTCTATTGCCGACCCTTGAGAGGCCGATTGACCTCAGGATTAGAAACCGATTTTATGACATGTCAATTTTCGGCGGCAGCGACCGCGCCAAACCAGAGGATGTCCCTTGAGCGATAGCAGCAAGCCCGAGCTCGATTTCGACGCGCTCAATCGAAAGTACGAGGAAGAGCGAGCCAAGCGCCTGCGCGCCGAGGGCTTAGGCCAGTATCGCGAGATGAAAGGCGCGCTCGCAGGTTTTGCCCGCGATCCCTTCGCCGATCCGGACTTTTCGCGCGATCCGGTCAACCGCGAGGCCGACGTGCTGATCGTCGGCGGCGGCTTCGGCGGCCTGCTTTCCGGCGCGCACCTGCGCAAGCAGGGCGTGAAGGACATCGTCGTTGTCGACAAGGCGGCGGACTTCGGCGGTACCTGGTACTGGAATCGCTATCCCGGCGTGCGCTGCGATGTCGATGCACTGGTCTACATGCCGCTATTGGAAGAGACTGGTTTTGTCCCCAGCGACAAATATGCCAAGGGCGCGGAAATCTGCGAACAATGCCGCCTGATCGGCGAGAAGTTCGATCTCTATCGCGATGCCCTGTTCCAGACGCTGGTCAGGACGCTCGACTGGAATGAAGAACGCCAGCGCTGGATCGTCACGACCGATCGCGGCGACGAGATCGCTGCAAGGTACGTCGTTTCCTGCACCGGCCACTACAGCAGCCCCAAATTGCCCGGAATTCCGGGCATCGAGAGCTTCGAGGGGGCCTGCTTCCACACCAGCCGCTGGGATTTCGGCATGACTGGCGGCGATGCGGACGGCAATCTCACGGGCCTCAAGGGCAAGACCGTCGGCGTCATCGGCACCGGCTCAACCGGTATCCAGTGCGTGCCGCCGCTCGCCGAATGGGCGGAGCAGCTTTACGTGTTTCAGCGCACGCCCTGCTCGGTGGACGTGCGCGGCAACCGGCCCATCGATGTCGAATGGTACAAATCGCAGCCGCCGGGCTGGTGGCAAAAACGTGTCGAGAATTTCACCAACTGGACTTCGGGCATTCAGGATGGCGAGGACATGGTCAGCGACAGCTGGACCAACCTGTTGGGCGAACCGACCGCAGTGGCTGGCGGTGTGGTCGAACAGGTCGATCCGCAGGAAATGGTGCGCGCCGAACTGCTCAAGATGGAATCGGTCCGCCACCGCATCGACAGCATTGTCGAGGACGACAAGACGGCCGAGGCGCTCAAGCCTTACTTCCACTATTTCTGCAAGCGCCCCGGGTTCAGCGACGATTACCTGCAGACCTTCAATCGCGACAACGTGACCTTAGTCGATACGGACGGGCAGGGTGTCGAACGGATAACGCTAGGCGGGGTCGTGGTCGACGGCAAGGAATATGCTCTCGATTGCCTGGTCTTCGCCACCGGTTTCGATTTCATGACCAGCTACACACGCGAGGCGGGCTTTTCGATTACGGGCAGGAACGGGCTTTCGCTCGACGATCACTGGTCGCACGGCGCGCATACTCTTTGGGGCATGCAGACACGGGGCTTTCCCAATTTCTTCGTGATGAGCCTGCTGCAATCGGGCGTTTCGATCAATTACATGCACATCTGCGATGCGCAGACGCGCTATATCGCGAAGGTCATTTCGCACTGCCTGGAAAACGGCGTGGCGACAGTCGAGCCGACCGAAGCAGCCGAGAACGACTGGGTGGCGCGCTGCGTCGAACTGAGCGACGCGCGCAAGGCGTT
>Ga0181594_10005168_pt1 | contig 11468 bp, 14 predicted proteins | sample 071ome_18_FD_145603 | JGI IMG/M metagenome (GOLD analysis project Ga0181594, IMG submission 145603) | Coastal salt marsh microbial communities from the Groves Creek Marsh, Skidaway Island, Georgia - 071413BT metaG (spades assembly) | ecosystem: Environmental > Aquatic > Marine > Intertidal zone...
CGATGGGTCGGTAGCTCAGATGGTAGAGCATCGGGTTGAAGGTCCGAGTGCCGCAGGTTCGATGCCTGCCCGACCCGCCGCCCACCTCCTCGAGATGCCCATGCGCGAGGTCGACGGCACGTTCCGCGACTGGCGCAGCGAGCTCCGGGAGTTCTGCTCCGCGTGGGCGGCTCTCTTCATGGCGGCGGCTCTGTGGCTCTGACCGAGTCGGGCTTGAGTGAAGAGGACCTGGAGTTGGCCGTCGCCTTGTTGCTGCTCTTGCGCGCCCTTCGCGACCGGCCCGGGTACGGGAGCGGGTGGGCCATGCGGTTCCTGAGGATGGCCAAGGACTTCTCGGTAGGCGAGGGGCACTTCGCCGAGGCCAAGGGGGGCGAGTGAAGTTCTTCAAGTTGAGTGGCGGTGGCCTTCCCAGGCCGCTGTTCTTGAAGTCGCGGTCTGCCCTGGACGGCGCAGCTGAGGCCCTGGACTCCCCGACTCGGGAGATCGCAACCATCCCCGCAGACTGGACTCGCCGCGAGTTGGCGTATCGTCTGCTGAACGGGAAGCTCGAGGGGATCCTCCTCGACCCCATCGAAGAAGGAGAGTGACCATGGCGCGCGAGAAGAAGGAACTGGAGGAGGGTCAGACGTACACCAAGGGCGGCGGCGAGGTGACCCTGAAGGCCCGCATCGGCAAGGACTCCTGGCAGGTGCTGTTCGGCGACTCCGAGCTCCGCACCGTGACGGAGGCCGAGCTCCGCATGGGCGTGCTCTACGGTGCGAAGTTGAAGGAGTAGTCGGAGGCTGTGAAGTACTTCTTCCTCACGTGCTGCCCGGGCTCGGGAAGCACGATCATCACCCAGTGCCTGAACATCGCGCCGGGGGTGCACGCCACCTCCGAGTGCGGGATCCACTTCGCGGTGGGCGAGCAGCGCAGACCGGTCATCTCGACCCTGTCGAAGTGGTCGCTGGAGGAGTTGGCCATCGCGCTCCGGGTGCCGGAGGTGGACGAGGACTTCCGCGAGTTGCTCGTGGAGAAGGTCCGCAACGGGCACGAGTCCTTCGAGTTGGCGGACACCATCCTTGACCAGGCCGGGTCCGACGCCCAGGTCTTCATCGAGAAGGACCCCATCAACGTGGCCCGGATGATCGACATCGCCCGGGAGGTCCCGCTGCGGGCCCGGTTCGGCAAGCACAAGCACGGGCTCGAGGACCGGTGGGGCGTCATCTTCCTCCGCCGGAACCCCTACGCGTGCGTGAACAGCATCCTGCGGAAGGTGGAGAAGCACGGGTGGGACGTCGGCCTCGGTTGGGGGCCGCCCGACCCGCTGGCCTACCCCGGTGAGCCGGTGTTGCCCCGGGCCATTCGCATGCTCTGCCGCTCGCTGGACTCGCTGTACCTCGCGAAGGCCGCGGGTGTCGAGGTCCTGGAGGTCGAGTACGAGGCCTTCTTGCGCGACCCCGCCGGATGGTTGGGGTCCATCTTCGCGTGGCTCGGCACCCCGGTCCCGATGGAGTACCTCGAGAAGGCGCCCTGGGGGGATGCGATCTCGGCGGACCGCGGCGACGGATGGAAGACCGAGCTCGACGACGAGCAGAAGAAGGAGATCGCAACGGCACTGCGTGGTCTGAAGGCCCGGTGGCGTCGCATGGAGCAGCCGGGGATGGCCCTCGGGTGGTCCGCAGAAGGGTCTGGTGTCAGATGAGCGACTTGAAGTACCAGGTGGGCAAGACCTACGTCCTGTCCGGCGCCGAGGTGAAGATCGAGCACTACTCCCGCCGCGACGGCCGGTACAAGGTCGAGTGGTTGGGGGTGGAGAGCCGAAAGGGGAAGGGCCCCGACCCCTCGTCCTACGAGATGGTGCCGGCGGCGCGTCTCCACCTGCTCCTGAAGGGCGCGAAGGAGAAGAAGGGGTGAGGCTCGCCATCGTCGATGGAGTCACCCGAAGCAAGCCCTCGGGTAGTCCCCGCCCGGACCCGGTGTGGCCGACGTCGCAGTTGACGCCCCGCATCGAGGTGGAGGCGATGGACGACGGTGCGCGGATGGCGCAGGTCACCGGCCCTCGTGGCCAGCGGTTGGTTCGCTACGACGACCTCGAGCGGTGGGGCCTGAAGAAGGCGTACCGGAAGGCTCGCTCCCTGTAGGCTGGCCCCATGAGTGACTGGGGCCTACCTCCTCCGCGGCCTGCGCCCACTGCCCTATCTCGAGGCGGCGGTTCCTCGGTGGTGCTCCCCGAGCGCGGTGGGCGACGAACGTTTGCGTCCGACCATGACCGCTTCCTGTTCGAGCTCAAACTCTCCCGGACTGCGAAGGACCCCCAGACCTTCGTCTGGGTCGACACGCAGGGTCGGCAGATCTTCGGCCCGCCGGTCGCTCCCTGGTCGATGGAGATCTACCACCGGCACATGAAGACAGCGTGGCGCCTGGCCAACGAGGCGGGGTTCGTCGCGCCCAGGGAGATCGGCGAGTTGGTCTTCGGTCGCCACCGCACCAAGTCGGCCCTGTGGCGCACCATCGTCCGCCGCGCCTCGCGCAAGATGCCGGAGCACTGGCACTGCGTCGTCCGCTTCCCCTCTCCCCGAGGGTGGAGCAAGGACCCGATGCAGTTCGACCCGCGCTACCGCAACGTCTTCCAGTCGAGCGTGATGTTCGACCCGAAGCGCGGGGTCGAGATGATGGAGTACGCCATCAACCAGGAGTGGTGGCCGAGTTTCTTCGAGGAGTGCGTCAAGCGGTGGAGGCTCGAGGGAGCTTCGACTCAGCACGACCGCCGGAAGGACAACAAGGAGAAGTACTTCTCCGCAGCGCGGCCGAAGGACTGGAGAGGGAAGGCTACCGCCCCATCATCCGGTTCAACTTCTTCACCCACCTCGACTCCTTCTTCTTCCGCCTGACGTAGCGGTCGAAGACGTGGACCGGCTTCGGTCCGTCGTGCACGCGAGGAAGTCCGCCGGGCGTCTCCCCGCACACCGCGACCGCGCCCATCGCCGTCATCACCGCGTCGTCGTGGGCCCCGACCGGAGCCGAGTACTTCGCCTTGCCCGGTGAGCCGTCCGTGGCCGGCGACGTGATGATCTTCCGGTAGATCCGCATCTCCTCGATCTCGATGCGACCCCGGATGACGCAGTAGAGTTCCTTCAGGCCGCGGTTCATCTGCCCCACCATGTGGGCCTTGCTGCTCTCGGAGGTGAACCAGCCGATGTTGATGCCGGAGGACCCGTACGCCGCCCGGGCGTTGCGAGCTCGGTAGAGCCTCGGGTAGCGGGTCTGCTTGAGCAGGATGGCGACGGCCTCACCGATGCCGTTCACCTCGACCGCGATGGTGGCCATGTTGTAGAGGGCGCCGACCATGACCAGGTAGTCGGTGTACTCGTCGGTCTCCACCTTCCCGCGCCACGAGGCCACCTGTTTCATGCCCTTCAGGCGGTACACCCCGGCGTGGTCCCAGTCCCCGGCGCCGCCACCCTTGCTGACGTCGGCGAAGATGATGTAGCGGTGGCCGGGCTCGGGCTGCTCCCAGATGGAGAGGCGACCCATACCGGGTGCCGCTTCCTCGAGCCGAGGCTGGTACTGGGTGTAGATCCGCGCCCCGAACTGGTTGTCCGGCCGGACGTAGTCGTCGACGATCTCGAACCACTGGTGCGGCGGGCAGTCGTTGCCCTCGGGGGCCGACATCTTCCCGCGGGGCAGGCAGACCTCGCAGTGGCAGGCGTGCTGTTCGTCCATCCGCTCGATGTCGCTGGGCGAGAAAGCGAGCGACCCCGTGGTGGCGAACATCTGTTCGTCGGTGGCCGGGTACTCCTGGTGGAACTGCGAGAGTTTTCCCTCGCACTTGTCGACGATGGTCGTGCGCCGCCACTGGAGGCACTCGAGGGTGCATCCGAACTCCTCGAACTCTTCGAGCAGCCACCGCTCCTCCTCGTCCAGGGAGTTGCGGAACTCCTCTTCGGACACCCGGAGCGGGATTCTGTACTCGTCGTTCAAGAAGAAGGGGACGAAGAGGGAGTACCACTCGGAGTCAGGGGAGCCGGGGTGGTCCCGCTTCAGGGGCATCCATGGCGGCGGTTCCGGCTCGCCCGTGTCGGGGTTCGTCCACCACACCCGGCCGGACAGGTACTTCCCGTGGAAGTAGTTGCCCTGGCCGTTCGCCGTGGACTCGATGGCAGCTGTGGTTCCGGGGAGCTCCGGCAGCGCCTGGATGGAGGCGAGCATGAACGCCGAGGCGGCCTGGCCGTAGAAGGCAGCCTCGGAGTAGTGGGCGTCTCGGACGGTGATGCCTCGAGCAGCATCGGCGGACTTCGCGAGGAAGACCTGCTGCCACGAGCGCAGGCCCGTGGGGCCGGTCGGCGCCCGGAAGTCGATCATCGTCGTGTTGTTGTACTTCGTCAGCGGCTTCATGCCGCTCGGCATGTGGTCGTGGAAGGTCTTGCACTTTCTGAAGATCTCCCCGACCGACTTCTCCTCGTGCGAGGCGATCATCGCCCCGTGGTCCCGGTTCGTCATGCACCGCCAGGACTGGCGCCCCTGGTAGTGGGTGGACGCCCCCATGCGGCGGGACTTGCCCTCGCAGATGCGAACGGGGATGCCGAGCCCAAGGGACCCGCACTCCGGGCAGCAGGGTGCCGCGTCCTCACGGATGCCGTCGACCAGCGGTTGGTTGCAGGGGCCGCAGTGCCTCTGGCTGGTCCCACAGTCGGGGCATACGCCAAGCGGCCGGCCGTCGTCGTTCAGGGTGTGCCGTCGGCAGTTCGGGCAGAACGACTCCATCTCCTGGATGACCCGCTCGCGATACAACTGCGACCGGTTCAACTTGAAGGGGACGAGGGTGCCTGCCTTCGTCTGGATCTTCTGGAACTGCTCGGCGAAGTCCGGGTAGTAGTCCCAGTCGCCGGAGGTGAGCTTCGGCTCCGCGTGCTCGACGTAGGTCTTCGACACGTCAGGCGGCCTTGCGCTCCCTCAGGGCTCGGTAGACGCTGGAGAGCGACACCCCGGTGGCCTCGGCGATCTCGGTGGCCTTCGCCTCGGGGTTGGCTTCGAGGTGTGCGGCCACCTTCTCCTTCGTGGTGCGAGCGGTGGGCCCGGCGACCTGCTGCATCTCGCCGTCGCCGTAGCGGTACACCTGGACCTCGGAGGAGCGGGGGACGTCTTCGATCTCCCCGTCGTCGTAGTGGACGGAGCCGACGGCCTTCATCATCCGATCGCGCTCCTTCGTCGAGGTGAACTCCCGGCCCTTCAACCCCTTGCTCGCGTGCTTCCCGAAAGTGCCGCGCGCGGTGTTGTCGATGGCGGGCAACTCCTTCTCGAGGATGCGGACGCTGGTGGCGTTCCAGCCACAGTCGTCACAGGTGACCCCGACGAACCGCTTCAGGGAGTTGTAGTTCCGCTCGCCCTCGGGCGAGGCGGGGAAGTCTTGGGCCTCCAGCGCGCCCTCCGTCTCCAGGTTGTACTCGCGCAGGCTCATGACGACGGACTGCTCGAAGCCGCAACCGACGCGGCCCATCACGCTGTTGCCGACGCACTTGAATCGATACTCGGGCATGGGGACCTCCTACGGCCGCATGAGGGGGATGACGCCCGGCCCACCACCGCGGGGGCCGCTGCCGGCGAGCGAGGCGCCACCGCCGTCGTCGCCGTTGCCCTCGATGGGCTGTCCACCCATGGGGCTGTTCGCGGCGGCCGACGCGGCCTTCGCCACCCCGGTCCCCGCCAGTTGCGCGAGAGCTCCGCGCAACGACTTCTGGTCCATGCGGAACGCGCTGAACGCTTCCCGCAGCATCTCCTGCGCCAAGGCAGCGACTTGGTCGGGCGGGACCACCCCACTCGCACCCAGGGCCTGGATGGCCTGCATGTTCTGGACGATGAACTGACTGAGGCCCATGAGGGCCTGCTGCTCGGTGGCGGGGTCCGTTGGGAGCGTGGACCCAGAGACGATCTCCACGTCGTAGTTGCCCTCGATGTCCGCCGAGTTGAACTCGACGAACGCGTCCTCGCCCACCACGCGGATGTAGCGCGGCTCCTCCCAGAAGCGCCGGAGGAAGGCGAGGTACATCGACGCGAGGTCCTCGATGACCTGGTCGACGGCGTCGAGGCGGATGGCCGACCGGGACTGGAACCCCTGGTTGGCGATGGAGGCCTCGGTCGCCGTGCCGCCCTTCTTCAGGGTGCCTCCGCGCTGGAGGACGCCGACGCCCGAGATCTCGAGCACCAGTTTCTCGAGGATGCTCAGGAGGTAACTCGTCTCGGACGACGGGGCCGCCTCGGGGAGGATACTGAACACCTCGCCGAGGGCGCGCCCGCCTGTGTCGATGGCGATGACGTCTCCGTCCTGGCCGTCTCGGATGCCCTCGGCGACGGCTTCGTCGTCGATGATGTCCTTTGCGGCGAGGTACAGGCGCACGCGCTGCTGCTTGTGGTGGTTGATCATGTACCGGATGGAGTCGTTCAGTTGCTCCGTGATGGTCATGATCGACTGCAGGTCGGCCACGTGGGTGGCGTAGAAGTCGGAGGGGTCGCGAGCGAAGCGGAGGACCGTGTAGGGGTAGCCGACGACCGGGGACTCGTCCTTCTCGTGGAGCAGGACCGACTCGGTGAGGTCGCCGTGGTCGGCGAGCAGCCACAACTTCATCCGCTGCAACTGGCCGCGCTTCCGTCGGTCTCGGCGCCAGTAGTGGATCTCGTAGACGGCGACGTACTCGGCCTCGCCTCGCTTCAGCCCGGCCTTATCGACCTTCGTGGGGATCCCGCTCGTGCGCGTGTGGGTGGCCTTGAGGCCCTTCGGCACCCGGAACCTGCCCATGTAGTCGTGCCGGAGGTCTTCGGGTCGGAACAGGTGCATCTCGGCGACCCAGTCCATCTCGTTGAGCTCGCTGAACCCGTCGGGGACAAGGAGGCACCAGGGCTGAACGAGGCGACACCGGGGCATGTCGTCTGGGTCGTCGACGAAGGACACCATCGATGCGGCGTCCATGAGGTCGGCACGCTGCTCGGGGGTGAGCGTGTCGTCGTCGGGCGGCTTCTGCTCGGGACCGGTGTCGTAGTGCGGCTGGGTGAAGTCGTGGGAGTCGTACTCCGCACGCAGGACCCCGATGCCGTAGAGGAGGGAGTAGAGCGCCTGGTCACGGACCTTCGATGTGGTGCGCGTCCGCTTCCAGACCCAGTTGATGGCGGCCTGCTGGGTGGAGGCGCTGCCCTTGGAGTCCTCCTTCCGCGGGCGCACGTGCACGAAGGGGTCCTGGGCCACGATGGTGGGGAGGATCGCGTTCGCCGAGGAGAGGATGTACTGGATGTCGTTCGACACCCCGTCCTCTTGATTCTCAGCGACCCCGCGGTACGCGTTGCGAATCTTCCGCCACTTGTCGAGGTGCCCCTCGTCTTCCAGGCGGCGCGCGGAACGCTCGAGGCGGCGTCGCCATCCTTCGAGCTCTTCGGTCTTGATGGGAACTCTCATTGGCCAGCAGGATGACAAATTGTCACCGGGCACGGAAGTGCGTTTGTCAAAATGGCGAACCAGCGGAAGAAGGTTTGACAATTTGTCAACGGCGCTGACAAAGTAGCGGGCGTCAGCGTCACCCAGTCGGGTGGCGCACAGGAGAAGCCGACGTGAACGACGCCGACAACCACGGAGACGCCCTCATCGAGGACAACGTCGACGTGGCCGACGACAACACGGCGGGAGCGGGAGACGAGTCCCCCTCGGAATTCGAGGACACGGACCCGATCGTCGCAGCTCTCAAGAAAGCGGGCCACGGTGACCTCGTCGAGGACTACACCTCTGCCACGCTTCGCCGCAAGGACTACACGCAGAAGACGACCTCGCTGTCCGAGGCGCGGAAGGAACTCGCCGCAGAGCGGGCCGCGCTGGCGGAGCGGGAGCGTGTCCTGCTGGCCGCGCTCGAGCAGCGCAACTCCGAGACCCCGCGTCGGCCCGAGGCCAACGTCGAGGTGGAGGAGGAGCCCGATCGGAAGTCCGACCCCAACGGGTGGTTCCAGTACCACCTGAGGAAGCAGGTCACCGAGGGCATCAAGCCCATGCTCGACGCGATTCTGGAGGAGCGCCTCGCGCCCCTGCAGAAGGACCTGGAGCCGGTTCGTCAGACGAATCGACTCGAGGCCGCCATCGCCTCCTTCCAGGACGGCAACCCCGAGTGGCGTGGTGTGGACAAGGTGCGGGAACTCGGCAAGATCGTCGCCTCCAACCCGCGACTGCAGAAGCTCGTCGACTCCGACCCGGAGACGGCCCTCGGCCTCGCTGCCGAGTTCGCCAGCATCCAGTCGAAGTCGGCTCGTTCCCAGAAGACCAGTCGGGGTCGTGCATCCGCTGCCCCGACCGCCGCGAGGCGAGTCACCACGGCGCCCGTCGTCAAGGAAGAGACCTTGATGGACGCCTTCAACAACTCCATCCGGGAGTTGGGTGGCGACCCGGCGGCGTTCGCTGAGGCATAGACGATGGCTGTCGCCAACACGATCACCAGTCTGCCCCTCGACCGTCTCCTCACGACGACCACGTCGCGATGGAAGAACAAGGTCGCGGTCCAGATCATCCAGGCCAACCCCCTGCTCCGCTACCTCTTCGAGTCCGCCGCCGTGCGGTACGACGGTGGTGCGGACCTCCGCTGCCCCGTCATCCTCGACGAGACGGCGAACGTCAACCGCATCTCGCCCTACGGCACCTTCGCCACGGTGGTCGAGGACAGCCCCGACACGGCGCGCTACCCCGACACGGGGATCCTCATCGGCTCGATGAAGGTGTCGAAGTCGGAGCTCGCGAAGAACAAGGGCTCGGCGAAGGTCGTGTCCCTGCTCCGAAGCAAGCTCGCCCAGAAGCGCGGGACCATGGTGAACCAGTGGTCCAGCGACATCTTCAACGAGGGCGGCACGTCGACCCCGTCGAACGCGATGCTCGGCATCGAGCCCGCGATCGAGTACGAGGCCGAGGCTTCGCAGTCGAACGTGGTCGGCGGCATCACGAAGTACACCGACTCGACGAACTGGGTGAACCGCTACGGCACCATCACCCGCTTCGGCGTCGACGGCGACGACGTGATGACCCAGGTCCACCTCGACTGCTCGAGCATGGGCACCACGCCCGACATCGGGCCGATGGACCCGCAGTGCTACCGCTTCCTGAAGAAGCTGGTCGCCCCGAAGCAGCGCGAGGCCAGCGACATCTGGCGCGAGGGCTTCCTCCACATGAAGTGGGAGGAGACGAAGATGTACCCCGAGCCGCAGCTGGCGTCCTCGGGCAAGATCCTCCTGCTCACGACCGCGGGCAACGGCGGTCGCGTCCGCCACGACCTGTCCGAGGCCGACTTCGGCATGCTCGGCGACAACCCCCTCGCCGACGAGTTCGAGGACCGGCCGGGCCTGTCCTTGTCGCTCCTGGACGGCCGCGTCTTCGAGCAGTCCGACTTCTTCACCCCCGACGACCAGGACGTGCTGATGCAGACCCTCCTCATCGAGGGCTGGGGCATCTGCTGGTCGGCCCTCAAGAACCAGGGTGCCATCGACTTCGGCGCCAACACGGTCCGGTTCTAGGACCGGCGGAAGGAGAAGACCATGGCAGTCACCGAAGGTTCGGGCGCGGCGTTCGTCGTCGACCGGGAAGTCATCAACAACACGGGCGCCGCCCGCAAGGTGGGCGACATCGTCGCCATCGACATCGAGGACGGTGGTTCCGACGTCGACGGGCACAACGCCGTCCTGCCGCTCTACAGCGCGAAGCCCGAGGGCTCGATGGTGTGGCACGGCGCCATCCAGCACATGGACACGACCCGCACGTTCAAGAACGGCGACTCGATGAACGTCCGGTTCGTCGGCCCCGGCAAGGTGCGCGTCAAGGCCGACTCGCAGGCCGTGGCGGCGGGCGACCTGCTCATCCGTCAGAACGGCGACGACCGGCTCATCACGGCCGCGGCCCAGCCCGACCTGACCACCGCCCTGGCGGACCCGACGGCGACGACCGCCGGGGCCAACAAGACGGCGATCGAGGCGGTCATCGACTACATCGACGGTCTGCAGGTGCGGATGCGCGCGGTGGCGGTCGCTCGTGGGGCGGTCACCACGTCCGCGAGCGGCGCGTCCGACTCGCTCATCGACGCCTACATCCACGGCACGGCGGTCCAGGTCTGATGGCCACCTCCCCCAGCCCCGGCATCCCCTTCGCCCAGCACCCCACGCTGGGGCACGGGGGCGGTGCCGACAACTCCCCGGGTGTCGAGGTTCCGGTCTCGATCCTGGTGTCCGCTTCCCTCTCGGCGACCGCCACGGTGGTGCTCCCCGGGTGGGACGGGTGCGAGTACGACGTGCTGGGCATCTCCATCGTCTCGACGACGGCGGACGCCCAGGACGACACCGACTACTGGACGCTCGACCTCCAGGACGCGGGCTCGGACGGAACGGGGACGACCTCCCTCTTCTCGACGGCCCCCGCATCCACCACCAGCGGCGCGCTGGACTTCTCGACGGCCAACGTGCCGAGCGAGCACCAGTGCGACGCGGACGCCCGCCTCGGCCTGCAGTACGGGCTGAAGTTGGTGATGACCAAGGCCGCGTCGGCGACGACCCTGGCCAACGTGTACGCGAACATCCGCATCCGGGTGAACGTGACCGGCAACTAGCCAACCACCTCGCAGGGGCGGTAGGTCTTCGGGCCTGCCGCCCCTTGTGAGTAGGGAGCGACCATGCGTCTCGCCGACATCAGGAGCAGGCTGAAGTTCCGACGGTCGGACCGCTCCCCCACGAAGGACGAACTCAACGAGGTCATCAACGATGTGTACCGGGACATCTGTTCCCGCCACCGTTGGTCGTGGCTGACGCGCACCCACCGCTTCCGCACCTTCGGGAAGTTGACGCTGAACGACTGGACGATGGTCCAGCACGATCGGATGGCGACGATCTCGTCGACCCAGTCGGAGCGGTTCCCGTACCACGGGAAGTTGGTGGTCATCAACGACAAGGGCTACCGCCTGTCGAACCAGCACCGGAACCTCCTGGTGGAGATCGACGTGCCGTTCCCGGACGCGTCGGGGTCCTACACCCCGGTGATGTACTTCGATGAGGTCGCGATGCCTCGAGACTGTTCGGAGGTGGTTCGCTTCCGGCTGTTCACGAGCTCGTCGGACCCGGAGCCGATCGTCCCGTCCATGCGGGACATCGCCGGAGTGGATCCGACGGAGACGGGGGAGCCGCGCATCGGCGCAGTCCTTCGTCGCGACTCCCTCCCTCGCCCCACCCGCGCCCTCGACGCCCCCACCACGGTGGGCTCTGGTGCCGGTCCTTTGACGAACATCGGCGGCTCGGCCACCTTCAAGTACTGGTACTCGCACGTCGATCGTTACACCGGCGCGGAGTCGGCGCTGGGCCCCTCGGTCAGCGCGACGATCAACGACGCGTTCACGTGGCGAACGACGCCCGTGGTTTCGACTGACGTTCGCGAGCGGTTCGACCTCCGGGTCTACCGGAGCAAGGCCGACGGCGACCAGGCCTACCGC
>Ga0181594_10005170_pt1 | contig 11466 bp, 10 predicted proteins | sample 071ome_18_FD_145603 | JGI IMG/M metagenome (GOLD analysis project Ga0181594, IMG submission 145603) | Coastal salt marsh microbial communities from the Groves Creek Marsh, Skidaway Island, Georgia - 071413BT metaG (spades assembly) | ecosystem: Environmental > Aquatic > Marine > Intertidal zone...
TCGATTGCGTGTTCGCCAATTCGGGGCGGGGACCTGGCGCCCCGTCGTTTCTGGAGCTGAACAGCGAGGAATGGCACGATTTACTATCGGTCAGCCTGCATGGTGCGTTTTACACGCTGCGCGAAGGGGCGCGCATGATGGTCGAGCGCGCCGAGGCGGGCGAGCCGGGCGGATCGCTGGTGCAATGCGGCAGCCTAACAATCTTCCAGGGCCTCAAGGGCCTGTCGAACTATGCCGCCGCCAAGGCGGGCATGGCTGCGGTCATCCGCTGCATGGCCGTGGAGCTGGGCCAGTACCATATTCGCTGCAACACGCTGGCGGTTGGCTTTACGATCACCGAGATGATAAAGCAGGCCGGACCGGAATTCGTGAAGCAGATGGAAGACTTTTACGCCGCCCGGACTCCGATTCCGCGCGCGGGATACATCGAGGATCTTGAAGGCATGGCCGCCTATCTGTGCAGCGATGCCTCGCGCTACCACACCGGTGACACGATCACGCTTGATGGCGGATCGGTGATCAACCCTATTTATGCCATGTGACCTGTCGGGAGAGACGACATGAAAAGGCTCAATATCCACGAAGTGAACGATGTCCGGCTCGACGACTACGTTCTGCCCAATGCCGGGCCCAAGGACGTGGTCATCAAGATGAAAGCCTGCGGTATCTGCGGCAGTGATCTCAGCTACATCAAGTGGGGCGGGATCATGCGCGAGGAGGGCGGAGTTACCGCCCTGGGCCATGAAGGCGCGGGCGAGGTGCTCTCAGTCGGAAGCGAGGTTTCCGGCGTCAATGTCGGCGATGCGATGATCGTCAATCCCATGGCGACACCCAGCAACATCGGCAATGGCGGACCGGAAGGCGCTTTTGTCGATCAGTTGCTGGTGCGTGAAGCTGAAAACGGCAAGAGCCTGCTGCCGATCCCCGAAGGCGTGCCTTACGATGTGGCGGCAATGTGCGAACCGCTGGCCGTTGCCATGCATGGCGTCAACCGCGCGCAGGCGAAGGCCGGACAGAAGGTCGTGGTTTTCGGTTGCGGGCCCATTGGCCTCGGCATGGTGCTCTGGCTCGCCGACCGCGGCGTCGAAGAGCTGATCGCGGTCGATCTTGCCGATGAGCGGCTGGATCGTGCGAGAGCACTGGGTGCGAAGTACACGATCAATCCATCGCGCGAGGACCTGCGCGAAAAGGTCATGGAATATCATGGGCAAGGTGCCGATATGATGGGCAGGCCGATGGCCGATACCGACGCCTATCTGGATGCGGCAGGCGCGCCGATGATCATCCCCGATGCGATCAGGATGGCCAAGACACATGCCCGTATTGTCGTCACTGCAGTTTATCACGGCGACCTGGCGATCCCGCTGGGTGAAATGCTCACCAGCGAGGTCGAGATCACGAGCGCCATGGGCTATCCGACCGAAATGCCTGAAGTTGTCGCGGCCATGCCGCGCCTCAAGGACAAGATCGCCTCGATGATCAGCCACCACCTGCCGTTCGAGAGCATGCTTGAGGGCCTCGAAATTGCCGGAACGCCACAATCGGCTAAGGTTATGATCGAATTCGGGGCAGAGTGACCATGGCTGAATCCAAGCAACCGGCGCTCGCCGATCTGGTGCTGGCCAACAAGGAGCAGACCGAGGCCGAGAAGGTCACGGACTTCATCTGGATGGTGCGCGATTCGTCGAATGCCTATCTCGTCACCACTGATGACGGCGACGTGATGGTCAACACCGGCTTTTCGCCCAATGCGGAAAAGAACGTCACTTTGTTGGCGCCGCGCCGCACCGGGCCGCTGCGCTATATCGTGCTGACCCAGAGTCACGCCGACCATTTTGGCGGGCTGAAGGCGTTTCGCGAGGCCGATACCAAGGTCATCGGCGGACCGGGTTTCGAACAGGCGCTGTTCGATATGATGGACCTGCAGCCGTTCTTCGGCCCGCGTACTCGCAAGCTGTGGGGCGCGGTGCTGGGCAACAATGCAAGGCCGCCCGATCCCGGCCCGATCGAGCCGGACATCCCTGTCGACCGGGAATTGACGCTTGAAGTAGGTCAGCGGACCTTCCAGCTCATCAGCGTTTTGCAGGGCGAGACGGTCGATAGCCTCGTCGTCTGGATGCCGAAGGAAAAGGTTGCTTTCATCGGCAATGTTCATGGTCCGGTCTGGCTATCGTTTCCGTTCCTCAACACGCTTCGCGGCGACAAGCCGCGACTGGTGGAACATTACCTCAAGGCGATACGCAGGATCCGCGACCTTGGCGCTGAATTACTGATAACCGGCCATGGACCACCGATCGTCGGTGCAGCGCAGATCAAGGCCGACCTGACGAAGATGATCGACGCGGTCGAATGGACACGCAATTACACGCTTGAAGGGATGAAAGCGGGCAAGGACGTTCACACCCTGATGCGTGAGGTCGAACTGCCCGACGAGCTTACTATCGGCGAGTTCCATGGCAAGGTAAGCTGGGGCGTCAAGTCGATCTGGCGCGAATATGCAGGCTGGTTCCACTATGAAGACGGCACCACCGAACTATACGGTGTGCCGCGCCGTTCGGTCCATGGCGACATCGCCGAACTGGCGGGCGGAGCGGACAAGCTCGCTGCGCGGGCGCGGCAGCGGCTTGATGCGGGGGAGCCGCTCGAAGCGCTGCATCTGGTCGAGATCGCGCTCAATGCCGATCCGAAGCTTCGCGCCGCGCTTGAAGTGAAGCGTGATGCCAGCGCGCTCTTGTTGGAGCGCTCGGGTGGGCAAAACCTCTCCGAGACGATGTGGCTGCGGTCCGAAATTGCCGAATGCGAGGAAGCGTTAAGCTAGGACCGCGCCGCTGCGCTGGACGAGACGCACCAACTGCGCCTGCCCGCTGACATCGAGCTTGGCGTAAAGCTGCTTCGAATAATTGCGTGCCGTTTCGAGCGTCAGGCCCATTTGCGTGCCTACTTCGGCGATTGAAAGTCCGTCGGCCATGGCCATGGCGAATTGCGCCTCTCGTGGCGGCAGGTTGAACAGGCCTGAGAGCGCGTCGATCCGCCGACCGTGGTCGGATTTCTCGAACCGGCACCAAGCGATCAGCTTCGCCTTCGGGAAGGCGCGATTCAGACTCGATCCCGGGTCGATCTTCTCGATCACGGCGTCGGTTCGCAGTTCGTGGGTCAGCGAAGTGTAGCCGGAAGTTCCATCGCCCTCGGCGACCGCAGCGAGGCGTCTCTCTGCCGCAGAGGATATGCCGCGCAGACGTTCACCAGTCGTGGGTATCCATCCGGTCAGCACGTTCAGATGATCCCGGGTATGAGATTCTATGTCGATCACCCGGAGCTCCGAATCGAAGAGTATCCAGCCAGTTCCTGTCCGTTCCAGACCACCGGCTGAAAGCGCCGCTGTTGCGCGCTCGCGTTGAGCCTCGATCGAGGCTGCAGTCACGCTCTGCACGTAGGGTACGAGGCTCGAAATCAGCGCGCTGTCGGCTGCGGAGCAGGGTCGGGCGCGGCCTATCACTAGCCATCCTTGGGACCCTGTGCGCAGGGGAAACATGGCGACTCTGGCATCGGCCAAGTCGCTCTCGACGGGAGCAAGCTCGGCCAGGGTGTAGCTTCTGAAGGGGCGCAGGGCGTTTCGCACGGCCTGATTGGTTGGGAGCAAGCCGAGGCCCGCTGTGGCATCGACGTCGCTTTCGACGACAACATCGACCAGCTGTGCGCCGGTACGACGTCTCAGGCGGTCAAGAAACGTCGCAAAACGCGGCGTTTCATCGAGGCCGCGATAGAGCGGGAGCAGAAGATCGGTTTCGTCATTGCTGGTAAGTGCCATAACCCTCCCATATGGGAGGTCCGTGCATTTGTCATGTTGTTATCTGAACGGACAACCAGGCGCAGAGGATACCGGGGATGAAGACGCTCACCCATCTCGAACGGCTCGAGGCCGAATCGATTCACATCATCCGCGAGGTTGTGGCCGAGGCGGAAAAGCCCGTCATGCTCTATTCGGTTGGCAAGGACAGCGCCGTGATGCTGCATCTTGCCCGCAAGGCGTTCCATCCCTCACCACCGCCGTTCCCGCTGCTTCATGTCGATACGACCTGGAAATTCAAGGCGATGTATGAGCTGCGCGACAAGATGGCGCGCGAAAGCGGCATGGAATTGCTGGTCTACCACAACCCCGAGGCCGAAGAGAAAGGGATCAATCCCTTCGAGCACGGCCCGCTGCATACAGACATGTGGAAGACCGAGGGGCTCAAGCAAGCGCTCGACTTTTATGGATTCGATGCGGCGTTCGGCGGTGCGCGGCGCGACGAGGAAAAGAGCCGCGCCAAAGAGCGCATCTTCTCGTTCCGCACCGCGAGCCATGGCTGGGATCCGAAGAACCAGCGGCCCGAACTCTGGAACCTCTACAATGCCCGCAAGAACAAGGGCGAGTCGATCCGTGTGTTCCCGATCTCGAACTGGACCGAGCTCGACGTGTGGCAATACATCCACTTGAACGACATTCCGATCGTCCCGCTTTATTTTTCCGCGCCGCGCCCGACCTATCTCTGGGAAGGCCAACTCTTCATGGCCGACGATATGGACCGGATCGAAAAGATCCTAGGCTATCGGCCCGAAACCACCGAGAAATCGGTGCGTTTCCGCACGCTCGGCTGTTTCCCGCTGACCGGTGCAGTTGAGAGCGACGCCAAGACGCTACCTGAAGTGATTCAGGAGACCCTGCTGACCACGACCTCGGAACGGCAAGGACGCGTCATCGACAAGGATGCTGGCGGAGCCGGGATGGAGAAGAAGAAGCAGGAGGGCTACTTCTGATGGCCGACAACCGCACCACCGACGAGCCCGTCTATGTCGTCGATGAACTGATCGCGACGGATATCGACGCCTACCTCGACCAGCATCAGCACAAGACGATGCTGCGCTTCATCACCTGCGGCAGCGTCGACGATGGCAAGTCCACGTTGATCGGGCGGCTGCTCTACGATTCGAAAATGATCTTCGAGGACCAGCTCGCCGCGCTGGAGGACGATTCAAAGAAGGTCGGCACCCAGGGCCAGGAGATCGACTTCGCGTTGCTGGTCGATGGCCTTGCCGCCGAGCGCGAACAGGGCATCACCATCGACGTCGCCTACCGCTTTTTCTCGACCGAAAAGCGCAAATTCATTGTCGCAGATACGCCCGGACACGAACAGTACACGCGCAACATGGTGACGGGCGCGAGCACCGCCGATCTTGCCGTGATCCTGATCGACGCACGCAAGGGCGTGCTGACGCAGACCCGCCGCCATTCCTATCTGGCGCACCTGATCGGCATTCGGAACATCGTGCTGGCGGTCAACAAGATGGATCTCGTCGCCTACGACCAGTCCACCTTCGATCACATTGTGTCCGACTACCGCAAATTCGCGGACGAAATCGGGATCGAGAGCTTCGTGCCGATGCCGATTTCCGGCTTCAAGGGCGATAACATCACCACGCTTTCGGAAAACACGCCGTGGTATACTGGACCGACGCTGGTCGATCATCTTGAGACGGTTGAAGTCGATTCGACGCTCGACCAGGCAAAACCATTCCGCATGCCGGTGCAGTGGGTGAACCGCCCGAACCTCGATTTCCGGGGATTCTCCGGCCAGATCGCGACGGGCCGACTCGCTCCGGGCGATGCGGTGAGAGTGCTACCTTCGGGCAAGACGAGCACCGTCTCAAAAATTGTCACCTTTGACGGCGATCTCGATGAGGCTGTCGCAGGCCAGTCGGTGACGATATGCCTGGCAGACGAGGTCGATTGCTCACGCGGCGATGTGCTGGCGGTCGCCGATGCGCCTCCCGAGGTGTCCGATCAGTTCGAGGCAACCGTGGTGTGGATGAGCGACGAGCCGCTTACCGTGGGACGCGGTTACTGGCTCAAGCTTGGTGCGCAGACCGTGTCAGTCACGGTGCAGGAGCCGAAATTCAAGGTCGACGTCAATACGATGGACCACCTTGCGGCCAAGACGCTTGAGCTGAACGAGATCGGCGTCGCCGAGATCGCTACCGACAAACCAATCGTGTTCGAGGGCTACGACAAGGATCAGGCGCTTGGCGGCTTCATCCTGATCGACAAGATGTCGAATGCGACGGTGGCGGCAGGAATGCTGCACTTCAGCCTTCGCCGCGCGCAGAACGTCCACTGGCAGGCGCTCGATATCGGCCGCAGGCAGCATGCCGATCTGAAGAACCAGAAGCCGGCGGTGCTGTGGTTCACCGGGCTCTCGGGGTCGGGCAAGTCGACCATCGCCAATCTGGTCGAGAAGAAGCTCTACCGGATGAACCGGCATACCTTCCTGCTCGATGGTGACAACGTGCGTCACGGCCTCAACAAGGACCTTGGCTTCACCGATGCCGACCGGATCGAGAACATTCGCCGGGTTGGCGAAGTATCGAGATTGATGGCCGACGCCGGTCTGATCGTGGTAACCGCGTTCATCTCGCCGTTCCGCGCCGAGCGCGAAATGGTGCGTGCGATGCTGCCCGAGGGCGAATTCATCGAAGTGTTCATCGATACGCCGCTTGAAGTGGCCGAGGAACGTGACGTGAAAGGGCTCTACAAGAAGGCGCGCTCTGGTGAATTGAAGAACTTCACCGGCATCGACAGCCCCTACGAAGTACCGGACAGTCCCGAAATACGCATCGATACGACGCAGATGAGCCCCGAAGAAGCAGCCAATTTTATTGTCGACAAGTTGCTGGGGGACATCTGATGAGCATGAGCGATGGCGAGCTGGCGATTCACCTTGCCGAGGTAGCTGGCAAGATCCTCCTGGAGGTTCGCGCCTCGGGCATGTTCGAGGGCAAGTCGCTCGGCAAGGCGGGTGACCAGACCGCCAACCAGTTCCTGGTCCATGCCCTGCGCGAGCAGCGGCCCGACGACGGCCTTTTGTCCGAGGAAAGCAAGGACACCGAGGAGCGCCTCTCGAAGAGCCGCGTCTGGATTGTCGATCCGGTCGACGGCACCCGGGAATATGGCGAGGAACGCGCCGACTGGGCGGTCCATGTCGGTCTCGCGATCGACGGTGCTCCCGTGCTTGGCGCAGTCGCCATGCCGGGTGCCGACAAGGTGCTCTCGACGCATGCGCCGGTTCAAGTCCCTACCGCGCCGGAAGCCCTGCGCATGGTCGTAAGCCGCACGCGGCCCGCCAAGGAGGCGACGGCTGTCGCTAACAAGCTCAACGCCGAGCTGGTGCCGATGGGTTCTGCCGGCGCCAAGGCGATGTCGATCGTTCTGGGGCTGGCCGACATCTACCTCCATTCCGGCGGACAGTACGAGTGGGACAGCTGCGCGCCTGTCGCTGTCGCGCTTGCACACGGCCTGCATTGCTCGCGTATCGATGGCAGACCGCTCGTCTATAACCAGAAGGACACCTACATGCCCGACCTGCTGATTTGCCGGAAGGAGCATGCCGAACGCGTTCTCGATGAGGTCGCCCGGCTCCGCTGAATCGGGCCTTGCAGGCTCGCGGCAATTCGTCGAATGTCCGCGCCGATGCGCCGAATCCCGGCGTGCGAGGATGAGGAAACCTGATGGCGCAACCCGATTTCGCCGACTGGCTTGCGATTTGCAACGTCAAGGCCGACTATTGCCGGCTGCTCGATACCAAGCAGTGGCAGGACTGGTCCCAGATATTCACCGAAGATGTCGTCGTCGATGTCACCTCGTCGGGCGGCGAATTGACCAACACCCGTGACGATTTCGTATGGCCGCTCAGCGAGTTGCTGGCCGAAGTGAAGACCTGCCATCAGGTCCATGCGCCGCAGATCGATATTGATGGCGATAGTGCGAAAGTGATCTGGGCGATGCAGGACCGGCTGCTCTGGCCCCATGGCAACACCATGACCGGTTTCGGCCATTATCATGAGGAATACCGGCGCACCGACCAGGGTTGGAAGATCGCGAAGCTGACCCTGACCCGGCTGATCGTGGAGTCTTGACAGGGCGAACGCTGAACATCGCACAGGCGGTGGCGCAGCGGCCCTTGTGACGCTAACTGGAGATGCCGGCGGGAGGCCCCACCGGCGAGAGGAATACGGGAGAAATCGTGGGTAAGACCGTTGTTATCACCGGTGCCGGTGTCGGGCTCGGGCGCGCCATCGCGCGGCGCTTCGCCGGCGAAGGGGAGACCTGCATTTTGCTGGGCCGGACCCTGTCGAAGGTTCAGGCTCTCGCCGAGGAACTGGGGGAACCGCATTTCGCAGTTGAATGCGATGTCGGAGATGCGGAATCCGTCCGGTCCGCCTTCGCCAAGATCGCGGAGCGCCGCCCCAAAATCGACGTGCTCATCAACAACGCCGCCTACTATGAACCTGGCAAGGTCAGGGATATATCGGATGAGGTGATCGAGCGCATCGTGCGCTCGAATTTCATCGGCCCGATCTACACCTGCCGTGCCGCGGTATCGATGATGGAACGCGGCGGGCTCATCATCAATGTCAGCTCCGAGTCGGTGAAAGAGCCGTTCGTGATGCTTTCGCTTTACCAGTCGACCAAGATGGGCATGGAGCGTTTCAGCGAGGCTTTGCTCGAAGAGGTCAAGGCCGACGGTATTCGCGTCTGCGTGGTGCGCGCCGGACCGATGTCCGATGGTGGCGAGGCAACGTCCAGCAGCTCTCAGTGGGAAATGGGCGACGCCGTGATGTTCTTCGAAGAGAATCTGAAAATCGGCCGCAACCTTGCCGAAGACCCTGTTTCCGATGCCACGAGTGTGACGGACGTGTTCCGCATGCTGCTCGATCTGAAGCCCGATTTCCGCGTCACACACGTCAACGTCGGCGCGCGACATCCCTGATTCTATTGCAATTCCAAACCCGAGGATTTTCACAATGACCCTGATCCCAGAAGCAAAGCTCTTCATTGATGGTGAACTGCGTGGCGCCAGCGATGGCGGCACCTACGATGTCATCAGCCCCTGGACCGGCGAGCCGGTCGGCAAGGCCGCTGACGCCACCGCCGACGATGTCAACGCGGCGATCGCCGCGGCCCGCCGTGCCTTCGACGAGACCGACTGGGGCTCGATCGAGAATAAGGACAAGCGGCTCGAACTGGTCACCAAGCTGCGGGACCTGTTCCTTGAAAATCGCGAGAAGATCCACGAGATCGCGATTCACGAGGCCGGTGCCTCGCGTCTGAACTGCAACCTTGCCCACTACGGCATGGCGATGGATGGCTGGAACGATTACATCAACAAGTTCGCCGAAATCGAATGGGAAAAGGACCACGGTGAGCGGTTCAGCCCGCTGGCCAATTCCACCAGCAAGCGCATTGCCGTTCGCGAGCCGGTCGGTGTCGTCGCCGCGATCACGCCGTGGAACGTCCCGCTCTATGTCAATATCGGCAAGGTCGTCGCCGCTCTGCTGGCGGGTTGCTGCGTAATCCTCAAGCCCGCGCCGGATACGCCGGGTGAAGGCGCGATTTTCGGCGAACTGGCAGCCAAGGTCGGCTTCCCCAAGGGTGTCATCCAGGTCGTTTTCGGCGAGGATCCCGCCGAAGCCGGCGAAATGCTGGTTCAGGACAGGCGCGTCGATCTCGTGTCCTTCACCGGTTCCACCGCAGTGGGCCGACACATCATGGAGCAGGGCGCCAAGACGATGAAGCGCGTGTTCCTCGAGCTCGGCGGCAAGTCGGCCAAGATCGTTCTCGACGACGCACCCAATTTCGCCATGGATGTGGCGACGGCCATGCTGATCGTCCACGCCGGGCAGGGCTGCGCGGTACAGTCTCGCCTGCTGGTGCCGAAGAGCCGTTACGAGGAAGCAAAGGAAGTCTTGAAGGGCGCCTATGCGCATGTCGGCGACAACTGGGGCGACATCGATGCGCAGGACCAGATCATGGGTCCGGTCATCAACAAGAAGCAGCACGACCGAATCATGAATTACATCAACATCGGTCAGGAAGAGGGCGCGACCCTGCTGGCGGGTGGCAAGTCGCGGCCCGACAAGGGCGGCGGCTTCTTCATCGAGCCGACCTGTTTCGTAGATGTCACCAACGACATGCGCATCGCTCAGGAAGAAATCTTCGGTCCGGTGCTCGTGGTGATTCCGTTCGAGGATGATGCCGACGCGATCCGCATCGCCAATGACAGCGAATATGGTCTGGCTGGCGGTGTCGCCTCGGGCGATTTCGAGCGGGCGATGAAGGTCGCTCGCGCAGTGCGCACCGGCTCGATGGGCATCAATGGCGGCATGGCGATCGCCGGCGACCTGCCGTTTGGCGGCTACAAGCATTCCGGCATCGGTCGAGAGTGGGGCCTTGAAGGCATCGAGGAATATACCGAGATCAAGACCATCGCCTGGCCGGTTGAGCAGGCTGAAGCGGCGGAGTGAGCCGAGCGAGCGCCATGGCGGGTCATGCTGCTGCCGAGGTGCAGTCGCTCGACCTCGCCATTGCGCAAGCCAGCGAAAAGGTTAGCCACAACCTCAACGGACAACGGCTCGGTCGCAAGGGCCGCGAGACCCGTGAGAGGATCGTCAAAGCCGCGATCGAGGTCTTGCAGGAAGAGGGCGACGAGCCGTTCACACTGAGTGCAGTGGCGCGCCGCGTGTCGCTCGGGATGAGCTCGCTCTACAACTATTTCACCGATCTCAGTGAACTGATGGTCGCGATTCTGGAGCCGGTGATGGCTGCGGCACAGCAGACCTATCTGGCGGAGCTGGACGACCCGTGGCCCGACCAGGAGCTTGCCGCGCGGTGCGAGCGGTTCTGGGAGAGCTATGCCGCATTCTGGGCGCGGCATGCATCGATCCTGCACCAGCGCAATCGTATGTCCGACGCTGGCGACGAGCGCATGTTGGCGTGCAGGGTCGAGGCGGGCCTGCCATTGATGGACGGACTTTCAAGGCAACTCGGGCAGGGTGGTGCACGTGGTTCGAACAAAGACGCAAGGTCGATGGCTTCCGTCCTTGCGACAATGATGGAACGGACCATAACGGTCCAAAGCCAGCCCAATTACCGCAAATATACGACTGCCACGCTTGAAAGCGGTCCCAGCACCCTCGGGGCTGCCGGCGCGAGATTGCTGGCATTGGCTGTCCGTGACTGGCGAGAGTCGATAGCGAACTGAGGTTCGCCTCGTTTACGCTGCCGTTGCAAGAAGCTTGACGTTATCAGGTCGCGAATCGGCAAGAATGCCGTGCACCGCATCACGAAGGCACTGGGTCAGGACCTCGCGTTGGTCAGGTTTGTCCATGACAATACAGGCGACCAGCGGTTCTTCGTCCAGCTGTCCGGGTAGCAAGGCGGCCAGCATCATTTCCCTTGTACCAAATCCGGCCTGACCCATTGCGACACCCTCCTGCGCGCAATCGGCGATACTTGTCAGAATCTCGGAGGGGCTGAACTTGGCATCGTCGGCGGCTTCGGCATTCAATCGGCGAAGGATCGGTGCGCGCTGTTCCTCGGCGACAGTCGACAGCAACATCAGCCCGGCTGCATTTTGTGGGAGAGGTTCGCGT
>Ga0181594_10005173_pt1 | contig 11464 bp, 11 predicted proteins | sample 071ome_18_FD_145603 | JGI IMG/M metagenome (GOLD analysis project Ga0181594, IMG submission 145603) | Coastal salt marsh microbial communities from the Groves Creek Marsh, Skidaway Island, Georgia - 071413BT metaG (spades assembly) | ecosystem: Environmental > Aquatic > Marine > Intertidal zone...
CGAGTTCCCGTGCAAAGCGTCGAACCGAGGGGCTGGCGTGCGCCTTGGTTGAGGACTGTCGGCCGGCCGGCGCCGGGTCCGGTTCGACCGGCGGAGCTGCGGGCGCTGCTTGCGCGGTTTGGACAGGTGTTGTGGCTGTGCTGGTTGCTGAAGCTGAGGGCGCCCCGCCCGCTGCGGCCAGTGTAAGGGTGAGGATCAGATCGCCAGCTGAGACCCGGTCCCCGGTGTGGACGGAGATCTCGCCGATCACTCCGCCGGTCGGCGCTGGCACGTCCATGGTTGCTTTTTCGCTCTCCAGGGTGATCAGCGGATCGTCCGTCTCGATCCGGCTGCCGGGCCTGACGAGCACATCGATGACGTCGACCAGCTCGAAATCGCCGATGTCGGGTACGCGGATCTCGAGCGACTTCGGCTCGGCGGTGGAGGCGGATGTTGCTGTCGCCGTAGTCTCCTGAGCTGGCGCCAACGCCGGTTCGGACGCGGCGACCGGTGCCGTGACGGCGTCTTCGGGAGCCAGGGTCAGGATCAGGGCCTGTTCGCCCACCTGGTCGCCGACCTTGACCTGAATCGAGACCACCTGCCCGGCACTGGGCGAAGGCACGTCCATGGTCGCTTTCTCGCTTTCCAGCGTGATTAGAGGATCCTCCGGCGCAACCCTGTCTCCTGGCTTGACCAGCACGTCGATCACGTCGACGGCCTCGAAGTCACCGATATCCGGCACGCGTATTTCGATTTCAGCCATGCTGCGGTCCGCCTTCAGCCGAACATCGGATTGGGTTTTTCGGGATCGATGTCATAGCGTTTGATGGCATCGGCTACGGTCTGGTGTGGGATATCCCCGGCATCGGCAAGCGCTTTCAGCGCTGCGAGCACGACGTAATGATGATTGACCTCGAAGTACTCGCGCAGCTTGCGGCGTGAGTCGGAGCGACCGAAACCGTCGGTGCCGAGCGTGCGGTAGCTCATTGGCACGTACTCGCGGATCTGGCCCGGGTAGGCGCGTACGTAATCGGTTGCCGCGATGCAGGGACCGCGGTGTGCCTGCAGCGTTTGCGTGACGAAGCTTGAGCGCGGCGCTTCGAGCGGATGCAGCATGTTCCAGCGTGAGCACTCAAGGCCGTCGCGCCGCAGTTCGTTGAAGCTCGTCACGCTCCACACGTTGGCCGCGACGCCGAAGTCTTCTGCCAGCAGCTCGGCGGCTGCTATCACTTCGCGCAGGATGGCGCCGCTGCCAAGCAGCTGTACCCGGGCGTCCGCGTTGGGGCGCAGCAGATACATCCCGCGTACGATGTCTTCTGCCACGCCTTCTGGCATCGCCGGATGGGCGTAGTTTTCGTTCATTACCGTCAGGTAGTAGAAGACGTTCTCCTGGTGTTCGAACATCCGCTGCAGGCCGCGGTGCATGATCACCGCGAGCTCATAGCCGAAAGCCGGGTCGTAGCTGACGCAGTTGGGGATGGTGGACGCGAGGATATGGCTGTGGCCGTCCTGGTGCTGCAAGCCTTCACCCGCGAGGGTCGTGCGCCCTGCGGTCCCGCCGATCAGAAACCCCCGGGCCTGCATATCGCCGGCGGCCCAGGCCAGGTCGCCGATACGCTGAAAGCCGAACATGGAGTAAAACACGTAGAACGGGATCATCTGCAGGTCGTGGCTTGAATAGGCGGTAGCGGCCGCAATCCATGAACACATGGCGCCGGCTTCGTTGATGCCTTCTTCCAGGATCTGACCCTTGAGGTCCTCGCGGTAGTACATCAGCTCGTCGTGGTCGACCGGTTCATAGAGCTGGCCTACCGCAGAATAGATCCCCAGCTGACGGAAAAGTCCTTCCATGCCGAAAGTACGGGCCTCGTCCGGCACGATGGGCACTATCCGCGAGCCTATCGCTTTGTCCCGCAGCAGGGCGGACAGCAGCCGCACGAAGGCCATCGTGGTCGAGATCTCGCGCTCCCCGGTACCGGCAAGCACGCTGTCGAAAGTCGACAGAGGCGGGATATCGAGCGGTTCGGAGCGCTGCCGACGCTGCGGCAGAAAGCCGCCCAGCGCGGCGGTGCGCTCGCGCAGGTACTGCATTTCCGGACTGTCTTCCGGCGGGCGGTAAAACGGGGTCTCTGCCAGGTCGGCGTCCGACACCGGGATATTGAAGCGGTCACGGAACGCCTTCAGCGAATCCTCACCCATCTTTTTCTGTTGATGGGTGATGTTCTTGCCTTCGCCGGCCTCGCCCATGCCGTAGCCCTTGACCGTCTTGCACAGGATCACCGTCGGCTGACCGGTGTGCGCGACGGCGTCGGCGTAGGCGGCGAAGACCTTATGCGGATCGTGTCCGCCACGGTTGAGGCGCCAGATATCGTCGTCGCTCATATTGGCCACCATGGCCTTGAGCTCAGGATAGCGGCCGAAGAAGTGCTCGCGCACGAAGGCGCCGTTGCGCGCTTTGTAGGCCTGGTACTCGCCGTCGACGGCTTCTTCCATGCGCTGCAGCAGCAGACCCTTCTGATCGCGGGCCAGCAGTGGGTCCCAGGCCGAGCCCCAGATAACCTTGATCACGTTCCAGCCCGCGCCGCGGAAGTCGGATTCGAGCTCCTGCACGATTTTGCCGTTGCCGCGTACCGGACCATCGAGGCGCTGCAGGTTGCAGTTGATCACAAACACGAGGTTGTCGAGCTTTTCACGTGACGCCAGTGCGGCGGCGCCGAACGCCTCGGGCTCGTCCATCTCGCCGTCGCCCATGAAGGCCCACACTTTGCGGTTGTGGGTGTCGACCAGGCCACGGTTCTCGAGGTAGCGCATGAAGCGCGCCTGGTAGATGGCCATAATCGGGCCGAGGCCCATGGAGACGGTCGGAAACTGCCAGAAACCGGGCATCAGCCAGGGATGGGGGTAGGACGACAGGCCGTCACCATCGACCTCCTGGCGGAAGCGGTTGAGCTGCTCCTCGCTCAACAGTCCGAGCAGGAAGGCGCGCGCATAGATCCCTGGTGCCGAGTGCCCCTGGAAAAACACGAGGTCCCCGCCGTGGTTTTCGCTTGGTGCATGCCAGAAATGGTTGTAGCCGATCTCGTACAGCGTCGCGGCGCTGGCATAGCTCGCGATGTGGCCACCGAGCTCGCTGTTTTTCCGGTTTGCTTTGACCACCATGGCCATGGCGTTCCAGCGGTTGATGGATCGGATCCGCCACTCCAGCGCAGGATCCCCGGGTGTGTAGGTTTCCCGCTGCGGCGGGATGGTGTTGAGGTAGGCGGTGCGTGCGGAATAGGGCAGATTCACGCCGGCACGGCGCGCTTCATCGATCAGACGTTCGAGCAGATAGTGGCTGCGCTCGACGCCTTCGACCTCGATGACAGCGTCGAGCGCATCGAGCCATTCCTGGGTTTCTATCGGGTCCGGGTCTACCGAGCCCGTCTTGGGATCGCTCATGTCATCCTGGTCCTGCTTTGGAGTGGAAGGCGCGTCGCGTGTTCGCAGCACTGCGCCTCAGGGGCATGGCTCCTCGCGGTCACAGCGCACGCCATTCTCATAAACAAACTGGATGAAATCTGCCCCGGGCACGAAGCGTTCGGTGAAGCCTTCGGTCTGCGGGCCACGGTCGATCTCTTCTAGATAGCACTCACGCTGACCATCGGCGTCCTTGCACACGAAATCGAGCGGACGCACCGCGCCCGAGTTGGTTGTCAGGCGGTAGCCCTCCGGCGTTTTTTCCCAGTCGCGTACGAAGCGGTTAGTGGAGCAGTCACACGCCAGATAGCGATCGGCGTACTCAATAAGTTTGCCCACGGTCATATTCGGCGTTTCCGGGTTGGCGCGCGGGTTTACCAGGCGTGCGCTGAGCAGATCGCGCGGGGTCGCGGTCACGTCAACCGCGCTCTGCGACTCGACCGGCGCCGGCTCATTCTCGTCGTCTCCGCCGAAGCCCGGCAGCTGAGGCATGTGTACTTCAGGGAGACTGATACTGCCGCAGGCAACCAGCGAAAACAGGATAAGAGCGCCGCAGATAAGGCGTGACAGGGTGCTGTGGACACCGAGGCGGGGTAAACAGGGATCGTTCTCCGTAGAGCTCATGAGCGGCCTTTGTGCATTCTGGTCAGGAAATCGTGACGTTCGGTTTCAAAATTAATTCGCGCGATGATCAGATCGAGAATCTTGTTCACGCGCCGTTCAAGCAGCTGACCAGCGCGGTAATCGGCTGGCGCGTAAAAGTCGATGCGGTTACCTGCGGCGAGTTTACGGCACACCTGGATGGTCTCCGCGTGTCGCGGCTTGTGCACGGCTATCGCGAATCCGCCGTAGTTTTTGACCACCGTCATGCAGGGGACGTCGGTCAGGCCGTCACCCAGATAGAGCATATGCTGGAACGGGATGGGTCGTTCGCCCTCAGGCATGTAGTCGTTGATTGTTTCCAGCGGTTCTTCGCGACCTTTGTTGATGCGGAACAAGTACTGCGTCTTTGCCGTGTCGTTGATCACCACTGTGGGAAAGCGCGCCGCGTCGTGGTGATCGAAGTAATACTGAGAAGCATAAATGCGCGTGAAGTGATCGCGGATGCTCACCCCTTCGAGGATCTCACCCAGACCGGCAGAGATAATGTAGTGCCGGGTCTCGACCTGGCCGCCGGTGGCGGCATCGACGTAGGCATTAACGCGGTCGAACCATGAATCGACGCCCGGGTAGTACTCGATACCTGCGGCCAGGCGCCGCAGGTCTTCGCGCCCGAGATGCGCTTTGTTCGCCTCGATCTGTTCAACGAGAAGACGCATGTAGGTGAGGATGGGATCGCCGCCGGTGCGACGCACCTCGGCGTTGACCGAGGACCAGAACTCCGCACCGGACAGCCCCAGCTGGGGCAGGACGGTGTACTCCTGCATGGGCTGCGGGGTCAGGGTGCCGTCAAAGTCGTAGACGATGGCCAGCGTGCTGCGGTGGTAAGGCTCTTTTCGTGGCATGAGGTTCAGGCCGGCTGCAGGACCCGATCGTAATGCACCTGCATGGCGGCATCGATACACGTGAAGATGACTTCCGCTATTGGATGGTCAGCCAGCGCACGCCTGACGCTTGTCACCGCAACAGCCGCTGCCGGCGCGGCGGGGTAGCCGTAAGCGCCGCAGCTGATGGCGGGAAACGCAAGTGAACGACAGTGCTGCGCGTGAGCGAGGCGGACGCAGGCGCTATAACAGTGCGCGAGCAGCTCGGCTTCGCCCGCCGTGCCGCCGTGCCAGATCGGCCCCACGGTATGAATCACCCAGCGGCAGGGGAGGCGATACGCTGCTGTCAAACGCGCTTCGCCGGTGGGGCAGCCGCCCAGGCTGCGGCATTCCTCGAGCAGCTCCGGGCCTGCCGCGCGGTGGATGGCGCCGTCGACACCCCCACCTCCAAGGAGGGTCTCGTTCGCCGCATTGACAATGGCATCACAGGACAGGGTCGTGATGTCAGCGACCGCAGCGTGCAGAGCGCCGATGCTCATGGGGATTTCTGCATAGCCTCTAGATCGGCGATGGCGGCTGCCAGGCGGTCCGCCTGCGCGGCCTGCTGCAGTGATTCGAGCAGCGGAATGGTCGTCGGCGTCGCGCTCAGTTTCAGCGCCGCATAAGCTGCCAGCAGGCTTCTAGCTGCGGCTTCGTCATCGCTGCCGGTAGCGTGCTGCTCGAGCTGCGCCGCCATGTTGCCGCCGATGAACGCGGCATAGAGCACGGCCTTGATCTCAGGCGGGTAGTCCTCGTACATCCAGGTCACCAGTGCTTCGTTCAGCACGATGTGAATCTCGCCACTGCCCCGGATGAAATCGAGGAACGGCTGCGTGCGACTCAGCCCGTTCACCGGGTCCACCATGTAGGCCCGGTAAGCCTCGAGCGCCTGCGCAGCGGTCGGCAGGCTGGCGCCCTGCGTCTGCGCCGTTACCGGGACGCTTGAGCAGAGCGCTACGATCAGGCTTAGCGCCGCACCACTTATGCGCCGGATCCTGGTGTGTCCCGCGCCATCGGGGAAGGGTCGAAGCGTCTTGGTCAGGTTCAAGGCAGGCCTCCGCGTCAGCGCACTCAGCGCAGCGCAAACAGTGCTTCGACCACCCGCGCCGCACGCGCCGTCCCGGGCACCACGTAACGCGCCAGCGATGCTACTTCGGCGTCGGGCTGGTGCAGGTCGGGCACCATGATGGTCAGCATGCGCGCGGCGGCGGCGGCACGGACGCCGGCGGCGGAGTCCTCAAGCGCTACGCAGCGTGTTGGATCGAGCGTCACCAGTGCGGCGGCGCGCAGAAAAATCTCGGGGTCGGGCTTCCCCTGCTCGACCTCGTTGCCGCCGACGATGTGATCAATATGGCCGGCCAGGCCCGCCAGGGCGAGAGAGCGTTCGGCCTGGTCGCGCTGCGTTGAGGTTGCCACCGCGAACGGGATCCCGTGGTCGCGCAGGGTTATCAGCAGCGCGTTCATGCCCGGCTGCGCGGGGACCCCGTGCCGATCTGTGTGGTCGATCCAGACCTCGCGGAAAGCAGTGCGGAAATCGTCCATCGGGAAATCCGTGCCCAGGGTTGAGTAGATCGCGCTTTCAACCGCTTTCGGCGGCAGGCCCATCCAGCGCACGTAATCCGCGTCACTGATGGTATGGCCGATTGCGGTGGCGGCCTGTTGAGCGGCCATGCGGAACAGGGGCTCGGAGTCGATCAGGATTCCGTCCATGTCGAAAATAACGCCATGGTGCTCTGGCTTCATGTCGGCGCCTCCGCGCCAAGCAGCATGTCGAGTAACCCGTCGGGGCTGGCATGCACCGCGAGGGCGTCTATGTCGGTAGCGCTTATAAAGCCCGCCGCGGCTGAAGCACGCAGCGCGACGAGCCAGGGTTCAAAGAACGCGTTTACGTTGAGCATCCCGATAGGACAGTCGAGCTGGCCGAGCTGGCGCCAGGCGATGACCTCCAGCAGTTCGTCGAGGGTGCCTATCCCGCCAGGCAGGGCGACGAAAGCATCCGCACGAGCGAGCATGACTCGTTTGCGCTCGAAAAGATCGTCGACTTCGATATGTTCCTGCACGCCTGCATGCAGGATCTCCTGGCGCGCAAGAAACCGCGGCAGCACGCCGGTGACCTGCCCCTTGCCCGCCAGTACCGCGTCGGCCACCAGACCCATCAGCCCGATCCGTCCGCCGCCGTAAACAAGGCGCAGCCCGCGTGCCGACAGGGCGCTGCCGAAGGCGCCAGCGGCCGCGGCAAAAGCCGGGTCGCGGCCTTGTCGGGCCCCGCAGAACACACAGACTGAACGAATCATCGCGGCGTGCTTAATCGACGATCCAGACCAGAGCTGTGTCCTGTACGGCCCACCCCTGTCCCGGCGTGTGGCGCAGGAAAACCAGGCGTCCGCTGCCGCAATCCGCCCCGCACTGGTGTTCGGCATACACGAGGGCCTGGTCGCTGCGGTCATCGAATCCGGCGCGCGATACGCGCAGCAGTCCGGGTGAATCTGCGTAACGCGCATAAAACGCCGTCCACGCGGCCTCAGGCTCGGCCGCGTCGAACAGGCTCGCGCGCTGCTCGTCAGAGAGCAGCTGATAAGAGCGCTCGAGCTGCAGCGTCCGGTCCAGCGTGGCCCGGATCGTGTTGCGTCGGATCCAGCTGGTGAGCAGCTCAGGGGGAGCGCCGATATCGGCGAGGATGGCCGCAGCGGTCTCTTCATACGCGGCGACTGCGGCAGGATCCCCGGTGGTCTGGTCGCTCAGCACCAGGAGACGGGTCTCGGTCGCGAGTCCGTGGTTCAGCAGTGCGGCAAAGACGTCTGCTTCCTCTTCGCTGATGCCAATTGCGCCGGCTGGGGCGGCGACCAGAAGGGCGCCCAGCAGCACCATGCCGAATTGGATTCGCCGGAGCAGGCCGGGAGCGCGTGCGGTAAGGGATCGGCGATGGAGCATGCTCGGGTCCTCAGGCTGTTGCACGGTTCTGCAGCGGCTTCTGTTCGCCGCGCAGGAATTCTGCCAGTTGATGCAGATCGGGTGCGCTGTCCAGCGCAGAGACGCATTTGACGATCTGCAACGCGCGTTCTTCGCTCAGCACGCGGCAGGCGTTGGTCATGAATTTTTCAATCACGTCGTCGCGACTCAGCGGAAGCGCGTCGCTGCCCCGATGAGCGGGGAGGTGGTGGCGCAGACGCACGCCGCTGCGCGTGGTGACGATCAGGCCACCTGAGAAGTAGCGGGGATAGCAGGAATCGGGATCCGGTGCGTGGCTGACGCGCGCCGCCAGCGCGAGAACGGCCTGATCGGTCAGGGCGGATGGCTCCAGTTCGTCCAGGGTAAAACGCCCGCGCACGAGCGCGTTGGCGACGATCCAGGGCACGCTGAACTGAGCTTCGTAGGCGTTCTGCGGACGCTGTTTCTGCGCCTCTGGCTCGCAGACGATGGCGACCTGATCGGGATGAACCAGCGCTTCCACCGCAACGATGTCTTCTGCTTTCAGGTCATGCGTCGCTTTCAGATGCAGGGCGCAATCGGCAAACGCGTGATTGAAATGACAGGCCGGATAAGGTTTGAAGGTCATGCCGAGCGTGCGCCAGTCGGCGCCGAGATCGGCGGCAAGGGTGTCGCAGTCAAACGGGTGGTCCGGACCCAGCAGTGTTTTGAACAGCCCGAAATTGCCCTCAAATGCCCGCGCTGGGCCAATGAAACCCTGGCCCGCGAATGTGGCGGCGGTGAATCCGCTGACCGCCGCCCAGCCGGGATGCAGGCGCTTCGTCCAGGCGCCATCACTGACAAATTCCATGCTGCCGGACGCAAAGCTGAGCACAATACCCAGCGCGTTGCGATGCTGTTCGGCTGTCAGGCCGCGCAGGTAGGCCGCTCCTGCGGCCGCTCCGAAGGCGCCGACGATCCCCGTCGGGTGGAAACCTCGACGCTGCAGGCTCCCACGAGCCACTTCACCGATGCGGGCGTCGACTTCGATGGCAAGGATGTATGACGCCAGGGCCGTGCGGCCGCTGGCCCCGCGTTGATATCCGAGATTGAACGCGACCGGTAGCGCGCTGGCAGAACAGTGGACCACGCTGGCAGCATGCGTATCATCGAAATCAAGGCTGTGGATCAGGATCCCGTTGGCCAGCATGGCGTCGCGCAGCGGCATTCCCTGTGCCTCACCGAAGACGACTGCGTCGCCCGGGCCACCGAGTTCCTGCGCTGTCCGGAGCGCAGACTGGCAGAACGGGTAGTCCCGCGCGGCGAGGGCCACGCCGATGCTGTCGAGCACGCATAGCTTGGCGTGCGCGTACACCGGACCAGGGATCGCAACGGGATCGAGCGCGGCAGCGAAAGAGGCGAATCGAGTTGCCAGCGTGGCAGTCTGAGCGGCGGCGTGCATCGCGCTCATGATCGCAGAGCGTGCGCGCCGCGATCAACGATGCGCGGAACTCGCCGGCGGCGCCTGTAGACGGGGCATGAGAGCGGATGAAACAAGGAGTCTGGTTGTGAGAGAGATTTGGTTGGCTTGCTGCCTCGCGGTTTTAGTGGGTGGCTCTGCGGTGGCGGCTGATATGAGTGCAGAAGGCTGGGCTGAAGTCATCCTTAAAGAGACCGATGGCGGTGCCCCGATCCCGCTGCTGTCCGGCTATGTGCCGCGGCTCGACGAAAAACTGGCCTATGCGATCCAGGGTGCGCTGGTTGATGCTCAGGCTCGGGAGCGCGGGGTTGGCGGCTACAAGGCGGCGTTCACCAGCCCCGCATCGCGCGAGCGGTTCGGGATGGACGGCCCGGCATCGGGCGTGCTGTTTGCCGACGGTGCGCGTTCCGGCGATGGCGTTGGGATTAATCTCACTGATTTTCATCAATTGATGCTGGAAACCGAGATCGGATTCATTCTGCGCTCCGCAATCACCCGTCAGATGCGCTCGGTCGACGATCTGAAGACCTATGTCCGCGCCGCGGTACCGGTCATCGAGCTGCCTGATCTCAACTTTGCGGATCCTGCGAACCTGCGCGGTCTGGATATTGTCGCGACCAACATCGCGGCGGCGTCCTATCTCGTGGGGCCGCCGCTACGCATTTACGACCTCGAGAAAGTGAACGCAATCGAGGTGGTACTCGAGCGCGACGACGCTGAGATCGACCGGGGTGCGGCGCGCAATGCGGGGGGCGATCAGCTGGAAACGCTGTTGTGGCTGGTGAATCACCTGCAGGCGCTGGGCCAGCCACTCGAAGAAGGCTATCTCCTGATCACCGGCGCGCTCGGCAAGGTCAATCCGGGGCTGCCTGGTCGGTACAGCGCGCATTACGGTGATCTGTGGACGATGCGTTTTCAGGTGCTAGATGGCCGTGCGGACAAGGCGGGTGGTTCTCCCTGACCGAGGGCCCCGGCGTCTTATGCGCCTGCGCTCGCTTTAGCGCTGAACCGGTCTCAGTGCAGGTTAAGGTCGCGCACGATGGTAGCGGCGATCTCTTCGATAGAAACCGTGGTGGTGTCGATGAATCGGATTTTCTCGGTGCGGAACAGCGTTTCCGCGCGCTGCACCTCGCTGCGGCAGCGATTGAGGGAGGCGTAATCCCCATCCGGCCGGCGTTCGCGACGAATGCGGCTGAGCTGCTCAGGGTCGATGGTCAGACCGTAGATACGCCGCCGTGACCGACGCAGTGACTCCGGCAGCCGGCCCCGTTCGAGGTCGTCGTCAACGAGCGGGTAGTTGGCCGTTTTCAGCGAGTAGTGCATAGCGAGGTAGAGGCAGGTCGGCGTCTTGCCACTGCGCGACACGCCGACCAGCACAACATCAGCGTCGTGCATATCGCGAGGCGACAGCCCGTCGTCATGCCCCAAGGAGAAGTTGAGCGCGGACACCCGACGTTCGTAGCTGCTGGAGTCGCCTATGCCGTGCATACGCCCTGCTGTATGGGTCGAACTCTGCCCGATTGCGCTCTCGAGCGGTCCGATGAACGTCCCGAACAGGTCAAACACGTACGGGCTCGCGTCGGCGATGATTTTCTGTGCCGCCGGATCGGTCAGGGTGCTGAAGATCAGCGGTTTCTCCGGGTCGTCCTTACTCGCTTGGCTGATCGTGCTGAGAGCCTTTGCAGCTGCCGATTCGTTGGTCACGAACGGAATGTGCGTGCGCTGGAACTCGCAGTCCGGAAACTGGGTCAGGAGGCTGCTGCCCAGCGTTTCCGCGGTGATCCCGGTGCGATCAGAGATGAAGAAAACGCGACGTTTCATGAGCTGGAGCGCGCCTTCCTTCAGGCTGTGGCGGGGGCACCCGACAGGGCGGGTGGCGAGTATAGCGCGCGGCACGGTGGTGGCGACGCCGCATATCGAGCCGGCTCCAACCTGAGGTCAGGTCAGGTCGGTCAGGGCAGCTTCCAGAGCTTCGCGTTCGCTCTCCGGGATCGCTTCGTCCAGGCGGGATGTGACGAGATCCTTCGGCACCAGCCCGCGTGCAATCAGCCGTCGCTTTTCTTCGGGGTGCACGCTATCGCGGAAAAACAGATCGCCTATCGGGATCAGGCGCGATTCC
>Ga0181594_10005176_pt1 | contig 11462 bp, 8 predicted proteins | sample 071ome_18_FD_145603 | JGI IMG/M metagenome (GOLD analysis project Ga0181594, IMG submission 145603) | Coastal salt marsh microbial communities from the Groves Creek Marsh, Skidaway Island, Georgia - 071413BT metaG (spades assembly) | ecosystem: Environmental > Aquatic > Marine > Intertidal zone...
AGATTTGCTTCGGCGAACGCAGGATCATTGACCAGCCGGCCGACTATCGTTGGCACAGCGAAGAACGTGATGTTTTTGTAGCGATGGGTCAGACCAGCGATCTCTGCCGGGTCAAAGCCGCCGCTTTCGGGGATCAGGTGATGTGAGGCTTTTGCAACGTGGGGTAACGATTCCAGGCCTGAGGCATGCGACAGCGGAGCGATATGGAGCATGCAATCGTGCTCCGTTAAGCTGTCTACATCGGAGAAATAACGAAGCATCATTCCCCTTAGAGACCGATGGGTCAAGGTTGCGCCCTTCGGGCGGCCGGTCGTGCCGCTAGTGTAGAAGATCCATGCCGGATCGAGATCCTCGACATCTGCCATCTTAATGGGCGGAGAATTGAACAGCGCGCGGTATTCATCGCTTCCGGAGATCATAACCCGCTCCAGGGAAGGCACTTGATCAATTAACGAAGAGAGTTTGCCTGCCAGTTCGTTCGAGGTGAAGAACCATCGCGCGCCTGAATTCGTGAGCGCATATTCGATCTCTCGCGGGTGCAGTTTGGCGTTCATGGGAACGGCACAAAGGCCGGCATGCCAGATGCCGAACAATATCTCGAGATATTCTGGTGCGTTACCCATCGCAATGCCGACCCGGTCTCCCTGGGCGAGCCCTTCAGACCGAAACGCCGCTGCAAGTCGGGCAGCGCGATCACCGAACTGACCGTAGGTGGCGTACAGGTTCTCACCGCACGATATCGCGGGGCGGCCTGCGAATGAACGGGCAGCGTTCTTCAGCAAGACGGCGATGTTCATGCGCCAGGTCCGTTCAGCATAGTTACGAGGGCAGCCTGAGGCCCTTGGCCCGCAAATGGCTTGGAGCCCTGTCAGGCATTTCCGCGCGCAGGGAAGCCTTGGCCGGCTAGCAGCTTCAGGCCTACAAGGAGCGAGTCGAGGTCGGGGCGGCCACACGACACTGAACTTTGGATGTTTAGGTAAAGTTCTCCGTCCGGCTTGACCAACCACAGCGCTGGCTCCGCAAAATAGAGTTCTTTTCCGTCGCGGGTGAAATGCGAGGCGAATAGGCCGCAGGCCACGATCTGCTCTCGCGTCAGGCCATAACCGATCGAGATTTTGTCAATCCCGTTATCTTCGGCCCAGGCCTTGGCGACATCCTTGGGATCGACACTGACGCCGGCGAGTTCGATGCCCAGTTCCGCGAACCCCGTCTGCAGGGCGTTGAGCTGCTGCATGAAGCGCGTGCAGAAGCCGCAAAATGCCCCCCGGTAAAACGAGATCAGCCGAAGCCGCGCGTTTGTCTCCTCCGACAGCAACCACGAGCCGCCCGTAGTCAACAGGAACTGCAATTCCGGCACCTTCGTTCCCGGCTTAAGCACGTTCCGACTCCTCCCCAGCATTATTCGATCACCGTCTTATTTATTGTTTACCCTGTCAAGAATTTGATGCACGGACAAATCCGGCCGCGCGAAATCCCCGTAGGGGCGTGTGTGCCGAATAGACAGATTGGCAGTTCGAAACCGCGATCAGCATCCATCGAACGTCGTCACAGCATCGAATCGAGCGGCGGGATCGCCTGCGGATCGGGCTCACGACCGGCCTCAATGAACCACGCGCGGGCAAGATCGAGTTGCGACCGGGAGCCAGCGATCACTGCCCGGTCGACGGCGCGTCGCGCCGAGGGCTCGCTGATGCCGTTCACCGCCTCGGAAATTGCGGCTAACAGGATTTGGCGGGCCACATCCAGCGCGGCCTGATCCGCCCGTATGTCGTGCAGTTGCTCGCCCGCCGCACGTACCGCCTCGTCCAGGCCGGACGTCGGCGCGGCGGCATTGACGGTCTCGGCCAGATCGATGGCGTTGGCCAGTTCGCGCCTGGCGCAGTGCAGGGCCAGCGCAAAGTGGCCCTGCACATGGCGCAGGGCGGCGATGCACAAGCGCAGCTGTTCGGCGGCCGAGGGGTCGGCCGGGTCAAGGGCCGGGCTGATCACCTGCTCCAGCGCCTTCAGCACCACCCGCAGTTCCTGGTCGATGTCAGGCGCCATCAGGCAAGCTCCTCGAGCTGTTCGCGTAGCCGCCCCAGGATCACATTTCCACCCACCGAGGTCCAGGCGACGACGATGTCCTGGTGAGTCTTGCCGTAATTGGACACCCGCCAGGCGGTGGCGACCATATGCACAGTCGAGCAGTAGTCGTTGAACAGCTGGTAGTACTGCAGCCGCCAGGGGTCGATGGAGAGGCCCGAGGCCCGCTCGTAGCGCTCGAAGAACTGGTCGGCCGGGATCAGCCCGCTGGCCAGCAGGGTCTCGCCGTCCTCCGCGTAGCGGCTCTGGGCCTTGCGTGTGCACCAGGTGAGGTCCTGATGGCGGTCGCCCAGCACAGAAAGCTCCCAGTCGAGAATGGCGGTGATGGTCTGGTCGTGCTCGGTGAACAGGAAGTTGCCCGCCCGGTAATCGCCATGCACCACCGAGATATGGTCCAGCGCAGGCGCGTTATCGATGAGCCAGCGGTAGGCCACGTCCATCAGCGGGTTCTCGATCGGCCTGTCCTCCTCCCAGACGCGGCGCCACCAGTTGACCTGGCGGATGACGCTCTCGTTGGAGCCGACCTTGGCGGGCGAGAACCATTTCAGGCCCTGCAAATGCTCGGCGGGGACAGTGTGGATCGCCGCCAGATGACGCACGAATTGCGCGGAGATCGCTGCACGCAGTTCCGGCGAGAAATTGGTGCCGGCCCCCCGCACAGCCTGACCGGGACGCGGCTTGGGCTGAATGATCCCCTCAGCGAAGCCATAGACCAGCGCCGGATAAGGCAGATCCTCACCTTCCGGGTCTATCCAGTAGACCGGCGGCACGGGGACAATGCCGCGCATGGCGCGGATCATCTCGAACTCGCGCCGGCGGCTGGTCTCCACGATGGATTCCGGCGGCTCCATGCGCAGCACCATGGGGGTGCGCTCCACCCTGCCGTCCGGGCTCCAGGTCAGGTCGAAGGCCATCTGCAGCTTGGAAGCGCCGCCCTGCAGCCAGCGCGGGTTCTCGAGCCGGAAGTCACCGCCGATGTGGCGGGCAATGAGTTTGGTGGTCCCCTCGATCAGGGTCGTCAGCGGGATGGCGGTGTAGCCGGGACCGCTCCGGCGGCGCAGCTTGCGGGTCAGCACGTGGTCGACCTCTGGCTCCACCGTCCAGGTCCGGCGAACACGCGCGATGAAGGCCTCATCGGGTTTGGCTCTGATGTCCTCCGGTTGCAGCATCGTCACCGCTTTGCTCAGAACGCATCGATGACCTGAGCCTGATGCTCAGGTTTGGCGCCGTGGAACAAGAGCTCGTCGGCCCCGGCGTCCAGATATTCGCCGAGCCGGGCTACGCAGGCCCTGGCGTCGCCCACGGCCGCGCTCGAGGTCAGCCACCAGGGCGGCAGCATGTCCACCGCGCGGGCGAGATGTTCGCGGCTTCTGGCGAAATTGCCAGCCGCGAAATCGGCGTCAGCGAGGCCGGCCTCTATAAGGCGTTCCATCGGCCCGCGGTCCCAGCCGTTCATGTCGATCAACACGCTGCCCACCTCGCGGTGCATGAAGTAGCTAACCGCCCGCGCCTCGAGCACTTCGGCACGCTCGGCCTGGGAGACGCCGTCCAGCACGGTTACGACCGTGGCGTAGATCTTGATGATAGTCGGATCGCGGCCGGCTTCCATGGCGGCGTTTCGCACGATTTTCACCGAGCGGGCGGCGCCTTCCGGGGTGAGGAAAGGATGCAGGACCACGCCGTCGAAATGGGCGCCGGCCAGCGCCAGCGTCTTGGGCCCGATGGCACCAATGATGATTGGCGGCGGTTCGGAGCAGGGCAGAGCCAGCTTCATCTCGGGGAACTCGCCCACAGGGCCCCGATAGTTGATGGTTTCGCCGGTCCAGAGCTTGCGCAAGATGCCAACATAGTCGGCCATGGCGGCGTTGTTCAGCACCGGGATGCCCAGTCGGCGGAATTTGGCTGGCACCGAGCGGCCAAAGCCGAGCACGAAGCGGCCGCTGCTGAGCTTCTGCATGGTGGCGCTCATGCCGGCCAGCACCAACGGGTGGCGGGTACCGAAGTGGGTGAGGCCGGTTACCAGCCGGACGCGCTCGGTGACCTGGCTCAGCGCGCCCATTGCCGAGCCAATCTCCTTGCTCTCCCATTTTTCGGACAAGAAGACCCCGCCCAACCCTTTGGCTTCGGCAGCCTTGGCCTCGGCAAGGCCGACGCGGACGTCGGTGATCCGGCCGGGCAGAATGTAGCAATTCAGTTTGCTGGCGATGTTGGCCGAACTTTGCATACAGACATTCTCCCCATGATGCTTCCTCGGAACTCATCGTGCGGTCGGCCAAGGAATGGTGCGATTTGCCGGAGTATACGGAAGCGCGAAAGCACCGGTCTCTTGGAGCCGATTACCGCGCCTTCATCACCGAGGGCGTCTGAAGAGAGGCGGCGTAGTCCGGGCGTGGTACCCGGCCAGACGCCGCATCCGCTTTCAGTCTACGAAGCCCTTTTCATCGAGCCAGCCGTGGATCAAATCGACCGCCTGAGCCAGTTCCTCCGGCTGATCGACATAGTAGTGGTTGGCGCCCTTCATCAGCTTGTAAGTCTTGTCCTTGCCGCCGTAGGCATTGAAGAACTTCATCGTGTGCGATCCCGGGATCGCGTCGTCGGCAGAGTTCTCGATCGCCAGCATCGGGACCGAAATGTTCGGCGCATGATGCTCGGCGTGCGAGTTCGTGTCGTCGATCGACCACTGCGAAAGCCACGCGCGCGTGTTCGAAAACCGGCCGACTCCTGCCGGACTGCTGTTCGCGGTTTTCGGATCTCCCATGAAGCACCAATTGATACGCCGGTCGTTGGGATCTATGGTCGCGTCCAGGAAAAGGGGATTGGCCAGCGTCCTGTGCGTGAGCATGCAACGCTCGGTTTCGTCGGTCGTGCCCGTCCGCAACAGTTCCAGGGTTTCCTTGGCAAGCGCGGTACGGCGGCGAATTCGCGCCAGCTGACTCTGGCGATAGTAAGCGAGGTAATCAGCACTGTAGGGCGGCTTGTTGGGATTGCGCGGACTGTAGAGATCCAGCTCGTGGTCCCGGATCGCCGGGTTGTGCTCGTCAATGACCGACGGATCGATGAAATCGCGCAGGATTTCCGCACGCGAAAGGTGCGCGGCGTGGAACATCATCGCGTCGCCCGGGATCATTCCGGACAGGTCGACGGGGTCACCGGCCGGCGTCTGGGTGACCGTCGGGTTTTCGGCCATGGCCTGGTAGAAGGCAGTAATCGAGCCGCCGCCAGACCACCCGGCCACGACAACCTTCTCGTAGCCCAGTCGCTCCTTCATGTGACGCACATAGACGCCGTAGTCGCGCACGACGTTCTCCATGATCAAAGCGGATTCGTTGCGGTTGTAGCGGCTGCCCGCGCACAGAACATGGAAGCCTGCGCGCACAAGTGCCGTCGGAATCGGCAGATGATGCAAAGTCGAGGTCGGATGCATGTACATGATCAGGGTCTTGGACGGCTTTCCTTTCGGTCTGAAGAAAAACCCGTCGAGCTGCACGTTCCCAGACGCGTTCCGGAACGTATAGACCTCTTGTCGAGGTGCCTTGTCGTTGTAGGTGATACTGATGAACGTACGTTCAATCTCGAATTCTTCTGCCTCTGCCACCTCTTGACTCCTGTGAAAATCAATGCGTTAATTATTAATCGCCAGGAGGACCGCCGGGAGTACGCTCTCCCGGGTAGCGCGATGCCCGGCGCTCTCGAATGTTCCCTCCCTGGGTGTTGAATTTCATCCCGCCGAGCGGCTCAATCCCTGCGTTGCGGGCAGGGCGATCCCAATTCCGTCACTGCACGGCTATCCGTCCAGCTGCCCTCCTCCCAATTACACCATAGAAGTGGATTTGCCATCCCTATAAATTGGTGATAGCGATCCTAGCTCAACTGCTCTGCAAATCAATATCTGACGAAAATAGAGAATTTGTCGTTCCTGGGGAGAGATAAACGATGAAACCGAAAGGAAAAGTCGGAGGTTGCCGCACGTCCGTCAGACTTGCCGCGCTGATAGGTGTTTGTGGTTGCTCGATGCCAGCACTGGCGCAGGACGCGACCACCGGCACAGATGCTGCAGACGGTGGCATTCAGGAAATCATCGTCACGGCACAAAAGCGCGAACAGAATCTGCAGGAGGTGCCGGTCGCGATCACTGCTGTGACTTCCGAGGCGCTCGTGTCGGCCGGCGTCACAACTACGGCGGATCTCAACGCGGTGGTGCCTGGCCTAAATGTCACACATCAGTTGTCCAGCATCGCGCCTATCATCCGCGGCGTCGGCAATTACAATGCAGCGCCCGGGGCTGAAGGGGCGGTGGCGGTCTATGTCGATGGCGTCTATCAACCCGATGCCTATGGCGCGATCCTTGCGCTTGCCAATATCGATAGGATCGAGGTGTTGCGCGGCCCCCAAGGGACCTTGTTCGGGCGCAACGCAACCGGCGGTCTGATCCATGTCGTCACCCGCACGCCCAGTTTCACACCCACGGGTGAATTCTCTGCCAGCTATGGCAACAACGATACAGTCGAGTTCAAGGGCTATCTCAGCGGACCGGTAAGCGATACGATAGCCATCGATTTGGCGGGATACCTGCGCGATCAAGGCGATGGGTTCGGCACCAATTTGGCGACCGGCGAGAAAGCAACCTATCGCGACGAGCGCGTTGTCCGCTCCAAGCTTCTGTTCAAACCGTCGAGCAATTTCTCGTTTACGCTTGCGGCTGACTACGCCAAAAGCGAATCCGACCTTGGCAACAACAACAGACCTTTTGCCGGTACCACCACATCGTTTGGAACGCCGCCTCCGGATAATTTCTGGAGTATCAACCAGGGGCAGTCGCGCGACACAAGCAACGAACAATGGGGCGTTTACGGTCGGGCCGAGCTTGACCTGGGCGGCATAGATCTGATGGGTCTTGTGTCCTATCGCCAAAACCGGACACATCTCGCCCTCGACCAAGCCGGTGACCCGCGCCCCTTCGTCAATATCGATCTTCCGCTGGAAAGCGACACCTTTACCGCCGAGCTTCAGCTTACCTCGAAGCAAGGCGGCTTCCTCGAATGGATCGCCGGGCTCTATTACATGGACAACCGCGCCGGGGTATATCCCTTCGCAATCAGCGGCCCGGGCGTTCCCGCCCTGCCCATTCCAGGCGGTCCCTACAGCAATATCGATCGCACCAATGAGCAGAATACCAAGTCCTATTCCGCATTCGGCGAAGCGGTGTTGAATTTCACCGATTCCACCAGCCTGACTGTGGGCGCGCGGGTGACGCGCGATGAGCGCGACTTCGCGAGTGCGCAGGTCCTGACCACTTTGGGCGGAATCGTGATTCCCCTGCCTGTCACGGCGCTTTCGGCCAAATATACCGAGCCGAGCTGGCGCGTCGTGCTTGACCAGCGGTTAAGCGAAGACATCATGGTTTACGGCTCGTACAGCCGGGGCTTCAAGAGCGGGATTTTCAACGTGTTCTCGCCGGCAGGCGATTCCGTCGATCCTGAAACACTTGATTCCTTCGAGATCGGGTTCAAATCGGAATTCAGCAATAGGTTTCGGCTGAACGGCGCTGCGTTCTATTATGATTACAAGGATCTCCAGCTAACCAGTCAGACAGGCGGGACATCGGTACTGCGCAATGCCGCAAAGGCGCGGTCGAAGGGGTTCGAACTGGAAGCAAGCTGGTTTGCCAGTGACATACTGGGTTTCGATGCTAGCTTCTCCTACGTCGATGCCAAATTCCGTGATTTCCCTGGGGCAGAGTTCACCGCGCCGAACCCAGCCTTCACCGGAACGCTGCCGCCCTTCGTCAATGTTGCGTCAGTCGGCAATGCTGCTGGCAACCGCTTGCCGCGTGCGCCGGAATTCACTTTCTCGGTCGGCGGGCACGCCGATGTCCCTACCTCATTCGGAAAGGTCGGAGGGGCCGCCAATTTCTATTACAATGACGGCTTCTTCAACGATTTTGCCAACCGCTTGAGTCAGGACAGCTATACGCTGGTCAACGCCTCGGCCTATGTCGCATTCGGAGATGATGAGGCTTTTCGCATCACCGTCTACGGCCGAAATATCTTCAACACCAAACATTACAGCTACGGTGTGACTACAGTCTTCGGCGACATTATCTCGCCGGCCTTCGGTGCCGAATATGGCGTCCGCTTCGGCGTGAGCTTCTGATCGGATGGGATTCCGCATGACGAGCAGCTCGGACCGGCGCGGGCGGCGACTGTGGCGATCGGCGATGGTTTTCGCGATGGGGACTGCGTTACCGGCGTGCACGCCGGGCGCGCAGTTTCCTAAAATGCCCCCCGTCGCGGAAAGCGAAAATCCCGCCGCCGATACGCGGCCCAATATCGTACTGATTGTTGCCGACGATCTGGGCTATTCCGACATCGGTGCCTTTGGCGGAGAGATCCCGACCCCCCATCTGGATGCGCTGGCGGCACGCGGCGCACAGCTTGTCAATTTCTACGTATCGCCCGCCTGCTCTCCGACAAGAGCCATGCTACTAACCGGGCGCGACAACCACGCCGCAGGCTTTGGCACCATGGTGGAAGTGGCGGTTGGCGATCAGCGTGGCGCCGCTGGCTATGAAGGCTATATCCCGCGGGACGTGCCAACGATCGCCGAACGACTGCGCGACGCCGGCTATCGCACTATGATGTCGGGCAAGTGGCACTTGGGCTCCGGCCCCGGCCAGGGTGCGGACGGTCGCGGTTTTCAGCATAGCTACGCGCTGACCCAGGGCATGGCCAATCACTTTGGAGCCGATCAATCGCCCGGATTTGTCCGTCATAAGGCAGCGCCGACCTATCGGCTGAACGGGCAGGTTGTGACCTACCCGCAAGGCCAGTATTCATCACAAGTGTTCAGCGACCAGCTGATGTCGTTCCTTCCCGACAAGTCGTCACACGATCCGCAGGCGCGCGCTCCATTTTTCGCGTATCTTGCCTTCACCGCGCCGCACTGGCCGCTGCAAGCACCGGCAGAAGCCATCGAGCGCAACCGGGGTCGTTACAACGCGGGGCCAGGTGCCATCGCACGCGGCAGGATCGAGCGCATGACGCGGTCTGGACTGATCGCCGCGGACCTGAAAACCCGTGTCGAAACGGACGACAGCGGCTGGTCCGGGCTGAATGCCGACGAACGCGCAAGACAGGCTCGCATGATGGAAGTCTATGCAGCAATGGTCGAAGAGATGGATGCGGCGGTGGGCCGGATCGTCGCACGGCTGCAGGCCGATGGCGAGCTGGAGAACAGCTATATCATCTTCATGTCGGACAATGGCGCCGAAGGGCTCATCTTTGAAGGACCGTCCAATCGAACTGATCGGGGCAGTCCGCTTCCGGTGGATGTCGACAATTCGATCGGCAACATCGGCGCCGCCAATTCCTGGGTCAGCTATGGGCCTTTGTGGGGCCAGGCAAGCTCGTCACCATGGTGGGGCACGAAGGAGCATACCAGCGAGGGCGGCATCCGTTCGGCAGCGATTGTCAGCGGTCCCGGCATCCCTGGCGGCACGCGCGAAAGAAGCGTGCTGCATGTTCGCGACGTCTTCCCTACTCTCCTGTCGATCGCCGGGATAGAGTCCGCTGCACCCAGTTCCGATTCCGAATTTTTCCCGCGCGATATGCTCCCTTTGCTGGAGGATCCCGCCGAAGACCCCTTGCCACGCGAGGGTGACGTGTTCTGGGAACTGTTCTTCCGCGCCGCGATCCGGCAGGGCGACATGAAGGCAATCTATCAGCCGACCCGCGTTCCGGTCCTCGGAAAGCTGACAGCTCCGGGCGAAGTATCGTGGCAGCTCTACAACCTTGCCGCGGATCCGGGTGAAACCAACGATCTGGCCAGTCGCCAGCCACAATCGCTCGCGGACTTGCAGTCTCAGTGGCGCCGCCATGCCGACCAGCTGGGAGTCGTGTTGCTGCCAGAAGATCGGTAAGCTCTCAACCGGAGGCAAGAGCCGAATAAGTCGTATCTCGAAAAACAGGCTGAACACATGACGGCATCGCGCAAAGAGCAACCTTCAGCCTGCAGCAAACCTCGCACGACAGGAGTCGTCCACACTTGACTTCACCGGGATAGAAGGTCCGCCTCACCTTGGGCTACCCCGTCACTTTGGCAATACCGTTATGAGGAATGACATGGAATTCGGGATCACATTGCCCACAAAAGCCGATTCCTGGAAGATCGCCAAGCGCGCGGAAGAACTCGGCTTCACGCATGCCTGGTTTTACGACTCCGCGTCTCTGAAGGCGGACGTATTCGTGGCCATGGGGGCTGCTGCGGTCACCACCTCCAGAATCAAACTTTGCGCGGGTGTGCTGACACCTTCGAACCGCCTGCCGCAGGTTGCGGCCAGCGGGCTTGCCTCGCTGAACGCGCTCGCTCCCGGGCGGATCATGGCTGGTTACGGTACCGGCTTCACGGCCCGCCGCACGCTCGGGCTTCCGCCTGTCACGCAGAAAAAGATGGAGGCCTATATCCGCGCGGTTGAAGGGCTGCTGCGCGGCGAGATCGTGCGGTTCGAGATGGAAGGCAAAACCGCTATCACGCGGCTGATGTCGGTGGATGAGGGTCTCATCAACATCGCCGATCCGATCCCGACCCACATCTCGGCCTTCGGACCTAAAGGCCGCGAACTTACGGCACGTCTGGGTGCCGGCTGGATGGGGACATACAGCGTGGCGGAAGAAGAAGAAGCCGGGCTCAACGATATGCGCGCCCAATGGGAACGGCATGGGCGAGACTTCAACGGGCTCTACAGCACCATGGTCGCCGCCGGATGTGTCCTTGACGATGACGAGAGCTATGACAGCCCCCGCTTTCGCGCTCAGGCAGGGCCGCAGGCCGCCATCCTGTTCCATAACTTCGTCGAGCAAGAGGCGTTCGGCACGGCCTTGAGCGAGGCCAGCTTCCCTTTCCACAAGGAGCTCGAAGAGTACCGCAAGGTCTATGAAAGCTACCAGCCTGCCGAGACGCGTCATCTCAGCAATCATCGCGGGCATCTGATGTTCCTGCGGCCAGACGAGACCCACCTGACCGGCGAAATGATCCGCGCCCTCAGCTTCAGCGGCACGCGTGACGAACTTGTCGAGCGTATTCGCGGCGTTCGCGACATGGGCTATTCGCAAATCGCCTTCGGCCTGCCACCGGGACAGGAAGAGGACCTGATGGTGCGTTGGCAGAGCGTGATCGCAGAGGTCTGAACGTGGTGATGCCAAGGGGGGCGCCAAGGCAATCGGCCGATGGGCGCGTGAAGGCTTGAACCTGAAATCTGATGCCGCTGCCGCCCAGATGCCCCGAGCTCAACCCAGTCGAGAACGTCTGGCAATTCATGCGCGACAACTGGCTGTCGAACCGGATTTTCAAATCCTACGACGACATCGTCGACCACTGCTGCT
>Ga0181594_10005183_pt1 | contig 11457 bp, 10 predicted proteins | sample 071ome_18_FD_145603 | JGI IMG/M metagenome (GOLD analysis project Ga0181594, IMG submission 145603) | Coastal salt marsh microbial communities from the Groves Creek Marsh, Skidaway Island, Georgia - 071413BT metaG (spades assembly) | ecosystem: Environmental > Aquatic > Marine > Intertidal zone...
GACTCGGCTGAGTGGGCCTGCTCATCCCTCCCCCAGACGATCCCACCTGGCTGGGATTCGGTCGTCGGGGATGGGTCAGCCACAACCATCACAATCCCTTCCTCCGCTTTCGCTCGATGCTCACCAGCTACCAGCGAGCCGCCGAGCTCGGGTGGTCGGACGATCAGTTCGTCGACCTGGTGAACTCCATGGACGACGCCCTTGCCGACGTCGCCGACCATGGGTTCTCGCTCACCCCGATGTACCAGGCTCCCGAACTGGCGACGGCGGTGGGCCACCGAGGTCGACTGTGGATCAAGGACGAGACGGGCAACGTGACGGGCTCCCACAAGTCCCGCCACCTCTTCGGTCTGGCCCTTCACCTGGCGGTCGAGGAGGTGCCGCTCGATGTTCCACTGGCCATCGCCTCGTGCGGCAACGCAGCACTGGCCGCATCGGCCATCGCGCGTGCCGCATCAAGACCACTCGAGGTCTTCGTCCCCGATTGGGCCGAAGGATGGATTCTCGATCGACTCGATGCCAACGGGGCTCAGGTGTCGGTGTGCTCCCGCGACAAGGGCGAACTCGGCGATCCATGCCATCGGAGGTTCCGAGAAGCCGTTGCGTCGGGGGCGCTGCCCTTCGGATGCCAGGGTCCCGACGAGCCCCGGACCCTCGACGGCGGACGGACCCTGGGGTGGGAAATCGTCGAGGAGATCCCCAGCTGCGATCGGGTCGTCATCCATGTCGGTGGTGGGGCGCTCGCGTCGAGCCTGGCCCAGGCCCTCGCTGGAGCCGTGGCCTCGGAGCGATGGGCGTCACTCCCCACCTTCGACACGGTGCAGACCCAAGGCTGTGCCCCGTTGGCCGCAGCCATGGACCGGCTCGCTCCGCAACTCCAGGCAGGAGTTGCCTTCAGCGAGCTCGACACCACCGGGGCGATGCAGCCCTGGCCCACCGTCCCGACCTCCTTGGCCGACGGCATCCTCGACGATGTCACCTACGACTGGATCGTGTTGGCCTGGATGATGCTCACAACAGGCGGACGAGCGATCGTGGCACCGGAACAGGACGTGCGACGGGCCCACCACCTGGCCCAGCAGGGAGGTCATCGGGTCAGCCCTACCGGATCAGCTGGTCTGGCAGGGCTCATGTCCGAGCCCAAACCTGATGCCGAGACGGTGGTGGTATTCAGCGGCGTCGGGTGAGCCTCACCCCTGGGTGAACAGCAGTTGGAACTCGATCACCCCGTGATCGTCCACCGACAGCACGATCGGGGCACTCGGGGCAACGACGTCGAAGTCGGCGAACACCACGTCGACCCGGCCCACCACCACGATCACATCCCCCACGACCTGCGCGTCGATGGCAAAAGTCGTTGGTCGGGTAATCCCCTTGATGGTCAGCTCACCGGCTGCGCTGATCGAGACGGCGGAGCCGTCCTCGACGGCACCCCCGAGATCCACCGCATCACTCAGCACGAAGGAGGCCTCGGGGAAGTTCGCAGTGTCGAGGGCCCGCCGGGCCGGACCGTTGCGTCCGGGATCGTTGGTGGTGAGCTCGGACAGGTCGGCAACGATGGTGGCACCAACCAGACGGGTCCCATCGATGTCCATCTCGCCTGACACGACGCCCGTGCGACCCACAGCGGTCACCGAGCCGATCCCGCTCAACTCCTCATCGACCCTGAAACCCACGAACGAACCGGTGGCCTGCTCGAAATCGAAGCTTCCGATGGTGGTGTCGACGGACCAACGGCCAGCCACGGGAAAGCTGATCTGCGGCACCGGTGCGGCGGTCTCCGCGTCGTCCTCGGGAGCCGAAGCCTCCGAGGTGGCCGGGGCCTGGGCCCCTTCGCCGTACCCACCGTCCTGCGGGGCGGCGGCCGGCGCAGTGGTGTCGGCGCTCTGCGACTGCTGCGCCTGCTCGAGGCTGGCCACGGCATCGGCCAGATCCACCTCGGCCGGAGCGTCATCACGCAGGTACCACCACAGACCACCAGCCACCACTGCCACCACGACAGCAACGAGACCGGCGATGATCACCACACGGCGACGGATCGACGACGTCATTCGGGACCTCCACAGCACGGCGTGATGGTCAGGACCCTACCGGCCCGTCTCCCGAACCCTGCCCCGATCGGGCATCACCGATCTGGAAAACTGGGTCATGATGTCCGGGTGAGGGGTCTGTACATCGTCGCCGCAGTCACCATGGCCGGGGTGTCGTCGGTGTTCGCCCTGCTGGCCGAAATCGAAAAGGCGTACGACATTCCCCAGAGCCAGCTGGGTTGGATCGCCGGGTCGGCGTTCGTCGGGGCCCTCGTCACCCAGTTGTGGCTGGCTCGATATGCGGATCGAGGTCACGCAACGAGACTGCTCCGGGCCGGGGTCATCGCCTCGGCCCTTGGCCTCGTGTGGTTCGGTCTGGCGACGGAACTCTGGCAGTTCGTCCTGGCCCGAACCCTCCTCGGTGCTGGGGTCGGCATGATCATTCCCCCGGCCCGCCGCTACATCGTCGTGACGTCACCCGAGCGGCAGGGGGAGCTTCTCGGAACCTTCTACGGTGCCTACCTGGCCGGTTTCGTGTTCGGTCCACCGTTCGCCGGTGCCCTGGTAGTGCTCGTCGACCTACGCACGCCCTTCATCGTCCTCGGGGCCGCAACTGCGGCCACCATGTACTCCCTTCGCTCGGTACACATTCCCGGCGCCGAAGAGCGATCCAACAGCAGGGGCGTGCTTCGCCGGCTCATCACGACAAAGCGCATGATGGCCGCCCTGTTGGTCGTCCTCTCCTTCCGGTACTCGGTCGGTGTATTCGAGCCCCTGTGGTCACCACACCTCGATCGGCTCGGCGCATCGACGCTGACCGTGACCCTTTCCCTCACCGTCTTCGCGCTTCCCATGCTCCTCGTGGCCCGAGCAGCCGGATCCCTGACCGACCGCTACGGCAGCCGCATCACATCACTACTCTCGGCCCTGGCCACTGTGCCCCTGATGGCCAGTTACGGGTTCATCGGCGCAGTGCCGGTCCTGTTCGCGATGGCCATTCCTCACGGCCTCATGGAAGCCGTGCAATCACCGGGCAGCCAGGCAGCGGTGGGAGAAGCGGCCCCACCCGACGACGCAGCAGCCGCCCAGGGGCTGGGCGAAGCGGCGGGATCGGTGGCCGCCATGCTGGGGGCAATGACCGCACCGCCACTGTATGTCTGGCTGGGCCCCGGCCCCGCATGGATGATCGCAGGACTGGTGATGTTGATCCTGCTCGGCACCAGCCAGGTGCTGGACCCCGTCAAGGTGCGGCGGGCGTCGCCGTCTTCCGATCAGCCGACAGGTCATAGCTGAACCCCAGCACCTCGACCGGGAAGCGACCCTCGATTCGATGATCGAGGTCCGTGAATCTCTCGAACCCCACCCGGCTGTACAGGCGCTGCGCGGCCTCCATGTAGTCAGTGGTGTGCAGGACCAGGGCCGAACGTCCGGCGGCGGCCGCTCGCTCGATGCACCACCTGGTCAGTGCCTCTCCTACCCCTCGACCCTGCGCGGTCGGGTCCACGGCAAGCACCCGGAAGCCGGCGGAATCGACCAGTTCCACCTCGCCCGCCTCGCTGCTGTAGTCGTCGTAGTAGGCGACGGCCCCGACGACGACGCCCCCATCATCGGCGACGATGATGTCGGCTACCTCGGCCCGGGCCGCCACATTGCGGAGCTCGCGGCCGTACCAGCCGAGCGAACCCGTGCCGAACAGGGGGAGGTAGGCGTCGTAGCTCAGGTCACCCACCCGCTCGTACTCCTCGACCCGGGCTTCTCGAATGTTCACCATCAGCCGCTTTCGTCCTGCCGAGGCCTCACGGTAGCGTTGCTGCTCGGCCCCATCGTCCGAGGCAGGGAGCCCGCTCATGGGTCTCGACAACATTCGTACCGGTCTGACATTCGACGACGTCCTCCTGGTACCTCGTCGCTCAACCATCAGATCCCGTCACGACGTCTCGGTCCGCACCCAACTATCACGCAACATCTCACTTGAGATACCCGTCATCGCGGCGAACATGGACACCGTCTGTGAATGGGAGATGGCCACCACCATGGCCCGTCTCGGGGGCATCGGCATCCTTCACAGGTTCATGCCGATCGAGGCGCAGGCCGACCAGGTGCGTCGGGTGAAGAACGAGGGCGATCTCCTGGTCGGTGGTGCAGTGGGGACCGATCACGACATGTTCGACCGGGCTCGCGCCATGGTGAACGCCGGAGCCGACTGCCTGGTGTTGGACATCGCCCACGGCCACGCCGAACATTCGATCGAGGGCGTCCGTCGTCTCAAGGAGACCCTCGGCGATGTCGACGTGATCGCCGGCAACGTGGCAACCCGTCAGGGAGCCGAGGACCTCGTGGCCGCTGGTGCCGACGCCGTCAAGGTAGGGGTCGGCCCCGGCGGCGTGTGCACCACCCGCCTGGTGGCCGGGGTGGGGGTCCCCCAGCTCACCGCCATCGACGACTGCGCCGGAGTCGGTGTGCCCCTCATCGCCGACGGCGGCATCCGGACCTCGGGCGATATGGCGAAGGCCTTGGCCGCCGGGGGGGACTCGGTGATGATCGGCAGCCTCCTGGCGGGAACCCGGGAGAGCCCCGGAGAAGTGGAGCAGGGTCCGCAGGGTCTGCGGAAGCGCATCCGGGGCATGGCCAGTTTCGAAGCTCTGGAAGCCCGGGCCGAGCGGCACGGGGAAGACGTCGACGACGAGTACTTCGAACAGCGGGCCCCCGAGGGGGTGGAGGGCACGGTGCCCTATCGGGGGGCTGCCAGCAGCGTCATCTTCCAGATGCTGGCCGGGGTACGCAGCGCGATGAGCTACAGCGACGCCCGAGACCTGGCCGAGTTCCAACGGGTGTCTGAGTTCGTCAGGATCACCCCGCTCGGCCTTCGGGAGAACACACCTCACGCGACGAACCCGGGCTGGTGACATCCCGCCGATTCCTCAGTTGTCGAACCTGACCCACATACGCCCGTTGCGGATCGCCACGGGGTACGTGCCGAGATCCCGTGTCACGGGCCGTCCCACAGCCCGACCCGTGTCGGCGTCGAATCGACCGTTGTGCTTCGGACACTCGAGGCAGCCATCGACCACGACCCCGTCCCGAAGGCGAACCTGCTGGTGGGTGCATTCGCCATCGGCCAGGCGAACAACGGTCTGCGTTCCGGAGCCTCGATCCAGCCGGTACAGGACATAGGGTCGGCCGTTCAGTTGCACCTCGGAGATCTGACCCGGGACGAGATCTCTCAACGGACCGAGATCGACCTCCCCGTCGGCGGCTCGATGCCACAGGTCGAGCCCCACGTCGACGGGCCGGTCTCCCCCGAGCGGAGGGGGAAGATCCAGGGGAATCTCGTACCTGGGGTCTCGCCGTTGGCGCACCAAGGTGTTCCAGATCAGCCGGTAGGCGGGGAGGGTGCCCTGCACGGCGGGGGCCAACTGGTCACTCACTGTCCGGTGCAGGGCTGGAAGATTGCGGTATGGCACCGTCGGAAAGATGTGATGCTCCACGTGATAGTTCATGTTGAGGTAGAGAAAGCGGAAGACCGGGTTCATGTAGACGGTTCGAGTGTTGAGGCGGTGATCGAGCACGTCCTCGCGCAAGCCAGCGTGCTGGGTCATTCCGAAAAACACCATCAGCCACGACCCGTAGACGGTGGGAAGCCCCACCAGCATGATGGGGATTGGGGTCCACGCCAGGAGCGAGCCCCCTGCGGCCAGCCCGAGAACGGCCAAGAAGGCACGGCTCTCCCACACGACCCGGCGGTGGTCCTCAGCAGGCACCAGCTCGGCAGCGTCGGGATCGAGGCGACCCATGCTGTGACGCACCAGCCGACCGACCATCAACGGGATCACCCACCAGCCGGTGAACCACAGGGCGTTGCGCCACAGGTTCGGTGGGCGCTGGAACGCGATCTCAGCGTCGCGCCCCACCACGATGGTGTCGGTGTGGTGGCGGTAGTGGGACCAGCGCCAGACGGTTGGCCCCCGCAGCACCATGAATGACGCCACGACGTACACGATGTCGTTGAGCCGCCGGGATCGGAAGGCCGTCCCGTGCCCGCACTCGTGCCATCGACTGTCCGATGCTCCCCCGTACAGAGCGCCGTACAGAGCGAAGGCAGGGATCGACCACCAGGACCATGCGGTCGCCACCGCCAACCATCCCGACCCCACCAACAGGGCCAGCCACGCAACGGTGTCGAGGGCGGCCCGGCCATTGCTGCGCTCACTGAGGCGCTGTAGTTCGCCGGCATCGATCCGGGGCCGGAACCAGGGCGCGGCCACCAAGTTCCGATCGGCCGCCCGCTCGGTCTCGGTTCCCGTCAGGCTGTAGTCACGGCGGGCCACCGGTTGAGTCATGGGCCCACCGCCGGCCCATAGAGGGGAGCGGCACCGGTGACGGCCGCCCACCGCCGGGTACCGAACTCGAAATGCCACCACTCGACGTCGAGCACCACGAACCCTTCGGCATGCATGACCCAATACAACCATCGACGCAGGTCCCGGGCCGGGCCCGGTTCACCTTCCAGGGCATCGGTCCGAGCACGGGGGGTGAAGTCGTCGAAGTCGGTACCCAGGGCGAGGGGATTTCCTTCCCATGTCAGGGTGCAGTCGATGGCACCGCCGGTGAGGTGGGGAGGAGGGGTCGTAGGTGAAGAACTCGGTTCGGCCACGAAGCCAGGCGGCAGCGCAGGATCGGCGTAGGCAGCCCGGAACAGTGCATCCTGCAGCGCCAAGGGTCGCCATCCGTCCAGCACGGCCAACCCCCACGGGTCGGGGATGTGCTCCGCCGCAGCGCAGAGTCGCTCGAACACGCCGGATCGCACCAGCACCTCGGCGGTGGCCTCAGACCATCCCGCCTGCCGGTAGCAGGGAACCACCGTCACCCGTGGGTGATCTACCTGCACCAGGGGCTCGAAGCCCGGCTCCTGGGCCAACGGCATCTCGGCGGGCTCCGTCAGACACGGCAGAGCAGCAGTCCGAGGAATGGCCGCGATCCAGTCCTCCGTATGCGGCACAGGCATCAGCCAGGAGCCATAGTCCGAGCCAGACATCGCCCACGAATCCTACGACAGCCGCACCGCCGGTAGCCTCCCCCCGATGGCAGATGTCGTGGTTGTCGGTGGCGGTCACAACGGCCTCGTGTGCGCTGCGTACCTGGCGCGGGCCGGCATCGACACCGTTCTCATCGAGGCTCGGGAGACCGTGGGCGGGTGCGCGTCCACGGTGAGCGACCTCGGCGCCCGCTTCAACATCTGCAATTGCGATCACACCATGATCCGGGCCACGCCCATCATCGACGACCTCGACCTGGCCGCGCACGGCCTGCGCTACCTGGAAGCGAACCCGACCTTCGTCAACCTGTTCCACGACGGGTCGGAGCCTTGGGTCGGTGTTCATGACGTCGATGGACAGCTTGATGCGTTGGCCGCCACCCATCCAGCACAGGTGGAGGCCTATCGGACCTATCTGGCCGACGCCCTCCCTGTCGCGGAGTTGATCGTGGCCATGGCCCGAACCCATCCGGGCCCTGTTCGCATTGCGGCCGGCGTTGCCGAGCGGCGAGCCCGGGGCCTCAGGACGTTGTGGAACTGGAGCAGGTCGTCCGCTTCGGAGGTGCTGGAGCGGTACTTCGACGACTGGCACATGGTGATGCCTGCCGTGTCGGTCGGGCCGACGGTGTGGGGTGTTCCCCCCGACGTCCCCGGGACCGGACTTGCCGCCGCGTCCTATGCCCTTCGCCACCTGGTCCGAACCGGCCGGCCCCAAGGGGGTAGCGGGGCCCTCACCGACGCCTTGGAGGCCTCCTTCGTGGCTGCCGGCGGACAGGTCCGCACCGGGTCCCCGGTGACCAGCCTCATCCTTCACGACGGAGCCGTCGGTGGGGTACGGACCGCAGACGGCGACAGCGTGAGCGCCCCCGTCGTCGTGGCCGCCTGCGACCCCCAGCGGGTACTGCTGGACTGGGTCGAGCGGGTGCCCGCCCCAGCCCGCCGCCTGATCGGGCAGCGACGGTCCTTGCCCGAGATGGACGGGTACGAGTCCAAGATCGATGCCGTTCTGACCGGCCTACCCACCTATCCCTTCGCCGGTGCCATCGAGCACATCACCGGGTCGAACAGCCTCGAACCCACCCTCGTGGTGTCCCCATCACCTGCACAGTTGGCCAACGCCCACACAGCCCGAAGCGCCGGCACGGTGGCCGAGCAGCCCACCATGCTCGTCAACATCCCGTCGGTTCTCGACCCGTCCATGATCACGGCCGCCGGAGAGCACGTGCTCAGCCTCGAGGTGCTGTTCACCCCCTACGACACGCCGGGCGGCTGGCCCGGGTCACCGGAGCCGGCGCGATGGCTGGGCCTGTGGGAAAACCTGGCCGGCGACGGGGCAGCCGCACTGGTCGACCGATACCGAGCCATGACCCCCGACCGGTACGAAGCAGAGTTTTCGATGCACCGGGGTCACACCCCGTCCTACGCCGAGGCGCCCCTGTCCGCCCTGGTCGGACGTCGCCCCGAGTTGACCCGCTATCGGACTCCGATCGAAGGGCTCTATCTCAGCGGTGCCGCCACGTACCCCGGAGCCGGCGTGTTCGGTGCAGCCGGTCGCAATGCCGCTCACGCAGTGCGACGCGATCTCCAGTCGCTGCCGGCCCGAACCCTGGTGACCATGCGCCATCGCAGTGCGCGCATCATGGCCCGACTGCGGCGTTGATCAGGACCGACAGCGGTCCGGCGAGACTCAGTCCTCGTCCCGCCACCGACGGAGGCCGTCGATCTCGATGCCGAGCGCCTCGAGGGCGCGACCGACCGAGTGGGTCACTAGATCGTCGATGTCCTTCGGTTGGTTGTAGAAGGCGGGGACCGGGGGGTAGATCACGCCACCCATCTCGGCCACTCGCTCCATCAGCCGGAGATGTCCGAGGTGGAACGGGGTCTCCCGCACCATCAACACCAGCGGTCGCCGTTCCTTGAGAGTGACATCGGCGGCCCGGGCCACGAGGTCGGCCGAGAAGGAATTGGCGATCGCCGAGAGCGACTTGATGGAGCAGGGGGCAATGATCATGCCGTCGGTGAGAAACGAACCGCTGGCGATCGAGGCGCCGATGTCGCGCGACCCGTGCACCACATCGGCCAACGCCTCGACCTCGTCGGCCGACCGGCCCGTTTCGACGTCGATGGTCATCCGACCCGGGCCCGTGGTGATGAGGTGGCTCTCCACGTCCAGGGGCCGGAGGAGCTCCAAGGCACGGATGCCATAGACGGCTCCGCTGGCCCCGGTAATGGCCACCACCACCCGCTTGGTCACGAGAGGTAGTTCCCCAGATCAACGGACGGGTAGGCAACCCGCGACCCGTATTCACGCCGCTCGCGCTTGTAGGTCGCGTCGATACCCACCTTGGTGCTGACCCCTCGCTGAGTGGCCGTCGGGTCCATCTCGTGCCCCTGGGCGTGGGGCACCGCAAAGACGTCGTCGGTCCAGTGCACCCGGTTGGTGAGGGCCCACTGAATCTCGGCCGGCTCGTACATGTCGACGTCGCGATCGACGACCACCACATTGCGGATGTTGATATGGGCGGCCATCGCGGCCATGGCCAGGTTGCGGGGCGTCCCCGGGTTGTCGCGGTCGATCTGGATGAGGGCCAAGAACCCGTTTCCATACGGAGGAATGTGCACATCGGCAGTGGGGTCGAGATGACGGACGAACCGCCGCAGGAGGGGTTCCCGGGGGAGCACGTTGCCGATATAGATGTGCTCGTACCAGCCGGGGATGATCGTCTGGTAGATCGGATCGTTGCGCCACGAGATGCAGGTGACCTCGAAGGTGGGGCTGTTCCATTCCTCGCCGTGGTACCCGTGGAACTCGGCCAGCGGACCCTCGGGCTCGCGCACCGCCGGGTGCAGCAGACCCTCGATGACCACCTCGGCCGACGCAGGGATGTCCACATCGACGGTCCGCCCGCGGCACACCTCGATGCCGGTGCCCCGGATGGCACCGGCGATGAAAAGTTCGTCGACCGGGGTCTTCACTCCGGCTGCGATCATCACCGCAGGATCCAGCCCGATGGCCAGGGCGATCGGGAACGGTGCGTCGGGGTCCTCCCGCGATTTCCAGAAGGTGCCCACATCACGCCATTCGTTGACGTTGAAGCCGAATCGACGCTCATCGAGGCGGAGCATGCGGTTGTAACCCAGGTTCCCCCGGCCGGAGATCGGGTCTTTGGCGACGGTCACTGCTCCGGTGATGAACGCACCCCCGTCACCCCGGCTGTGCACGGGGATGGGCAACATCGACGTCGAGACGTCGTCCCCCATGACGTGGTTGTCGTGCCAGGCTGCTCGCTCGACCTGCACCGGAGCCACCCCATTGGCCGGGTCCAGCACCCGCTCCATGACATCGATCACCTCGTGGGGCTCGCATCCGAGTGCCAAGGCGGCCCGCCGATGGGACGTCACGCTGCCGCAGAAGATGGGCCAGGGGCTGTCGACGGCTGCGGTGAACAGTCCCGCACCCACGTCACCGCGAGCCAACGAAGCCGCCACATCGGCCAACTCGTGCGTCAGGGCGACCGGTCGATCGACCCGGGCCAGTTGATGGTTGGCCTCGAGCACCTCGATGTAGCTCCGTAGGTCCGTGATGATGGGCAACGCGACACTCCCCTGGTCGTGATGCATTCTGTCAGCTGGACCCGCGGAGTCCTCAGGCCGCAGGATGGCCGAGACACACCTGATCCCGGAGGGACATCACGTGACGGAATGGCTGACCAACGCCAAGCTGCCCGACGGACGTCGAGCGGACATCGGGATCGCCGATGGTGTGATCACGACGATCGACGACCACCGAGCACGGGACGGCGTCGCAATCGACCTCGGCGGGTGGCTGGTTCTCCCGGCCATGGCTGAACCCCATGCCCACCTCGACAAGGCCCTCACGGCTGATCTGGTCCCCAATCCGGCCGGGGATCTCGAAGGAGCCATCGATGCCTGGGTCGCCGCGGCGGCAGCCGGGCGCATCACCCACGAGGGCATCGTCGAGCGGGCGATTGCCGCCATGGAACGGCTGCTGGTCCACGGGGTCACTGCGGTCCGCACCCACGTCAACGTCCTGGCCAGCATCGGGGCATCCGCCGTGGTGGCCGTACGGGAGGCAGCCGACCAGTTCGAGGGACTCCTCGACGTCCAGATCGTGGCCCTGTGCGGCAGCCCCATCACCGGCCCCGAGGGCGCCCCCACCAGGGCTGCCCTGGCCGCGGCCCTCGAGGCGGGGGTCGACCTCGTCGGTGGTTGCCCCCATCTCGACCCCGATGGTCCCGGTCTCATCTCCATCGCCATCGACGCAGCACGGGAGGCAGGTATCGGCCTCGACCTGCACGTAGACGAGATGCTCGATCCCTCGGTGTTGACCCTGCGGGACTACGCCCGTCAGGTCATGGACCGGGGGTTCGA
>Ga0181594_10005191_pt1 | contig 11436 bp, 14 predicted proteins | sample 071ome_18_FD_145603 | JGI IMG/M metagenome (GOLD analysis project Ga0181594, IMG submission 145603) | Coastal salt marsh microbial communities from the Groves Creek Marsh, Skidaway Island, Georgia - 071413BT metaG (spades assembly) | ecosystem: Environmental > Aquatic > Marine > Intertidal zone...
GCACTCGCCGCCGCCGCGCTCGATGAGAACGCGCAAACAATCGCTGACATTGACCGGCAGGTTGACGAACTGTTGAAGGCTCACGGAGGCACGGAAGAGTTGGACAACGAGTATCGAGAGCAAACCGCGAAACGCCAAGAGCTTGACGCTGCGATCAACGCAAAAGACATAGAGGAAAAACAGGGCATCGCCGCCCGCGCCAAACTCCAAGCCGTCGAGGAATCCATCGCAGCCCGCGACAAAGCCAAAGCCGAAGAAGCGACGCTCAAGGCGGTTCTCGCCGCGCTCGAAACGTGCCGCGACAAGTTTATAGATGCCACGCTTGACGCGCTTGCGTCTCGCGCAAACGCGCTATGCGCGGAAGTGCTTCAAACTCCACTAACTGTCCACGACGGAGAGCTTGGAAGGTGGAGCGGTCGCAACTTTGTCCGACTCGGCAGCGCGACATTTTCAGGCGCGGAACTGGCGATTGCATACGCCGCGGTATGCATCGCACTTGCAACGACCAGCGACGGACCGCGCATCGCGATCGTGGACGAACTCGGACGACTGGACGCGGACACTAAGCACGTGCTACTGCTGCGCGTGCGGGAGCTGATCGACGCGGGCAAGATCGATCAGTTTATTGGGGCGGATGCGTCGGACGTGCCGTTCCCGGATGAGGCCGGCGTGAAGGTTGTGCCCGTCTGGAACTGAACACTTTGAAGCCTCTCCGGGCTGTTCTTTGGGGCGCGTTTCTCCCATCAACTACAACTGCAACAATCGGGGCGCGTCAATGTTAACTCGGAGAGGCTTCAACGCTCCTGTCGAGCCACCGCGAACCAATACAGAAAAATGATGACAGACCTAGAGGCATTCAAATTCGCATGTGACGCCGCCAAGGAGGAGCGCGAGCGGTTGGACTCCGACGGCTTGTTGTGCCATTGGCGCGAAGGTATGGAGGAAGCCCCGACCGACGGGCAAGATATTCTCGCCATCGTGGACGGTGCCCGAACGATCATTCATTGGGGCAAGGTCTCCCACGTCCCGCTCTATGGCTGGATTGACCTTGTTTGTTGCGATGTCGAAGACCGCGACATCTGCCACCCGTCCCACTGGATGCCCCTCCCGCCAATGCCCGAAGATGATTAGTCACAACAGTGTTAATACGCGCACTAACGTTAGCGCGAACAAAGCAAACCATGAACGAACTCAATCAAAACCAAATCAACGCAGCTACATCGACCGCTGACCGGCTGCTAGTCATCGCAGGCCCAGGCTCCGGGAAAACCCGCACTCTCGTTGCCCGCATCCGGCACATGATCGAGAGCGGAATCGAGCCGATGGAGATCAGCGCAATAACATTCACGAACGCGGCTGGCCGCGAGATCGAGCGGCGAGTAGCGGAAGAACGGCCGAAGGGATACCACAACGTGAGGCTTGGCTACGTCGGGACACTGCACGGGTTTTGCCTGCGCCTACTGACCGCGTTTGGGGAGATGGTCGGACTGCCGTATGACATTGTCGTGATCGATGAGGAGCACGCGGCGCAAGTTTTGGACAAAGTCGTTTCGGATCTCGGTTGGAAAGGATCGCGGAAAAAACTTGAAGAGGCGATCGCGCGCGGACCAGTCGAGCGGCAAGGCAGGTTGGACAAGGTCGAGGTCGTCGTCGCGGGATTCTATGGGCAACTGATCGCCGATGGCATGCTGACTTTTGACGCCATCCTGCACATGGCCTGCAAGCTCGCAGGGAAATTGCACGAGGAGAACATGTGCCTCGGGCACGTCTTGGTTGACGAGGTGCAAGATTGCGCGTCGATTGATTTCGAAATCATTGAGCGATTGAATTTCGACTCCCGCACATTTGTCGGCGACCCTGACCAATCGATCTACTCATTTCGTGGCGGATCAGTCGCCGGAATCAACCGCCTCGCCGCCGATCCGAGCATTGAACGCATCGACCTAGAGCACAACTACAGGTCAATTCCAGAGGTCTGCGAACTGGCGCAACACGTCATCGAGCACAACCTCGACCGCGTCAACAAAGCGACACTCTCAGCAATCCAATGCGACCCACTACCCGGAGCAATCGAGACGTTCCGCGCCACGTATCCAGACGACGAACTGAGAGAGATCGCACGGAGAATCAAAGAGGAACAGTTGCAAGATTGGGCCGTGCTCTGCCGGACAAACGCATTAGCGCAGGATGCCGAGGCCGTTCTGGAAGCGTGCGGTGTCGAGGTTCACAAGCCGGAGCGTGAGCGATTGCCAGAGGACTGGAAAAAGGCCCGCGCTATCGTCGCGTTTCTCGCCAATCCGCACAACGACGCGCTGGCAATGCGTTTTCTGGTTGAGACAGCGGGCAGCAAGGCGGCGCAATCGGCCAAAAAGAGCGCCTCAGCGACGTTTCGCACGATCAACGAGGACACAGGGCTGGCCGACGATCAAAACGCGTTAGAGAGCGTGTCAGGCTACCTTGCCCGATACGGCGTCTCGATGGAGGCAATCGAGGAGATCGAGCGGCGCATCGACGACCTGCCACACCTCGCCACAATCGCCGACCTGTCGCTTGCCGTGACGCACAACGCGCCAGCAGCGGATGCGGAGCCGACACGCGGCGGTATCGTCACGACGATCCATGCAGCCAAGGGGCGAGAGTTTGACGCCGTTTTCATGCCGGCGTTGGAGGATCACATTTTCCCAGGCAACCGCAAAGACGTGAACATCGAAGAGGAGCGGCGATTGTTTTTTGTCGGCGTGACTCGCGCGCGGAACCGCCTCGTGCTGTCCGCGTCACGCAACCGCAAGCGGCCGTTCTCGTGGCACGGGCCAGAGCCGAGCGATGAGTCGCGGTTTCTGATCGAGGCGGAGAATGCGTTGTTGGCGCGCGGAAACTAGGAGCGACCAAGATCACCCAGACTGATAGAAAACGATATGAGCACGAAAAACGACGACATTATACCAAGTGGCACAGCCGGATTCCAACCTGTGGTGGGCTTCAGTGTATCGCCTTGTTCGCTTTCCGCCGAAGAAGTAAAGCTGCTGAAAAGCGCTTTATGGGCGGCACGAAGAGACATTTGGCAGACGCTCCGAGTGAACGAGAAGAACTTGACCGGCATCGACCCAGTCTTCCCTGACGATGAACCTTGTAAGCCGAAAGTGCCCGCACTAATCCACCGAGCCGGATTAGATGAGAGTTACGATGTTCACCGCCAAATCTGTAAGGCGCAGAAGATGCTGGCTTCGAAAGCGAACAAGCATATATCACCCACCGCCTCTATGCCTGACTTTCACAAGTGATTGCACCCGAAACAGCAAAGATTATGAGTAAAACAAATCAAAGAATCCAAGTCACGCGGGAGATCAACGACCCGTTCGCCCGCGTTCCAAAAACGCTACTCGATGACGACTCAATGAGCTGGAAGGCCAAGGGAATACTGGCCTACCTGTTGAGCAAACCGGAGTCTTGGAAACTGCGCGTCAAAGACATTGCGCAACGCAGCACGGACGGCGAAACAGCGGTGAGGACCGCGCTCAAGGAGCTGCAATCGGCCGGATACGCGCGGCTGGAGCGGCGAAAGAGCGACGACGGAAAAATCGCTGAGTGGGTTTGGCATGTCGCTGATAAACCCGCTTTTTTGCCAAAAAAACCAGATAGCGAAAATCCACATGTGGAAAAACCAGAAGTGGAAAAACCACATGTGGAAAACCGGCGCCTTAGTAAGAAGGATTATAGTAAGAAGGATTATAGTAAGAAAGATAATACATCATCAACTGATCCAAAATCGGAACCGCTGACGGAACGATACAAGCGAATCTACGATGCGTATCCGCGCAAAGTCGGCCGAGCCGCAGCACTCCGCGCCATCGTTAAAGCCTGCCACTACAACGACCCCGCTACAATCGAGGCCGCGGCACAAAAGTTCGGCGCACTATGGGAAGGCGTCCCGATTGACCGCATGACCTACGTCCCCCATCCGGCCACATGGTTCAACCAAGAACGGTTCTTGGACGATCCGGCTACGTGGCCCAGCCCAAAACCGGAAGACCGCGCAGAGCAGGACGACGGAGGCGGATGGGATCTCGACGAATTCATGGCCGACGTGAACCGAAAGGCAGGCGCTCATGCGTGACGAAATCAAAACCGAGGTCATCGAGGTTGCATGCCGGATCTGTGGCGAGCCGATGCAGATCGAGGTTCCCGCAGCCGGCCAGCCTTTTGCCGCTACGCTCCGCAAACTGGCCCACACGGCCACGGCGCACGAATCCTGCCACGCTGCCCGCATCGACGACACAAGACGCGCTAGAGCGGCAGCAGCGCGCGCAGAGCGGGAATCTGCACTCGCCGCCGAGTGGGAGAAAATTTGCCCACAGGAGTATCGAAAGGAAATCGATTACAACTTTGCAGGATGCGACCCAAAAAAACACGCGGAGGTTCTTCGCTGGAGTTTCGACAGTCAGCGCGGATTGATACTGGCAGGCAAAACGGGACGCTGCAAAACGCGCTTTCTTTACGACTTGTTGAAACGTGAACATTTCGCGGGGAGAAAGTTTTTCATCCGCCGACACCCAGAATGGCGGCTTGAGGCGTCGAAGCACGCGGCCGACTCGCAGGACAAGCTCGCGCACTGGCTCCACAGGCAGGCTGTCGCGCCGCTTTGGGTCATGGATGATCTTGGCAAGGGGACGATCACGCAAGCGTCTGAGGAGTCGCTTGAGAGTTTGATTGACCAGCGCACGCGCTCGCAGATGCCGATGATATTCACGACCAACGACAGCGCCAAAACTTTGGGCAGCCGACTGTCCGCTGATCGTGGCGCGCCGATGCTACGCCGCATCCTCGGATCATGTGACGTAATCCGATTCGAAATTGACACAACGACAACTAAAAGCTAACGTCCTCGCGTTAGACCAAACCATGAAAACACAAGACCTAATCAAAACACTGATCGCCGCGTTTTGCGCGCACCCCAAAGATTGCCAAGTCACGGAGCAGGAAACCCCAGGTTCTTCTCTACTCGTCATTGAAGTTCACCCCGCTGACTATGCCAAAGTTATCGGAGGCCGCGGCGCAACGTTCCGCGCGCTCGAAACCCTCGCCGCACTTGCCGGCATGCGTGATCGTAAAAAGACGCGCTTGATTCTCCCGCGGCCGGCCAACGGCGGCGAATACGGATCGCTGCCATTTGTTCCGGATCAGAACTGGAGCCGGTCGCCGTGGCTCGTGGATCTGCTCCAGAAAACAATGGACCTGACCATTGGACCGGGGGCGACTGTCGGAGCGTCGAACATGGAAGACACAACGATCCTCGGGGCGTTGATCGAGCCTCAGGAACTGCCGATCGACATCGAGGAAATTGACGACGCGGTCGGAAAAATCTTCCACGCCATTGGCAAGGCGAACGGGCGCAACGTGTTCGTCGACGTGATCGAGAAACCGGAATGACTGAACCACTCCAAGTCCGGCATTTCGAAGCATGGCGCTTCTACGTTGACTCATCGATGCGCGGCGAAGAGCCATACTTAGTCGACTTGGAGGAATACGACGCCAACGGCAAATGCAACTGCCCGCATTTTACAATCCGCTTGGAGCCCGACCTAGTGCGCGGAATCAACCGCGGCTTTGCTCAGTGCAAGCACATCCGCGCAGCGTGGTCCGCGGCACTCAACGCACGGAAACTCCGCGATGCGTGCCTCGTGTCGCTGCTGCGAACGGGCCGCTTTGAACTGAGCGTTGAGGCAAGGCAACCGTTCAAGATCCCCGAAGTCAAATCGCCCCAAATCACACCATGAATCAACTCCACAAAACCCCACGATGCCGGCACTGCAACAAGAAGCTGCCAGTCGACGCGAACGGCAAGAAACAGTTTCCCGGTCGCGTTTGCGTGCAATGCCAGATCGAGCGGCAACCGCGCGCCGCGTCCGCTCCAGCCCGATCCACGAAGCCGATCCGCCCGCGCTCCAAAGCCAAAGCACGCGAGGCCAGCCGCTACGCTCAGGAGGCTGCCGCGTTCTTGAAGCAGCATCCGCACTGCTCCGCATGCGCGCCGCCTCGTTCGGATGTGCCGACGCCAGCAACCGAGATACACCATCAGCGCGGGAGGCTCGGAGCGTTGCTGCGCGATCAGCGATTCTGGCTCCCTGTGTGCGCCGAGTGTCACAAGTTCATCCACGACCACCCCGCGCTGTCGCGGAGGATTAAGGCGGTGGGATTTGACATGACGCTGCTTTGCGAAGTCGGAGAATGGAACACGAGTCCGGATAACAATGGGCATTGATCCAAACAACCTACCCGACGCCATGCTGCGCCGTATGCGTCCTGACGACCGCCCAAGCGGCAACGCCGGACTGACGCAATCCGAAGCAGACGCGAAGCGCGAGCAACGAGAGGAGCGCGCAATTCAGCAGGACATAGAGCGCGACCTAATGAGACGCGGAATCATCGTCTGCCGCCCCAGGATGGACCGCAAAAGCACAATCCGCAAAGGCTGGCCCGACCTGACGTTCGCCTACCGCGGCAGATTCGTCGCGCTGGAAGTCAAGACAGCAACAGGCAAGCTAAGCCAAGATCAGCGCGATTGCATCGCCGCCCTGAGATCTGATCCTTGCGGCGGGGTCGTCGCGGTCGTGCGGTCACTGCGCGATGCGCAATCCGTGCTGCGCAGCATCGATGCCGCGCCGGCGTCGAGGTGGCTGGACGGGTTCCGGATTGGCGCGGGCGAAAATGATTTGACAACCTCCGCTGATTAGCGGCATTGTCGCAAACAAGCATAAGACTAAATAAAAAAAACCAATGAACATCAAATGCATCGATCAAAAAACTGAAACCGACTGGCAGGCAATCAACGGCGACAGCGTCGAAATTTTGCCGGCTCTTCCAGACGAAAGCGTCGGATTTAGCGTATATTCACCGCCCTTTGCGAGTCTATACACGTATTCAAACAGTGAACGTGATATGGGGAACTGCGCAAGCAACAGTGAGTTTTTTCAACACTATCGTTTTCTGATTGAGCAGATGTATCGGCTCACGAAACCGGGGAGACTTACCAGCGTGCATTGCATGAATCTCCCGACAAGCAAGGCGCGACATGGTTTCATCGGAATTGAGGACTTCCGAGGCGATGTTATTCGGGCTCACGAGTCGGCTGGTTGGATCTATCATTCGGAGGTTTGTATCTGGAAAGATCCAGTGACAGCCATGCAGCGCACGAAAGCTCTAGGATTACTACACAAGCAGATCGTGAAAGATTCGTGCATGTCGCGCCAAGGAATTCCGGACTACGTTTGCACGTTTCGGAAGCCGGGAGAGAATCCTGAACCTGTATCAGGGGAGCTTGGGAAGTGGGCCGGCGACGAGACGTTTCGGAGCGAGGGCCGGCTTTCGATCGATCTTTGGCAGCGTTACGCTTCGCCGGTTTGGATGGACATCAACCCGAGTCGAACGCTTCAGAAAAAATCAGCGCGAGAGGAAAAAGACGAACGTCACATTTGCCCGCTTCAACTGGACGTAATCGAGCGTTGCATGTTGTTATGGAGCAACCGCGGCGATGTTGTGTTGTCGCCGTTCATGGGGATCGGAAGCGAGGGATTCGTTGCGCTTCAAGAGGGAAGGAAATTCGTCGGCGTCGAGTTGAAAGGGAGTTATTACAATCAGGCGGTTTTGAATCTTCAATCGGCGAAGCAGCAACAAGAACTTCTGATTGCAGATTCGAAATGAGCGCGCTCGATTACAAACAATTTATCGACGGAAAGCGACTGATCGACAAGCCGACTGGAATTGAAGTCGATCCAAGATCGTTAAACGGAGATCTGTTTGACTTCCAGCAGGACATTGTCCGGTGGGCATTGAAGCGCGGCCGCGCGGCGATTTTTGCCGATTGTGGCATGGGGAAAACCCCAATGCAATTGACGTGGGCGCGTCATGTTCCCGGACGCGTGTTGATCGTCACGCCGCTGGCCGTGGCCGCGCAGACGGTCAGGGAGGCAAAGAAGTTTGGAATCGATGGCGTCAAATATCTTCGCGCCGATGACGGGACGACGCCGATCCCGGTTACGAATTACGAAATGATTGATCGATTTAATTCAGAGAACTTTGAAGGCGTTGTTTTGGATGAGTCTTCGATCCTGAAAAGCTACACTGGAAAATTCAGAAATCAGCTAATCAACGATTGGGGATCAATTCGATACAGACTCGCAGCAACGGCGACGCCCGCGCCAAATGACTTCATGGAGCTTGGGAGCCATGCGGAATTCCTCGGCGTTATGACGCGAACGGATATGCTGAGTCACTTCTTTGTTCACGACGGCGGCGAGACGCAGAAGTGGAGAATTAAGGGACATGCAGAATCAGAATTCTGGAGATGGCTCTGCGAATGGGCGGTGATGATTCGCAAGCCTGCCGACCTGGGATACGAGGACGGAAACTTCTCGCTTCCGCAATTGCATATCGCACAAACGACCGTTGATGCGTCTCCGGACGCCTCAGGAATGTTGTTCGCGTTGGAAGCGCGAACGATGGCAGAGAGGCGCGATGCAAGAAAATCGAGCGTTGCGGAAAGAGTGAATGCCGTAGCCGATATGGTCAATCAAAGTGATAAGCCCTGGCTCGTTTGGTGTGATTTGAATTCAGAAAGCGAAGCACTCAAAAAGGCGATCAAAGGCGCCGTTGAGGTCAAAGGAAGCGACCCGCAGGAGGTGAAGGAAAAACGATTGCTCGGATTCACGAATGGATCGATTCGCGTGCTTGTCACGAAGCCATCAATCGCAGGATGGGGGCTCAATTGGCAACATTGCTCGCACATGGCTTTCACCGGATTAAGCGACAGCTATGAGCAGTTTTATCAGGCCGTCAGGCGTTGTTGGAGATTTGGCCAGAAGTCCGACGTAAACGTTTATGTCGTGACGTCAACGACCGAGGGGGCTGTTGTGGCGAACATAAAGCGAAAAGAAGCTGATTCAGAGCGCATGGCAAAAATGATGGTTGACCACATGGCAGAATTGAATTCGCAAAACGTCCGAGGGGCGACGCGAATGGATAAATCTTACAATCCGACTCTGAATTTGAGAGTTCCGAGTTTTTTAAATCGTTGACAACATCCGCAGATTAGCGGCAAATGCACACCTAAACCAGATCGAAACAAAATGAGTATAATCACCGCATCAATCGTCATCGCCGGCATCGCGCTCGGGCTCGCCGCAGGATTCGCCGCAATCATCATCGCCGCGGCCCGCATGTCGTCCGACGTCAACTACGGTCCAGAGATCGACGCCGGCGAAATCTGCCCTGATTGCCGAGGCTGGACAAAAACCAACCTCGACACCGAAGACCTGACCTTCAACCCGAGAGTCTGCGCATGCAAGCCCTGCAACCAATGACACACCAAAGCACAAAAGCCGTCGCATTCGCCGCACTCGATCCGCTGATTGCATATTGCAAGGCGGTCAGGGGAGCAACGACCGACGTGCTGCGCCGACTCAACGCGCGCCTCGAAACGGACATCAAGCGCACGCAGTTCGAAAAGTGGCTGATCCGCGACCGAGCGCGCCGCACTGAGCCGGCACTCGGCGCAGGGCTCTTGCTGCTGGAAGTATGGCGCGAGATCCAGCGCACGCGCCAGTTCAAGGAGTGGGCCAAGGAGCAGGGCAGCAACGAGGCGCATCAATGACGAATCACCCTCAATCCGCGCCACAAGCCACAAACCGCAATGCGGAGTGTGCAAGCCTGGCGGCGACATCAGCGCGGGTTGAGGGACATTTTAGCCTGCCGAGGAAACACACAAAAAACCATACTGCCGGGGTGAAAGCCGGCGGCGGGTGAAACGTGGCGTTTATTCGAACCTCGGCAGGCTTTTTAAAATCACCAACTGAACGAAATCAACAAATGAAGAACAAAAAGAAAAAGCCGCAATGGCGGATCGTATGGGAATTGCCGAACGGATCGAAAATGCCAGGAGCAGGGCGTTTTCGATCACAGAAAAAGGCCGAACTCGCCGCGGCACAGCATACTTACAATTACTATTTCGACGTCGAGGAGGTGCCCGAGTGATCGCGCATCAAACATGCCTCGACGTGACAGGATCCGGCGTCGAGCCTCCGACCGCGGAAGAGCGCAAAATGAGCATCGAGGAGCGGTTTCAACTATTTCACGCCGAAAATCCTTGGGTTTACCGCGAAATCGTCTATATGGCCCGCAAAGCAAAGGAACTGGGACGAAAGCGCATCGGAATGAAGCAAATTTTCGAGGTCATCCGATGGAATCACGCAATCAAGACACGCGGCGAAAACGTCAAACTCAATAACAACTACAGCAGTCGCTACGCGCGCCTGATCGAGCGTCAGGAGCCGGATCTACGCGATCTGTTTGAAACTCGGGAACTGAAAGCACTATGAGCGAAAGAAACATCATCACCAATGCTTCGCTGGAATGCCTTGTTCGTTGTTGCTTTACCTGCGTGTCGTGGCATCGTCGCACGAACTACGCATGCCAGCACAACGGGCCATTAGGCGGCGGGACGGATAGGGTTGAAAGATGCAAGTGGAAACCCAATGGCAAAATTTCACCAGCGAACGTTGCGCGATGCAACGGCGTTGGAAGCAGTCTCGACCTTATTGAGCAGGCCAAGGAGCCGTTGCGGGAGATTGAGCGAGAACGCGCGGACCAGCGGCGGCAAGTTGGAGCAGGAGCGGGAGCTTGTGGCGCGATGCAATGAGGAGCGGGAGCGGGAAGCTGAGCAAAAAGAGCCACGATGAGCAAAAAGAGCCAACATGGTCAAAAAAAGCCACCCCATAAGGAGTCTCCTAAGCCGTTGAGGCCGAGCGGGTTACGCCCCATTGCTACATTTTCGCATGAATCATCCGAATCATAAATCACACACGAGCGCCCCCCGAGGCGGCATCAGATACCTGTCCGTATGCTCGGGGATCGAAGCCGCGAGCGTCGCGTGGGAGCCGCTTGGCTGGTCGCCGCTCGCGTTCGCGGAGATCGAGAAATTTCCGGCTGCTGTCCTGAATCATCACTGGCCGGCCGTTCCGAACCTTGGAGACCTCGCGAAACATCATGAATGGAAACTTGCAACTCGCCCTGATCTCATCGTCGGAGGGACACCCTGCCAAGCCTTCTCAGTTGCCGGACTCCGGCGCGGCCTGGAAGATCCTCGCGGAAACCTCACACTCGTCTTCCTTGCTCTTCTTGAACGCCTTCGGCCCCGCTGGGTGGTGTGGGAGAACGTCCCCGGCGTCCTGTCGGATCGAACAGGAGCGTTTGGTTCCTTCCTCGGAGGGTTGGGGCAACTCGGGTATGGGTTCGCCTACCGCGTTCTTGACGCTCAATACTTCGGAGTTCCCCAGCGACGCCGCCGTGTGTTCGTTGTCGGATGTCTTGGAGACTGGCGACGTGCCGCAGCGGTTCTATTTGAGCCCGCGTGCCTGCGCGGGGATTCTGCGCCGCGCCGAGAAG
>Ga0181594_10005195_pt1 | contig 11430 bp, 15 predicted proteins | sample 071ome_18_FD_145603 | JGI IMG/M metagenome (GOLD analysis project Ga0181594, IMG submission 145603) | Coastal salt marsh microbial communities from the Groves Creek Marsh, Skidaway Island, Georgia - 071413BT metaG (spades assembly) | ecosystem: Environmental > Aquatic > Marine > Intertidal zone...
AATGGCCTCCATCAGCTCCTGTTGGGTGTTCATCACGAACGGTCCATAGCGTGCGACCGGCTCGTTGAAGGGACGTCCGGCAACAACGATGGCCTGTGCGTCCTCGGTTCCGGCGCGGAGAGCGACCGTATCGCCGTCTGACAGCACGGCGAGGCGCCCGCGGTCGAGCGCGGTGCCAGGGTCAACGCCAATCAGCAGTTTCCCGACGTAACAGTAGACAAATGCGGTGTGCGCAGCGGGCAGCGGGATCTCGACCTCATCGCCTCCGGCAAGCCGCAGGTCGAAATATACGGGCTCAGCGTCGATGCCGCTGATAGGCCCCTGAGTCCCGTCCAGGGTTCCGGCGACGATCCGCGCTCTGGAGCGCTCGCTCAGCGGGACTTCGGGGATCGCTTCCGGCGGAATGTCCTGGTAGCGCGGCTCGCACATCTTTGCCCGCGCGGGCAGATTGACCCAGAGCTGGAATCCCCACATGCGGCCGTTTTCCTGCTCAGGCATTTCGGAGTGGACGATCCCGCGGCCGGCGGTCATCCACTGTGCGCTGCCGGCCTGCAGCAGACCGCTGTTGCCCCGGTTGTCGCCGTGGCGCATGCGTCCCGCGAGCATGTAGGTCACTGTTTCGAAACCGCGGTGAGGGTGATCGGGAAAGCCCGCTATGTAGTCGTCGGGGTCGTCGGAGAGGAATTCGTCAAGCAATAGAAACGGGTCAAGCTCGGACAGCTGAGCGCTGCCGATCACCCGGTTGAGGCGCACGCCGGCGCCGTCGCTCGTGGCCTGGCCGCTGATGATGTTGGTGACCGTGCGTGCGTGCGTGTTCATGGTGCAAGGCTCTCCGCTTGGGGAAAGGTGGGAGGGGGCGCACTGGCGACGCCAGAGGCATTATGCCGCAGCCAGATTGCGCTCGATGAAGCGCTTCAGGGCGGCGGCGTCAAGCGCCCCGACCTGGCGGGCCAGTTCCTGGCCACGATGAAACAGGAGCAGGCTCGGGATGCTGCGGATGTTGTGGCTTGCTGCGGCTACAGGGGCTCTTTCGGTGTCAACTTTGACGAACACCAGTCGGTGCAGATAGTCGCGCGCTACGCTTTCAAACACCGGGCTGAAGATACGGCAGGGGGCGCACCAAGAGGCCCAGAAATCCACCAGTACAGGGACGTCGCCGCGCGTGACTATGCGCCGCAAACGGCTGTCATCGAGCGCAATAGGGACCGCGCTGAACAGCGGTTCTTTGCAGCTCCCGCAGCGGGCAGGGGCACGCAGACGATCCTCTGGCAGGCGGTTCAATTGGCTGCAGTGCGGGCAGACGGAAAGTGTGGTGTTCATGTTGACTAAATGGGAGGCGCCGCTGAGTTTTCAAGTCAGCCGACTGTGGTCTCGCGCCTCTTTAGGCCGCCGCCTAAAGCCTGCCTGGGCCTGGCGCATCGCGCGCGATTAAAGTTCCAGCGGCTCTGAGACGCTATCCTGGATATGAAGAAAACATTCGTCAGCGCAACCCGTCTGCGCCGGGGTTTACTGCTCCTCGGTGGGCTTGTGTCTTTCGCTCTTGGCACAGCCGGGATTTTCCTGCCGCTGCTGCCAACGACCGTGTTCTGGCTGATCGCGCTGGCGTGTTTTTCCAGGAGCTGCCCGCGGTTTGAGCACTGGATGCTCAATCACCCGCGCTACGGACGTGGGCTGCGTGAGTACCGGGATCACGGGGTTATCCGACCTGCCGGCAAACAAGCTGCGCTGAGCGCCATGCTGGTCTCGGGGCTGCTGTCGGTCGCCCTGATCAAGGCCTGGCCGATACGGTTTCTTGTGATTGGAATTCTGAGTGCGGTCGCGTGGTTCATCAGCACGCGACCGGAGTCGATCCGGACTGGCGCGACGCCGCCGCATGATGAGCTTGCGCCTGCTGTCTGCGGTTCCGCTGGAGCGTCGGATAGTGGGCTGCCTGCACGGCTGAACCTGGCTGCCTGAGTACGGTCCCGCTGTCTGCGGTGGGTGATAATCGGTCCGATCCGGGCCGCGAGTGCGCCCGGGCTGAAAGAAACTCAGGGGAGCAGCTTATGCGTCTGGAGCAACCACGGATCCCGCCACTGGAGCCCGAACAATGGGATGCGGATGTGTCCCGCATCATGGAGCCTTTCGTCGCGGCGGGCAGCGATCACAATGTCTTCCGAACCATCGCCAACCATCCCGATCTCATGCGCCGCTGGCTGGTGTTTGCCAATCACGTGTTGTTCAAATCGACCCTGCCTCCACGCGAGCGGGAGCTGGTGATTCTGCGGATCGGGTTCCTGTGTGGTGCAGAGTACGAGTGGGCCCAGCATCGGATTATCGGTCTCCAGGCCGGGCTGGACGAGGCAGCTATCGAGAGCACCCGCCGCGGGCCGTCGACGCCGGATTTGAACGAACTTGACCGCTTGCTGCTGACCGCGACCGACGAGCTGCACGAGGATGCTTTCATCAGCGAACCAACCTGGACCGCGCTGAGCGGGCACCTTGATACCCGGCAGCTGATGGATCTGGTTTTCGCGGTAGGCCAGTACAACCTCGTGTCGATGGCGCTCAACACCTTCGGCGTACAGCTCGACCCCGGTCTCAGGGGCTGGGAAGACTGAGCGCAGCACCGGGGCGCACCCCGGGCCTGCTCAGCGCGGGATCAGCACCTGCTTACTGCGTATGGGAACCGTCGCAGAGCGGCTGCTTGGCGGTCGCTTTGCAGCCACAGAAGAACACTTTGCGCGAACTGGTCGCCTCGTATTTCAGCGGTGTGAATTCGGTGCCCTTGTGGGACCCGTCACAGAAAGGCTGCTTGCTGCTTTTGCCGCAGGAACACCACCAGTAGCTCTTCCCGGCTTCGACGTCGACAGCGTAAGGCGTGTCGGATGGACGTTCGGGTTTTGACATGTATTTGCTCCCCTCGAAGTTGTCGGCGCGGCCGTAAGCCGCGGGCGACAGTGTCGCACAAGTGTCGTGGATCGCGGCGCCCAGCAGCCCATCGCGGCCCGATGAATCTGCCTGCTGTTTTCTCGCCCTGTACCTCAGACCAATGGTGAGCGCGCAGGTGGCGGCTAGACTGGAATCACTCGCCACTCTCGGGGAGCAGGCGCATGAGCGTGTATGAAGATGAGCAGGGTCCGAAAAGACTTCACTACGAACTGGAGCGGATGATCAAGCAGGTCAACAACCGCGAGATTGGCGAACTCAACGGCACGATTTCTTTTCGCCAGCTGGTGGAGGTTTCCAGCTCTGTTGCGCGCCTGCGAGCGCGGTACCTGCAGTCGGTGCTCGCGCTGCCCGCGGATAACGCCGAAAACGCGGTGGAGGCCGCTCGGGCATGCGAGTTGAAGCAGCTGCGCGAGGCCTACTGTGAGGCACAGTAGGGCTTTGCTGCGATAGAGCACGCTCTGGAACGGGGTTATATCGAACTCGTGGACAGACGCTCCGAACGCTGACGTCAGGCGCCGTCATCCGGCGTGACCGGACAGGCGCCGGAGCATCAGCCCGCTGTTCGTTCGCACTCGGCGGGACTCGCATCAGTACCCAACGGTTTACTCGGCGTATCTCACCCGTTACAACGCCAGCCTGGGCACTGACGTCTGCCGTCCGCCCGCTCGGCGCCCAGTGAGTTCTCGATTTTCCGGCTGGAGCCGCTTCCGGTATGACTGTTCCCGACACGACGACAGGGCGCAATTCTGGCTTCCCGCCACCCTCACGTCTGCTGCTGCTGACCGCATTGTCTGTGCTGTGTGGTGAGGCGCTGGTGATGACGCTGGTCGTACTCCTGCCGTGGGAGCTCTCTCCAGCTGCGATCGTGCTCATGGACGCGCTCGCCCTGACCTTCATACTGCTGCCTGCGCTGTACTTTTTTCTCTACCGGCCGATGGCGGATTACCGCGAGGGTAAGCGGGAGGCTGAGGCGGAAGCCGTCTACCAGATGCTCCACGACGGATTGACCGGTCTGCCCAATCGCACGGTGTTTGAGGATCGGTTGGCGCAGGAGGTCAGCCGGGCGCAGAGGTCCGGCGCCTCATCGGCAGTCGTTGTGGTTGAGGTTCACGGGCTTACGCAGATCAACGACACCGTCGGCCACACGGTCGGTGACGAGGTTCTACTCGAGGCGGCGCGGCGCACCCGCGCGCAGTTTCGGGCGTCCGATACCGTGGCGCGCCTGGGCGGCAACGAGTTCGGCGTGCTGATGCCCGAGGTAGACCAGGCGCCCGCACTGAAAGTACTGGAGCAACTTCTGCTCCGGCTCAAGCGACCTATCTCAGCCAGCGGACTGGACCTCGGAATAGACGCGACGATTGGGGTGGCGTTCTGTCCGCTCCACGGTGCGGATCCCGCGCGCCTGGTGCAGTTCGCCGACACCGCGTCGCGCGCCGCGAAGAGAAACCAGCGCGGCTATTGCGTCTATAACGAGGAAAACGATCCGAACAGCATGCGCAAGCTGAAAATGCTGACCAAACTCAGGGAGGCGATCGCCAGCGACAGTACTTCGCTGGTGTTCCAGCCGAAGTGGTCGCTCTCAGACAGCCGCTGTGAGAGTGCGGAAGTACTCATTCGCTGGACCGATCCCGAGCTGGGTCCGGTATCTCCCGCCGAATTTGTCCCGATTGCCGAGCAGAATGGCGTCATTAAAACCTTGACCATGTGGATGCTGAACAAGGCGTTCAGTCAGAGTCGCGAACTGATCGATGCAGGACTGCCCACGCGTCTCGCGCTGAATCTGTCGGTCTACGACGTTCAGGATGAGAACGTCGCAGACCGTATCGCGGAGCTGCAGTCGCGCTGGGCTATTCCGTCTGCGCTGCTGGAGTTTGAGATCACGGAAACCGGGGTGATGACGCAGTCGGACCGTGTTCTGAAAAATCTCGAGCGACTCAGCGCACTTGGCTTTTCATTAACTATCGATGACTTCGGAACCGGCTATTCGTCGTTCGAATACCTGAGCATGCTCCCGGTGCAGTCGGTGAAGATCGACATGTGCTTCGTGCGCGATCTGCCGACCAATGCCAAGCATCAGCCGATTGTTCGCGCCATGATTGACCTGGCGCACGCACTTGGTCTCAAAGTGGTCGCTGAAGGCGTGGAGGACGCGGCTACCGTGAGTTTGCTGCGCGCCTGGGGCTGCGACATCGCACAGGGATTCCACTTTGCCAGACCACTGGCTGCTGACGCCTTCCTCGGGTTGCTGCGTGAGCAGTCTGTTGGGGACTGCTGAGCTGCTTTGACCTCCGGATATCGAGCGTCCGCCTGGCGAGGCCCGCCCCGAGGTCAGTAACCGAACACGGCACGTCGCGCGGGCAGTTGCTGCAGCGCGGATAACAGTGGCGCCAGATCCAGTCCCCAGCGCGCAGCCCCGCGGGCGGCTCGGGCCGTCAGCTGCGGAACATCCGGAGGAGAGCGCTGCGTGGCGATACAGACGAGGTTATCGAAGCCCTCCACCACAATCGCAGCAACGTGATTGAAAGCCTGGCGTAAGGCGCTGAGGAGCGCACGTCTGTCGTCCTCATCAAGCGGCGCAAGATTGATACTGAAAACCCCGCTACGTCCGATTGCGCGTGCCGCATCGCGGTAAAAGTAGGTGTCGTAGAGACAGTCCGGATGCGTCTGCTCGCAGAACAGATCGGCCAGCACCAGATCAAACTGCTCCTCGGATTGAGCCAGGAACTGCTCCGCGTCCTGGATCATGACGGTGAGGTTCGCCGGAGGTTGGAAGAACTGTTCGACCACGGTCACAAGCTCCGGCAGCAGTTCCACCGACTGGCAGACCGCGCCGGGAAATCTCGAGTAGAAAAAGCGTTCAAAACCGCCGCCGCCCAGGCCGAGATTCAGGATCCGGCGTGGTCTCGGCCGCCACAGCAATGCCAGCATCATGGCCTGCTGCTGCGGCAGCATCAGTTCATCGGGGCTGGCCATGTGCATCAGCGACTGGACAAACTCCCCGTCGATCGAAAGCCAGCGTCTGCTGGCGTCTTCGTATACCGACAGGAGCTGCCCTCCCGCAGCCTGCACGCGGCGAAGTAACCGCGGTGCTGAGTCATGCGGGACGGGGCCGTTGACAGCGTCACGCGTCAGCACGGAGACCCCAGAGCTTGTCGCGCATCCCCGGATCCGGCTCGCTGGCCCGGACTTGCGGGTCGCTCTCGATAGCCGCATCGTGAGACGCTTCCGAAAACTGTTGAGGACGCAGCGTTGTCCGGACTGCCGCTCGAAAATGAATTCCGCGCATTTGCCTCGTCATCGGAGGACGTCCTCACCGGTGCGCTGCTGGTCGCGCGCCTGCTTGACCCGGCGACTGACCAGGATTGGGTGCGTGAGGAGATTGCACGCCTCGCCGAACTGTGTGCGCAGGACCCCACACCTGAAAGTCTGGTCGCGCGCCTGTCGGACCTCGGATTCCGCGGTGCTGAGAGCTATTACGAGCGCGGTAACAGTTCCGTGGAGCAGGTTCTGCGCAGCAGGCGCGGGATCCCGATCTCCCTCGCAGTCGTCGTGCTGAGCGTGGCGGAAGGCTGCGGGCTGCCCGCTCGCGGCATCAATTTTCCCGGCCATTTTCTCGCGCAGCTGGGTGAGGTGTATGTCGACCCCTTCGCGATGCGCTGCCTCAGCGCCAGAGATCTCGAGGCGCTGCTCAGCGCGCAACAGCAGACGCCCGCGGCGGCGCTGCAGACGGCCGAGCCCGTGGCGATCGTGCTGCGCATGCTGAACAACCTGCGTGCGCTGGCGCAGACGCAGGGCAAGCCAGCCGATGCGCTCGACATCAGTCACTACCAGATGCTGCTCGCGACCGACCCGCTCGGTCTGCATATTGATCGCATTGACCTCTGGGTGGCGGCTGGCGTGCCCGACATGGCCCGTTTCGAGATCGAGGCTGCGGCGCGGCTCACGTCGGACCCCGATTTGAGAGCCTGGCTGGAGGCGCGACGCGAGGCGCTCGGCTCTGCGCCGAGTCACCTGCACTGAGCCGCTCTGTCAGGGTTTGCTGAACTTGAGCGTCATGCGGTCACTTTCCCCGATGGCGGCGTATTTCTCGCGCTCGACGTCGCCGCGGCGATAAGACGGCGGCAGGGTCCATACCCCGTCAGCGTAATCCTTGGTGTCCCTGGGGTTGGCGTTGATCTCCGCCGACGCGACGAATTTGAAACCGGCGCCTTCGGCCAGACGTCGCGCTTCGCTTTCCGCCAGATAGCCTGTTTTGGCGGCTGCTGCTCCGACCATGTCAGGGGTACCGCGATGCGCTACCAGACCAAGGGTTCCACCCGGCTTCAGGACGGCGAAGATGGCCTCGAACATCTGCTCCGCAATGCCGTTGTTGACCCAGTTATGCAGGTTGCGGAAGCTGACCACCAGGTCTGCGCTGCCTGCCGGCGCGATATCCAGCCTGGCCGGCGGCATCAGGCCGCTGATCTCGATTTTGTCGTACACGCCGGGGTCCGCAGCCAGCTTCTCCCGGAACTTCTTATCCGCATTCGCGAAGTATTCCACCCCGGTGCTGCCGTCGAAGTTGGCGGTGATGAAGCGACCCGAAGGGCGCAGGTAGGGCGCGAGAATTTCTGTGTACCAGCCCCCCGCACCGGGCCAGACCTCGACGACAGTCATATCCGGACGCAGGCCGAAAAACTCCAGCGTAGCGACAGGATGCCGTGAGTCATTCCGGGCAATGTTGTCGGCGCTGCGATGCGGTCCGTTCGCCGCCGCGGTCAGCGCTTCGTCGTTGGCGTGGACGGAGAGAGACAGCAGACAGCCGAGAATCAGGCAGATCCAGTATCGCAATGTCATGGTCGGCATTCCTTCAGGGTTCAAGGTGAGCAGGGAGTATACCGACCGGGGCGCGGTCCCCGACCCGGGGTTCAGGGATTCAGCTTGTAGGTCACATTAGCGATGGCGACCTCGATGCCGTCGGGCGCGGTGACGGACACGTCGCCGACGCAGATACTGCCCCCCCGCCTGCGCACGCGGGCGCTGGCGGTGAGATCAATGGCGACGGAAAGTCGCAGAAAGTTGATCGTGAAACCGATGGTGGCACCGCGCGACTGCGCGGTAACGTCAGGGTGGGACCAGAAAGCGCAGGTTGCAGCCAGGTCCACCAGCGAACTGATCGCGCCGCCATTGACCCGGTCGCTGCCGAGGAATGCGCTGTATGGCAGGCGCAGCACCGCCCGATCCACGTCATTGGAGACCAGCTCGACGCCCAAGTGGCGGGCAAAGGCCTGCTCCTCGGCGATTTCGCGGACGCGTTCGAACATGACTTTCCCTTCCTTAAAAATGACCTGAGAGAGGTGCACGACGGGTAGGAGGCTCTGCTTTAGAGGCGAGACGTAGCTGGTGTCATCCGCTTAGCGTCGGTTTCTTCGGGGACCACTTGGGCACCGCTTCCCGCACGAGCCGCTTCGGGTTACTGTCTCGCCCCACCAAGGCAATACGGAGAGAACATACCATGACCCAGCCGCTCTATACGGTGCGCCAGATAGCCTACGTCGTGCGGGATATGGACGCCGCGCTCAAGTACTGGACGGAGGTGCTCAAGGTGGGTCCGTTCTTCCTGTTTGAACACTGTCCCCTTGAGAATCAACGCTATCGGGGCGGCCCATCAAATGCAGACGTGACGCTGGCGCTCGGCAACAGCGGTGATGTTCAGATCGAGCTCATTACCCTGGAGAGCGATGCGCCCTCGGTATACAAGGAGTTCCTCGATGCCGGGCGAACCGGTGTGCATCACTTCGGCCTGATGCCCGAGAACTACGAACAGGCCTGCGCGCAGTACCGCGCGCTGGGTCACGAAGCAGCGTTTGAGTGCACGGTCGGTGGCGCGCCCCTGGTGTATTTCGACACTGTCGATACGGTCGGGCATTTCATCGAGCTGTGGGATAACAGTGAGGTCTTCAAGGACCTGTTCATGCTGGTCGAAGACGCCGCCAAGGGCTGGGATGGTTCCGACCCGGTACGCAAGGGACCGCTCTAAGTGACGCACAGCAGCCCCGTGCTGCAGCAGACCCTCAACCAGGGTGTGCTGACCTTGACTCTGAACCGCCCGGAGCGCCATCACGCCATTAACCACGAACTGGCTGAGGATCTGATTGCGGCTGTCGAAGAGGCAGAGGCTGATGAGGCGGTCGGCGCGATTGTCATCAAGGGCTCGGGTCGGAAAGCCTTCTGTGCCGGGCAGGATATGCTCGAAGCGAGCGGGGTGGAGGCGGGTGCTGCCGACCCTCTGAACAGCTCTGCCAACCGGGCTGTGGCGCGGCTTGAGGCCTGCCCGCTGCCGCTGCTGGCGGCAATCCACGGCTACTGTTTCGGCGGTGGTGCGCTGTTGGCTATGGCTTGCGATATCCGCTACGCCGCGCCGACGGCGAGCTTTCGTCTGCCTGGCGCGGAGTATGGTCTGGTGGTGGGGGCTTCGGTGCTGCCGCGCCTCGTCGGGGTGGCGAGAGCGAAAGAGCTGATCCTCACCGCACGTCGTTTTTCGGCCGAAGAGGCGCAGGCTTATGGTTTTGTCAACGAGCTGATGCCGGTGGATGAACTGGAAGACCGGGTGTTCCGGATCGCAGAGACCATCGCCGGGAACTCGCGTACTGCGGTCAGAGAATCGAAGCGGATCATGGATCTGGCAAGTCTCGATCGCGATGTCTGCGCCGAAGAACAGGCGCTCAATCGCGCGTTGCGCGCCACGGACGAGCAACGCGAGCGTTTTCGTACGGCAACGCGCAAGGTCACGGGACGCTGATGGCCATTGCACACTACCCGCGGAGCCGCGTGGCGCGGCGGAGCTCCACATGATTGATATCGTGCGCAACGCCAAGTTTCTTATCGGGCAGGTGGTCAAGCATCGGCTGTACCCGTTTCGCGGGGTGATCTACGACGTCGATCCCACTTTCAGCAACACCGAGGAGTGGTGGCTGTCGATTCCTGAGAATGTCCGGCCGCGCAAGGATCAGCCCTTCTATCACCTGCTGGCCGAAAATGCCGAGACCAGCTATGTGGCTTATGTGTCAGAGCAGAATCTGCTGGAAGATCTCAGCGGCAAACCGGTGAACCACCCGGACATCGACCAGTTTTTTGAACGCTTCGAGGATAACCACTACTGGATCAAGCCCAGTATTGCGCAGTAGCGCCTGTGCTCAGCGCCCTCCAAGCGACAGCTCGGGCAGGTGCGGATGTATCAGGTAGTAGATGACAAACACCGTCATGGCGACGGCTACTCGACGATAGACGATCCCGCGTTCGTCAGGCGCCGCGTCCAGCGAGAGCAGAAACCCCAGGATCCCGGCGGCTGAGCTCAGCAGGAATATCAGCAGCAGGATGAGGTAATCAAGAATATCGCCTGCACCGAAACGGGCCTCGGGCCCGTGCGCGAGGGCCGGATAGATCAGCGCTTTGAAGAAGCAGCCGGCGGCTGCAGCCAGCACGGTTGCGCGCTCAAGGATAGCCAGCTTTCTGGAACGCGAGAGGGCGGACATGAGTACACCTGAGGGGTGCAGGGAGCGGCATGGTCGCGCAGACACTTTGGTAGTGTAAAGCCGGGCAAGACAGGGCAATCAGACAGCACGATGGCGAAAAGAACCGCAGCACAGACGTTACCGGAGATGGAAACGCAGGCAGGGGAACGACCCAGCAAGTCAGCACGCAAGCGTGAACGGCAGGCTATTGCGTGTCTGGCTGAGCAGCTCGGCGAGCTTTCGCGTGAAGCCCTTGAGCGCGTGCCGCTGGACGAGGATCTGCTGCAGGCGGTCGTTGCGCTTAAAGGCATGCAGCGTGGCGCGCGTCAGAGACAGCTGCGTTTTGTTACCGGCCTGCTGGCGCAGACCGATCATGCAGCCATTGGTGACGTGCTGGAGCGTCTTCATCAGCCCCATCGACTGGCCGTGCAGGTGCTGAAAAAAATTGAGTCCTGGCGCGATGCGCTGGTCGCGGGGGAGACAGCCCCGCTGAACGAGTTAGCCGCGCGCTTCCCTGCGTTCGAGCGCGCGCACGCCGCGCGGCTTGCAGCCCGCGCCACCGCCGAACGGGACCGTGGGCAGCCAGCCACCGCTGCGCGCGAGCTTTTCCGCTACCTGCGGACGCTGAGCGAGCAACAACCGGCTGGGTTGCCGGGTGTTCACGAGCCCTGATCCGGAGTCTGTGCTTCACCTCCGGGTGTGCATCGGCTCGCGTCGTGCAGGGAACGGGTCTGAGATAACCAGCAGGCGCGGTGCTGCACGGTGCGCCTGGTAGCGCCAGAGCGCACCCGCCGGACGCTTACAATGCGCACATGAACCATCGGGACACACCACTGTTCGACTATCCCCGTTATTGGGCTGAATGTTTCGGTATCGCGCCGTATCTGCCGATGTCGCGGGCCGAGATGGATGAGCTCGGCTGGGATTCATGCGATGTCGTGCTGGTGTGCGGTGATGCGTACGTTGACCATCCGAGCTTCGGCATGGCGGTTATCGGGCGCTTTCT
>Ga0181594_10005199_pt1 | contig 11424 bp, 12 predicted proteins | sample 071ome_18_FD_145603 | JGI IMG/M metagenome (GOLD analysis project Ga0181594, IMG submission 145603) | Coastal salt marsh microbial communities from the Groves Creek Marsh, Skidaway Island, Georgia - 071413BT metaG (spades assembly) | ecosystem: Environmental > Aquatic > Marine > Intertidal zone...
TGTTACAAATAAATTTATAATGTAATTTTTGTAACATGTAAAGACAAAAATGGGGTTTGGCAAAACAAAATCGCCTTGGTCAGGATGAGTTATTTCGACAAAATGACCTTTTCTAAGGCAGTCAGAGTTTTACCGCACCACGTGCTTCCATACAAATTAACGAAAAACACAGGGAAATTTCCCAATGGGTCAACATTTATTTCTACGTCAACCTGCGTAGCTGATCCACCAGATGTCGGCGTCAGCGTGTACAATTGCAAATTCAACGCAGCGCGAACACCATCATCGCGCACGGGACAATCTTCACGCGTGATAGAATGTAAATGAAGCACCGCTTTGCGCGCATGATCCCCTTCAAAATCGACACTCCAGTGACCTGCCAAAACATAATCGCGGTCCCAAATCGGGCTGGGTAGATGAAATTCCTGATAGAGTTGAAAGGTTTTTGGCACATTCGCCCATTGGTCTTCAGAATCGCTTTCTAAAACAGATACGTTCGTCAAACCGCCAATCCATTTTCCCTGAGTTTCCGGATCAACAGGACATGCGCAACACGCTCCATAGGTCCATCAATTTCTAACCTTCCTTTAAAATTCTTAATTCCGTGACGCGCGGTTGACAGGTTCTCATATGACAATGATTTTTCCTTCAATATACTTTTGAGAGCTTCTAATATTTTAGGCAAAGGTTGAAGCACACCTTTTGTAGTTTCAAACGCGTTTAATGCAAATCAATGGCTTTTATTGCGGTAGAGACATTTATCTAGCGCCTTATTCTTTAAATTCGGACCTATATGTCTTACCTGCGGGATATCTAAGACGGCTTAGAGACGGCCAGCCCTAATTGTGCTGACAGCGCTGTTTCTTATGCCGCTTCGCTTCGGGTGTGGCGATAATACAGCGCGTCGTTAATGGATCAGAACCTCCCACAGAATAAAAAGGCTCAACGCCGCAAGCAGCCCTGCAAAGATGCGATCGATTATGGATTTGGCTTGAAGGTAAACCTCTGCAATACCCTTTCGGCTCAGGATAAATGTGAGGCCCGCGTAAAATATCACCTCCATCCCAAAATGGTTCGCCACGATCAATCCATCTTCGAAAATAGTCATATTTTGCGGGAATATGGCCAATAACACCGAAGAGGCAAAGAGAACCGATTTAGGGTTCATGGCGTTTGTCATAAGGCCAAGAACTATCGGATTGCTGAAAAGGATGGGACGCGCTTTGGCAATCTGTGAAGCACTCTTCCAAATCGAATAGGCAAAATACAACAGAACCAGTGCCCCAATCAGGCGCACCACAGAATAAGCAAAAGGAAAAAGGACAAATACAGCGCCAAGTCCGATCAAGGCACACATCGTCCAAAACGCCGCCATGGTACCAAGGCCGATACCTGTTTTAAACCCGACGCTGAACCCCTGCTCGAGCGTTTGACGCGCCACCATTAAAAGAGCAGGACCGGGACTTAGCATCGACACAAAAAGAAAGATGTTAAACGCAATCAGATGTTCTGTAGTCATGGAAATGTTCTTCTTGGACGTTTCAGATCACCCTGCGCCTCTTAGGGTTGTAAATCAAGATTGATTATTCTCTCGTGAAATTGTCATTAACACCAAAACCAAAAATCGCCTAAATGGCTTTGATGCTTAAACATGACCGCATATGGACATTTTGATTGAACCTCAGCAGGGCTTATCGTGGTTCCGACCCATCATAAGTTTCGCCCAATGAATAAGGCGCATGCAGGCGCAGGCGGCTCATATCAGCAGAAATGATCGCCAAAACCACAATCGTAATCACAAAGGGCATCGCAGTCAGAAATTGGGAGGGGACAGCAAACCCCAAAGATTGCACAACCAACTCCCCCAAGGTAACCATCCCAAACAAATAGGCCCCTAGGAAAATACGGCTCGTTTTCCACGTGCCGAAAACCACCAGCGCCACGGCAATCCAACCACGTCCTGCAATCATACCATCTGCCCAAAGCGGGGTGTAGACCGTAGACGCATAGGCCCCTGCGAATCCCGCCATCATTCCCCCGAAGGCAACAGCGCCATATCTGATCTTCCAAACAGAATAACTTAAGGCTTCGGCAGCTTTCGGGTTTTCGCCACAAGCCCTTATAGCCAGACCGAGCCGGGTCTTATTAAGGCAAAACCCGATCAAAACAGCCATCAGAATTGCGCCGTAAACGACAATGTTTTGCTGAAAGAAAACGGGCCCAATAAAGGGTATTTCGCTCAGGACCGGAATGAAAACCGTATCTGGCGCATTTATGGTGAGGCTTTCATATTTTTTCCCAATCAGAGCCGAAACACCAAGGCTTAAAATTCCAACAGCCAATCCTGTCGCAACTTGGTTGGCCAGAAACGTAATTGAAACCAAAGCAAAAATCAGTGATACACATATTCCGGCAACCGCTGCTATCGCAAAGCCCATAGTGTGGCTGCCCGTTTGATAGGTGACAACAAATCCAACGGCTGCTGAGATTGCCATCATACCCTCTACGCCCAAATTGAGCATTCCGGACTTTTCAGCAACCAATTCTCCCAAAGCCGCAAGAAGAAAGACTGTTGCAGCGCTCATTGTTCCCGCTAGAAAAAACTCAAGTGGTGTCATATCGCAGAACTTTCGATGCGTTCCCGCAACGCTTTGCGTGGCCTGAAACGATAATTTACAAAGGTATAACTTGCGAGATATGTCACCAGTAGAAGCCCCTGAAAGATATGCACCGAACTGATCGGTAACTCTGCAGTAACAAGGGCATAATCGCCGCCTATGTGAATGACTGACAGAAAGAAGGCGGCAAAAAATATACCCACCGGATGTAATCCCCCCAAATATGCCACGATAATGGCTGAATACCCATAGCCCGAAGTGACGGAGCGCTGCAGCTGCCCGATGGGGCCGGCTACCTCGCTCATGCCCGCAATCCCGGCAGCAAACCCTGCGATCAGCAGGCTTTTCCAGACAGCTCCGCTTGAGCTATATCCGGCATAGGTCGCTGCATTCGGCGCAAGACCCCCAACGACAAGTTGAAAGCCGCCAAAGTGCCTTTCCATGTAAATCCAGACAAAAACGGTAAAGAGTAAAGGAATAATCAGTGAATAGTTCAGGCGGAAACCGAAAATAATAGGTGGAAATAAAGCCGCATCTTGAAACATAGTCGTTTGCGGGAAATTGAAGCCCATAGGATCCTTCCAAGGACCCAACAGAAGATAATAAAGGATTTGCAACGCCACTGAGGACAACATGAGCGTGACCAAAATTTCATTTGCGTTGAAGCGAACCTTTAAAAAGGCCGCAATGGCGGCCCAAGCCATGCCCCCGAGTGCCCCCAGAATAATCATGGCAGGAAGAATTAGAATCGACTCGCTGTCTGTGAAATAGACAGGTATCGAAGACGCAAGTATCGCGCCCATGATCATTTGGCCTTCTGCACCAATGTTCCAAATTTTGGCTCTAAATCCTATCGCCAGTGCCTGAGCAATCAAAAGCAAAGGCCCAAATTTAAGGAAAATTTCGGATATCGCATATGTGCTTTCAAAGGGTTCCACAAAAAAAGCGTAAAAGGTGGTTTGCAGTGATTTCCCCTGGATCAGAAGCATCGTGCTGCTCAACAGCACTGTGACTGCAATAGAGATAAACGGTGTTGCAAAGATCAGCGGCTTTGACGGAGCACTGCGTTTTTCAAACTGAAATAGCATCATCCAATTCCTCTCGCTTTTCGCCAATCATATATTCGCCGATTTCATCGGGGCTGACATCACTCGTTTTGATTGAAGGTGACATGCGTCCACTTCGAAGCACATACATGCGATCTGTAATTTCAAAGAGCTCTTCCAGTTCTTCTGAAATCACAAGAATGCCGACTCCTGCATCGCGCAAGCTTATTAATTTGCGCCTGATTTCATTTGCGGATCCAACGTCAACCCCCCATGTTGGCTGAGATAAAAACAACAGTTTGGGTTGCAAACGCAATTCTCGTCCAACCAAAAACTTCTGCAAATTCCCGCCCGACAAAGAATTGGCACTTGCAGAGTGGCCAGAGGCCTTGACAGAAAATTCCGTTATGCATTTATCGGTATATTCTGCGACCCTGTCATTTTGGATAAAGCCATTTCTGAGCATGCCTTTTTTGAATGCCGTAAGAAGTGAATTTTGCGCCAATGACATGGACGGCACAGCCCCGCGCCCAAGTCTTTCTTCGGGAACAAAGGAAAACCCAAGATCGCGCCGCTCTATGACACCTTTGTCAGTCACCGATTGACCGAACATTTCAATGCTTTTTGGGTCCAAGTCGGTGCGTAAATCCTCTCCGGAAATAATCCGACCAAGTTCTTGCTGCCCGTTCCCAGAAACCCCAGCGATCCCGACGATTTCCCCGCCAAACACGTCCAGATTGCAGTTTTTCAGATCAGTGCCAAAGGGATCGGGATTTTTGAGATTTAATTTGCGTATTTCAAGCACCGGCGACTTTGTCTTGTTGTGGCTTTCATGCCGGTCAATCTTTGGAATGCTGCGACCGATCATAAGGGTCGCAAGTTCCTGAGCCGTGCATTGGTTTGGATCAACAATGCCTGTTACTTTGCCATCCCGAAGGATTGTGGCGACATCACATAACTCGCGGATTTCCTCTAGCTTGTGTGAAATATAGAGGATTGCCACACCATCATTTTGAAGTTTCCTCAGCGCATCAAAAAGCGTGCGCACATGCTGTGGCGGCAAGACAGATGTCGGTTCATCCAAGATGAGTAATTTTAAATCTTGCATCAAACAGCGAATTATTTCTACCCGTTGGCGTTGACCCACGGAAAGAGAATTCACCATCGCCGTCGGATCAATCTCCAGCTGATAATCCGCACCAATTTTTCGAATGCGTTCGATAAGATCTTGGCGTGATCCTTCGATGGTCAGGGCAATATTTTCAACAACGGACAAGGTTTCAAAAAGTGAAAAATGCTGAAACACCATGCCAATGCCCAGACCCCGCGCGATGGCTGGGTTCCAGTTGGTAATTTTCTGTCCGTTCCAGAAAATGTCACCGCCGTCAGGTGTTTCTACTCCATACGCCAATTTCATCAAAGTCGATTTGCCGGCGCCATTTTCCCCTAGAATGGCGTGTATCGACCCTGAAAAAACATCAAGATCTATAGAGTCATTCGCTGCCAGTGAGCCATATATTTTTGTCAGCTTATGCAGGCTCAGCAAAGGCTGTTGTTCATTTTCCATGTCAACGCTTTGTCAGAATTTCAGATGAAGATGTGCCCCGGCACAACTGCGCCGGGGCATAGTCAAACACTATTTGGGCAGTGGCGTATTGATGCCCTGAACATGCCAGTTGATGCCAAGAATTCCGCCATCATCAAGCCGTTCACCCGCGGCGACCACCTGTTCACCGGCTTGGTTGAAAATCGGACCATCGTAAACGTGACGCGCGCCAGAAGCAATTTCCGCCTCAACCGCTTTGATTTTAGACATCATCTCCGCACTGATATCTGGGCTCCATTCTTCGGCGACAACCACTTTTGCATCCACGCCCAACCATTCATTACGACCTTCAAAAGTACCATTCAAATGGCCGTCAACAGACGCGGTGAAGAATGGTGACCAATCTGTTGTAACCACGCCAAGGTATTTCGTCGGCGCATAGGCCTTCATCGAACCGTTCAGATTGAAAACATAGGCGCCTTGTTCTTCACCGACGGAGACCACAGACGGTGTGTCCTGAGAGTTCGAGAAAAGCACGTCTGCCCCATTTGCGATAAGCACTTTTGCTGAGGCTTGTGCTTTTGCGGGATCAAACCAGGAGTTTAGCCAAATGATGTCAACGGTAATCTCGGGATCGATTGACCGCGCCCCCAACGTAAACCCATTGATGGTGGAAATCAGTTCTGGAATGGCGTATGCGCCAACAACCCCAAGCTTTTTGGATTTGGTCAGCTCGGCCGCTGCCATTCCCATCAAGTATGACCCTTCATAGTATTTTGCAGTGAAGGGCGAAAAGTTTTTCGCGGTTTTATAGCCAGAGGCATGGATGAACGTCACATCCGGATTGCGGTTTGCCAATTTCAAACCGCTGTTCATGTAGCCAAATGATCCAAGAAGAATGAACTTGTTCCCGTCACCGACCATTTTATTCATGATCCTGTCGGCATCTGGCCCTTCTTGGATATTCTCTACAATGTTAAACACAACATCGTCGCCGTATTTTTCTTTGACCCCGTTAAACCCTTCGACAAGAGCGTGCGACCAACCCACATCTGCAATTGGTGAGGGCAATAACACACCGATATTCAGCGTCTCAGCGCTTGCCGAGGTGCAGATTGCACCCACAGAAAACAATGCAGCAACTGCTGTTTTCCTAAATTTTGTTAAGCAAGACTTCATTTTCTTCTCTCCTTGTTGCGGTTAGATTTCATAAACAACGCGATTTAAGTGAGCCACCGCATCAACAGTTAGCTTTTCTTCATCCAATCCTACCAACTCACCATTTCTCCAGACAAATTTTCCATTTATCATTGTCAGATCGACATATTCCCCCACACCCATTTTCGGGATTAAACTTGCCGGATCATGCTTTGCACCAACATAATCCAATTTATTGGTGTTGAGTGCAAATAAATCTGCAGCCAGCCCTTCTTTTAGGCATCCGATGTCGGATCTGCCTAAACAATTAGCACCGCCCCGTGTGGCATAATTCAAAAACTCTTTCGGAGCCGGCACAGGAAAGTCTGTTGTCCGAGACACAAGCGCCTGCAGCATATAGGCGCTGTGGATGCAGTGCATCAAATTAGAATTGTCATTGGAGGCGGCCCCATCAGCACCAAGCCCAAGACGCACACCTTTTGACGCCATTTCTGACAGAGGCGTTACATGTTCGCCCACCAGATAGACAGGTTCCGGACAATGAGACACGCCAGTATTCGTGCTGGCTAACTTACTGATTTCGCGCCCATCCAGTTCCCAACAATGGGCAAACCACACATCTTCGCCTAAAAACCCGATCTCTTCACACCAATCGACAGTGCGTAATCCAGTGCGTTGACGCATGACTTCGCTTTCGCCTTCGCCAACATGCGTATGCAAAAATACGTTTTTGTCTCGCGCCAGTTTTATCGATTCTTTAAACGTGTCTTCATAGGAATTGACGGGCTGACATGGGGCAACCACCACCTGACGCATCGAATATTTTTCCGCATTATGATACGTATCGATCAAGCGTTCACAATCTGAGATAAACTCGTCAGTGGTTTCCAGCATCTCGTCTGGAATTGTGCTGCCTGCTGATTTTGGGAGCGTATTGCCGCCACGGCCCGCATGAAACCGCATCCCCAAAAGCTCTGCTGCTTCGAATTGCCGGTCGACCAGAAATTTTCCTGCATGCCTTGGATAATTGTATTGATGATCAAACGCCGTTGTGCATCCGTGTTTGATCAATTCCGCCATCGCGATAACAGAGGAATGATAAAAACAAGGCTCATCAAGCCGAGAAAAAATAGGATAAATCAGATCCAACCACTCAATTACAGAATATTTTGTCCAATCCAAATCTGCATTATTTCTCACAAAACACTGAAAAAAGTGGTGATGCGTGTTCACCAGACCTGGATACAAAAACAAACCTGACGCATCGATGACCTGTGTATCAGCCGGGAGGTGATCAATCGCAATATGCGGTCCTATTTTTTCTATTTGAACGCCGTTGACCAATAAATCAGCACCGCGATGAACAGTATCGTTTTCGTCACAAGTGACAATCGCATCGCAAGATTTGAAAAGGACATAACCCATTTTTCTAACCTTTAGCCCTAAATCGCTCTGCGGGATCGATTTCGTGATCTTTTAATTGATGCATCTCAAAAATTCCCGGCATGGCAATAAACCCCGGTAAAGATTTTATTTCATATATCCAATTTCTGATTGCTGGGTAATTGTCATGTTCCAAACCAAAGCCGGCACCAACATCCCCACTCAGTGCGACATAGGGAAAACATGCAAGATCCGCGATGGTCGGGGAGACGCCTGCAAGGAATTTCTTTTGTTCAAATGACTGCTCAGTCAAATGGGCTTCCAACCGCCTTAAAGCCACGACAGATGCCTTTATTATTTTGTCTTTGTCGATGGGCGTTTGAAACAGAGAATTCAGTCTGGCTTGCCCAATGGTGGCTGTCAAATCCCCCGAAAAACCCAACCATTGCAAAACAAACGCCTGCGCCACCGGATTGTCATCCTTTGGCCACCACATGCCTGAACGGTCGAACTTCTTTGCCATCCAAAACAGCATGGCTTGCGTTTCTGACAAAACCATCTCATCCGTTTTGAGTATCGGCAATGTTCCCGCTGGGGAGACTTGCAGCATTGCTTCAGATTTGTGATCCGCAGAAGGATGAAATTCGACAGATATTTTTTCGTAATCTACCCCAAGTATGCTGGCAAAGAGCCTTATTTTGTAGCAATTTCCGGAAAGAGCATAATCATAGAGCGTGAATTCCATATCCGTCAGCCCGCCCTTTGATCAACAGCATGCGTCAGCGCACCATAAAGTGCACCGTTCTTTTTAAGCCATCGACGATAGGCAACAGAGGTCAGATCAGCACGCGTGGGAATTTCCATTTTAGGATCAATTGGCAGTCTTTTGGGAATTTGATTTTCCAAAATGTTGCGATCCTGTAGAAAAATCAGTTGTTGAAATTCCACCATGTCCGCCATCGAACTTTCTTCATCATAGAGCGCCATCCAAGGCCAGACTGCGCAGTTGTCCTCATCAAGCGGCTGAACGAAGAGGGTGATGACGTCTTGTACATCGTCCCTTGTGGGACATGTTTTATACAAAATGGCATTCATTGGTGACGGAACGCGGTAGGTATATTCCGTGACAATGCCTTCGTTGGCCGATTTTGCCGCTTGCGGTTGAAAAAATTTCACCTGAGTTGCAATCACCTCGTCTTTTGTCTCATCGATGTCAACCTTGTAGGGCACAACCTCTGTATGTGGCTCTGACCCAAGGATGTCAGTGTGCACAAAGGGAAAATGCGCAATGTCGAGAAAATTCTCCACAGCCCTTAACGGCGAGCATCTCACATGAACGACACCACAAGGAACAAAGCGCCTGTCACGTTCACTTGCCTCTGGAATGCTAAACAATGGTCTCGGGTTTTCAGAAGGGGTTGTCCAGATATGATCATAGGCTTCGATGGTTTTCCAATGTTCTCCATCACTTAAAACTGAAACAGACCCGTCCATCTTTGTTTCAAGAACAATATCCCGTCCCAAAACCCGCGTTGCGTAGAATTTGGGGCGTCTGGGATCATTCACAATCGCGATAGGATACCAGTCTTGCTTGGCGCGCTCAATTGGGTTCATCACGTCTCTTCACCAAATTGTTTTTCTGCTGTCCGGCGCAGATGCTCCAAACCTCGCGAGATCGTTTTTTTGGCATGCGCCTCACACAAACCTCCGGCTAATACGTGTAGAAAACATTTTGAATTTGGTAGATTTTGAAAAATAAAATACAGCGCGGTCTTGATCTTGGGTACATCAACACGCATAAAATCTTCTTGCTCATCCGTCACATGAAAAACAATTTGATCCCCGTCTGGTGATGGGCTTCTGAAACCCGCAAGGATATTTTTTACAAAATTGGCAGAACAATGAATGTTCAAAGACCGGACGGGAGTAAGCCCATCAGCGATCATTGGTGCTTTGGCATCTTGGGCGTCAGAAACCCAAATTATTCCATTCTTTTCAAATGATGAATATCTTTGGATTTGAATGGTTTCAGGTGGTTCGAGGTCGGGGTGGGCAGGAATGTACTTGCATTTAGCGTCAACGCCGTAATGCCATCCGTGATACATACAGGCCAAGGACTCCCCACGGACAAATCCATGAGACAAACGCATGCCGCGGTGAGGACACCGATTTTCCCAAGCCGATAGTTTTCCTGAAGTGCTTCGCCAGACGACAACGTCTTTTCCATTCACAAACGCACGCATGACACGGGCATTTGACAAAGTGTCGCTGAAACCAACCCCTATACAGTTCATAAAAAAACACCAAAGCTGTGAAGGCGTTGAGATCTACATCAAAGTAAGCTTCTCTCCTTCAATTTCCCGCGACCGATTGAGGCATAGATTCAAGAATGTGTCCAGAAATATATTCGACTTTCCAATGACACGCCAATGCTCCTGCCCAAATTTTCATTTTTTGGTTTTCATTTTCTTTGCATTCAGCTCCGTGGACTGAATGTGGTCTACAATCGCATCAGAGGGCCCAAGACTGCAGGCGATTTCCATCGCATCCAGAAGAACCATGTGACCAGTTGCGCAAAAGGAAATGGCGTTCCTTGCGAGGGAATGGACTGAAATATCCAAACCCAGAACTGTAGATCGGTGCACAATCCAATCACGCAACGCAATTTCATCAAAATTGCCTCTAATTTCAAAATTTTTCGTCACCATTTTTCAAACTTTGGCTTTCAGATTTTCCCCATGCGCGCCGGATGTAGTAAGAAGACGGGTTTCTTTTTTGTGACTGACCGTATCCCTCGTCAAGAACTCACTGGCGACGCTGATGGCAATCTGTTGTGGGTGTTTACCAAATTCCGGCCGCCCTATCGGGCATGTTATGTTGTCAATCTTTGCCGCACTATGACCGAGCGATTTCAACCGTTTCTTAAAGCGCCCCCATTTCGTCTTTGACCCGATGAGGCCGGCTGAACCAAATGAATGATTTAACAGGGCGTGGCAAAGGTCCAAATCCAATGCGTGGGAATAGGTAAGCACAAGGTGATCTGCTTTTTGCGGCGCATGTTTGACAAAGTTCGGAGGATGTTCGGCGTAAAGGATATGGATATGATCACCGACATCTTCGGGAAACCGATCTGCTGCTGTATCAATCCAAGTAATATCGAGGTCCGGCAATTTGGAAAAAATATCAACCAGAGCGCGCCCTACGTGTCCAGCCCCCCAAATCCATAAATCTGTTTTGGCCTTTGCCAGTGGCTCTAAAAACCAGTTCTCTGACAGCAGCGGTTCTATTGGCCTGCCTTCTCTGCGCAAAGCAGACAATTGCCGGCGCACAACAAGAGGAATATCATTGGGTAAGGAATTGGCGCCGTTTTCCGGCAACACACGCAGAAAATACCCTTCTTCGCCAGTTGGAAGGTTTTCGTCTTCAAAGTATTCTCCGGCAAGCTTTACGAACCCACCGCAACACTGCCCAAGATCGGGCCCAAGTGGATGGGATGCTGTCCAGCCTGTTTTCTTCGTTAGCGCCTCTCTGGCAGTTTTTATGGCCTGATATTCCAAGGCCCCACCGCCAATGGTGCCGCTTTCACCTGTGGCCCATACAAGCATGGACGTGCCAACGCCGCGCGGTGTGGATCCTTTGATGTCTGTGATAACGATACGCACAACAGCCTGAT
>Ga0181594_10005204_pt1 | contig 11420 bp, 9 predicted proteins | sample 071ome_18_FD_145603 | JGI IMG/M metagenome (GOLD analysis project Ga0181594, IMG submission 145603) | Coastal salt marsh microbial communities from the Groves Creek Marsh, Skidaway Island, Georgia - 071413BT metaG (spades assembly) | ecosystem: Environmental > Aquatic > Marine > Intertidal zone...
TGGAGACGCGATGACACCACGGGCGACGCCCCAATGATCTGACGGGACCAAACCCGCTGCGCGTCTTGCGCGCGGCACTGGCCTAACCCCTTGGTCCCGCAGCATGATTTGGCTTCGTTTGTCGCCCCAAAATGCCAAGTCATTGAAAAAAAACATTTCTTTGGCTTCGTTTGGTAAAAACGCCCTTGGTCCCGCCACCAAGCCCCACCCAGGGTGCGTCTTGCCCTAGCGCCAACTCAAACCCCTCGTGCGACTCGGAAGCACCCGCCGATCCTGTCAGAATGCAGGCCAACAAACGGGTCACTGAGAAACCGCATGAGCAGCCATAACGTCACCCCGATGCCGGGCGCCAAGCCGGCACCGACATCGCACCCCGCGCGCAATCCCGGCACCGCGCTGGAACTCGACTGGCTGCGCGATATCCGCGTCAACCGCAGCGCCACCGAGCGCCGCGCCGCCACGATCCCGACCCGCCGGACGGTCAAGAAAGACTGGCAAGCCGCGTGGCTGCTCAAAGCGGTCACGACGATCGACCTCACCACGCTCGCCGGTGACGATACTCCCGCCAAAGTCGCCCGCCTGTGCGCCAAGGCCCGCCAACCCGTGCGCGAAGACATCCTCGCCGCACTCGGCATGGCCGATCGCCCGATCCAGGTCGGCGCGGTCTGCGTCTATCACGCCATGTTGGAACCGGCCCTGCGCGCGTTGCAAGGCAGCGGCATTCCGGTGGCTGCCGTATCGGCGGGCTTCCCCGCCGGCCTCTCGCCGCTCAAGCAACGCATCGCCGAGGTCGAAGCCTCGGTCGCCGCCGGCGCCACCGAAATCGACATCGTCATTACCCGCGCCCATGTCCTGACCGGCAATTGGCAAGCGCTCTACGACGAGGTCCGCGCCTTCCGCGAGGCCTGCGGCGAGGCGCATCTCAAGTCGATCATCGCCACCGGCGACCTCGCAATCTTGCGCAACGTCGCCCGCGCCAGCATGGTCTGCATGATGGCCGGCAGCGATTTCATCAAGACCTCAACCGGCAAGGAACCCACCAACGCCACCCTGCCCGTCAGCCTCGTCATGGTCCGCGCCATCCGTGACTACTTGGACCAAACCGGACACCAGGTAGGATTCAAGGCCGCCGGGGGGATCAGCACGGCCAAGGCCGCACTCAGCTACCTCGCTTTGATGAAGGAAGAATTGGGCCGTCCCTGGATGGACCCCGCGCTGTTCCGCATCGGCGCCTCCAGCCTGCTGGCCGATATCGAGCGCCAGCTCGAACACCACGTCACCGGACGCTACTCCGCCTTCAACCGTCACCCCACGGCCTAACATGACCGTCGCACAAATCTTCGACACGCTGGACTACGGCCCGGCGCCGGAAGCCGCCAACATCGCCAACGCTTGGCTCGATGCGCACGACCGAAAAACCAACCTATTCATCGGCGGCGCGTGGCAGGCCCCCGCGGACGGCGGCTATTTCGAGTCCATCAACCCCGCCACCGCAAAGCCGCTCGCGCAAATCGCCCAAGCCACCGCGCCCGATATCGATGCCGCCGTCGCCGCCGCCCGGGCCGCGCAACCGGGTTGGGCCAAGCTCGGCGGTCCGGGTCGCGCGCGCATCCTCTACGCGCTCGCCCGCATGGTGCAAAAACACGCACGCCTCTTCGCGGTGTTGGAGACCATCGACAACGGCAAACCGATCCGCGAGACCCGCGACATCGACATCCCGCTCGTCGCGCGCCACTTCTATCACCATGCGGGCTGGGCCCAACTCATCCACACCGAGTTCCCCCACCACGAGCCCATCGGCGTCGTCAGCCAAATCATCCCGTGGAACTTCCCCTTGCTGATGCTCGCGTGGAAGGTCGCGCCCGCACTCGCCGCCGGTAATACCGTGGTCCTCAAACCCGCCGAGTTCACCAGCCTCACCGCAATTTTGTTTGCCGAAATATGCGTCGATGCCGGTCTGCCGCCAGGCGTCGTCAACATCGTCACCGGCGACGGCCGCACCGGCGAAGCCATCGTCGCCCACCACGACATCGACAAGATCGCGTTCACCGGCTCCACCGAGGTCGGGCGCCGTATTCGCGAAGCCACCGCGGGTAGCGGCAAGGAACTCACCCTCGAACTCGGCGGCAAGTCGCCTTTCATCGTGTTCGACGATGCCGATCTCGACGGCGCGGTCGAAGGTGTCGTCGACGCGATCTGGTTCAACCAGGGCCAGGTTTGTTGCGCCGGCTCGCGCCTCTTGATGCAGGAAAGCATCGCCGAGACGTTCGTCGACAAGCTCAAAGCGCGGATGCAAACCCTGCGCGTCGGCGACCCCCTGGACAAGTCCATGGATATCGGTGCCATCGTCGCGCCGGTGCAGCTTGAAAAGATCGAGCAACTCGTCGGCGAAGGCACCGCCGAGGGCGCCACGCTATGGCAGCCCGATTGGGCGCAACCCACCGAAGGGTTCTTTTACCCGCCCACCCTGCTTACCGACATCGGCCCCGCCAGTAAGGTCGCGCAAGAAGAGATCTTCGGCCCCGTCCTCGCCGCCATGCCCTTCCGCACGCCCGCCGACGCCGTCGCGCTCGCCAACAACACCCGTTACGGGCTGGCCGCAAGCGTGTGGACCGAGAACATCAATCTCGCGCTCGACATCGCGCCCGCCATCAAGAGCGGCGTGGTGTGGATCAACTCGACCAACCTGTTCGATGCCGCCGCAGGCTTCGGCGGCTACCGCGAGTCGGGTTTCGGGCGCGAAGGCGGCCGCGAAGGCATGTTCGCCTACCTCAAACCGACCTACGCCAAAAAACTCGGAAAACTTCCCGTAGCCGCACCGGCGGCAGACCCCATCCCCGCCGCCGCGGCGCCCTCGAGCGCAGCCATCGACCGTACGCCCAAGATGTACATCGGCGGCAAGCAATCGCGCCCCGACTCCGGCTACTCGCGCCCGGTCTACGCGGCCGGCGGTACGCTCGCCGGCGAAGTCGGCGACGGCAACCGCAAAGACATTCGCGAAGCCGTCGAGGCCGCCCGTAAAGCCGAGGGCTGGAGCAAAGCCACCGCGCATAATCGCGCGCAAGTCATCTACTACATCGCCGAAAACCTCGAAGCGCGCGCCGCTGAGTTTCGCGACCGCATCGCGTCGATGACCGGCGAGTCGAGACGCAGCGCCGCCAAAGAAGTCGCGGCCAGCGTCGACCGCCTTTTCACCTACGCCGCCTGGGCCGACAAGCACGACGGCCGTGTGCACGCAACGCCCTTGCGCAACGTCACGGTTGCGATGAACGAACCGATCGGGGTCATGGCGGTCGTTTGCCCCAACGAAAGCCCCCTGCTTGGCTTCGTGTCGTTGGCTTTCGCGCCGTTCGCGATGGGCAATCGCGTCGTCGCCATCCCCTCGGCCCTGCATCCCTTAGCCGCGACCGACCTTTATCAAGTCCTCGATACCTCGGACGTGCCGGGCGGCAGCCTCAACATCGTCACCGGCGACACCGCAACGCTCGCCCCCGTCCTGGCGCAACACGATTCGGTCGACGCGATCTGGGACTTCGGCTCACCCGATGGCGGGGCCGCCGTCGAACGCGGCTCGATCGGCAATATGAAACAAACCTGGGTCAGCCAAGGTCGCGCGCGAAACTGGTTCGACGCCGCGCAAGCCGAAGGTGACGAGTTCTTGCGCAAATGCACCCAGGTCAAAAACATCTGGGTTCCCTACGGCGAGTAACCGACCACCAATGACCGTCTTTTTCCCGCAAGAAATCATCCGCCGCAAACGCGACGGCGAGACCCTCACCGTCGATGAAATCCAATTCATGGTCGAAGGCCTCACCGATCGGGACTTGTCGGAAGGTCAGGCGGCCGCCTTCGCCATGGCTGTATTCTTCCAAGGCATGTCGATGGACGAATGCGTCGCGCTCACCCTGGCGATGCGCGATTCGGGTTCGGTCGTCGATTGGTCCGGCGTCGACTTGCCCGGCCCTGCGCTGGACAAGCATTCCACCGGCGGTGTCGGCGACAAAGTCAGCTTGATCCTCGGCCCGGTGATCGCGGCCTGCGGCGGGGTCGTGCCGATGATCTCAGGCCGCGGCTTGGGCCATACCGGCGGTACGCTCGATAAGCTGGATTCGATTCCGGGCTACAACACGCAGCCCGACCTCCGCATGTTCAAGCACATCGTCGCTAAAGCCGGCTGCGCGATCATCGGTCAAACCGCCGACCTCGCACCTGCCGACGGTCGGCTCTACGCCATCCGCGACGTCACCGCGACCGTGGAATCGATCCCACTGATAACCGCCTCGATCCTATCCAAAAAGTTGGCGGCAGGACTCGATGGCCTGGTCATGGACATCAAAACCGGCAACGGCGCTTTTGCCGCCGAACCGGAGATGGCGCGCGACCTCGCCCAAAGCATCACTTCGGTCGCCAACGGCGCCGGGCTGCCGTGCACGGCGCTGATTACCGATATGGATCAGGTTCTCGGCACCACAGCGGGCAACGCGTTGGAGATTCGAGAAACCGTCGATCACCTCACCGGCCGCTTCCGAGACCCGCGTCTGCACGACGTCACCATGGCGCTGTGTGCGGAACTTCTGGTCATCGGCAAGCTCGCAACGGATATCGACGCCGGTCGCGCCATGGCCGAAGAAGCGTTGTCTTCCGGCCGCGCCGCCGACCGGTTCGCCCGCATGTGTGCAGGCCTCGGCGGCCCTGGCGACATCATCGAGGCGCCCGGCAAGCATCTTCCGGCGGCCGCGGTTCAGAAACCCGTGACACCGGTGGCGCCGGGCATCGTGACCGGCATGGATACCCGCCGTCTCGGCCTCGCGGTGATGGAACTGGGCGGCGGCCGACGCCGTGCCGACGACACCATCGACTATTCGGTCGGGCTTTCCGACATGGTTGGCATCGGTGCCAGTGTCGGTACCGACAATCCACTGTGTGTCATCCACGCCGCCAACGAAGACGACGCCACAAGGGTCGCGGCCCTCGTCAAAGACGCGGTCGCGATCGGCGATACCTCCGGCGACACGCGCCCTATCGTGCGAGACCGCGTGGCGCCGTGATTCCAAAGGCCGAACTTCACGTCCATCTCGAAGGCACGACGCCACCCGATCTTGTCCGGCGTCTGGGCGCGCGCAACGGCATCGACCTGCCGCCCGATATGTTCCACGACGACGGCACTTTTCATTGGCGGGACTTCATCCATTTCTTGGAAGTCTACGACATGGCCTCCAGCGTTATCCGCACCCCGGAAGACTATCGCGACGTCACATACGAATACCTCGCGTCGTGTGCCGCCGAAGGCGCGATCTATGTCGAGGTTATGTCATCGCCCGACCATGCCGCCGAGGCCGGCATGACCTACCGCGACCACCTCGAAGGCATCACGGCGGGCATTGTCGATGCCAAACGCGACCACGGTATCGAGGGCCGGTTGATCGTCACCTGCGTCCGCCACTTCGGCACCGAACGGGCCATGGAGGTGGCCCGCCAAGTCGTGGCCAACCCCAGCGATATCACCGTCGGGTTCGGCATGGGGGGCGACGAAGCCAACTGGCCGCCGGCGCAGTTCGCCGATGCCTACAACTATGTCGCGGCCGCGGGCCTGCCTTGCACGGTACACGCGGGCGAATGGGCCGGCCCGGATCGCATTCGCGAAGCGCTAGAAACCCTCCCCGTTCAACGTCTTGGCCATGGCGTGCGCGCGATCGAAGACCCCGATCTGGTCGCCGACATTGTCGCTCGCGGCGTGGCGCTTGAGGTTTGCCCCGGCAGCAACGTCGCCACCGGCCTTTACGAATCGCTTGAAGCGCACCCCATCCGCGACCTTATCGCCGCCGGCGTCACCGTCTCGCTAAACGCCGACGACCCGCCTTACTTCGCCACCAGCGTCGGCAACGAATATGACCAAGCCGAATCGGTCATCGGCCTGACCACCGATCAACTGCACGGCATCACCAAGGCCGCAATCGCCGCATCGTTCGCCGATCCCGACACCAAGGCGAGGCTGCTTGCCGCGCCGGACCTCGCCTAACCGATGAGCGTCCGCGTTCGTATCAAGGTCTGCTGCATCTCCAGCGTCGAGGAGGCGACGACGGCCGTCCGCCTCGGCGCCGACGCATTGGGTCTTGTCTCGCACATGCCCAGCGGCCCGGGCGTCATCGACGAGAGCCTTATCCACGACATCGCAAGGTGCGTCCCGCCGCCCGTCGCAACCTTTCTCCTCACGAGCCATCAAGACACCGACGTCATCATCGAACAGCAACGCCGCTGCGGCGTGAACACCCTACAGCTCGTCGACACATTGCCCGAGGGTAGCCACGCCAAGCTTCGCAAAGCCCTACCGGGCGTGTCACTTGTGCAAGTACTTCACGTGCGCGACGACCGCACCATCGAAGAAGCCCGCGCGATCCAACATGATGTCGATGCGCTTCTGTTGGACTCCGGCAATCCCGATCTCGCGGTGAAAGAGCTCGGCGGCACCGGGCGTGTTCACAACTGGGAGGTCTCGCGGCAACTCATCGAAAGGGTCGATGTGCCGGTGTTTCTCGCCGGCGGCCTCAATCAGGGCAATGCCGCAAAAGCGATTGCCGCGACACGTCCCTTTGGCCTTGATCTTTGTTCGGGCGTACGCACCGACGACCGCCTCGATGCGGACAAACTGGCGGCCTTCATCGAGGCCGTCCGCCAGGCCCGATAATGGGCCTAGTCTCCGCGATCGCAGAACGGCCGCGGCTGCGTGCGGCGGTCTCGCACCTCGGCGCCGGCTACATTCGACTCGTCCGAGCCACCGGGTCTTGGCAGGTCGACAATCTCGCTATCCCACAAGGTTTCTGGGACCGCAAAGCCCCCTTCATCGGGGCATTCTGGCACGCGCGGCTGTTGATGATGCCGACCAACTGGCGCCGCGACGTCAAAATGAACATGCTCATCGCCGCTCGCGGGGCCGATACCGAATTGATCGTCGATATCATCGCGCGGTTCGGCCAAGCCTCGATTCGGGGCTCCGCACTTCACGGCGGGCACGACGCGACCCGCGCCATGGTCAAGGTATTGCGCGCCGGCGAATATACAGCCATCACCCCCGACGGCCCCCACGGCCCCGCCATGCGGGCGAAGCGCGGCATCATCGACCTCGCCCGCCTTGCTCAGGTGCCGATCCTGCCAACCTCATACGGCGCACGGCCGCGCCGTCGGATGGCGGGTTGGGATGGCACCGTCATCCCCTACCCGTTCGGGCGCGGCGTCATCAATTGGGGTGCCCCGATCGACGTGCCGCGCGATGCCGACGAGGACACCATCGAGACCAAACGGTTGGAGCTGGAACAAAGCCTCATCCGTTTGACCCAAGAGGCCGACCGCCTGTGCGGCGTCGACGACACCAACCCCAGGGACGCACGGTGACATCGCGCCAACGAATCAGCGTCGGCGTTTTGGTCAACCTCGAGTTCGATGCCGCTGCCAGCGGTCACGTCAACGTCTGGAAGCACTACGCCGAAGCGACCGCCGGGCACGACGCCATCGACCTCACCGTCTATTTTCTAGGACCGCGCCAAACGATTTCCGTTGCCGACAACGTGCGCTACGAGATCGTGCCCGGTGCGCTCTCCACCCGAAAACTCCGCTTGCGCCAAGGCGGCGGCCATGCCGACATCGGCCCCCACAATCGGACCCTGGCGAGCCTCCTAACTCGCCATGACGTCCTCCATACCACCGACTTTTTTTGCTTCGGCGCCACCGCCCGGCGGGTCGCCCAAAAACACCAAAAGCCATTGGTCTATTCAATCCACACGCTGCAGCCTGAATTTAGCCGAATTTACTGGCCAGAGATCGCAGAAGGCATTTTTGGACAATGGTTTAGTAAATTTTTCTTAATCCAATTTCTGAAGACGGATCGGTGGATTTTCGGGCTCCTCAACGGAACCCTCATCCGCCAACTGCGCCGCGCCGATCGGGTCCTGGTTTTCGAGCCCGGCAACCTGCCACCACGCGCCCACGTGCCGCCCGAAAAACTGGCCACACTGCGCCGGGGCATCATGCGTGGCGCCTTCGACCCGGCACACCGCGCTCCCGACGCATTGCAACGGCGGTTCGGGATTCCGCCCGATCGTCGGATCGTTCTCTTTGTCGGCAGGCTGGATGCCTCCAAGAATGCGATGCTTGTTACCGAGGCATTGAAGATATTGGTGACCCAAGGCGACGCAGTCCACGGGCTGTTCGTCGGTACCGGTCGCGATGCCGATCGAATCACCGCGCTGCTCGGCGACGACGCTACGTTGACCGGCGTTCTGCCGCACGGCGACATGCCCCCGATCTTCGCCAGCGCCGACCTGCTGGCCTTTCCCGCCCAATTCGAGACTTGGGGCAATGTCGTGATCGAAGCCAAAGCATCCGGTCTACCGGTCCTGGTCGCCGCGGGTCAGGCCACGACCCGCCACGTCGCCAAGAACGGCATCGACGGGCTCGTCGTTGCGGATCAAACCTCGGCCACATGGGCCCGCGCGATCAGTCGTCTTCTGGCTGATGACGCCGCACGCACTGCCATGGGGCGCGCGGCCCGCACCTGGGTGCAAAGCCACGCGCTATCGTGGGCAGACGCGGTCGCGCAAGACCTCGTCCCCGTATGGTTATCCCTGGCCCGACCGTCCGGTCAGACCGAAGGATCGGTCGCGAGGTAGGCGTCGAGGATCTCCGAGGCGGTCGCACGCCACACGCCTGCGTGGCCGCAAATATAGGAAAGCGCGTCGTCGAGCGCGTCGATCCGGTGCGGCACGCCAATCAAGAATGGGTGCAACGCAATGCACATGACGCGACCGGACTCGGCTCCCTCGCGATACAGCACGTCGAATTGGCGCTTGATCATCGTCGCGAACTCTTCCGCGGTACGATTGGCCCGCATGAACGCCGGAAGATCGTTCATCTCGGACGAATACGGCACGTTGACAAGCCGACGGCCGTCGACGTCCATCAGATAGGGCTGATCGTCGTTGACGAAGTCGCAGTAATACTCGCACCCGGCATCGATCAAGATGTCCGGCGTGTCCCAGTTCATTCGAACCCCCGGGCTCAGCCAGCCCCGCGGTCGCTTGCCGGTGGCTTTTTCGATCCGGTCGAAGGTCGCGCCGATGACGCGCTTCTGTTCACCCAAGTCCATGGTGTCGACCATGTTGGAATTAGTCTCGCCATGCCCCATGAACTCCCACTCGAGCTTGCATGCTTCCTCGATGAATTCGGGGTACGCATCGCAAACATCGGCGTTCAGCGCGACGGTCGCTCGAATGCCGTGCTTTGCAAGCACCTGCATCACGCGGAAGACGCCGACGCGACCACCGTAATCCCTTTGCGACCAAGCCAGGACATCGGGATTGATCCCAATCCCGAACGGGACCGGCTGGTTGAACGGGAAAAACTCGACGTTCGGCGCGACCCACAGCGCCACCTTGGCATCATTGGGCCATTGAAGCCGCGGTCGTCTGATAGCCGGAACATACGGAAACGGGCCGGTGCGTCTGGGTTTCATAAATCGCTCCTTGCTCTTTTCCCTAGAAGAAACCGCGACGACCTTTGGTGCAAGATCGCCGGAGCGCTTGACAGCACGCGACCTCACCCCAGATGCTCAAGGTTGGCACGACATCTGCGTGAATATCGGTGATGTCTTAGAGGAGACTTTGAGTGATCGTCCGGCGCACCTCATTGGCACTGGTCATGGCGGCTTCGCTGTCAGCCCCGTTGGCGCCGGCGTCGGCTCAGGATTCGCTCACGATTACGGGCTTCGTCCAGGGTACGACGGCAATCTCGATCGTCGACGACACGGCCTTCATCGATTGGGACTACAGCCAACCCCTCGAAAACGCGCTGTTGGCGATTCTTGATGTCTTCACGAATGCCGCCGAAGGCTATGAATTGGTGCTCGTGAACCTCGACGTCACCGAGGAACAGGCCTTCGAATTTGATTTGCTTTATGGCGGCCAAGTCCTTGATTTTGATGGAAACAGTGCTGTCCTTAGCCGGGTTTCAGAGGTTGAAGGCTCTGCCACACAAGGCCCCCGTGCGCTGCAGATTAGCGCCCCACCCAAAGACGGCGGCGAAGACGGCAGCAACCAAGCGACGGTGTCGCTCCAGCTCGTGATACGGGCGCCTTAGGGGTTCCACAATCTAGGGATAGCTCTGGCCCAGCCCCCAACAAGTGGGCACCACGCCTTAATTGTCTCATTCTGGTTCACTAACGGTCTCCGAATAGGACACCCGTCACGCCGCTGCAGTAGGCGCGGCTATGGCGAGATGGAACGCCTGCTGGCGGCCTAAAAGACGCTTCTGATGAAGTAAAGTATGCTCACGATCGCGAGAATGATGATCGCCGGGTGCAGGTCGCGGGAGCGGCCCGTGAGTGCGTTGGCGACGACGTAGGTGATGAAGCCCACCGCTATCCCGTTGGCGATCGAGAAGGTGAACGGCATCACTAGCGCGGCCAGCACTGCCGGGCCGTATTCGCGGATGTCGTCCCAGGCGAGGTCCTTGAGACCGACGGCAAAGAAGGTCGCGACGAAGACCAGCGCTGGCGCGGTCGCCCAGCCCGGGATGGTCTTGGCCAAGGGCGCCAGGAACAGGCAGGCGAGGAAAAGCACCGCCGTCGTCATCGCGGTCAGGCCGGTGCGGCCGCCTTCCTTGATGCCGGCGCCCGATTCGATGTAGCTCGTCGTGTTGCTGGTGCCGAGCACGCTGCCGGCGACGGTGGCGATCGAATCGGAGAACACGGCGCGGCCGATGTTCTCGACCTTGCCATCTTCGGACACCTTGTCCGCCATGTTGGCGACCGAGGTCAGCGTGCCGGCGGTGTCGAAGAAGTCGACAAACAGGAAGGTCAGCACCACTAGCACGAGGCCGAGTTCAAATACACCGCCGATGTCGAGCGCGAAGAAGGTTGGCGCGAGGCTTGGCGGCGCCCACGAGCCCCCGCCCCAAGTGGCGTCACCTGTGATCAGGCCGATCACCGTGATCGCCAGGATGCCGATGATGATCGCGCCCGGTACCTTGCGCGCGTCCAGCACCAGCATGATGACGAAGCCGAGGCAGGCGAGCGCTGCCGGAGCGCTGGTCAGATCGCCAAGCTGGACCAGGGTAGCCGGGCTGTCGACCACGATGCCGGCGTTGCGCAGGCCGATGATTGCGAGGAAGAAGCCGATGCCGGCGCCGACGCCGAGGCGCAGGCTCATCGGCACGGCCTCGATGATCCATTGGCGGAACTTCGTCGCGCTGAGAATGACGAACAGCACGCCCGAGCAGAACACCGCGCCCAGCGCGATCTCCCAGCTGTGCCCCATGCCAAGCACCACTCCGTAGGTGAAGAAGGCATTGAGCCCCATGCCCGGCGCCATGGCCACCGGCCAGTTGGCCCACAGGCCCATGATTGAGGTGCCAATGACAGCAGCGAGGAT